>Ga0308157_10002685_pt1 | contig 28065 bp, 26 predicted proteins | sample PhyBR1_FD_201035 | JGI IMG/M metagenome (GOLD analysis project Ga0308157, IMG submission 201035) | Phyllosphere microbial communities from UC Gill Tract Community Farm, Albany, California, United States - DLSLB.R1 | ecosystem: Host-associated > Plants > Phyllosphere > Unclassified | place: USA...
ATCGTCTGAGTAAAACCCTTTAATAGCCGAGTGAAATTTCGATTGACGATCGTAAACCGATGGATTTAGTTTTTGATAAAACTGATAATCGTAAGGGATAATGTTATTGGGGGTAGGATTTTGTGCCTGTGCACCTAAAGCAAAAATGGCCATAAAGGCCATAAAAAGGAATTTTCTCGTCATTTTCTAATCGTTAATAATTTCATCTAATTCTTCAAATACCGAATTTTTACTCTTAAATTCCGGCACCAGCTTTTTCATATTCATCACCACTTGCCGGTCATTACCTGATCTAGCTGATGCGACCAGTTCATAAATCTGTTTTTCTACATCAGCAAATACATATTCACGTACCTTGCCAATCATAATTTTTTCGTGGTGGGTGGGCATGGTATTTTCGTTATCGTTCAGCAGCTCTTCGTAAAGCTTTTCTCCCGGCCGCAAACCCGAATATTCAATCTTCACATCCACGTTGGGTTCTAATCCAGCAAGCCTGATCATCTTCTTTGCCAACTCAACAATCCTAACCGATTTACCCATATCAAAAACAAATATCTCACCTCCTTTACCCATACACCCCGCTTCCAATACCAACCGGCAAGCCTCAGGTATCGTCATAAAGTAACGGGTAATTTCAGGATGGGTAACGGTTAGCGGACCACCTTTTTCAATCTGTTGTCTAAATCTGGGTATTACCGATCCGTTTGATCCTAAAACATTCCCAAACCTGGTAGTAATAAATTTGGTAATGGGCCTAACATTTAACTCATTAATATACTGTAAACCATTGCTAAAAATAAAACCTTCTGTACTTAACGAATTATTTAAAGATTGTACATAAATTTCTGCAATTCTTTTCGAAGCGCCCATAATATTAGTAGGGTTAACCGCTTTATCTGTAGAAATCATCACAAATTTCTGTACGCCAAATTTAACCGCTTTATCGGCAATGGTTTTTGTACCTAAAACATTGGCTTTAATCGCCTCTGCCGGGTTATCTTCCATTAATGGTACATGCTTATAAGCCGCCGCATGATATACATAATGAGGCTTATAAGTATCAAACAATTTATCCATGCGTTGCTCATCGCGCACATCACCTACAAAAGCATGAAAATTCTTGTTCTTGTTGTTTTCTTCCAGCTCCAGATAAAGCTCATGCAATGCCGTTTCCGATTGATCGCAAAGAATAATTAAACCAACTTCAAACTTAGAAAGCTGCCTAACAATTTCACTCCCAATAGAGCCCGCCGCACCTGTAATCAAAATCCGCTTTTTATTCAGCATTTCTCCAATACCTTCAATATCGATCTTAATCGACTTCCGGTTCAACAAATCTTCGATATTTAATTTTTGTATCTGTGCAGGTTTTAATTGTCCATTGGTCCAAACATCCAGCGGGGGGATATTCAATACCTTAATATCATTCTCCAGACACAAATCTACAATCGCGTCTTTCTTATCATCAGGAATAGTGTACGAAGCAAAAATAATTTCATCCAGCTCATGTTCACCAATCAAATAGGCCAGGTTTGCAGCATCTAAAATTTTAACCCCATCTATCGTCTTCCCCACCTTACGCTGGTCATCGTCAACAAAGGCAACAATATTTTTATTTACGCTACCATCATGGTCAAACGTACGCTTGGTGGCCAAACCAGCTTCACCAGCACCATATATAATTACTTTCTTCTTATCCAGGTTAAGGTTCTTCACATAAATAAAAAAGTATTTAATCAATACCCGGTAGGTCATCAGCAGCAAAAAGCTCGCTAAGCCATTGGTTATTAAAACAGTAAATGAAACAAGTGGATATTTGAAAAACGTAATCGAAATCAGGTTTAGCACAAAGAAAGTTCCATTACCAATAATAACCGATAACAAAATCCTAAACGAATCCTGGGCACTCGTATAGCGGATAATCCCCGTAAAGGTCTTAATGTGAAAAAATACCGCGACATTTATCGTACCCAAAATCAAAAGATTTCTGGCCAATTCAGGCAATTCAATGGCCGTCAAATCTAAATTATGCTTAAGCGAATAAGCAAATATTAAAGAACAGGTGCATATGGTCAAATCCAATAAGAAAATGACCCAACGCGGAACAATATTAATTTGTGTAAACAAAATACAATAGGCTAAATTTTAGTAAAGATACATATTATAACAATCCTAATACAAATCTAATGCTATTACTTCATCGTTTTCAAAAGCAGCTGGAATCTCGGTTAGCCTGGCCACACTACTGCAGGCCTCAATGCTTATACCTTTGCCAAGTATAGCGCCACCACCAATATACGAATTGGGGTATACACTGCAAAAATCGCCAATCACTGCATCATGGTCCACAGTAACATTCGCATTAATCACCACATGCTTACCAATAACTGCTCCTGATTGGATCACAGCACCGGCTAAAATTATACTTCCCTCTCCAATCACAACGTCAGCTGCAACCGTAGCTTTAGGGTGCACTACAATACCAAATTCATGCACAATATACTTAGAAATATTTCGCCTGATTTCATTATTACCAATGCCAATAATAAGCTTCGCCTGTTCCTCAATACTTTCATGATATGGAGAAACAGCTATACCATTAATCAGTAACAAATCCTGATTATCATCAAAATAGCTTACCAACGCTTCATTATTTAATTTAATCGCATCTCCAACTACGCGTGCATGGCCACCGCCACCATATATTACCCAATCACTCATTACTTAACTTTAAGTTAAACAAATGTTCTTTACCCTCAATTTTAAATCTTAAGGCCACAAAAACAACCAGGCAGAATAACAACAAGAATAATGCCGATAAAAAATTAGCCTGCACAACAAAAATAATAAGGAGGTTAATAACCAATTGAACAACCAAATAAAGCCCCACAACGGTCAATTGTGCCCACTTTTTCTCGTTAGCTAAATATTGATAAAAATGTGATCGGTGTGCCTTAAAAATATTTTCTTTCCGCATCACCCTGAAGAAAATGGTAGTCACAGTATCCAATCCATAAACCAACAAAAACAAAATGTAAACCGGGTTCTGCGTTTTAAAAATTAGCTGTCCTAAAAGAAAAACAATAATAAAAGCGATGCTTACACTCCCTACATCCCCCGCAAAGCATTTGGCTTTCTTCCTGAAGTTAAAAAAGTTAAATACCAGTACAGAGATCATAACCGTAAGCAATAATTGTACAGAGGTAAAATCAACAACATATTGATCAATATAGTAAAGCGTGCCTAACAGTAATAAACTATATCCACCCGTAATCCCGTTAATGCCATCCATAAAATTATAAGCATTAATAGTGCCTATTACCACCACAGCTCCGATGGCGGTAAAATACCAGGGGAAATAAATCACATCCAGTTGGGTAAACAACAATAACACTGATAATCCATGCACTACCAGCCTCACTTTGTTATTTAAGGTATGCATATCATCCAAAAAGCTGATCAGCGCAATTAGAAACAAACCGATACTGAAAAACAGATAATTAAACCCAAAAAGAAAAAAAGCCAACAGACCTGCCAGGCCAAAAATAATCCCCCCACCCCGAATCGTTACAGCCGTATGCGAACTCCGTTGATTGGGATGATCGATAATGTTATAATGATCAGCAATCCTGAAGTAGACCAATTCAGTCACAAACAAAATTACAAGTAATAATAAGGCAAAAAGAACAGACATAGGGTTTTACTTTAATGTTGCGAAGATAGGAAAACAATATAATGAATTTTCCTAATCTCAATTTTTGATTAGCCTACGAAAGATTTAGCGGTTAAAGCTAAACCTTCTCTGGTTTTCAGTGGCCACTCCTCTCCAATTGCGGACTTTATTTTTTGATTGCTCACTTCATAATTTTCAGTGAGCTTATTTAATTTCTCCGTGTTTAGCGGTAGCTGCAAAACATTTCCAACCTTTGCAACAAAATTGATCAGCGTTTTTGAAACATGCCATAATTTCGCCTTTTGGCCACTAGATTCAGCCAAAATAGATACTACTTCATTTGTTGACAGCGCTTCATCATCCGCAACCTGGTAAATACCAGATTCCACATCTTTTTCTATCAGCTTCTGTATAACAAAACTTAAATTTTCTACACTTAAAAAGGATCTCTTATTCTCAAAACTTGCAAGCGGATACGGAATTCCTTTCCCAACTATTTGATAGAGTAAATTTAAGTTGCCTTTGTTCCCAGGGCCATGAATCATACATGGCCTTAAAATATAATAAGATTTCCCTTTCGGTAAGGGTTGTTTTTGGATATACTCTTCTGCCATTAATTTAGATTTTCCATAATGGGTTTGAGGGTTTGGCACAACGTTTTCTGTTAATGCCCCATCAATACTATCGACTACCGCTTTTACGGAGCTGATAAAAACAAATTTTTTGGTATCCGATTGCAAAAAAGAGTCATATAATCTTCTAGTTAGCTCAAAATTAACCTCATAGTACTGCGCTGGATCGGAAGTTTTTTTTAGGTCGTGCGCTTTGCCGGCAAGGTGTATAATTGCATCCTGCTTGTCAAACCTGGGGTTAAGCAGATCTATTCGATTTAAAGTGGTTAAATTCATGTTTAGTTTCCGCAGATACGGAATAAGGTTTGCCCCTACAAAACCATTGGCTCCGGTAATAACAACGTTAGTCATGATTAAATTGTGCTAAAGCTTCTCTATTGAATTTTTCTCTTTCCTCATCGAAGAACCAACCCCACTTATTAAAATAATTAATACCAGATTTTATAAATATTTGGAACAACTTGCTACTTTTATTAGCTCCAGACTCGTAGCCATGGTAAACAGAAACATGCGGAAAATAGACAGTTTTATATTTCTGATGCATCCTTCTGGACAAGTCCCAATCTTCGAAATACATAAAATAACGATCGTCATACATTCCAATTTCTTTAACTGCGGCTAAATTTAAAAGTGTAAAGCATCCAGATAATACTGGCACATTATAAATTAAGTCTTTGGGCACAAAACGCAATTCATAATTAGCTATAAACCTGGTATAAGCATTTTTTGGCTTTTTAAATTTTCGCCATAAAATATCCGTCGGTTTTGGTAAAAGTTTAGGTAAATGTTGTACCGTTCCATCTGTATTTAAGATTTGTGGCATTAGCATACCAACATCGGCATTGTTTTCCATATAATTTACCATTGGCAACATGACATCTTCTTCAAAATAAATATCAGGATTTACAATAAAATGATATTTGGAGCTATCTTGTATAGCTTTAGTTATCGCGATGTTATGGGCAGCCCCAAAACCTGGATTGGATGGGTTATGTATATAAACTATTTTATCATTTGTAGCTAACTTTTTTAAGGCATCGCTAGGCGAATTGTCTACTAAATAAATTTTGATCGCTCTAATATGCAATAGGAGCGATGAAATTAATATTTCCAATTCTGCAATATTTGTTTTATATAAAACGATACTAGCTGTTAACTTATGATTTGTCATTTAATATTCTTTAATCATTACAAGAAACGTTAATCTTTGAACTAAATTTTTAAAATGATAAATAATAATCATTCTTGCCTCTAGGAAATTTGCATTTTTTCATATAGTGACAGGTATTTTTTCGCCATATTTTCTACGCTATAATCTTGTGTCACTTTTTGGAAGATTTTTTCTGAAAAGGCATCCCTATTCTTATATAACACTCCTATCGCTACAGCTAATGATTTAATATTATCAAGTTCAAAAAAAGCGACCTCACTTTCATTAAAAAGTTCCTTAAATATCGGCAAATTAGAGCAGACAACTGGCAATTTAAATTGCCCCGCTTCTAGCAGTCCTAACGGAAAACCTTCAGAATATGAGGTCATTGCATAAACATCAAAATAAGCTAGGTATCGATAACCATCTTTCCGATAACCCAAAAAGAAACAACGGTCTTTAACCCCAAGACGGGTAGCCAATGAAACCAGGTTTTCCTTTTCGTCTCCATCCCCAACAAAAACCAAAGAAAAATCTTTCAAATGGACAAGGGATTCAACCAATTGAGAAAAACCTTTGATCTTATTCAGTCTAGCTGAAACACCTATGATTTTAAACTTAAGTTTAATCTTATTGATTATTTTATCATCATCACTATCAATCTGTTCAATTAGTCTGCTGCTTAGTTTTCTCCCATTATAAATAGCTTGCATTTTTGACTTGTTTAGCCTAGAAGAATATTGGTGTTTCATATTTTCAGATAAGACCACAACGCAATCTTGATGACGAAGTGCCCGCAGCCAAAGCTTGTACGCTATAAATGAAGTAAAAAAATTGTAGGTACTTCTTAACACCTTAAAGATATCATTGTGTAAGGTTGAAACACATTTCGCTTTTTTAATATGCTTTCTATGCTTCCAAATGTATAAATCTGGTCTCATCATATGGCTATGTATGATATCATATTTATCGAAGTCTATAGGTTTGAGAAAAGGTATTTTATAGCAATCACAATCAAATCCCACTTCATCAACTCCTTCAAAATAATAAATATCAATCAAGCTAACTTTATTCTTTATTTGATCTATGAGATCTTTTGCTACGAGTATTGGTGCCTGACTAACCAATTTTGGTAAAATAACTGCAATTTTCATTAGAATTTACTTAACCAATTTAAATAGGTATGCCATACCAATCAGAAATCTTGAAAAAGCCTTTTTCTTTAACTGTCCCGAACCATATAACACTACTGATAGGAGCGCTTGATTAGCTACTCCAAATTTTCTTCTTTTTAGATTAATACACGCAATCTGGTAGTCAAGTACTGATTTTATCTTTTGATTATTTGGATTTTTAGCAATTAGGGGCAGATACAGCGCATTAAACCTATTGATCTGCCTTTCGTCATGGTACGTAAAATTATCATTCCCAACTGCATAAAATCCTAATGCTGTAGGAACATACTTAAACCTTGTCCCAATATGGGCTAATCTTAACCACAAGTCGAAATCTTCAAGGCCACTGATGTCGGTTGATTCGCTAAAGCCGTCAGTCTGTTGTAGAAAAGTGTTGCGGATACAGGTAGAAGAAGTGGGGATAAAATTAATGTTTTGCACATAATCTGTATAGGTATCAGTAATAGAAAGATGCCTACCCCGCATCTTTTTATACGGTTCACCATTTTTAATAATGTTGAGGTCATGGTACAGAAAATCAAAAGTGTCCAAATCCAAAACTGAAATATATTCAAGCCTATTCTCTATGTACCAATCGTCGGAATCCAAAAAACAAATCCAATCGCCTTTGGCGGCCCGTGCTCCAAGGTTTCGTGGCCTTGCTGGCCCACCCGAATTTATTTCTAAAAAAATATAATTGATATTCAGCTTCTCCGAAAAGCGAGTCACTACACTTTTGATGTCGTCTGATGATCCATTGTCACAAACAATAACCTCAAAATTTTTAAAGGTCTGAGCCACCAACGAGGTGAGGCATCTATCTAGATCAGCAACCCTATTATATGTTGGAATTACAATTGAAAAGAGAACCGTATTACTTTGCATTATTTTTTTTTATTAAATCAAACTAGGATATTAGGTCTTGATGATTATTTTCAAGGTAGTCGAATAATTCATGAATACCTTTGTCCATGCTCCATTGCGAATTGAACCCAATACTCTTGATGAGACTGTTATTCAGGTGATAAGTATCTGTTTTTTTTTGATCCACCAAGGGCTTTGCTGATATTGGAACGGTTATACCATATCTTTCTTCATAAATCTGTTGAACTTTCAAAGCAATGTCCATAATCGACAACGTTTTACCAGAACAAATATGATAAACCGAATGATTTTCTTGAGTTGCGATTATTTTTTCGATAGCCTGACAAACATCCCATCCATGTATAAAATCTCTTAAAGGTGAGCCATCAGACTGAAGGATAATTTTCTTTTCCATATAAGCCATCTTGCAAAGGTCATTTATCACAAGCCACCAGCAATTATTATCACTAAAAATTGGAGCTCCATAACTATTGGAAAGACGCACTGAACTACATTGGACAGTAGATGTACGATTATAGTAATCGCTAATCACCTCTCCAATATGATGTGTTAGTCCATAAGGCGTTTGTGTATTGACCTCATTGTTTTCATTAACATCTTCGGTTAAAACAGGTCCATACACTTGCATTGTGGAGAAATAAATAAATTTTTCAATGCCCTTTCTAGCGAAAATATCGAGCATGCTCCATACTGGCGTGATATTCACACTGCTAACGATCGATGGCTTTTCAGAATTGGATTGATGATGATCTAATGATACAAGATGTACCACTATATCAAAATTATTGCGTGCAAGTTCTAGAATAAAATCTTCATTTCGAACATCTCCTAAAACAACCGCTTTCAATTTTGAATTCCAACTTTTGCTGGAAGGCAATTTAGAATGGCAGAGAGCAGTAACACAATAGCCTTGATCAGCAAGGTAACTGCATAATCGCGATCCTAAATAACCACTAGCCCCAGTTACCAGTACATTTTTGTTTACCATTTATATTGTATATCATCCAAATCGTCCTTACGCTCCACTTCTAATGGGTTATGCTCCAGATCTGCAAGATTGAGCAGTAAGTTATATTCTTTTCCTAAACCTGAAAAGGCTACCCATAGCCTTGGGGGGATTGTTATTCTTTGGTAATTGGCAGGTCCGAGTGTCACATCTAAAAATTCGCCTTTGGTATTACTATTATCTCTGTCATCGTAAATCACGATGCGTATTTCTCCCATAGGAACCACAAAATTAAGGGTCATCTCAAGATGTTTTTTCCAGGGCTTGGTATCGTTGTAGTTAATAGTTGAAAAATAAGCTTCTGCAAATCCCGAGTAGCCTGCATCGCTTTTCTTCATTGCATGAAATACATCTCCTTTTGAGTGATATATTTGTTTTAAAGGGGTTAGTATTACCCCTTCTATTGCAGTTTTGTCCATGCGATATCTTGGTTTAGTGCCAAATCTTCATAACCTTTAATTTGATTTTTGGTATAGTCAAACATATTAGGTTTTTCCTTATAATATACATAATACCAATCACTTGTATATTCTAATAACGTTTTATAATTGAGCGTCGGCTTCCATTGAAAATGGAACAATGCCTTATCGCAATTCAACTTTAGTAAACCAGCTTCATAAAATTTGATATCTCCTGTCACTTGATAGGCATCTTTTGAGTTTTCAAAATGCCAACGCACGCTCATATCTTCCAAAATTTCTTGAACCGTATGATTGTATTCTGGTTTCGGGCCAAAGTTAAAACTCTCTCCATTTAGCGAATAGTCTTTATATAAACGTTCGCCCAACTGTAAATATCCACTAAGCGGCTCTAGAACGTGCTGCCATGGCCTAGTTGCCTTTGGACTTCTGATTTCCACTACCTTTCCTTCACTCCATGACCGCATGCAATCTGGAATGATACGATCTAATGCCCAATCGCCACCCCCTATTACGTTACCAGCACGAGCAGATGCTACCTGAACTAAGCCACCCTTTTTTTTGAAAAAAGAATGGTAATAGGATTTGAAAATTAATTCTGCTGCTCCTTTACTGCCACTGTAAATATCTTTTCCGCCTACGGCATCAGTTTCTTTATAACCGTAAATCCACTCAACATTATCATAACACTTATCGCTGGTGATTATAATGGCTGTGCAAGGCTTAGTATATTTACGTAACACCTCGAGCACATTCGTTGTTCCCATGATATTGGTAGCAATGGTGTCAACGGGTTCGCGATAAGATAGAGAAACAATTGGCTGGGCTGCCAAGTGAAATACAAAATCAGGTTCTATATCAAATATAATTTTCTCTATAGTACCCAAATCACGAACATCGGCAAAGAAATGAGTCATTCTATCTTGCAATCCCAATTCTACAAACATCGAAGGTGTAGTTGGGATTTCGTTTGAAATTCCATAGACATCTGCGCCTAATGAAATAAGCCAAGTACATAACCAAGACCCCTTAAATCCAGTATTGCCTGTAACTAAAACTTTTTTATTGCGGTATACGTCTCCAAAAATTACTTTTTCTCCCATTTTACCCATGGTGCTTGATTATGATTATAAAGTTCATTTAATAATGTATATTCTCTTGAAGTATCCATTGGTTGCCAAAAACCATCGTGTTCAAAGACTTTTAACTCTCCCAATTCAACTAACTTTTTCATCGGTTCTTGTTCTAGAACTAAATCTTCATCATCAGTTAATATGTCGAAAAATTCTCTATTGCAAACAAAGTATCCACCATTAATGCGCCCTCCGCTTGTTTGCGGCTTCTCATTGAAACCTGTAATAGTTTGCCCGTCATCTGCTATCCCCAACTCACCAAAACGTCCTGGAGGCCTAACACCGGTTAGGGTAACCATTTTCCCATGAGATTTATGGAAGGCAACCAAGGCTTCGATATCGATATCCCCTACCCCATCGCCATATGTTAGCATAAAATACTTATCGTCGCCAATGTATTTTCTGATTCGACGTATCCTTGCGCCAGTCATAGCCTTAATACCGGTTTCTGCAAGGGTAATTTCCCAACCATCTTCATCATGATTTGTTTCTGAAACTATTTGTTCAGATTTTTTACCAAGTTTGATGGTTACATCAGAACTTCGAACTTCATAATTGATAAAAAAGTCTTTAATTACTTCGCTTTTATATCCCATGCACAACACAAAATCATGATAGCCATATGTTGCATAAGTTTTCATGATGTGCCATATGATAGGTTTCCCTCCAATAGGGATCATCGGTTTCGGTATATCATCTGCGACATCACGTATCCGTGTTCCGTACCCCCCGCATAATATTACAATTTTCATAAGTATTTATTAATATGATTACAAAATTAACATTTTTAAAAAAAGCATAAAAAATATTTGTTTCTAACTACTCATCATCCATCCATCTACAAATTAAAACATTAATGATAAATAATGGTGTAAATAAGATGACAACGCTGTTAAGCCAAAGCAAATTCGAGATCATGTAAAATTTACTCCTATAACAACAGTAGATCACAAACATTAAAACCAAGATTGTAGAGGCTAATCCATTTTCAACTAAAGATTTAATAATGGGATTGGACTCGCCTTTATCATTGTTTTTAGTGATAAAACCAGGCCCCCTACCTAAAATCAATTGTTTGGGTGATGCTGTAGTCAAATAAAAAAATGAGATATCTGCCCTTTCTGTACGATCATCAGAGGAAGAAGGGCCTAACATTTCAAGCAATTTATCTTGATTAACAACTGTGAACATGGCAAATATGCTAGCTATCAATACAAGTCCATATATCATATTTGCCAGTCTTTCCTTTAAACCTAAAATGGCCATCAGCTTAAATCCAAACATGGAAGCAAACACTATTGCAAAAACAACCCAGCTCATCGTTGAAACAGATGTCAATGCCCCCAATAAAACGATTAGCTGAATAAAAATTAAATACTTATTTTTCTTGAAAAATTTCGATAAAAGAAAAAAATTAGTTGAAAGAAACCAGCCTTGATAACTGGGCTCAAACAAGAAGCCACAAACTCTTCCAATTGTCCCCGATTCAAAAATCTTTGGATTGATGTATCCCAGCATATAATTATGGTAATAAACATATACATCTTCCCCTTTACCAACTGGCTTTAATTCATAGGGCAGTAATTCATAATTATAAGCCAGGTATGAGATTATCGACAATAAAGAAAGTACAATAACCAAAATGGCATAAAAGTTTATCAGTAAAAATTTTAGGCTTTTATTTCTCTTCACACTTACCAACAATCCTATCGCCAAAAACACATACAACAGCGAATAGGCGATTTCTGATATCAGTGCACCTGCTGACAGCCAGTAAAGGGCCACCAGCACATAAAAAAAAATTAAAGGCAAATAGCGGCGTATGAAATACTTCTTAAAAAGTACTGTAAAAAGGGAAAAAAATACCACGAATATAAAAAGTGGTAATCTTAACATCAAAGGCACATAGATAGAGGCCACAAAAGGAGGATGTACCAGTATAAAAAAGCTTATCAAAGGCACAAGTATTAAAGCAATTTTATTATACTTTACTTCTTCCATCTCTTTGCATTAATTGTTCCATTTCATGCAAAATCGTTCTTTTGATCGCATCTTCAAACGCTGTAAATTCAAAATCAATCAAGGATAACATGAGTAAAATATCTAAACAGAAATCTTTAACATCAGTTGATTTTGATGCTACATAATTGACTTCAAGCGTTGGCAAATGTACCTTAATAGTATTTAAAATCCTAATAAGTTGATGGGGTTCACCGGATCCAATATTGATGGTTTGGTTAACAACACCTAAATTAAGCAGTTTAAAGATAATTTGAACCAAATCATCAATATAGATATAATCCTTTGACTGCGTGCCATCACCCCACACTTCTATGGTCTCTCCCCTTAATGCCTTCCTTATTGCGATATTAATTACTCCTTGTTTTTCGGAACTATGGAATTTACCAAACGGATTAGACACTCTTAAAATCAGGTAGTTTATTCCATATTGTTTCTGATACAGACGAAGATAGTTTTCTATGCTTAGCTTCACAACACCGTAAGAGCTTACAGGATGGCAAATTTCATTTTCAGCAATCGTTTTCATATCCTTCACTCCATAAACTGCTCCACCAGACGAAAGGTACATTATAAATTTGCAGCCAAAATCTTTCATCACATCCAATAATACAATCGTTGCAACGAGATTTCCTTGGATATCGCGCAAGATGTTATTCGCCGACGACAAAGGTGTAGTAGAGGTTGCACAATGAAATACACTGTTAAAGTTATATTTGGCAAATAATTTAATTAAAACATCTTCATCCGTATAGTCGCCTTTTACGTAAGTTACGCCACTAACGGCATCTAATTGTGGCGTACGGGAAAGCACCACAATATTATAGTGCTGCTGGTGTTCGTTTTTTAAAACAAAATCGATAATATTCCTACCTATAAATCCTGTTCCGCCAATCAATAAAACATTGTTCTTAGCCACCATACACTTCCTTATAAATTTGGGTCAACCGAGTTCCATAACTTTCAGGGCTAAAGTCGTTGTAGCTATCCTTAGCATTTCCAGCCAACGTTGTTCTAAAATTTTCATCTTTATATAGGCGAAAGATTGCTTTGGACACATTACTGGCAAACGTATCTAAGTTATTTGGAATTAAAATGCCGTTCACTTCCGTTTTTATCACTTGAGAAATACCCGCAAAATCTGTTGCTATAATCGGCTTTTCGTAACCTAAAGCAGATAATAAAACGAGCGGCATATCTTCATCTTTAATAGAGGGCAATACGAATAAATCAGCGGCTGCAATATAGTCCTCGCTATTATTGCGATAGCCCAATAAAAAAATATTGTCGCTCAGACTTAATTTCTTAATATAGTTAGTTAAGAACTCTTCATCTTCGCCGTTTCCAACAAATGCACAATATACATTGTTTCTTCCGATTTGCTTGGTATGATACAAGTTGGCAAGCGCATCAATCAAATACCTTTGCCCTTTCCGTTCAGATAAAAATGCAACTTCGACTATTAGAAAGCTATCCTGGGCAATTTCAAGTTCAGAAAAGATCTGCGATTTATTTTTTTTTATCTTTGGCAATGGCACCGAATTATTAACAATCAGAATTTTATTGGGGTCAAATTTTCTTCGCTCTACGAGTTGCTTTTTTGCCATGTGAGATGCATTGATAAAACAATTTACATGGTTATGGATAAAACGATCATATTGACGTTCCAAATAACCTTTAACCTCTCGAGCTTGATTGTTAACTTGATAAACAACCTTCGCTTTGATGGACAAATAATTTGCTACAACCATTATATTACAACTTTTAGCTGCTGGGTACCCACCATTGTTGATATGAATTAGATCCGGTTTTGTTCTGAATAGCAAAATGATCAACATTAATACATTCCATAAAAAATAAAACCTAAACATTTCAAGCAAGAAAAATGGCACTTTCATCCCCATTTTTAAAGGCCGATTTAGTTTGTAGCCATTAATCTTATGAAAAAGGGTTTCATTTGACAATAAAAACACAGGATAGATATTTTTCTTCCCATATAAACCTTCGTTTTTTAGGCCTGCTTCATATTCTTTATGTTTTCTATATGCAAAATTTAGATCGAAATTCTCTTTTAAAATCGGGTTTTTTAATAAAAAAGCCATCAATTTCTCACTACCCCCATAGATATAACAGTCACTGAAAATAAGTATTTTTTCTCTTTTCATATCCTGCTCCTAATGCTTAATTTTTGAATTGCTTTAAAGTCCTGCCCACTTGTTCTCGCCATATTTTAGAGCTAAGGTATTGTATGACAAACGAAATCAACAACAGCCCACCCATAACAGCAGCTACAATTAACAGATTAAGCTTAGATTTTTCTCCGGGAAGAAACCGTTCTATGGTGACAGACGTTGCAATTAAAAATAATATGGGGAAGAACATGGGACTAAAAATTTTCTTGAAAGAATCGATCCAATTCAGCTTGAGATATTTAATCATCAATTGATATAAGATAACAGCTGAACAGATAAATGCTACCAGTTTAAAAATGGCGAAAGCATTCACTCCCCAAACTTTAATGGTAACAAATATTCCAATCCAAAAAACAAGTGGTAGTATGGCATTCACAAAGTATAAAGCTTTTTGGCGTTCTTTGGCAACCAACATAAAACTTGTGGGATAAGTAACAAAAGCAAAAACATTACAAAAAACTAAAAATTGAACAACAACAATGGATTCGGTATAATGATTGCCTACCCATGTTAAAATAATCGGTCTCGCAAAAATTGCTATTACAATAATAGGTAAAATCACAATTGGGGCTAAAATCACTACTATCTGTAAAAAGAAGGAGCGCAAAGCATCTTCATCCCCCATTCCAATAAAATGATTAAATCGGACATTAAAGGGTGAAAAAAGAATGCCCAATATACTCCTAAAAAAAGAAAGTATGGTTAATCCAATGGCATAAATAGCTACCTGCCCAGCGCCAAGAAACTTTCCAATGGCTACAGAATCAAGTTCATAATACAAAATCCAAGAAACCGTAATAAATAAACTAGCAAATGCTAATCCCTTAGTTTTATCAAAAGCTGCCTTGTTAAAACGAAGTTCTCCAATTAGTGCCTTAAAGTTATAATTGTATCTTTTTCTTGCAATGAACAAAGTTAGTAGTGCAGCAATAAAGTTTATGATTTGTGTAAAGAGAAAATATCCTACGATGTCATACTTACCATTCCTAAAAAACCACAGTACAGAAAGGATTTTGATGAGGCTGCCCACAATATTAGTACGTTGAACGATGAAATCTTCCATACGGATACCGAAAATCATTTGCAACAATCTTTGTAATAGCGTAGTAGGTGTAAAGATTGCTAATATCAGTAAGAGCGAAGATGCAATCCTATGGTTTTCAAGGCTATCAAGGCCTTTAACCAATAATGACGGATTTTGGCTTAACATAAAAAAAGCAATGGTAAAAAGCAATAAAAATAACAATAAAATAAAATTTGTAAATCCAATAACCTTAATTTCTTCTTTCTGGTTACCCTTTGCAAAATATTCAGCTGCATATTTTTGCCCGGCCCCCATAAAACCAAGATCTGCATAGGCTAAGAAAATTGAAAATGATATGCAAACAGAATAAATGCCATATATAGTAGGTTCTGATGATAAATACGGAATTACTATAAACATGGAAAGAAAATTTAAAACTAAAGAAAGTCCTTGCCAAAGGTAAATTTTAAGGTAGTTTCTTGTATAGGATTGAAGCATCTATTAGTCGTTGAGATTTTTTTGTACTACTTGTTTTTTGATATTCGCTAACGCATAGAATTTACCAAGATCTGAGTCTTCTACTTTAAAAAAAACGTTCAGTTTTTCAAAATCAATGTTTGATGAGGGATGATCAATATTGAATTTAATTTGTTCAAAAGTGTTTGACAACTGAATGAAAGAGTCGCCGGTGAATGGTTTTACTAATGGTATACCTTCCAAAGTATTTCCATTCAAAATAGGATCGAACAGAATGTAGTTTTTACCAGCTTTTATGGCATCTAACAGCATGGTAGAGCTTGGGCCTATAATCAAACTTGCTGCAGATAAGGCTTCCTGTTTAGAACTTTCATTAATGGTAAAGAAATCGTCCACCAGGTTATCGGCATAAAAGGCCTTTGATTCTGATGGATGCAAGCGCAAATTTGCTTTTGTAACACCCAATCTTTGCAGATTTTCTTTAACCAATTCTAGATAATATAAGATGATCGATCTTTTTGGCAGCACTAATTCAGTTGAAATGCAGGGCACCCCACTAATAGGTTTAGTGAGTACCAAAACATGATCTAGAGTGGATGTTAAGGTAGTCTGTTTAAAATTGGAATAAGTAGGATGTTTTAATGTAAGAACCTTATCTGATTGTACTCCTGCATTAATATATTCTTTTTTCAAACCATTACCCCATACCACCAGGTAGTCCGCCCTATTGTCGTCCACGTCATTATATCTCGCGGGTAAGCCATGCAAATAAACGAATGAAGGAATATGGTAGCGTTTGGCCACTTTAATCGTAAAGTTTTCAAAAAAAGCCATATCATTAGGAAAGATAACCGCACTAACATTATAATTCCTAAACCCTTTAATAAGTTCTGCTTCGAATTGGAGAAGTATAGATTTGAACTCTTTGGAGAATAAATATTTAATACTTCTTCTATTTAATTTTCTTTTTATTTTCTCAATAAGGAGCAAAATTTTTATGGAATTAATCATGCTTCCTTTGAGTGTAAATACCCAAGGTGGACGAATAACATCCGCCCCATATAAATTAACATTTACATATGCATTGCTCATGATCGTTTGCTTTTGTTTCAATTTAAAAAATATAACATTTTTCAAATAAAATAAAACAATCAAGCATTGGTGAATCAGCTTTTTGAAGTGAAATCCTAACCCATAATTTGAATTTGTATTTTCAATTTGATGGTCGCTATAATTATACAATATATCATTGACATCATACATCAAAAGATCCGCTGTTTCTTTATCTAAATTTTGGGCAATTTTATTGAAATATTCATTGTTCTTATGTTCTTTCATTGGTATTTTAATCAATAAACTCAGCACTAAATCTCGAGCCCTTTTCTAAGTCCATTTTTACAACCTTTCCTAAAATATCTTTATAATATTTAGGGTGCAAACCATACCCCGGCCTAATAGAGCGCACATTTTCCTCGTTCACTATTTCTCCTGCAGCAACATTTTGTACTACATAAAGGGAACGACAAAAATCCCTCCCTTTTATTTGCTTTTCTGTTAAGGTATAGTCTACAACGCCTATGGCTTTCTCGACTTCACGTACTGCTTTTACCATTGCAGTAAATTCTTCCTCATTCATTGAAAATGAAGCGTCAGGTCCACCAATGGAACGATCAAGAATAAAATGCTTCTCTATAATTTTTGCACCTAATACGGTGGCTACGATTGGCGCAGTACTCCCCATTGTATGATCAGATAGCCCAGAAATTACTTGGTAGCGTTCGGAGAGATCTTTGATCATAATCAAATTGGCTTCTTCGATGGGAGCAGGATAGCTAGATGTGCATTTTAACAAAGCAATATTATTGTTTCCCATTCTTTTACACGCTTCAACTGCAAGCTCTATATCTTCCTGCCCGGCAATGCCCGTAGAGATAATAACCGGCTTACCTTTCGAAGCTACATATTCGATCAAGGGTATATCGGTAATTTCAAACGAGGCAATTTTATAGGCAGGTACGCTTAATTTCTCCAGAAAATCAACTGCCGTTTTATCAAAAGGAGAGGAGAAACATACCAATCCTTCCTCACGAGCGACTTCGAACAATTCTTCATGCCATTCCCAAGGGGTATAGGCTTCTTGATATAAATTATATAAATTTTTCCCTTCCCAAATTGTTCCCTTTATCAGAAAATCATCTTTATCACAATCAATTGTAATGGTATCTGCGGTATAAGTTTGAAACTTTATGCAATCAGCACCGGCTCTTTTGGCAGCGCGTATAGTTTCTTTGGCGGTTTCTATGCTGCCGTTATGATTAGCAGATAATTCTGCAATGATAAAGACTTTACCATCCTCTTTTATTTCAAATGTTCCTATCTTCATGTTTACATTTTATATAATGAAAGCTATTGAAGCCTTCATAATTAATCATTCCCTCAAATTCAAAACCAGCCTTCTCAAACGTTAATTTTGAGCGCAGGTTATTTTCTTTGATATAAGCATTTATCGTAATATCTGGATGTTCATTTAGAAAATAATCCGAACCCAAGATGAGCATTTCCGTTGCATATCCCTTACCTCTAAATTCTTTTCCGACTGATACTCCAATTACAAAATTATTGTAATTTAACTTTTCAAAACGGATTTGGCCAACGTCATCTCTGCCTTCCAACTGAAAAATCATCATGCTGCAATTTTCATCTTTTAGCTTTCTATTAAACCAAGCTTCATGATCAGCAAAAGCAATCGGTTTTGAGTGATAGGATTGTGTCCTCACATCTAAATCTGAAGCCCAATTATAATAAAGCTTGCAATCGTTAGCGGTCGGTCGTCTAATCGTGAGCATTTGGATTAATCTTTGAATGGATTACAACATCAATATATTTATTATCAAAACGGCAATGTTCCTTTAACCTTGCTTCCTCATCAAAACCTGATTTCAATAGTACACTATAGAGGTGCGGTCTAAGGTCGAATGCATAGGTAAAAATTTTATGAAACTTCATTTCATTAAAAGCTACATTTTTTATTAATGAAAGATATTTTAGCCAAATCAAAGAAAATTCTTTTTGTTCTAATTCCGTCCTCATGATAAATGAAATCTCAGCATTTTTATCCGTCCAATTGAGGTGTACCAATCCTCCATATCCTATAAACTCTTTTCCTCTTAATAACGAAAATAGAATTTGCGCCGGTTTTTCTTGTTCAAATAGCTTGGAGATCACATGACTAAAATAGTATTCTTGTTTTTCAATACTGAGAACTTCAGCTTGACGTAAATGATAAATTTGTTCATTTCTCATTTTTAAAATGTCATATTTATCTTGATCTCTAATTGGGATCAACGCAAAATCATCTTCTTCAAAACTTGAATTTTTCAGACATTTATAATCTCTCATTTAGTTTAACCTTTTAAACCCTCCATGACAAATAGGACCTTTTAGCAAATCCTCAATCTTAAAATCGTTGTTTTCACATTTAGCGATTAAAGCATATACTTCATTTAGCGCATTAAAATAAGACTCCAGATTAGAATCTGTATGAGCTGTAGACGCATAAAAATTGGTACTAGCCAAAAACCCCTTTTCTAACATTTCTTGTGCAATTAATGTTTTATAAGCCAATGCGTTTCGACTATTGAAACTATAGGTGCTTAAAGCAGGTATTCCCGTGATACTAATTTTTAAATCATGCGAGTCTGCAAGTTTTTGCCAACCATTTCGCATCTTAGTTCCAATTTCGGTTATTATTTCCCATGATTTAACATTTTCCATTACACGCAATGTAGCAAGAGCAGCTGTTGGTCCAATACGTTCTGTCCAAAATGTGCTGCTGATAAAGGTAGTTTGAGCAGCTTCCATTACTGCTCTCCTGCCAACTACTGCTGTGAGAGCGTAACCATTCCCTATCGTTTTACCATACATGGCAATGTCTGGTTCAACGCCGAATTTTTGATAAACACCGCCAAACGTTTCTCTAAAACCAGACGTACATTCATCAAAAATTAAAACAATATTCCTTTGGGTTGCCAAATCTCTTACCTGTTGTAAAAAATTATCTTCTGGCCCGAAATTCCGAAGCACCTCCATCTTTATTACACCTATATCATTGGTGTTAACGATGTTTAATAGCTCTTCAAAATTGTTGTAATTAAACGGATAAACAGTATCCTTTAAATTTAATGGTACACCTTTTGGGCTTAATCCCGCTAATAAATGCCCGGATAAGTCATCTCCACCACCATTATGGTTTGCTGATAAATACCAATCATGCCATCCATGGTAACCACAAATTGCAACTTTATCTTTGCCTGAGGCTGCGCGCGCAATACGAATAGCAATGGAGTTGGCTTCTCCTCCGCTGCGTGCAAAACGGACCATGTCTGCCCAAGGGTTAAGCTCAACTAATCTTTCAGCCAAGTATACTTCTTCCGGACAATTGAGGGTACTCATATTTCCATTTTTCACAACTTCCATTACTGCCGCATCTACCTCCTCGTTGCCATATCCTAAAGTATTGGTGCCAATGCCCATGATAGACATATCCATCAATTCTTTTCCATCCAAATCCCATATACTACATCCTTTCGCTTTCGAAAAATAAGAAGGCCATAAATCAGGTAAAAACATTTCTGGTCTTTTCGATAGCAACATGGTGCCACCTGGAATTAACATTTTTGCTTTTTTATATAGTTCTTGTCCTGTTCCCATTATTTATCATTTTTTAAGGATTTCAATAACCCTTCATTCCTAATAATTTTATCGTTAATCTTAAATAAATCTTTTTCGATAATAAGATTTGTATATTCTAACCAGGTTTTATCTACTCCGAATTTTTCTATTAGCATTTTGATTAATTCAAAGTCCCTGCTTTCATCCACTGTCATTCTTATTTTTGAAAAATCAATATTACATGGATAATTCAATGCTGTAAATTCAATCCCACCCATATAATCTGCATGATTACGGATATAAGGCGTTACATGCTCTCTTTCTGATAAAAGTTTCGCATTTCGCCATGCTTTGGCTAAAGCAGCAAACTTAAATACCTCCACATCCTGTCCGTCGGGATAATGCTCTATTAAGCCATTTGAACAGTAATCTACCCCATTCTCTTGGGCAAAAGCAATGACTTGATCGACCAATTGGGGATCTATCAATGGGCAATCAGAGGTTACGCGCACGATCCAGTCTGCATTTTCATCTTTTACAGCTTGATAAAAACGATCTAGCACATCTGTTTCAGAACCTTTGATGGATTTAACCCCCCATTTTATTGCGTTATTGTAAATCACTTCATCTTCGCTATTAGATGTTGTAGCAACGATAATTTCATCAACTTTAGCACACTTTTTTAATCGCTCTAAATGTATTTGAAGCAATGTTTTTCCATTCACTTCTTTCAACACCTTACCAGGCAAACGTGTGCTTCCAACACGTGCTTGAGTAATAAGTATAGTTTTTATTTCCATAATGATGGATTTAATAAATCTTGATCAGCCACTTTTATCGCATTGATTTCCGATATAGCTTTATTTGTTATCACATATTTCGAGCCTTTTATATTTTCTTCCAACTGTGATACAGAGTCAACACCAATCAAAACATGATCAATATTTTTTTGACTTAAGCAATAGCTTAATGCCAAATTAGAAATCGTCGTTTTTTCTGCTTTTGCAATTTTTTTTAATGTTTCTATTTCGGTAGCCAGCTTTTCATAGGTCTCATTTTTTTCTGAGGCATTTTTAAAGAACAGGCCTTGCAAAAACGCAGAACGCGTATGTACAATTTTCCCCTTATTTTTTAATTGTTGCAAGAGGCTGCCTCTGATTGGTTCATTGTCCAATAAATTAAAAGGCAATTGAATAAGTGTTATTCGGTCATCATTTAACAACGCTTCGATTTGTTTATTGGTATAAACAGAAACACCTATGTGCTTAACCATTTCTTTTTCTTTTAAATGAACCAAAAAATCGATTACATCTGCATTGAGTAGATAGGAGTCAAAAGAATGAAACATCAATACCTCAAAGGTACTAATGTTCAAATCTTTTAAATATAAATGGATTCTTTCTTCAACATTATCCAGTTTACTATGGGGAATTTTGGTAATTATCTTAAAACGAATATTGGGAAACCGTTTATGGAAATCTCCTATAGCTTTATGGGCATCTCCATATGCTTCAGCGGTATCTAGCATTTCAATACCATTTGAATAGGCGGTATTCAATATATCGCAAGTTTCTTCAAAGGGAATTTTTCCAGAACTATTACTAATGCCATAATCTAGCCCCATTTGAACAGTACCTAATATATACTTGTTCATACCTCTTATTGTTGGAGAAAAGCTAATGTCTTTTGAATAACAAACTCCTGCTCTTCGTCTGTTAATGTTGGGTACATAGGTAGGCTGATGCATTTAGTATAATAATCCTCCGAGCTACTTAAATCTGTCCCATTTACACCTAAGGATTTATAGTAAGGTAGTTGGTGAACAGGGATGTAGTGAATTTGTGCGAATATTTTTTGCTGTTGCAAAAAATCGTAAAGTCCTTTTCGATTTGCTATTTCAACTATAAAAAGGTGATGAGCATTTAAGCTGCCTACTGGTAAGTCCTGAAAATTAAGCTTCCCACTAAAGGCCTGCTTATATTTAGCTGCAATTTCATTTCTACGTATAACGCCCTCTTCATTCCTTTTTAACTGCATAATGCCCAATGCTGCTTGAAAATCAGTTATCCGATAATTAAAGCCTAACTCCTGCATCTCATAAAACCAACCACCATGATTTTCTGACATATTTTCTTTTGTAATTCCATGTGAGCGCAATAGCAACAATTTTTTATATACTGCTTCAGAATTGGTAGTTACCATTCCACCTTCTCCACAGGCAATGTGTTTCACGGGGTGGAAAGAAAATACAGCAGCATCTGCATAGACGCCATTGCCACAAAAGTTTTTGTTGCCTTTGGAGTCAACAAACCATCCCCCGGGGGCATGGCAAGCATCTTCAACAATCCACAGTCCATGTTCATCCGCAAGTTTCCTGAATGCTTCAAGGTTAACGGGCAAACCTGCAAAATCAACTGGAATTATACCTTTAAAAAATCCCTTTGGCTTACTTTCGATAAGTTCTTTTGTTTTTTCCAGGGAAAGAAGGTAAGTTTCCCTATCAATATCCGCAAACCACACTTCACCCTCAACAAATTTAACACAGTTAGCAGAAGCTGCAAAAGTGATAGGCGTAGTAATTATTCGATCGCCTTTCTTTAAGCCCATTGCCATTACTGCTATATGCAAGCCAGCAGTAGCATTGTTCACGCAAACAGCATACTTACACCCGACATATTTAGCAAAGTTCACTTCGAATTCAGCAATTTTGGGACCCTGCGTTAGAAAATCCGATTTCAAGGTTGCAATAACAGCATCAATATCTTCTTGTGTAATATTCTGCCTTCCGTAAGGAATTACTTTATTTTCCATTATGCTTCAAAAGTTGGGTCAAGATGCGCTTTTATTAGACTTCTCAAGCTTGCGACAGTTTCCCATTCAGTATTACTTCCTGAATTATAGCAGAATCCTGCTTCTACCAATTCAGCATTAAAATGCGCTTTGTATTTGCTTAGATCGAAGTTTGTAACTGAGGGAAGAATAGTGTAATATTTACCCAGATCGTATGTATTAAAAGAATCTGATGAGGTAATCATTTCTTCATGAATTTTTTCTCCAGGTCTAATACCGATAACTTCTTGAATACACTCTGGAGCAACTGCTGATGCAACGTCTGTAATTTTATAAGATGGAATTTTAGGAATGAAGATTTCACCTCCCCATGCATTTTCCAATGCATGCATTACCATATCAACACCACCTTGTAGAGAAATATTAAAACGTGTCATAGTAGGATCAGTTATTGGCAATTTACCTTCTTTCTTTTTATTCATGAAAAAAGGGATTACGGAGCCATTAGATCCCATTACATTTCCATAGCGCACAACGGAGAATTTAATAGGGTTTACACCTTTGATATTATTAGCGGCAACAAATAATTTATCAGATGTTAATTTTGTTGCGCCATACAAATTAATTGGCGCACACGCTTTATCGGTAGATAGTGCTACTACCCCCTCAACATTTGATTCTAAGGCTGCATGGATTACATTTTGTGCGCCTCCAATATTTGTTTTGATACACTCATCTGGATTGTATTCGGCTAGGTGTACATGTTTCATCGCTGCTGCATGGATCACATAGTTTACTCCTTTAAATGCTCTGAGCAATCTGGCCTCATCACGAACATCACCTAAAAAAAAGCGAATTTGCGGATATTTACTTTCAGGAAATTCCTGGGCCATTTGAAATTGCTTTTGTTCATCTCTAGAAAGTATAATCACTTTCTTTATAGAAGGATGTTTGGTAAGGATTTCTTTGGTTAAAGCTTTGCCTAAAGATCCTGTACCACCGGTTATTAAAATACTTTTATCTTTTAAATTTAACATATACTTTTTAGCACTTTAGAGTGCAACCTTTATCAACTTATTTATAATTAAATATAGCATACTTAGAAATCCGAACAAAATCCCTCCCAATATTAATCCTTTCAATTTTCCAAACCTTGTTTTATTCAATGGTAGTATAGGCTGGTCAATTATTTCTAATAAAGGGGTCTCTTTCATTAGTGTGAGTTTAGATGCTTCTAAGTTTTGTAACAAAGAGCCCAAAACAGCCTTATTGGCTTCTGCAGAATATTGTGCCCGCTGAGCTGGCGCCGCTCTCTGTATTTGACGTGTAGGATTTAAATTTGGCGTGGCGTCTGTAATAGCAACGGCCGTATAAATTGCGCCATTCATAACTGCCCTTACGGAATCTACTTTATGCTGCATTATTGCAACGTTTTGTGCGGCTTTTTTGGTTTTCGTTTGCAAATAAAAATCATTCACATTTGCCACGATCGCCTCATTAAAACGTTTTGAAAAGAGTTCATCGGTCGATTTGACATCAACTTGTATTTTGCTTAATTTCTTATCGGGCTTGGAAACACTTAGATAGTTTTTTCTAATGTCTTCTACAGCAACTCCAATTACGCTATCACGTAAACGTTTGATTCTAGGATTTGAATTGATGGTGCTGGTTTTAGAATCTGGTAAACCGAAATTTATGCTTTGTAGCGCTTTTTCGGTTTCCCAATCTTTCATCAACTTATTTACTTCTATATACTTTACCATCAGAGATTGATTTGAAGTACCCATAGCGGTAAACAATGTTTTCTCAATCATTTTTCTGGATGTATACAAATCAAAAATATTATCTCCTTGAAAAATCCCACCACCACCAATTCCTAAATCAATTCCTGCTATGTTGGCTAGTCCACCTAAACCTAAACCACCACTTTTCTCATCTTCTAATACGAAAGTGGTAGTAGCAGTGAATTGAGGTTTCTTAGTAGTTGCATAATAATAGCCTAAAATTCCGCCTATTATACCACAAGTAAAAATGATGACCCATTTCGATAAAAAATAACGCCACCAATCTCGGATTTTAAGAATGAGTTCTTTTATTGAAATCTCATCGGTATTGTTAGCTATCTGTTGTTGACTTTCTGTTGTCATTATTTATTAGTACTTATTTAATAGATTGCCACCGCTCACACAATTCCTATAGGCTATCAGATGTCGATTTATTTTCATTATTTCTTTAGCTCTTTCCCTTCTGGGTGGAGTCGGGATCGTGCTTTATCTTAACAAACTTACAATAATTGCTCCTAAAGATGCCACCGCAGTACCAATTCCTATCCAACTTTGCGCTGTCAGCCTTTCTCTTTCTGCCCTTTTAGGCACCAAAATTTCTGCTCCAGGCTTAATCACCGGATCATTATTAAAAAACAAAAATTTGCTTACAGCAGCAGCAGAACCATTTGCATACTTCACATAGACCCCTCCTTTACGAGCATTAGCCGTAAAGCCCCCAGCACCGTTAATATATTGCCTTAAGCTTTTTCCAGGAAGGTAAACAATGCTGTTAGGATTTAATACTTCACCAGTAACACGAACGGTTTGCAAAGTACGGGGCACGCGAATGATATCACCATCCTCAACGATTAAATCGAATTTGGATAGTGGGGCTTTAAGAATACGCTCTAGATTAATCCCTACCAGATCACTTTGGATTAATTTTTGTTCAATATCTCTAGTTACCGTATCTTTCGCACCAGCTTCTTGAGCCCTCTTCAAACCAAGAAATTTCTTATCTTCTTCTTCCTGATTATTAATCGCATTTTTATCTCTTGGGTTTACTTTCTCTGCTCCTGGTCTTTTTAATGAAGCACCATCGGCATAAGCAGATGAGGTTAAACCACCGGCACGACGAATCAAATCAGAAATCCGCTCGTTTTTATTCACAATGGTATAAACACCCGGATAAACTACTTCACCCTCTAATTTTACCTGCTTCTGTACCGCATAGCCTTCAGCATTGCGTACGGATACAATATCAAAAGGTTTCAATACGAAAGGCTCTCCTTCTAATTTTAAGTTTTCGTTTACGTTTACAATAAACACTTCTGCAGTTTGGGCGGTTGCTGAAGTAGCTTCACTGTTTCTTACCCTTCTTGATATTTCGATTCGGTTAGGGGTAGCGCCTTCTTTAAATCCGCCAGCTAGTTGGATTACGGATTCCAATGTCATGCCATCAGCAAACTGGAAACTTCCTGGCGCACGTACCTCGCCCTGTATGCTTACCTGATATTCATCTCTCAAATCAAAAATTGAAGAAATGGTTACTTTATCCTCTCTTTGTAAAGCAATATCCGTCTGTGTACCGGCTATAATTTTAGCTACATCAAAAGAGATTAATGCCTGCGTATTATCAGGATTTAGACGGTTAATATAGCCACGATTTAAAAAAGCTTCTTCGGTTAAACCATCGGCCTTATTAATTAACCCACGGAGTGTTAAACCCTTTTCCAATTCGTAAACACCCGGTCGGAACACTGCCCCTAAGATTTCCACACGGTTAGCAAAGCGATCCAGAATAGCTTCAACCACATATTTATCACCATTTTTCGGCACGTAGTTAGGAAAATCAACTGCAGGGATATCATTGATCCGGCGATCGCGATCGGTATTTTGGAAAGCCTTGATCTTAGCGGTATAAGCTTGTGTAGTGAAACCACCTGCAAAGTCGATTACATTCTGTAAGCTCTCTCCTTTCACTACCTCATATAGCGCTGCTCTTTTTACTTCACCACTAATTTCCACACGGTCATCATACACTGGAATATTGATTACATCCTGATCCTGTAATCGGATATTGGCTTGTTGGATTCCTTTTAATAAGAAATTGTAAATATCTAAAGTAGCGATGATTTTATTGTTACGGATAATCTGGATTTTACGGAAAGATCCGTTTTGAGCTGGTCCGCCCGAAGCGTATAAAGCATTGTAAACAGTAGCCAACGAAGGTAGTGTATAGGTACCGGGTTTAGTTACATAACCGGTCATAATCACTTTAATACTTCTGATATTACCTAAATTGATTGCTAAATTTGTCCTGCCTGATTTTAGTGAGGGGTAAGTTTTGCTCATGGCCGTTCGGATTTTCGAGGTGGCCTGATCAATACTTAAACCACCAACAGCAATTCTGCCAACATACTGCAAATTGATAATCCCGTCAGGGCTTACTTCTAAATTGTAACTGGCCTCGTTATCACCTGTCAAATCGATTACCAATTTATCATCAGGCCCGATTACATAGCCTTTAGGGGTAGCCATACGCAAATTGGGTTCAAAGGTAATATTGCCATTTCGAAACAGCTCTGATCCAAATATTTTTGGCCCGATTTCGCTATCTTCTTCTTTTTTTTCGTTATTAATTTCGCCACCAGCCGTAGTTTCACTAAGCTCCCGGCCTGTTACCACAGGTTTTTGTTCTACTTGTACCGCAGAGCCTTGTTTCCTCACTTTGGCCACCCTTGCGCGTAACTTCTGAACCTCATCTGCTTTCATACCTTGTGCAGCAGCCATTTGCTCTAACTGGGCATCATTATACCCAACAGATTCTGCTTTTTTAATCATTTGCAAAATCTGGGCATCCGAGAGCTCATCAACCTTTACACTCGAATAATTTTGCGCAACAGACTGAAAATGAAAAAATAAACAGAGAACAAGAAGGGATAGAAATAATTTTATGCTTTGTTTCATAGGTTTCCGAAATAATCGGCAGGTAATGTTATTCAAAATAATTTAAGGTTTTAAAACCTCCTTCATTCAGGTACTCATCTTTC
>Ga0308157_10002689_pt1 | contig 28055 bp, 20 predicted proteins | sample PhyBR1_FD_201035 | JGI IMG/M metagenome (GOLD analysis project Ga0308157, IMG submission 201035) | Phyllosphere microbial communities from UC Gill Tract Community Farm, Albany, California, United States - DLSLB.R1 | ecosystem: Host-associated > Plants > Phyllosphere > Unclassified | place: USA...
GTCAAATCTTGTTAAAAATGCAAGATGTGTTTTATTTCTGTTATTTTTTTGCGAAAATAAAGCAGAAGCCAAATGTAAAATAAAAATTTAGAAATCAACTATTAGTAAATGTGTTTTTTACATTTATCCAGCAAGAATTGTGTTAAATTTTTAGATTTGGATGAAGTACAACACCAAACCGTTACGCTTTTACTAGGCTTTTGTAATGTACATCTGAAAGCTGTCTCAAAATTTCAGCACTTTTTTCAGGTGTAATATCACGTTGAGATTCGCCCAACATTTCATACCCAACCATGAATTTCTTTACCGTTGCAGATCTCAATAAAGGTGGATAAAAATGCATGTGGAAATGCCATTCTGGATGGATTAAACCATCTGTTGGCGATTGGTGAATTCCTGACGAATATGGAAATGAAGTATTAAATAAATTGTCATACTTCGTTGTAAGTTGCTTTAAGATTTTCGCGAAAGCGGTACTTTCATCGGCAGTAAAATTGGTGATTTTGTTTACAGCTCTTTTGCTGATAATCATGGTTTCGTATGGCCAGATTGCCCAAAACGGAACCAATGCCACAAAATGATCATTTTCGATTACGATGCGATCGCCAGCTTTCAATTCGGCTTTTACGTAATCTTCTAACAATGTTGTCTGATTTTTATCGTAGTACGATTTTAAGCTGTTTTGTGTTTTTTCAACCTGAGTTGGTAGAGAAGATTGTGCCCAAATTTGGCCGTGTGGGTGTGGGTTGCTGCAGCCCATAACACTTCCTTTGTTTTCAAAAATCTGAACGTGGTTGATGAATTTAATGTTTCCTAAATCGGTATATTCTTTCTGCCAAGTTCTAATGATGTTTTCAATATCGGCAATTTCCATTTCTGGAAGAGTCAGATCGTGTCTTGGCGAAAAGCAAACCACTCTCGAAATTCCTTGTTCTGGTTTTGCCTTAAAAAAAGTATGTTTAATATCATCTTCAAAAATGATTTCGTCCTGTTTCATGGCAGCAAAATCATTTTCAAAAACAAAACTGCTTTCGTATTGCGGATTATTCATTCCGTTGGCACGAACATTTCCTGGACACAAGTAACAAGTTGGGTCGTATTTAGGAAGTTCTTCAGTTGAAATAGTTTCATTTTGTCCTTGCCAAGGTCGTTTTGCACGGTGAGGTGAAACCAAGACCCATTCGTTAATTAATGGGTTGAAGCGTCTGTGCGGATCTTCGTTAATGTCAAAATTTTTCATTGTACAGTTGTGGTTTTAAAGTAGCGTTGTTCCGTTAGAGATTTTTACATCATAGAATTTTAATTCAATTCCAAATGTATCTAAATAAAGTTTAGAGAACTTACGCTTTACCTCATTTTCATTTCCTTTTTTAACTAAATTGATAGTGCATCCTCCAAAACCACCTCCCATAAGTCGGGAACCAATAATGGAATCGTCTTCTTTTGCGGTATCAACAAGCATGTCTAATTCTTCGCAGCTTACCTCGTATTCTTTAGATAAACCATAATGTGTTTCAAAAAGCAGTTCTCCTAAAAGTTCAATGTTTCCTTGGTCTAGTGCTTCACAAGCTTTGATAACGCGATTGATTTCTTTTACAACAAAATGAACTCGGTCAAAAACTTTTTCAGTCATTTTATCTTTTAAGCTCAAAACTTGTTCTACAGAAGAATCTCTGAAACTTTTTACTTCTGGGAAATGATCTTTTATGATAGATAAACCTTCCTCACATTCAATTCTTCTGGTATTGTATTCTGATGTAAAAAGCGAATGTTTTACATTAGAATCAAATAAAATCAGAGAATAATCTTTGAAGTCGGCATTGTGATATTCAAAATCTAAAGTGTTGCAATCTAGTTTGATCACTTTATTTTCGAGACCGTGAACGCTTGAAAATTGGTCCATAATTCCGCAGCTGATACCCACCCAGTGTTCTGCTTTTTGCCCTAATAATGAAATGTCTTTTTTCTCAATTTTTAAATCAAACAGCGATTTGATTCCGAAAATCATTCCGCATTCCAAAGCTGCAGAAGAAGACAATCCAGAACCAACCGGAATATTACTGCTGAAAACACAATTGAAACCTTCAAAAGAAAATCCGTTATCCTGCAATTGTTTGATTACGCCACGAATGTAATTGGTCCAAACCACATCGCTCAGTTTTACTTCCTGAGTCAAATCGATTTCGAATTCTTCATTCAAATCGATGGCAATTATTTTAGAAGTTTTGGTGTTGTTTTTTTCAAAAGCAAAGCAAATCACTTTGTCAATTGCAGCAGGCAAAACATAACCGTCATTGTAGTCAATATGTTCTCCAATGATGTTGATTCTGCCTGGAGAAAGTACCGTTTTTTGAGGAGAAGATCCGAAAGATTTCTCAAAAAAAGCAACGGTATTCTGTATTAAAATATCATTCATTATATAGTTAGTGTATTGTGGTTTTTGGAATTGTATTAATTTAAACTTTCAAATTTGTAAAGTGTTTTTTGCGTGTATTCCTCGCCTTTTTTCAAAACTGCATTTGGAAAATGAGCATGATTTGGCGCATCTGGGAAATTTTGAGTTTCAAAACAAATTCCGCTTTGCGCATTATAATCAACGTTTTCTTTTCCTTTCAGTTTTCCGAAACAATTTCCGCCTACATATATATGTACACTTGGCTGATCGGTATAAACATTCATTCTTAGGTTATTTTTTAAGCTGATTAACTGCGCTACGATTTCAGTTTTAGAATTCACCACAAAAGAATTGTCAATTGGAAACGGACAGCTTTTTGGATTTCTAAAATCAAATTCATGATTGGTTAAATCAGTAAAATTTCCTGTTGGAATATTATCAGAATTGGTTTCCAGCATTTTAGCCGATTTGATAAACATTTGCTGTTCTAAAACATTTCCGTCATGTCCATCCAGATTAAAATAACTATGATGCGTCAAATTGATAATAGTATCTTCTGTTGAGGTTGCTTTGTATTCTAACTTCAATTCATTTTCTTCGGTCAAAGTATAAGTCAAATAAACCGTCATTTCTCCAGGAAAATTTTCGTCTAAATGCTCGCTCAAAAGGGCAAAAGTAATAGAAGGATTTTCGCCAGAAGTTGCATTAACAACACTCCATGCTTTTCTTCCAAATCCCATTACTCCTCCGTGAAGCGTGTTGCCGTTGTTGTTTCCGTCTAGCTGAAACTTTTTATCGTCAAGGCTAAAAGTTGCATTATGAATACGACCTGCATAACGACCCACAGTAGTTCCGAAATATGGAGCACTTGGTAAATTGTATGATTCTAAATACGATTCTAAATTATCAAACCCTAATACAACATCTGTTAATTTTCCGTTTACCGGAATTTGGATTGAAGTTACAGTTGCACCATAATTGATGATCTGAACTTTCATTCCATTTTTATTAACCAAATCAAAAGAATAAATTTCTTCCTTATTGGGCATTAAACCAAATAATTTGCAATTGTGAGTCTCTTTTAAATGCGATATGTGTTTTATTTCCATAAAAATTTTACCAAAAATGAAATCCAAAAATAGAAACATTTATTATTTTTGCATACCAGTACCTACCAGTTTTTGCTATTTATAGTCAAAATGACTTTTATTATGAACATTATTTCAATTCACAATAACATCGGTCTGCCAAAATATAAGCAGATTATTCTTTCAATCGAAAAAGCGATTGAAGAAGGAAATTTGATTAAAGGCGATAGGCTTCCGTCGGTAAATAAAGTCTGTCTGGCTTTTTCTTTATCTCGCGATACGGTCTTATTGGCGTATGACGAATTGAAGAAAAGAGGAATCATTTATGCTATTCCAGGAAAGGGATATTACGTTAAAAGCGTTGAAATCACTATAACTCAGAAGGTTTTTTTGCTTTTTGATGAGTTGAATATTTTTAAAGAAGATATTTATAATTCGTTTTTAAAAAACATTGGAAAAAATGTTCAAGTCGATATTTTTTTTCACCATTTTAATGTTCAAGTTTTCAAAAAGCTGTTAAATGACAGCAACGGAAATTATACAAAATACATTATTATGCCGACGAACTTAAACGATATCGTGGATTCTATAAAAACCCTACCAGTAAGCGACGTAATTATTTTGGATCAGACCAATCCGGACTTAAAAATGTTTCCCGCAATTTATCAAAATCACCAAAAAGATATCTTTGAAGGTTTGATGAAAGGCAAATCGCGATTATCAAAATACAAGAAACTGATTTTAATTTTCCCTGGTTTTAGAGAACCTCCAGGAATGAAATTAGGGTTTGAGTCGTTTTGCCAGACTTATGGTTTTGATTATGAAGTTATTTCAGATTTCGGCAATCAATCTATTGCTTTGGGAGATCTGTACATTATACCGCATGATCGTGATTTGCTTTTGGTTATAGAAAATGCAATGAGCAGAAATTTAAAGTTGGGAGAAGATTTCGGAATTATATCGTATAATGAAACGCCATTGAAGAAAATTGCCGCAAACGGAATTACCACCATTTCAACCAATTTTGAATTGATGGGAAAAATTCTGGCCGATATGGTTTTAAAAGGAACAAAAGAGCAGATCGAAAATAGATCTGCTCTGATATTGCGTAATTCGCTATAAATTTCTCCCGCAGATTTAGCAGATGCAGGGGATTTTTTTTTATTAAATCAGCCAAATCTCCTAAATCTGCGAGAGAATAAATAAAGTTTATAAATTCAATACAAAATTATTGAGTAGTTTTTCTTCATATTTCTCTTTGTTGAAAGTATATAAGTAAGAACCTTTTCGAGAAGACTGCATGTCTTTTTCTTCTAGTTTATTTAGAATTTCTAGAGAGTTTATTTTACTGATGAAATTTCTTTTGTCCAATTCTTTGCTCAAAATAGCTTCATAAAGTTCTAAAAGTTGACGCATGGTGAATTTCTCCGGAAGCAATTCAAAACCAATTGGTTTTACCGAAGTTTTATATCGAAGCCTCTTAATAGCATTTTGAACCATTTCGTTATGGTCAAAAATTAAGTTTGGAGCGTCGTTAATCGGGAACCATTCAGCGTGGTAATTCTGGATCAATTCTGCATTGTGGTTTTCGATATTAATTAAAGCGAAATACGAAACCGAGATGGTTCTTTCTACAGGGTCACGATCAATTTCACTGTAAGCATGAAGTTGCTCCATATAAATATCGTTAAGACCTGTATAGGTATTTAAGATTCTGGTTGCGGCAGCATCTAAGACTTCATCGCGTTTTAGAAAACCTCCAATTAAGGACCATTTTCCTTTTTCTGGCTCAAAATCTCTTTGTATTAAAAGGATTTTTAGACCATCATTGTCGAATCCGAAAATGATGCAGTCTACTGCCAGTAAAACTTTATCAGCAGAGCTATAACTATTTAGCATATATTATTAATTTGGATGGGTAAATATATGAACTTCTTAAAACGTATCATAATTTATTAATGTAGATTTCACACTTACATAATTAACTACTCAAATGTATAGTTAAAAAAGCTACTTTTTACATAAAAATAACATACAAATTGCCTTTTTAAGATTTTTTTAAGAAAAAAACAGGACAGTCAAGGATAGTTTTTTATAAAAATAGGTTCTGTTTAGTCAAAATGACTCAAAAATAAACAATCTTTTACCTACAAAACAATCTTTTTTTTAAATTTAAAACATTAAAAAACAGATTATTTATACTTTTTTTTATTCCCCTCTTTTTTTGATTAAAAAACGACTTTTTCAGTAAAAGTGTATTTTTTACACAATTAAAATCATTAAAACAGCAGTTTTTTTGAAAAAACCTTGAATTTTTAAATGTTAATTTGACACTTAATTTGCGATATGTGTTTTTTTTGAGCTCTTTTTTTGTGATATTAATTTGTTTACATGATTTTTTTTTAGTTAAATTTACAAATGTAAGATTAACACTTATTAACTAAACCACTAACCAATCTTAACTAAACCATTATGATTACAAAACAAAAATTACTTTTGTATTGCAATTTTCTATTGCCAAAAACAAATTGGATTTTAGCAGTTTTAATGCTATTATTTTCTGTTAATCAAATGTCTGCTCAAGGCAAAACGATAACAGGGGTTGTTACATCGGCGCAAGACAATCTTCCTTTGCCGGGTGTAAACATTATAATAAAAGGAACCAAAACAGTTGCTACAACTGGATTTGATGGAGAGTATTCGATTAAAGCATCGACAAATGATGTTTTAGTTTTTTCATTTATAGGATTTCAGAACAAAGAGATAGTCGTAGGAAGCCAGTCTAAAATTGATGTGGCGTTGGGCGAAGACACTAATAAACTTAATGAGGTAGTTGTTATTGGTTACGGAACTCAAAAGAAATCAGATTTAACAGGTTCTGTAAGTGTTGTTAACTTAGAATCGGCTAAAAAAGTAGTTACGTATGATGCCGCAAAAATGCTTCAAGGACAAGTGCCAGGTGTTACTGTACAATCTTCGGGAGAACCAGGAGGTTTTGTTAATGTAAAGATTAGAGGTATAACTTCATTTAGCAACAATAATCCACTTTTTGTAATCGACGGAATTATGGTCGATTCACCTTATGATTTTGCCCCAGGAGAAATAGAATCTATGCAGGTTTTAAAAGATGCATCATCGGCTGCTATTTATGGTGTTCGCGGTGCAAATGGTGTTGTAATTATTACGACTAAAAAAGGTAAGCAAGGCAAAATGGACATTAAATTCAAGTCTATTGTAGGTCTTCAAAATGTTGCTAAAAAGTGGGATGTTACAGATCGCGTTGGTTACCAGAAAATTACTAGCGAGGCCGAAAGAAACAGAGATATTAGAGCAGGCGTTCCAGTAAGCATTGCTCCAGGAAATGACCCAAATAGTGCATCGTACATATCAAATGTTGATACAGATTGGCAGAAAGAATCTTTTCAGACTGGTGTTGTACAAAATCAAGCCTTGACATTTACAGGAGGTGCAGAAAGTATTGCTTACAGCTTTAATGTTGACTATTTTAAAAATACAAGTTACATTAAAACACCTCAGGACTATGAGAGATTGTCTACCAATTTAAATTTAAATGGTAAAAAAGGAAAATTTAAATACGGTGCAAAAATAGCTTATACACAATCTGATAAGGAAATTTTTAATGAATACAATGCAGGTCAAACGGTTGTAAGTGATATTTTAGGAGCTATTCCGACTATGCCCGTTTATGATGCAAACAGACTTGGTGGTTATGGAGGTACAGACAATCTGACTCAGAGAGCAATTTCTATGAATCCTATTGGATACAACAATCTGATTGATAATAATGGAAAAAGAAACCGTTTTATTGGAGATGTTTGGGGAGAAGTAGAAATCGTTAAAGGTCTTAAATACAAACTGGATGTAAGTTACGATAGAACTGATTGGGAAAATAGAAAATTTATTCCACCAAGTGATTTAGGATGGTATTATATTACTACAAATGACGAAGCATCTCTAGATGTTGAAACAGGAAATGAGCTAAGAACGTTTTTGAATAATTTGTTAACTTATGAAGTGACTCTTGGGAAGCATAAAATTGACGCTCTTGCAGGTTGGATTCAGGAAAAAAGAGATTATCACAGATATAATTCAAGAGGTGTAGGTTACACTCCAAACGACATTCCGATGCTTCAATATGCTGATGCTAGAAATGCATCTGAATATAAATTTACGATTACAGGAATATCATACATCAGTAGATTAAATTATTCTTATGATGATAGATATTTAGTGCAGGCTAACTTTAGACAAGATAAAACGTCTCTTTTTAGTGAAAAAAATAATTCGGCAAACTTTTACTCTTTTTCAGGAGGATGGAAACTTAGTAACGAAAAATTCTGGACATTGCCAGAATGGATAAGCAATATTAAACTTAGAGGAGGTTACGGGACATTAGGAAATAATACTATTTCGCAATATTTCTTTGCTTCAACGGTAAACAGTTTTGCAGGTTATGATTTTAATAATGAGCTCGCTCCAGGAACAACTGTAGTTGCGGCACTGGACCCTAATGTAAAATGGGAAAAATCTACAAACTCAAACGTAGGTATCGAATTAGGTTTTTTAAACAATGATTTACAGTTTACAGCAGAATACTTTGTAAAAAAATCAGATGATTTATTGTTAGGCGTTCCGCTTCCGTTTTCTACAGGGGCATTTCCAGCAAGTGTTACCACAAATGCAGGATCAATGAAAAACTCAGGGGTTGAGTTTACAGCAGCTTACAGCAATCATCATCATAAATTTAAATATGATATTTCTGCAAACTTTGGAACACTGAAAAATGAAGTTACTAAAATCGGTGTAAACGGAAATCCGATCTACGGAGCAGTTTCTAAAACTGAAGTAGGAAGATCTGTTGGAGAAATGTTTGCTTGGGAAGCAGTTGGAATTTTCCAAAATGCAGCTGAAGTTGCGGCTTCTCCAACTCAAACGGGTGCAGCTCCTGGAGACGTGAAATTTAGAGATGTAAATGGCGACGGAATAATTACAGATGCAGATAGAACTTTCCAGGGAGTAACAATTCCTAAATATGGCTTCGGATTCAATTTCAGTGCTTCTTATTCTAACTTTGATTTCTCTATGTTTTGGCAAGGAGCGGGAGGTAACAAAGTATTTAATGCAATGTACCGCAATTTGATGATCGGACAATATACAAACCATCATACAGATGAGTTAAATTATTGGACACCAACGAATACCAATACCAATATTCCGGCTCCAGTTATTGGAGATCCAAATGGAAACAGCAGAGATTCAAACAGATTTATTGAAAGCGGTGATTATGTGAAACTGCAAACAATGGAAATCGGGTATAACATCCCGATAAAAGATAAATTTATTGAAAAAGCTAAGGTTTACCTAAATGGTCAAAATCTGTTGATTATCTCTAAATATAAAGGATATGATCCTGACTTTAACAGTGACGGATTACTTTCAAGAGGATATGATGCAGGATCTTTTCCAAATCCAAGAACAATTTCTTTAGGAGTAGAAGTAAGCTTCTAACCAGGTCTAACCATTAAAACGTATTAAAATGAAATCTAAATTTTTTAGCTATATAACCGTTTTCCTTTCACTAGCCTTGGTAACCACAAGCTGTGTGGATAACGAAGATTTGACTCAACTAGATCCAAATAATGATTCAGTCGATAACTTTTGGAAAACAGATGAAGATGCATTGCAAGGTGTAAATGCTGCTTACGGAAGTTTATTAACAGATGGAACTTACATGAGAAGTACACCATTATTGTTAGATGCAAAAGCAGATGATTCTCGTACAAACAGCCCTTGGGCATCAATGTATAATGTGGGGCACTTTAATTCAAATGTTGCAGATGCAGCGATTTATGGATGGGCTTACGAAACTTATTATCAAGGTATTTACCGTGCCAATCAAGTATTGACAAATGTACCCGGAATTGAATTTGAAGACGAAGCTTTAAAAAACAGAATTATAGGACAAGCTTATTTCTTAAGAGGATTGTACTTTTTTCATGCAGTAAACATGTTTAAGAATGTGCCTCTTCCAACAGAATTAGCGGTTTATTATCCTCAAAAAACACAAGACGAAGGCTGGGCACAAGTTATTGCAGACTTTAAAGCAGCAGCAGAATTACTTCCAAATTCTTATGTTGGCCTTTCAGGATTAGATGGAGGACAAAAAGGACGTGCAACTAAAGGGGCAGCGTTAGGATATTTAGGAAAAGCCTATTTGTTTACAAAAGATTTTACAAATGCTAAAACAACGTTTAAGCAAGTAATAGATTTAGGAGTTTATTCTTTGGTCGCAAATTACCGTGATAACTTCACAACAGCAAACGAAAACAATTCAGAATCTCTTTTTGAAGTGCAATTTAGCCGTGATGCCGGAGGTGTCGATTTAGGTTGGGGAGGTGCTCCTGCTTCTGGATGGGGAAAAACATCTGCAAGAGCCATTACCTATGCACCACGTGCTTTTGGATGGACAGACGTTCAGCCAACTTGGGCATTGTTTAATGAATTTAAAGAAGAAAAAACAAAAACAGGACAAGATGATCCTCGTCTAGATGCTACTATTTTTTACAATAAACCAGGCGGAATGCAATTGTACGGAAAAGATTTTGCCACATTCTATGCTTCAAGTCCAGCCGATTTAAATGATTTATTCTGCAGAAAATACCAAAACTCTGACGGACAATTTGCAGACGAATACGATTGGCGTTCCGGAATCAATGAGCGTTTATTAAGATATGCCGATGTTCTTTTAATGTATGCTGAATGTTTAAATGAAACAGGCGATACTCAAGGAGCTTATACTTACATTCAAATGGTAAGAGACAGAGTAAATCTTCCTGATTTAGCCACTGCAAAACCAGGATTGTCTCAAGCGCAAATGAGAGAGCAGATTGGTCACGAAAGATTTTTAGAATTTCCTCTAGAAGGACACCGTTTTGACGATATCCGCCGTTGGGGATGGCTTCAAGACCCTGCTAAATTAGCTTGGTTAAAAGCAAGAGATGCAGAGTTTAATTCTTATACAGCAGGAAGAGAATATTTCCCAATTCCACAATTAGAAATGGATAACAACCCGGGAACTGTTCAAAACGACAGTTATTAAGTTTTCAGTCTCGGTTTTCAGTCACAGTCTCACTGTATACTATAACTGAAAACTGAGATTATAATATTATGCCTTAGAATTTGGAATACAAGAGAAGTAATTTTTAACAGTAACTAAAATTAGAATAATGAAAACAATTACAAGTTTGGTTTTATTAGCGATATTATTTGGGAGTTGTCAGAATGAAGATATTGTCCCAACACAAGAAGGAACAACAGCAGTTGTAAATGCAGAGGATTCAAAGGTTACCAATTTAACAGCAAAAACAGTCAGTGGAAATGTGCCATCACATGATCCAAGTACGATTGTAAAAAGTGGTGTTAATTATTATGTTTTTACTACAGGAGATAATATTCCAGTTACCTATTCAACAAATCTAACAAGCTGGGCATGGGGAACATCGGTGTTTTCATCAACGCCAAGTTGGATTACAGGATATGTTCCAGGATTCGTTAAAACCTTTTGGGCACCAGATGTTGCTTGGTTTAATAACAGATGGAATATGTACTATTCCTGTTCCACATTTGGCTCAGCCACTTCTGCAATCGGACTGGTAACAACACCAGCCATTTCGCAAAGCGCGGGAACAACATGGACAGACAGAGGAGTTGTTGTTTCTTCTTCATCAGCATCAGATGTTAATGCAATCGATCCGTCAATTTTAGTAGATGGAAGCAATGTCTATATGGCTTACGGTTCATGGCATGCTGGTATTGGTGTAATTCAAATTAATCCTTCGACAGGAAAAACAACAGGAAGCAGAACCATTGTTGCTGGCGGAAACAGCGCATCTTGGGAGGCTCCTTGTTTAATTAAAGAAGGAAGTTATTATTACTTATTTGTAAACCGAGGAACTTGCTGTAATGGAGTTAACAGCACCTACTATATTGTAGTGGGGCGTTCTACAAGTCCGTTTGGACCTTTTGTGGATAAAAACGGAGTATCTCTAAAAAGCGGCGGCGGAACAACTGTTCTGGCTTCACAAGGAAATTATATCGGTCCAGGGCATTTGTCAAGAATTACAGGAACGCAAAAGGGAGCTGTTCATTATTATGACGGAGCCGACAGCGGAAATCCAAAACTCGAAATTGTATACTTTACTTGGTCATCAGGATGGCCGACACTTTCTTATTAAAAAATTAAAATTCAGAGGAAAGTTTTTGGGCTTTCCTCTACAATAAAAACCACTATGAAAAAAGCACTTTTAATCACATTTCTTATTTCGTTTTGCAGTCAGCTGAATTTTGCGCAGACCACAATCACCATTAAAAATACGGCCGATGCGCCAACAATTGACAAAAATATCTACGGTCATTTTGCAGAGCATTTAGGGCGTTGTATTTATGGAGGATTTTTTGTGGGAGATACTTCGAAAATTCCAAATACAAAAGGAGTAAGAAATGATATTATTGCTGCTTTAAAAGATTTAAAAATTCCAAATTTGAGATGGCCTGGAGGCTGTTTCGCTGATACTTATCATTGGAAAGATGGAATCGGACCACAAGAACAAAGACCAACTATTGTAAACAAATGGTGGGGCGGAGTTACTGAAGATAACAGTTTTGGAACACATGATTTCTTGAATATGTGTGAACTTTTAGGTGCTGAACCTTATTTATCTGGAAATGTAGGAAGCGGAACGGTTCAGGAATTGGCAGACTGGGTTCAGTATACGAACTTCAGCGGTAAAAGTCCGATGAGTGATTTACGTGCTAAAAATGGAAGAAAAGAACCTTGGAAAGTAAAGTATTGGGGAATTGGAAATGAAGCTTGGGGATGTGGAGGAAATATGACGGCAGAATATTATGCAGGAGAATACCGTAAATATGCGACTTTCATGTCTGACTGGGAAAATACGGGAGGAATCACAAGAATTGCTTCTGGATCAAACAGTGCAGATTACAATTGGACAGAAGTTTTAATGAAAGGAATTCCGCTAAATATGTTAGGCGGAGTTGGAGTTCATCATTATGCTGTAATTGACTGGGGTAAAAAAGGAGATGATAGAAATTTTACAGAAGAAGGCTATTTTAAAACGATGCAGTCGGCTCTAAAAATGGAAGAATTAGTTACGAAACATTCTGCTATTATGGATAAGTACGATCCTGAGAAAAAAGTAGCCATGATTGTTGACGAATGGGGAGGCTGGTACGAAGTAGAAAAAGGAACAAATCCAGGATTTTTGTATCAGCAAAATACCATGCGTGATGCGGTTTTAGCTGGAGCAACTCTTAACATTTTCAATAACCATGCAGATCGTGTTCGTATGGCAAACCTAGCACAATGTGTTAACGTTTTACAAGCTGTAATCCTTACAGACAAAGCTAAAATGATTGTAACGCCAACGTATCATGTAATGAAAATGTACAGCGTGCATCAAGATGCGAAGCTATTGCCAGTAAATTTCGAATCACCATCATACACTTTTAATGGAGAAAAACTTCCTGCGGTTTCGGTTTCAGCATCAAAAGATAAAAATGGCGCAGTTCATATTTCATTAGTGAATGTGGATGCAAAAAACAAAAACAAAATCGAAATTGATATAAAAGATTTAGGTGTGAAAAACTTCACAGGAACGGTTATAACATCGGCTAAATTACAAGATTACAATTCATTTGAAAACCCAAGTAAAATTGTTCCAACAGCTTTTAAAGGTTTCGAAAACAAAAAAGGAAAACTTGAAATCACTATTCCTCCTTTCTCAGTTGTTGTTTTAGAAGGAAAATAAAATAGAAGCAGATGAAAAAGCAAAATTTCATTTTAAAAACCATTTCTTCCATCGGATTTTTTGTGGCAGCAATTCTAATGGCGAGCTGTTCTAAAGATGATCCAGCGGCACCTGAAGTTGGTGGGCCAGATCCTGTCGTACCGCCAGTGGTTACGCCAACATTTAACGGACCGACTTATGCAGACAATTATACGGCATTTGCAAGCTGGAACACTAGATCACAATGGAATCTGGCAAATGTACATGATCCATCAGTTGAAAAATCGGGAGAATACTATTATATGTATCAAACCGATGCTTCGTACGGAAATGCACATGAAGGAAACGGGCATTTCTTTTACAGAAGATCCAAAGATTTAATTAATTGGGAATTTATGGGATCTTCGATGACTCAGGCTCCGGCTTGGGTAAAAGATTCTTTAAACAATAAAAGAGCCAGAATGTCGCCGGCGCTTCCTCCAATTACAAATCCAACTTACGGATATTGGGCGCCTTGTGTTCGAAAAGTAGGCAACAAATTCAGAATGTATTACAGCATTGTTGTTACGAATCCGATTGTAGGAACAGATACCAATACTTCCTGGACAGAACGTGCTTTTATTGGCTTAGCCGAAACAGATGATTTGGCATCGAATAACTGGACAGATAAAGGAATGGTCGTTTGCTCAGAACCTGACGGAGTAAAAAGTTACGTTCGAAACGGAGGAAATGACTGGGATGCTTATTTTAAATTCAACGCTATTGACCCGAGCTTTATTCAGACTCCCGAAGGCGAACAATATTTAATTTACGGTTCATGGCATTCCGGAATTGCGGCTTTAAAACTAAATCCGGCAACAGGAAAACCAGATAAATTAAAAACAATCGACGATTACGGAGTTCGAATCGCGGGTCGCGGAAATGTAAATACAAATCGTTGGCAAGCACTTGAAGGACCAGAAATCATCTACAATCCAGACACACAATATTATTATTTGTTTCTAGCTTATGACGAATTATCGGTTGCTTATAACACACGAGTTGCGCGTTCTAAAAACATTCTTGGTCCTTACGTAACCAACACTGGAATGAGTATTACAAACGGTGCCGAATGTTTTCCATTGGTAACGCATCCGTATCAGTTTAAAAATCATACAGGTTGGGTTGGATTTGCGCACTGCGCTGTTTTTCAAAATCCAGAAACAAAACAATGGTTTTATGCTTCGCAGGCACGTTTGCCAGAAGGAGTTTCGGGAATTGCGGTTTCAAATGCAGTCATGATGGGACATGTGCATGGAATTCAATGGACAGAAGACGGCTGGCCTGTAATAGAACCAGAACGCTATGCTGGAGTACCAACAACGACTTTTGCAGAAGGAAATCTGGTTGGAACATGGGAACAAATTACCATGAATTATCAGTACAAAACCATGCAGAAAGCGGTTACGATTTATTTAACTGCCGACAAAAAAGTAAGTGGGGATATAACAGGCACTTGGTCTTACGATCCTGCAAAAAAAATTGCTACCATAAACGGAGTGAAATGCAACGTAATTGATGCCTGGGATTGGGAATCGGCAACCAGAAAAGTGACTTTAAGTTACACCGGAATCAATAGTGCGGGATTAGCAGTTTGGGGTAAAAAAGTAAATTAGAAAATTCCAATTTTTTAAATGCCAAATTCCAAGTATTAAACAATAGCCACAAATTAAAGGATTAAAAAGATTCAAAAAAATCTGCCAAATCTGCGAGAGAATAAAAATTTAAACACATAGAAACATAGGTTTTTTTGATCTGTAAAAAGAGTACAAAACAAATCTAGATTTGAACACATAGATTGCTATGTGAATTTTAAATAAATGAAATGCCTTTTTCAGACAAAGTAATACTATGATTCTATGTGTTAAAAAAAGAAACTATAGACTAAAAGATAAATCCATTTAATCTGTGAAATCTGTGGCAAAAAAAAGTAACAAATGAAAAACCTATTTATAAACCTTTCTGTTTTGCTTTTATCGATTGTGGGAACAGCACAATCGGTAAAATTCAACAACCCCATTATTACAGATAAATATACAGGAGATCCCGCAGCATTGGTTTACCAAGACAAAGTGTATTTGTATGCAGGTCATGATGAAGCGCCAAACGATTTTAATTTTTATAAAATGAATGAATGGCTAGTGTATTCTTCTTCTGATATGAAAAAATGGGAATCACATCCTGTGCCATTGAAAGTAACCGATTTTAAATGGGCAAAAAGTGATGCATGGGCTTCACAGGTAATAGAAAAAAACGGAAAATTTTATTGGTATGTAACAGTTGAACATGGTACTGTTCCAGGGAAATCAATCGGAGTTGCTGTGGCAGATAATCCGCTTGGGCCTTTTAAAGATGCATTGGGAAAAGCACTAATCACCAACGATATGACCAAATTTAGCGATATAAGCTGGGACGATATCGATCCGACGGTTTTTATTGATACTGACGGACAAGCCTATCTGTTTTGGGGAAACACAGCCTGTCATTACGCCAAATTAAAAGAAAATATGACTGAAATAGACGGAGAAATTTATCACATAAAATTACCAAATTTCACTGAAGCACCATGGATTCATAAGCATAACGGCTGGTACTATTTGTCATACGCATATGAGTTTCCTGAAAAAATTGCCTATGCCATGAGCAAATCCATTACAGGACCTTGGGAGTTTAAAGGAATTCTGAATGAATTAGCAGGAAACAGTAACACCAATCATCAATCTATAATTGATTTTAAAGGACAATCGTATTTCATTTATCATAACGGAGCATCAAAACCACATGGAGGAAGTTTTAGAAGATCTGTTTGTGTAGATAAATTATTTTATAACAAAGACGGAACAATGAAACGTGTCGTAATGACGTCTGAAGGAATACAGTAATAAATGTTCAGTGTTCAGTTACAGTTTGACTTATATTATCTAAAGCAGTTCTCATTTAGCCAAAACTTAAACTTACTTAAATCACTTATATGGTTTACAAAAATATAAAATATACAATTTCAATTTTTTTGATGCTGACAACTTCGGTAATTATGGCGCAGGAAATTGTCGTGCACGATCCTGTTGTTATTAAGCAAAAAGACACTTATTATTTGTATTGTACAGGGAACGGAATCAGTGTTTTTAGCTCGAAAGATTTAAAAAAATGGAACAAAGAATCACAAGTTTTCAAAGAAAAACCAGTTTGGGCAGATGGCGTTGCGGCCGATTTTAAAAATCATATTTGGGCGCCAGATATTTCATTTCACAACAATACCTATTATCTGTATTATTCAGTTTCGGCTTTCGCCAAAAACACATCGGCGATTGGCGTTGCGACTAATACAACTTTAGATCCAAAAGATAAAAATTACAAATGGGTCGATCACGGAATTGTCATTCAATCACAACCAAACAGAGATATGTGGAACGCTATTGATCCGAATCTAATTTTTGATGAAAACAACACGCCTTGGCTTTCTTTCGGTTCTTTTTGGGAAGGATTGAAATTGGTAAAATTAAATCCCGATTTAAAATCAATTGCACAACCTCAGGAATGGCATACGATTTCAAAACGTAAAAGATCTTTTGAATTAACAGATTCAGATCCAGGAGATGGCGCGCTAGAAGCTCCTTTCATTTTTAAGAAAAACGGATACTATTATCAATTTCTTTCTTGGGATTTATGCTGTCGCGGAGAAAAAAGCACTTACAAAGTGGTTGTTGGAAGATCAAAAAATGTAGCAGGACCTTATTTGGATAAAGAAGGGAAACAACTCGATCAAGGTGGAGGAAGTTTAGTAGTTCAAGGGGATGAAAATTACTTTGGCGTAGGCCATAACAGTGCTTATACTTTTGATGGAAAAGATTATATGTTTTATCACGGTTACGAAAAGAAAAGCAACGGAACATCAAGATTAGTGATTAGAGAAATACAATGGGATACTGATTTGTGGCCTGTTTTAAAATAGAATACAACAATAATGAAGAAATACAACTTACCCATTTTAACGATTTTCATGTCACTTCTGATTTTGGTTTCCTGCAAAGAGACCAAGAATGATGTGGTGCAGCATAAAACATCTGTTTTAAAAGCAGGTTACGAAATAGAGCCGGTTAACATTCAAAATGTAAAACTGACGGATTCTTTTTGGCTTCCAATTATCAAAAGAGTGCAGGAAGTAACAATCGAATATGCGATTAAAAAATGTGATGAAGAAGGTCGTTTTGATAATTTTTTAATTGCAGGAAAACAGAAAACTGGAAAAGTGCGAGGCGATATGCCTTTTGATGATACCGATGTTTACAAAATCATAGAAGGAGCATCCAACACTTTAATCAGTGCTCCAAATCCGAAATTGGAAAGAGTTTTAGATTCGATGATTGCCATTGTAAAAATTGGTCAGGAACCAGACGGATATATTACCACTTGGAGAACAATAAATCCCGCAAAACCACCAGCACCTTGGGTTCCTGTAATTGAAAGGAAACGTTGGGAATCTTTGCAGATTAGCCACGAATTGTATAATCCAGGACATTTAATTGAAGCAGCGATCGTGCATTACGAAGCAACAGGAAAAACCAATTTTCTCGACATTGCTATAAAAGCTGCCGACATGCTGGTACGAACTTTTGGAGATAATCCAGGACAGGTAAAAGGAGTTCCGGGGCATCAGATTGTAGAAACGGGGTTGATAAAATTATACCAGATTACAGGAAAAGAAGATTATCTGAAATTAGCGAAATACTTTTTAGACAATCGTGGAAATCCAAACAATCATAAATTATATGGCGAATATGCGCAGGATCATATTCCCGTAATTCAGCAAAATGAAGTAGTCGGGCATGCTGTTCGTGCCGTTTATATGTACGCAGGGATGACCGATATTGTTGCCATGACCAAAGATAAAGCCTATGAAAATGCCGTAAATAATTTATGGGATAATATGGTCAATAAAAAAATGTACATCACAGGCGGAATCGGATCGAGACATGAAGGCGAAGCTTTTGGAGCAAACTACGAATTGCCAAATCTAACGGCTTACAACGAAACTTGTGCTGCAATTGGCGATGTATATTGGAATCATAGACTGCATAATTTATACGGAAAATCTCAATATTTTGATGTTATAGAAAGAACGATGTACAACGGATTAATTTCGGGTATTTCGCTTGACGGAAAACAATTTTTCTATCCAAATGCCTTAGAAGCAGACGGTGTTTACAAATCAAACAGAGGTTCTTGCACACGTCAGGCTTGGTTTGATTGCTCTTGTTGTCCGACGAATTTAATTCGTTTTATTCCTTCAATTCCGGGATTGATTTATTCGAAAACTAAGAACGATTTGTATGTGAATTTATATGCTTCAAACGACGCTTCTTTCGCATTAGGAAAAACCGATTTACAGATTTCGCAACAGACTTCTTATCCTTGGAACGGAAAAGTTAGAATCTCGGTTAATCCTAAAAAAGAGAGCAAATTCACAATTAAACTTCGCGTTCCAGGTTGGGCAAGAAATGAAGTTTTGCCAGGAGATTTATATACGTATAAGAAAGCTTCAACTCAAAAACCAACAATTACTATAAACGGAGAAATAGTAGCAATTCAGCCTGAAAATGGTTATTTCAATGTAACCAGAAACTGGAAAAAAGGAGACAAAATTGCACTTAATTTCCCGATGGAAGTTCAAGAAGTAGAAACCAATTCAAAGGTAGAAACGAATAAAAACAAAGTTTCTTTAGAATACGGTCCGCTAGTATATGCAGTTGAAGAAATGGACAACAAAACCAATTTTGACAAGATCAATATTTCGGCTTCAGATACTTTCAAAGTGAGAAAAGAAGCCAATTTATTGCAAGGTGTAAATGTGATCGAAAATTCAAAATTCAAAGCCATTCCATATTATTCTTGGTCAAATCGTGGAGTTGGAAAAATGAAAGTGTGGATTGATTTTAAAGACTGAATTCCTCACAAATAAATTAAATTCAAACAAACCAGTATAACATGCAAACAAACCTATTAAAAAATTGGGCACTTTCGGCCATTGTTTTTGTAAGTGTTTCTTCTTGTACAGATAAAAAAGCAGAAAAAGAACTGTCTAAAGAAGTGACTACTACAAAAACAACTTTAACTAATAAACCTATAGTCTTGCAAAGAGCAGATCCTTTTATTTACAAGCATACAGATGGGTACTACTATTTTACAGGATCGGTACCAACCTACGACGCTATAGAGTTAAGACGTGCAAAATCTATTGCTGAGCTTCAAAATGCTGAAACTTTTAGAGTATGGGAAAAACATAAAAGCGGACCAATGAGCCGTCATGTGTGGGCTCCTGAAATTCATTATTTGGATGGAAAATGGTACGTGTATTTTGCAGCAAGTGAAGAAGAAGATATTTGGAAATTAAGACCGTATGTTTTGGAGTGCACTGGTCAGGATCCTTTACACGACAAGTGGATTGAACTTGGGCAAATGCAGGCAGCTGATGCAGATCCAAAAAGCTTTACCGATTTTTCTCTGGACGGAACTGTATTTGAGCATAAAAATAAACGCTATTTCTGTTGGGCAGAAAAAACAGGCGGGCAGTTCGCCGCTTCTAATTTGTATTTAGCCGAAATGGAATCGCCCATAAAACTAAAAACAGTTCAATTCATGCTAACAACTCCGGATTATGATTGGGAACGCGTAGGTTTTTGGGTAAATGAAGGTCCTGCGGTGATTAAAAACAAAGGAAAAATTTACATTACTTTTTCGGCAAGTGCTACTGGTTCTTGTTACAGTATGGGAATGATGGAAGCAGATGAAAATGCGGATTTACTAGATAGAAATTCTTGGAAAAAATCTAGATATCCAGTATTAAAAACCAATGAAGCCAAAAAGATTTATGGACCAGGGCATAACTCATTCACGGTGGATGAAAACGGAGAACCATTAGTAATTTATCATGCGAGGGATTACGAAAAAGCTGTTGGTGATCCAAAAGTGGTGCCTGCCACAGATAAAAGACCGTTGAAAGAAATTATTGCAGATCCGTTATATGATCCTAATCGTCATGCGAGAATGATGAAATTAAAATTTGATGAAAGTGGTAGACCAATATTCGAATTTAACTAAAAACTACAAATGGTAATGACGAAAATTCATTCACAGCACTAACCAAAATTAGTCCAAAAGAAAGTCAGTTTTAGATAAGTGGAAGTAAAGTTCAGTATGATTTTCGAGCTTATTCTTTGACTGTTTTGAAAATTAAGATGAAATAATCGCAAGATTATAAATGTAACATTGACATTTATTTTTTGTTTTGAGCTTAAATCTTTGTTTTGATGCATTTTTTGTAAAAATTAAAGAACAGAATTTTATTAAGTGTTTTTTACACACTTATAAATTATTTATAATTATATTTGTCAATATTTTAAAAATAAAATACGAATGAAAAATTATGTAATAGGATTGGACTACGGAACAGATTCTGTTCGCGCGGTGCTAATTGATACAGAAAATGGGCAGGAGCTGGCATCGAATGTTTCTCATTACAAAAGATGGAAAAACAAACAATATTGTGACGCTTCTATAAACCAATTTCGTCAGCATCCTTTGGATCATATCGAAGGATTAGAAATTACGATTCAAAACGTTGTAAAAGAAAGTAAAGTAGATCCTTCGTTAGTAAAAGGAATTTGTATTGATACAACTGGATCGTCTCCGGTGCCGGTTACAAAAGACGGAACGCCCTTGGCCTTGATAAAAGGTTTTGAAGAAAATCCAAATGCGATGATGGTTTTATGGAAAGATCATACTTCAATAAATGAAGCAAACGAAATTAACGAATTGGCAGTAAGCTGGGGTGGAGAAGATGTTACAAAATACGTTGGAGGAATTTATTCTTCGGAATGGTTTTGGGCAAAAATTCTTCACATTGCAAGACAAGACGAAGCGGTTCGAAATGCAGCGCACACCTGGATGGAACATTGCGATTTAATGACGTATTTGTTAATTGAAGATAAAGATTTAAAAACATTCAAAAGAAGCCGTTGCGCTGCAGGTCACAAAGCCATGTGGCACACAGATTGGAATGGACTTCCACCAGTTGAATTCTTAGAAAAATTACATCCGTATTTAGCACAGCTTCGCGGTAATTTATATGATGAAACGTATACATCAGATTTAGTTGCTGGAAAATTAAGCCAAGAATGGGCAAATCGTTTAGGGCTTTCGACAGAAACTGTTGTGGCTGTTGGAACTTTTGATGCACATTCTGGAGCGGTTGGAGCTAAAATCGAAGAGAATACTTTAGTTCGTGTTATGGGAACTTCAACTTGTGATATTCTGGTTGGCTCTTATGATGAGGTGGGAACAAAAACGGTTCGCGGAATCTGCGGGCAAGTTGATGGATCTGTTATTCCAGGATTTATTGGTTTAGAAGCAGGACAATCTGCTTTTGGAGATTTATTGGCTTGGTACAAAGAACTTTTAATGTGGCCGACAGAACATTTATTAGGTTCTTCATCTGTTTTAAATGAGGCTCAAAAAGAGCAGCTAAGAGAGGAATTCAGCGATAAATTAATTGTAGAATTAACGAAAGAAGCAGAGAAAATCCCCGTTTCAGAAAGTCTTCCAATTGCTTTAGATTGGATTAACGGACGCAGAACTCCAGATGCTAATCAGGAATTAAAAAGTGCGATTTCGAATCTTTCTTTAGGAACAAAAGCACCTCATATTTTTAAAGCTTTAGTAAACGCAATCTGTTTTGGAGCAAAGAAAATTGTAGATCGTTTTGAAGAAGAAGGTGTAAAAATCGACAGCGTAATTGGAATTGGCGGTGTTGCTAGAAAATCTCCTTTCATCATGCAGACTTTGGCTAATGTTTTAAATAAGCCAATTAAAGTTGCAGCTTCAGACCAAACACCAGCTTTAGGAGCGGCAATTTATGCAGCCGTTGCAGCTGGAATTTATCCAAATGTAATCGAAGCAAGCCAGAAAATCGGAAGTGATTTTGACGGAGAATATTTCCCTCAGACAGACCAAGTTGAAGCGTATCATAAACTGCTTTTGGGATACGAAAAATTAAGTGCTTTTGCAGATCCAAACCTTAAAATATCGCAACATGAGCTCTCAATATAAAGATTTAAAACAAGAATGTTACGAAGCTAATATGCAGTTAAATGCATTGAATTTGGTGGTGTATACTTTTGGAAATGTAAGTGCCGTGGATAGAAAAAATGGTGTTTTTGCCATTAAGCCAAGCGGTGTTCCTTACGAAGATTTAAAACCTGAAGATATCGTAATTGTCGATTTTGATAATAATGTTATTGAAGGCACAATGCGTCCGTCATCTGACACAAAAACGCATGCTTATTTGTACAAACATTGGCCAAATATTGGCGGAGTGGCTCATACGCACGCTACTTATTCTGTGGCTTGGGCACAATCGCAACAAGATATTCCGATTTTCGGAACAACACATGCCGATCATTTAACAGCAGATATTCCGTGCGCGCCCCCGATGGCAGATCATTTAATTGAAGGAAACTACGAACACAATACCGGAATTCAGATTCTAGATTGCTTCAAAGAAAAAAATCTTTCTTATGAAGAAGTAGAAATGATTTTGATTGGAAATCACGGTCCGTTTGCGTGGGGGAAAAATGCAGCAAAAGCGGTTTACAACAGTAAAGTCTTAGAAGTTGTAGCAGAAATGGCATACTTGACTTTACAAATAAATCCAAACGCACCAAGATTAAAAGATTCATTAATAAAGAAACATTACAACCGTAAACACGGAAAAGACTCGTATTACGGACAATAAAAGTTTTGTTTCAGGTTTTTTTTGTTTCAAGTTGTTGGAACGTGAAAATTGGAACGTGAAACAAACATGAACAAAACAATAAAATAACAATTTAAGTTTTTTCAGATTCTAACAACGTGAAACCTGAAACTTGAAACAAAATAAACAAAAATAATAATATAACAATAAGATTTTCGCCATTTCAAGAACTTGAAACTTGAAACAAAGAAAACTTGAAACAAAATAAAAAATGATTGATATATCTCAAAAAGAAGTATGGTTTGTAGTAGGAAGCCAGGAATTATACGGTGAAGAAACACTTAGAAAAGTAGCGGAACACTCTCAGATAATTGCAAAAGGATTAGACGCTTCGTCTTCAATTCCAGTAAAAGTGGTTTACAAAGATGTGGTGAAATCTCCATCGCAGATTTTAGATGTATGTTTGGCGGCGAATTCTACTAAAAACTGTATCGGAATTATCGCTTGGATGCATACTTTCTCTCCAGCAAAAATGTGGATTGGCGGTTTGAGTATTTTGAAAAAACCATTATGTCATTTACACACACAATACAATGCTGAAATTCCGTGGGGAAGTATTGATATGGATTTCATGAACTTGAACCAATCGGCTCACGGAGATCGTGAATTCGGTTTTATCATGTCTAGATTACGTAAAAAACGTAAAGTTGTTGTTGGACATTGGGAAGATCAAAGAGTGCAGAAACAATTAGGAATCTGGTCAAGAGTTGTCTTAGGATGGGACGAACTTCAAAACCTAAAAGTAGCTCGTATTGGAGACAATATGCGTGAAGTTGCCGTAACAGAAGGTGATAAAGTTGAAGCTCAAATTCGTTTCGGAATGTCTGTAAACGGTTACGATTCTTCAGATGTTACTAAACATATCGAAAAAGTAACTGACAAAGAATTAAACGATTTATTAGCAGTTTACGAGCAATCATACAACTTAACAGATTCATTAAAAGAAGGCGGTGCACAAAGAAGTTCTTTGGTTGAAGCAGCAAAAATCGAATTAGGATTAAGAGCTTTCCTTGAAGAAGGAGGATTCGGTGCTTTTACAGATACATTCGAAAACCTTGGAGCTTGGAAACAACTTCCAGGAATTGCCACACAAAGATTAATGGCCGATGGTTATGGTTTTGGTGGAGAAGGAGACTGGAAAACAGCTGCAATGGTTAGAGCTTTAAAAGTAATGTGTATTGGTTTAGAAGGCGGAACTTCTTTCATGGAAGATTATACATACCATTTCACACCACAAAAATCATATGTTTTAGGATCTCATATGTTAGAGATTTGTCCATCTATTGCTGACGGAAAACCTTCATGTGAAGTTCATCCATTAGGAATTGGAGGAAAAGAAGATCCTGCTCGTTTGGTTTTTAATTCGCCTGCAGGAGATGCAATCAATGTTTCTTTGGTGGATATGGGAACTCGTTTCCGTTTAATCGTGAACGAAGTTGAAGCTATAAAACCAATGGCAGAATTACCAAAACTTCCAGTTGCTAGAGTTTTATGGGATTGTAAACCAAATTTAGAAGTTGCAGCAACAGCTTGGATTTTAGCTGGAGGAGCGCACCACACGGTTTACAGCCAGTCAATCACAACAGAATATATGGAAGATTTTGCAGACATCGCTGGAATCGAATTATTGGTAATCGATGAAAAAACGACTGTAAGAGAGTTTAAAGATAAAATCAATGCTAACGAAGCGTATTTCCATTTGTTTCAACACGGCCTGTAAGGCGGTAAAATGTAATTTGTAAGATGTAAAATGTGAAAAAACTTAAAAAGGTAATTTTTACATTTTTAAAATGATTAAATTTCACATCTAACAATTTACATCTAACATTTAACTTTTTTACAAACCCAAAATTATCATTTATGAATGTATTAAAACGCTCTCTTTTCATATTAAGCATGCTTGGTATTGCTATAGTTTCAGTTCAGTGTAAAGGCGATAAAAAAGCTGATACAGAAAAAACGGAAGCCGATGCAAAAGCTTTAGTTACAATTGACAAATCGGAATATGGAACTACTGCTAAAGGAGAAAAAGTAGAAAGCTATAAATTGAAAAACCAAAACGGGATGGAAGTGGACATCATCACTTTTGGTGGAAGAATTACGGATTTGAAAGTGCCTAATAAAGCTGGTGTTTCTGAAAATGTAGTAATAGGATTCAGTTCTTTGGCTCAATATGAAAAAGAAAATCCATTTTTTGGAGCTTTGATCGGAAGATACGGAAACCGAATTGCCAAAGGTAAATTTTCATTAGATGGAAAAGAATATCAATTGGCTTTAAACAACGCCCCAAATGCTTTGCACGGAGGTCCACAAGGGTTTTTTAATGTAGTTTGGAAAGCAGATGAGGTTAAATCTGGTGATACAGCTTCTTTAAAATTATCTTATGTAAGTAAAGATATGGAAGAAGGTTATCCAGGAAACTTAAAGGTTTTTGTGACTTATACCTTGACAAATGATAATCAGTTGGAAGTGCTTTACGAAGCAACAACAGACAAAAAAACAGTTGTTAATTTAACTCAACATTCATACTTCAATCTATCAGGAGATTTTACCAAAACAATCTTGGATCATGAATTGACTTTAAATGCTGATAAATTAGTTCCAGTTGATGCAGATTTGATTCCGACAGGAAAATTAGAAGATGTTGCTGGTACACCTTTCGATTTCAGAACTCCAAAATTAATTGGAAAAGATATCAATGCTAAAAATGAGCAGTTAGAAAAAGGAAAAGGTTACGACCACTGTTGGGTGTTGAATAACTCTGAAAAAGGAAAAACAATTATTGCAAAAGTATATCACGCAGCAAGCGGAAGGATTATGGAAATGACAACAGACGAACCTGGAATTCAGTTCTACTCTGGAAATTTCCTTGATGGAACTTTACCAATGTCAAATGGAGGAACTTTTGCACACAGAACAGGATTGTGTTTAGAAACAGAACATTATCCAGATTCTCCAAACCAGAAAAATTTCCCAACAACGGTTTTAAACCCGGGAGAAAATTATAAAACTAAAACTACTTTTAAATTCTCGGTAAAAAAATAGTTTTAGAATCTGTTAATTAGTTTAGTAATTCTCTAAAAACCTCGGAAGTTAAATGCTTTCGAGGTTTTTTTATTTGTAAATAATAAAACGCATTAAGATTTGTAATGACTTTGTTAATTTGTTAAATTATTTCTTACGTTTGTAATATAACTATAACAAAAACCTCCCTTATGAAAAAACCACTTCAAGCATTACTGCTATTATTAACTTCTTCATTATTTGGAATTGTACATGCTCAGGTTCAGATGAATTCTAAATTTGACACGCCTTATGGTAACAATACTGCTGTCGGAAAGTTTGTCGAACTCAATGGAGCTAAAATCTATTATGAAGAATATGGAAAGGGAGAACCGTTGTTATTGATTCACGGAAATAGTGGAAGTATTGAAACAATGGGAAATCAGATTGCTTATTTTAAAAGTAAATACAGAGTTATTGCTCTTGATAGTAGAGGACAAGGCAAATCAGAGTTGAAAACAGATTCTTTAACATTTGTCCAAATGACAAAAGATACGGAAGCATTAGTTAATCACTTAAAACTGGATTCAATAAGTATTATTGGATGGAGTGACGGAGGTATTGTTGGATTACAAATGGGGATTTCAGGGAAGTCAAAAATAAAGAAAATCATAGCGATGGGTGCCAATTTACGACCTGATTCTACAGCTATTTATTCGTGGGCGGCAAAATATGTTCAGAATTTTAGGAAATTGATTATTTCAAAAATTAAAGAAAAAGACACTAGTGAGAATTGGAATCTGCTGAAACAACTTACTGGACTTTTGGCATATCAACCTAATATTGCAGCAAAAGATTTATCAAAAATAAAAGCAAAAGTGCTTGTAATAGCTGGAGATAGAGACGTAATCAGAAATGAGCATACCGTTGAAATTTTCGAAAATATACCTAAGGCACAGCTATGTATTATGCCTGGAGAAACCCATTTTGCGCCGGCTTCAAGCCCGGAAGTATTTAATGCAATAGCAAATAAGTTTTTATCAGAACCTTTTAAAAGACCAGATTCAGATTTTACTAAATGGGATAAATAAAATTGGATCAACAGAATTGTGTTATTTTAGCCATGAATTATTTAATTCGTGGCTAAAAAAAACAAAAAAAATGACTTTCAAACACATTTTCAAAGCAGAAGCAAACTGGACTTCCAAACAAAAATTAGCAGATTCTTCCAAAAGATTCTATACCAAAAGCCATCAAATTCAAGTTGAAGGAAAACCCATTTTAGATGTTTCGGCAGCAAAAGCTTTTAAAGGTGATCCAGAATTATACAATCCTGAAGATTTATTGTTAAGCAGTTTAGTTTCCTGCCACATGATGTCATATTTATATGTCTGCTCACAAAACGGAATAGAAGTTCTGGAGTATTCAGACAATGCAGAAGCGACCTTAGAAGTAAATCCAGAAGGAAGCGGACGTTTTGTTGAGGCAAGATTATATCCGAAAGTAAAAATCTCAAATTCAGATCAAATAGAATTGGCTTTAGACTTGCATCATAAAGCAAATCAATTGTGTTTTATTGCTAATTCTTGCAATTTTCCTGTTTTGCATAATGGAAGTTGTGAAGTAGTATAAAAGAAAAAACCTCTTCCGTTAAGAAGAGGTTTTTCGTACCCGGAGCCGGAGTCGAACCGGCACGGTTTCCCACAGGTGTTTGAGACCAGCGCGTCTACCAATTCCGCCATCCGGGCTTAGCAGACGAAAAAATAACCAAAAGCGATTATTTTAACGCAATAGAATGAAGTCATAAATGGCGCCATTCCTTTAACACGGTGCAAATGTAAAAAATAATTTTAAACGAACTACTAAAAATACTTAAATTTTTGCTTTCAGTGTTC
>Ga0308157_10002690_pt1 | contig 28051 bp, 28 predicted proteins | sample PhyBR1_FD_201035 | JGI IMG/M metagenome (GOLD analysis project Ga0308157, IMG submission 201035) | Phyllosphere microbial communities from UC Gill Tract Community Farm, Albany, California, United States - DLSLB.R1 | ecosystem: Host-associated > Plants > Phyllosphere > Unclassified | place: USA...
AAGCACGCAAAATCACCGGCTTACGGTCACGCCAGTCATCCTCCCAAATCTGCAACAACTGCACACCAGCAGCCTTAGCAGCATCATACTTATCCTTATGATAGTTACGACCCTTACCAGCAGACTCGCTATGCCAATACAAGCCATTGAACTCAATACCGAACTGCTTCTCAGGAATGAACAAATCAATCTCCTGACGGTTCCCCAAAACTTTACGGTTAGACTGCTCAACAACAAAGCCTAACTTAGTCAAGAACTCAAACAATTCCAACTCAGGCTTAGAGACAAAATTGTGTCTAAGGACTGCACACTCGGGACAATTAGAACCTTTGACATGGCGGTCAGCAACCTTAGCTTCCCACGTATGACCATATGAGCAGACCCAACTGGCTTTGTAATTGGAACCAGAAGATACCGAGGTAGGAGATACATTTTGGTTAGCTTCGATGTCCCATTCTTCTGCCAGTTTGGGATTCGAAGTCTTTAGATCATTGTATCCAACTAAAACTTTGTTTCCAGAGCAATAATGACAGTTAATGCCTCTACTGCGAGATTGAATAGTTGTTTTCCAAGTATGATTTTGAGGACAAATCCAATAAACAGCTTTGTTGCTACCGTAAGACACTTGACTAGCAGATAAGCTTCCATTCAGTGTTGGATGCCATTCTTGGCTTAGTGCAGGATACAGATGAGCTAAATCATTGTACCCTTCTAAGATAGCTTTGTTAGAACAAAACGGGCAGTTATAGCCTGCATTTCGACTGTTGACTGTTGCCTGCCACGAATGGTTGTTCTGACATCCCCACCAAATGAGTTGATTTGAACCGCTGGTAATAGCAGTAGGTAGAAGTTTCCCGTTCTTGGCAGAATGCCATTCAGCAGCAAGAGTTGGATTGGTAGTAGCCAAATCATTAAAACCAGGAAGAACCTTTTGGTTAGAGCAAATAGGACAGTTGTTGCCATTTGTTCGCCAGCTAACTAAAGCGTCCCAAGAATGACCCCGACTACATAACCACCACACAGATTTACTGCTACCAGCAACAACATCTGTAGGTTGAACGTCTCCATTCTTAGTAGGGTGCCACTGGGCTGCTACATCAGGATGTGTCGTCGCCAAATCGTTGAAAGCAGACTTCACTCGTTTATTCTTACAAAACGGGCAACCCTTACCTGCAAAACGGCTTCTGAGCTCGGAAGACCATTCATGCCCGCACTCACCCAACCACCACACTTTTTCGTGACTGTACGGTGAGATAGTAGCCAAATTCAAATGAGCATTCTTATCAGGATGCCATTCAGCGGCTAAAGAAGGATTCTTAGTCGCCAAATCATTGAAACCAGGAAGGATACGCTTACCCGAACAAATAGGACAACCAAACTGCCGGCGAAGCTTTACCTGGACATCCCACTCATGGCCATGCTCGTCAACCCACCAAACAACAACTTTACTTCCCTCAGTAACATCCTGAGGAGTCAAATCACCATTCTTGGTAGGGTGCCACTGGGCAGCAATTTCAGGTTGGGTAGTAGCTAAATCGTTGAAGCCAGCCAACACTGCACGGTTGGAACAAAACGGACAACCGTTACCCTTCAACCGAGTCTTAGGAGCAGCCTCCCAAGCATGACCACAATCACCCAGCCACCAGGCTTTCTTCGCTGAACCCGAACTTGCTTCAGAAGCCAGCAGCCCCTCATTCAACACAGGATGCCACTGGGCAACAAGAGAAGAAGGAAGAGGGTTTTTCATAACACTACTATTCTAACACTTAAACCAAACATCCCCTCCCTCTCAATGGTTTTTCAAAGAGAAGAAGGGGATGTTCAGTTCAGAGAGTAACTTGAACTACGCAGAACTTACAATGCGCAGGAAACGCAAGTCTCGTCAAGAGTACCTTCAAGTCCTACGTTGTTCACACGAACGTAGTACAAGGACTTGATTTCAGCATGAGGGTAACGAGCCAACAATTCGCCACGCTCATCAAGTGCCTTAGCAGAAGGCTTGCCCTTAGAGAATGCATAAAGGATGTTCTTTGTTACGTCCTTGGTTGTTACAGTGGACTTGTAACCCAAAGTCAAGGAGATAGCCTGGTCAACATAGTACTGAACAATAGAGTTCACATCAATAACATGCTTAGCGTCAACTTCGAACATGTTGTGACCTGAGTAGTATTCCTCGTTGCCTTCAGCATAAGCGTTCGGCACATATACTGAACCAATCTTTCCTTCTGTTCTCTTCTCAATGAGTGTGAATGTTGCTGGAAGGGTGGATGGTGTGGAGTTGTTTACGTAAGAAATGCTACCCGTCGGTGGGATTGCTTGAAGGTTCTGGTTGTAGATTCCGTGCTTGGCTACAAGCTCGGCAAGTGTTTTCCAGTCTTCTGTTGTTGGAATGTAGATTCCGTTTTCTTCAACAATTGTTTTCACTTTCTGGGTTTGTGGTCCGAAAGCGAATTCTGGGTTGATGTATTTGTTGAAGAATTCTCCTGAAGCGTATTTGGATTCCCAGAAACCGTCGAAGGTTTCACCTTTTTCTGTTGCAATGAGGTTTGATGCTCGGATTGCGTGGTAGAGGACTACGTAGAAGTAGGTGCTTGTGAGGTCGAGGGATTCTTCGTCTCCGAAGTACATGTGGTTTTTGGCGAATGAACCGTGGAGATTCATGGCACCAAGACCGACTGCATGGCTTCTTCTGTTTCCTTCAGCTACTGTTGGCACTGCATCGATGTAGGACATGTCTGAGACCTGTGTGAGGGTTCGGATTGCTGTTTCTACTGTGGTGCCGAGGTTTGGTGATTCGATTGCTTTTTGGATGTTGAGTGAGCCGAGGTTGCAGCTGATGTCTTTTCCAATTTGTGCGAAGGTTTGGTCGTCGTTGAGGATTGATTCTTCTTGTGGCTGGACGATTTCTACGCAGAGGTTGGACATGTTGATTTTTCCGGGCACGTTGTTTGCTCGGTTGACTGCATCTTCGAAGATGATGTATGGGTAGCCGGATTCCATCTGGATTTCTGCGAGAGTGGAGAGGAAGTCTCGTGGGTCGATGGATTTTTTGCGGATGTTTGGGTTTTCTACGGCTTCACGGTAGATGTCGCTGATTGTGAGCCATGCCATTTCTTTTCCGTAGACGCTGTTGAGGTCGTGTGGGGAGAAGAGGTACATCTTTTCGCCTTTGCGGGCGAGTTCGAAGGTGATGTCTGGGATGACGACGCCGAGTGAGAGGGTTTTGATTCGTGTTTTTTCGTCGGCGTTTTCACGTTTGGTGTCGAGGAAGTCTTCGATGTCGATGTGGTGTGCGTTGAGGTACACTGCACCGGCTCCTTGTCGTGCGCCGAGCTGGTTGGCGTATGAGAAGGTGTCTTCGAGGATTTTCATGACTGGGATGACACCTGAGGCTTGGTTTTCAATCTTTTTGATTGGGTCGCCTTTGCCTCGGATGTTGGTGAGGTTGAGTGCTACTCCTCCGCCTCGTTTGGACAGCTGGGCGGCACTGTTGACTGCTCGCATGATGCTGTTGAGGTTGTCTTCTACGTTGAGGAGGAAGCAGGAGACGAGTTCGCCTCGTTGTTTCTTTCCTGCGTTGAGGAAGGTTGGGGTTGCTGGCTGGAAGCGTCCTGAGATGATTTCACGGGCGAGGTTGCGGGCGAATTCTTCGTTGCCGTCTGCGATGAAGAGGGCTGTTGCTACTACACGGTCTTCGAAACGTTCGAGGTAGCGTTTGCCGTCGAATGTTTTGAGGGCGTAGCTGGTGTAGAATTTGTAGGCTCCTACGAAGGTGGCGAAACGGAATTTGGCTGTGTAGGTTTCTTTGTAGAGCTCTTTGACGAAGTTCCAGTCGTATTTCCTGATGAATTCTTCTTCGTAGTATTCTTCATCGATGAGGAAGCGGATTTTTTCTTCCAGGTCGAGGGTGCTGTACATGTTTGGGTTGACATGGTTGAGGAAGAACTGGCGTGCGGATTCACGGTCTTTGTCGTATTGGACGAAGGTTGTGCCGTCTGCGTTGGTGCCCCATTGTTCTAACTGGGCGTTGAGGGAGATGTAGTCTTTCCCTGCGTCTTTTGATTTGAGGGTGGAGTTGACGTTCTCTACCCCGTCTTCTTGGGTGAATGCGCTCATGCTGCGTTTGCCTTTCGGTTTTTCTCTGATATTTGGTTGATGGTGTTCTGGTCGAGTTGGGCGAGCCTTAGCACCATGTTTGTGTCTTTGTGGAACCCGGAGAGTTCGAATTTGTACAGGATTGGGATTTGCAGTTTGTGGCTGATTGCGTCTGCTGCGGCTGCGTATTCGTCTCCGAAGTTTATGTTCCCGGCTCCGATGACTCCTACGCAGTGTTTCCTGTTGTTGGGGTTGCTGAGGAACTTTTTGACTTGTGGCGGTACGTGACCGTTTTTGTCTGTTCCGTAGGATGGTGCGATGAGGATGTAATCTTCGGTTGTTTCGGGCTGTGCTCCTTTGAGGGGGAGTCTTTGGGTTGTTACTGGTGTTTGGTTTTGTTCAGCTTCTTTTGTTAACCGGTTGATGAACCGGTGTGTGTTCTCTGACACGTTTGAGAAGTAGATGATGTGTAGCATTGTGTTCCAGTGTAGACGCTTCTGCCTGCCAACCCCATTTTTGTGGGGTTGGCAGGCAGTTGGTTTGTGGGGTGTTTGGTTATACGTATTCTGCGATTTTTTCTGGACGGAATCCGCTCCAGTGGTCAACAATGTTGTTGTCTGCGTCACGGACAAGCACGACTGGGGCTTGGAGGTAGCCGAAGCCTTTGGCTGTTTCTAATGCGGCAGCGTCCTGTGTGAGGTCTGTCTTGGTGTAGTCAGCCTTTTTACCTTTAAGGTTGCGTTCTGTGGCTACGCACTGTACGCATGATGGCTTTGACAGGAGTTCGATGGTCATTGGTTTTCTTTCTCTATATCTTGGGGTAAATTATGGACGCACACACTGCATGTTGCGTTTGTTTCAGATTATGTAGTGTAATGACTATCGAACCGTTTTGGCTTTTTTGGTGAGTTTAGTTTGGGATCGAAATGAGAGTTTTAACCTTTCTGGGCTGGTTGACGGTTTGCTTGTTGGCCTGTTTTGGCGTAGCTCGAAGTTTTAAGTATTTTGGAAAGTTTTTTGTCGTCTAGGAAAGACGATTTTTGTTAGTAAATTTGTTCATTTTGTAGTGTTTTAAAGCCCTAAAAGGGTCTGTTGTTCGAATTTGTGTTCGAAGTTGATAAATTTATCAACCGTTTCTGGCGTCTTGATAAATTTATCAAAGCCGAGTCAGGGAAGAAGGTTGACGTGTGTTTTGGGTTAACGAAAGAGCAGCTGTACCCAGTTGTAGGCACAGCTGCTCTTTCTTATGTTCAGGAGATGTTACACGAGGGACTTGAGGAACTTGTCCATCTTGCCGTTCTTTGTCGTGATGCGGAACAGCTCAGCACGGGCAACCTCAATCGGGTTCTCAACACCCTTCTTGATGGCGGAAGTAGCCTTCGAGAAGTCCTTGTCCCACGTCTTGTAGTGCCAGAGACCGTTGTCCTTAGCAAGACGGAAGATGCGGTCAGCATCCTCTTCACCGAAAAGCTCAACGATGCGGGCAAGAACCTTAAGCTCCGTGTCACCCTTGGGACGGTACTTCTCAAGCTCAGCCTGAGCAACTGCAGCCTCAGCTGCGGCAACCATCACAGCAGCTGCCTGCTCAGCTGCAGCAGTCTGCTCAGCTTCAATGCCAGGAAGGATGGTTGCCTTCCAGGTGTCGAAGTCAACAGCAGTGGCGATGTCGTCAAGACCGTCAAGGTACTCTTCGTACTCTCTGAGACCAGTGAGGGACTCGCCGTACCATTCCCAGTTGTCCACGCCACCAATTTCGAGAGCGTTGAGGAAGTTAGCATCATCCTCGTAAGGGTCGGATGACTCCTCGTAGTTCTCAAGGGAATCGCCGTACCAGTCCCAGTTGTCTACACCGCCAGCGAGGAGGAGGCTGACCTTAGCCTTGGTGAGGAGCTGCTCAGCGGTGGGAGTTGAAGTGGTTGCCATTATGTTTTTCTCTCCAGAAGATTAAAGGGTGTTGCTTCGTATGTGTTCAGTCTACCATTATTCGATGCAGAATGCAAGCTGTTACCGCCCTTGCTTTCTGCCGTTTTTACTGGTAGGGTGAGGTTATTCGTTTCCACGGTTTACATTATTGAGAGAGTGTTTCATGCTTACTGGCAATCTTTTCTTCCTGGCTCACATGGACCAGGAGGGTATTGTTCCCATCAACACGTTCGTGTATGAGGATGACCGGTTGAAGAAAATCCATTTCTACGTGGATGACATTCTGCAGAAGTTCTTCAAGGAGAAGCTGGAGAATGTGCTGTGGTTGGAGGATGACAGCGACTTCGACCCTGATGAGAAGGAGCATTACGGTTACGTGTATGACGAGCGTAATTCGGATGACAAGATTGAGCTTCCTTCGGATGAGTATGAGGCTGCTAAGGTTCTCGTGAAGGCTCTGTTTGACCACTCGGCTGGTGAGATGTTCCTGGACAAGGATGGTTTCACTCGTACTGAGTTCACTGTTGCGGACATTCCTGAGGTTCCTGCACCTATTGACACTGATGAGCCGGTGGATGAGCGATTCACGGTGGGTGAGAAGGTTGTGGACCGTGTTGGGCGGGTGTTCAAGTACAAGGGTGTGCTGTTTGACCCTCTGCTTCCTCAGCAGTCTGAGATGAGCGTCACTCGTGACAAGAGCGTGTACATCGGGGTGGATAACGATGATTACGTGCGTCAGACGACTCTTGATGAGCTGTGGGAGGTGACTGAGTTTGAGGTGTACCCTCTTCCGTTGTTCGCCAGCCGTTACCTGTCTAAGGACAAGAAGTGGTTTGCTCGGGCTTCGAACATCAACCAGCATGAAGGTTATGGTCGCACTCAGGAAGAGGCGAAGAATGAGCTGATGGTCAAGTTCCTGTTCGGGCAGAAGAACAAGAAGAAGTAATTCAGTAGGTATATAACAAAGAGCGGCACCTGCAGGTTTTTTACACTGCAGGTGCCGCTCTCTTATGTTGTTACAGGTTGTTACGGTTGATGTATGAAGGAAGTGTTTCGAACAGGTCCATCAGCTCAGCTGGGATTCGGTCAGACTCCCAGCTCTGCAGCATCTTCTCTGGGTGTTGACGGCATGCGAAGACTACTCTTGCCCAGTGTTCAGGGTCACGGTCTTCATTGTCGTCATCTGTTTCAGGGAGACGGAACAGAACCTCAGAGATGGTTTCTTTCAGCTCTGGCAGGTTTTCTGGAGTGAGGATGATGTCATCGCTGCAGCCGAAACGGAATGTTGAGTTGGCTGGCAGCTGGATAGCAAGTTTCGGTTCAACGGGAACCCACCAACCTGCTTTGTGGTCAAATTTGCTGTCAACAATGTGGTAGGTGATGAAACCAAACCAGTCTTCAAAAGCTGATGCAACTTTGATTGCTTCCAGAACGAACTGACCTGTTTCCTGGATGAGGTCACTCAGAACAGGAAGGTCTTCTGCTGTGGGTGCTGTCCAGTTTTTGTAGGAGATGAACCCGTTTGGCAGATGTTTGTCTGTTTTGTGCAGACGTGCAACTGTGGCATCCATCAGAACTTCAGCACCTGAAGGGGACCATTCAGGGTCAGCGCCTGTGGCTTTGTAGATACGGTCATATTCTTCAGCGGTGGTCCAGAGAACGGCAAGCTCTTCCAGTGTGTTGAGCTGGAAGGTTACTTCTTCTTCGATTTGCCCTTTGTACTGGGATGTGAGGACGACAACGTATTTGTTGGTCGGTTCGTCAAAACGGATTTCTGTCCATGCTGAGAGGTCATGTTTTTCGGCAACCAGGATCGAGGTGAGTGCGATGCGTTCGTCTAAGTTATTCACTGTTCCAGTGTATCAAAGTTTCGGGTGGCATGGAAGCTTTCTTGCTAAACCTGACAAAGAACAAGTAAATGTGCTGATGTTTGCCAGGTTTATCCCCTGTTTGAGGGTATTTTGTTTCGGGAGGATGGAAGGAAAAAGCCGATAATAAAGCTGTTAGGGACTGTATAGTCCCTTATTTTTATCTCCCCCTACGAAAGCACCTTTATGAGTAAATTCCGTTCCACGATGCAGTCTTCTAAGGCTGCCATCGACCTCGCCTCAATCATGGTGGGTATCATTGTCATCGGTTTGATCGGTGGTGTGATTGCTGCTACTGTCTTCGCCGTCATTCCTTGGGCTCAGGATAACGCTGCCAAACAACAACTTGAGTCTGTTCATTCTGCACAGAATGCTTTCTTCGGTTTGAGTGCTGACCCAAGCCAGGACCTTGTTGGTGGCAAAAAGAACAGCTTCGCTAACTCTGCAGAATTAGCTTCAAATAACTTACTGGTAAGCAACGCAAACTATTGTACTGTTCCAACTGCTGACGGTAAAGATTACCATGCGTATTCCAAATCTGGTTCAGGTAAGACTTACTACTCTTTGAACAGTAACAAACAAGCTAAGGTCTTCACTGGTTCTTACCCTTGTGTGGCTGACGCTAACGGCGTTGTAGGTGTGAACCCTGCGATTGATAACGGCACAACCCCTGTTGGTACTGCACCAACCACTGGAACTGGTGGTACTGGTGGTACTGGTGGTACAGGAACAACTACTCCAGCTCCAACCACTCCTCCTTCATTCGCTTTCTATGGTTTTGAAGGAACAGTTGCACCTGGAGCCTTTGCTGGTTCATCAACGGTGTATTTGAGTAAAAACAAGCCGTATGAGGGTTTGCAGTCAGTGGGTATTAGTGCAAACAGCCAAAACGCATCAAACTTCGGTTTTATTCAGAACACTCCAATGGTAAAAGGTTCTACCTACGTTGCCAGTGTATGGGTTTATGTAGATGACCCTAACGTGCAAAAAGTTAGCTTGGTAAATGGTACCACTACTTTTGCCAGTGTTAGCACTGTTGGTAAGTCTGGTCAGTGGTTACAGATTAGCGGAACTTTCGATTCCACTGTAAGTACGATAAGTGTTGTTGGAGAACGTTCTGGTAGCAATATTGGTCTTCTCTTCTACGCTGATAATTTGACCATCAACACGAAATAATTTCACAGCAACGCTGCTAATGGGTGAAGCCCTGAACTATAACTTAGTTCAGGGCTTCACTCGTTTGTATGTAGATTTATTGTTACAGTCCTGCTTCGTTCTTCAACGCTTCAGTGATGAGTACAGTGGCATCCCAATAATTGTCTACAGAGTATCCTGCAGCTTCGAGGACTTCACACACATCGCTCTGCCAGTCGCTGTTACCGAAAGGCCGTTTGCTGCTGAACTCTTCACCTTCTTCCCATACACGGATAGTGAGAAGGTAGAAATACTGGCGAAGGTTGATGGTGGGTTTATTCTCCCATGTTCCACGGTCAGGGTTCAGGATAGGAAGGTCAAGGATATTGAGGAGGGGCATATTCGGGGGCTTTCTGTGTCGGTTTCTTCCATTGTAGCAGAGCCGATAAGTTCATGCATGAGAGCTGACATTACTGAAGCGTTACGTGGTCGTGGAATTACCTTTTTAGGAGCCAACCGTGAGAAACGCCGGCTGGTGAATTACCTGCATGACGGGGAGATTGTTCATGACTTAGCTCCTTGCAGCTTCGGTGAAACAGGCGGGCGAGCTCTGCTGGTTGCCACTGATGAACGTGTGCTTGTCATCAAAGACGGCTGGATTTTCAAAAACTCCCAAGGAATGGGTTACGGAGACATCCGCAGTGTGGAGATTACAACAGGGTTGTTGTTCTCCAAGATTGAATTCCATGGTGAGGGTATGGACTTTGAAGTGACCAAATCTGGTCGTTTCTCCTCTGAACACATTGTGAAGCTCATCCGTGGTCGTATTGGTTCCAGGTATGCTGCATGGGAGCGTCAACGTGAATTGGCTTTAGGTAACAATGTTGCCCAGCAAACACCAGTTGTAGAACCTGTTGTGCCTGAAGTTCCTACTATCACGTTCCCACCTGTAGCAGACATGCCTGCACAGCCTCATAACACCTTCCCACGGACCTCAGGATTCCCTAAGCCAGCCCAGGAGTTCACTTCTGAGCCAGTTACCCTTGACGCTTTCCTACGACCTCCAGTAGCCCCACAGGAGCCGGCACCTGTTACAGGTCCAGTTGCTACAGGACGTAGCCTCATTGAAGAGTTGGAACGTTTGAGTGAGTTGCACAAATCTGGTGCCATCAGTAATGGTGAATACCATCAAGCGAAACAACGCCTACTGAACACTTGAGTCACTGGTTGCATTGAAGGCTGAAGGTATGATAAGAAAGCAGAGAAAGAGCATTATGGGTTGGTTTGGTAAGAAGAAAAAAGAAGAGAACACAAGTCCTAAGTTTTCAGCTGAGGAAGAAAAAGTCATCGACACCATCATGACAGCTCAAGCACCCATCGATGTCAGGCAAGCTGTTGGCATGATTGACTCTTTAGTCCAAACACAGATAAGCAACCTTGTTCTTCAATTGCAGGTTCATAGGCTTATTTCTGAGAGTGACATCTGGGAAGGTGTGGAGTCTTCTTTGCGTAACCCTGAGCATAAGCATATGTTTGCTTTGATTGCTGATTTGCCTTCACAGATGAAGGACGAGCAAACTCAAAGTGGTCTTCCAGTTAATGTAAACACGGTCTCTTACTACGTCCGATTTGCAGCACAGGCTGCTGATAACGACATGGAGCCTTTTATCGTAATGCTCAGCGAAAATGGCGATGAACTTCTAGCCCATGGAGGCAACTTTTTCTGGGCTGATGATGTTTTGGAAATAGATAATTCTGCTGTACAGAGCCTCAAAGATAACATTACTGAACTTCTTAGAATGCATCAAGAAACAACTGGTGGATTACCTTCTGAAGCTATTCTGGTCCTTCTTTTCCGCGACATGCAAGAAGGTGTTTACCTCATAGAAAACTCTTATTCTGTATTGCAGGACTTAGGAATCAAAACTCCAGGTAATATTGTAATTGCAAATAACCAAGTCGCTTTTGTCCATTACAAGTAAAATCGAAATTTTAGATAAGGAAAGTATCATGGGTTGGTTTAGTAAGAAAAAGGAAATTGTTTTCAATTCGGCAGTTTGCCCGAATCTACTCTGGGAAATCCCAGAAACAATCGATATAGAGCAGGCTACAGCTCTCATCGAATGGCTTCTATCCATTCGTACTAAAAACATGTCTGGTTATCTCCGGATTCGTCAACTAATCAATCAGAACAACCTTTGGCAGCAACTTGAAGATTCTTTCACTGACCCAGCTTACTCAGAGATGCTTTGGGTTCTATCTGATGTCAACCACATTCTTCACTATTGCAAACAAGCACCCAGTGTAACTAAGTATGAAGAAAACCTGATTCAGCAAGCGTCTAAGACAGCTGGTACAGTAGCAGATGTATCATCCGATTATCTTGTCTTGCTTTTTGTGGGAGATAACTACCAACAGGTTGTAGGAGGTAACCTGGGAGGCGGTCAGCCAGCGTTAGTAAGTGTGGATTTGATAAGAAGTTTGCAGCAACTGGCTCAAGAAACTATTCAGCAAGAGTTAGAAACAAACCATAGCGCCGCTTCAAGTGTTATTCCTATTCTATCTAATCAAGACATGGAACAAGGCTTGATGCTTGTTGAGAATTTGTACCCTGTACTCAAAGATTCAGGGTTGACTTTTTCGATGGCGGTTGTGCACTCAGCTCATGAAAGTACCGTAATCACCTATCAGTAACAGACCAGGCTGTTTTAGTAAAGCATGGATTGTGACTACAGCTGGTCTACATAGTTAAAGCCAGATAATGTTTTGGTTGTTACTCGGAAGGTGTGATAAATGAACATTGTAACGAACATGACAATTATCCTACAAAGAACACCAGAAGTCGGGTTTCCTTCCAAAGCTGAAGCTAAAAGAGGGGATGCTGGAACCCAACAAAGTAGTTGAACCAAGAGCATAACCAGAGTAACCACGACAGCAATTTTTGTAACTTGCAGGTTCCAATGGACTGCCAATTTCAAAGCCAAAGCTGCTATACCAGACAGTATAAACTCAAGTACAAACAAAAGGGGAAGTGAATAAAACAGGAGCAGAGTTAAACCAAAGATACTTAGATTTGACCCTCTCAAGAACACCATTTCTACAAGTACCACATACAGAGCAAGTGCGACAAACATCCACATAGTGTTTTTCCAAAACAATGCTGACCAGTAAGAGCCTACGTCAAGATAATCATCAGGAACCTCAGCTAAAAAAACTCCTCTTCTACTTCCCATATCGATCAAAAACTTTCTGCCTTATCGACTAAGCCTTTGCCTGCTACAAACAGCAACCTATACCAGATACCTTTGTCCATCGTGTCCTCTGCACAGTAGTAGAAAAAATCTAAATGAGTGGCTAAGACCAGGTAAGGATTAGACACAGGGATAGCTTCTTTTGATTTCAGAACTTGCAAATTACCTGGTCGGGAAGCATCTTTGGATTCAAAGTACAGTTTAGGAGGATTGACTCCAGTGCTGTCAAGGTTAGATAACGAATCTTGATTCTTATAGTCGTCTACATGAGATAATTCGATCATCATGACAACAGTTTCTTCGTTTTGTGCAGAAAGCTCTATGTAGTCGTCTAAAAGCTGGATCGCTTGTTCAACACTATCTATATCCAGATAATCAACAAATGTTGTAGAGTATCCTTGTTTTTCGTATTCTTCAATAATATAACTTTCTTGAGTCCATGCCTGAATTTGATTCATTGGGTCAAGCCTTCAGGAACTGGATAGGTCTCTGGAAATATTTTCCACACAACAGCTTCGGGATTTGGAGTAAATACTTCATATTCAAGTTCCCATTTTGTATCCAATCCATTGATACCACGTGCTATTTCTTCTACGATACCAGGGGTGCCTGATATTCCCGAACGTATAAAGTTGATACCTTCGTATCCAGCAATAGGCTTTTGCACAGTTTCTTCAAAATCAAGTAGGACTTCATCAGCTCTATAATAAGCTTGAAGAGGCATTGATTTACTGACTTCGCTCCGTCTCAAAAATGGCCACCATCCTAATGTTAAAGGTTTGGTTGTAGTTGTATAAATAGCTTTAGGCTCCTGCTCTTTTATACTACGTAAATCCGCTAAGCCTGCGTCTCCTTGATAGCAGATACCTTCAAATACCGCCACTTGTGTACCAGCAAACGGGTTAAACGCAACGAGTTGAGCAAAAGCTACCCGATGTTCAGGATTTGGAATATAAGTTTTTTGACCGTCTTTGCCCAAAAACTGCATATCTCGTTCAAGAGGAATGTAGAACAAGTCACCTACTTGTTGACCACGGTAGCCTCTAGGTATTGTTGTGTTCATATCTTTGTCCAAATCTTCCATTTGTAGAATTTACTTCTAGCTTAGTTGTGTGTACTTTCATTTAGATTGATTGCAGTAAGAGTATCTTTAAGCATCCGTTCGTATTCTAGAACATTTCCACCCAGATAAGCTCCCCAAAAAATAACGTTCAAACCATCTCTTGTTAGAATATCCAGAGCCAAATCACCATCTGCAGACACGCCTAAGAAAATATCATAATTTGAATACGCCCAATGATAGTAAAGAGTGGCTGTCCTGTCATTTACAATTTTTCTGGAAATGATATCAATTTGATTCAATGCTGGCGAAGTCAACATTTTATTCTCATACCAAGTTTCAAAATTATCTATATAATTTGTTTCCATTTATTTGCTGCCCATTCTCTGTTCAAGTTACTACTACGGACATTTTGTTTGGATTAGCCTTACTGTGGTAAACGCGTATCTTAACACTATCTGCTGCAACATCAATTAAAGTATCTGAAGGTGATTCGTTCCATATAGCGACAACATGGTTAGGTACAGCTATCACTCCTTCAAATACCAGCTGATTTAAAGGAGAAAGTCCCAAGTAAGAAAGATGCTCTGGTCCAGACGAAGCTGAAGCACTTGTATCCTGCACTATGACAGTCACTGTCAAATCTTCGCTCAAATCTGCTTGTTCTGAGGTTGAGACAAATACTATGTCCTCATATGCAAGATAAGGTTCTTCTCCCCATGCTGACCAATCATTCTGTTCAGCGTCTGGCTTATCTGCAGATATAGCCAGAAAAGGATACAATGGGAACAGCTTCAAGACATAGCTCATGAACACCTTCTGGCATAGTTTATTAGTCATATTGAAGTACTCGGCTGCAACCTAGGTATCCAGTAGATAAGTCTTAAACTTAGCTATTTCAAAGTTGGCAATCTCTTGAGGTGATTGATTAGTGTACAAAGAATTAGGTTTAGAATGAGAAAGTCCATATTGCTGCCATTCTGCTATCTGGAATATGGACTGACAGATGGAATGAATTTCGGCTTCATCTGAAAAGAGAACGTAGTTGAACCAGGAACCATCAACTTCATCTGTTTTAAAATGGTGCTTGATAATACCTAAAACTTTGGCTTTGTTTACCTCTATAGAATGGGAATCTGTTTCAGGGTGATAGGTCTCAGCTTGAACCAAATCTTCTTGTATAAGAAATTTGATTATATCGTAAGCCACCTGTTTCGCTTTATCTTTAGGAATCCCCTTGTAGGATTCTTCAACGTAGCTTACAGCCCAATCGACATACACTAAATCTGTCGACAGTTCAACAATGATACGGTCAATGTAGCTAATCATGGTTAGTTGCCAAACACTCTATTATACCCATTACAATTTTCCTTAGTAGTACATCTCGTTGAATATGACTGCTGCGTTCCTTTTATCCCAATACACATATGCATTGGTGCTTTGCAAAATGTCCAACCCTCCTGGGTGTTCTGGGATTTGAAACAGGAAGGTGTCAGCAAAGTCTGGTATGGCATGGTTATCAGTCATCCATACTGGTTCATCAGGCCATGCAGCTGGAGCAACTGCTGAAATCGAAACAAGTCTCATCTCATCTTTGGTAGCTTGTTTAATAGTCACCCATGCCGGCCAACCTTCGCCAACAAAATGAGCTACTGTCGCTTCATCAGTTGGCTCTAAAGTATAGTTAGCTAGGTAATCAATTTCCTCGTCATCTGTATACAAATTTGAAAACAGTTCAAGTATCCGCCCACCAGGGAGAATCAGCTGACCTAAGAATAGTAGTGGATATTCAATCCCATCGACCTGATAGTGAGGCCATTGACGAGAACCTGTTTCAAACCCTAGAGGAAACCCGCCAATCCTTGTCATAGTACTGTTACTGGGTACTGATTCCCATTGAATATCGAATATGTTCATTTGTCATAATTTCTGGTTATGAGGCTCTTCCAGCTTGGAATTAAAATATCCTCAAGGCGCTTTCGTGCCAGTAGCAGTTCATTTGAAAATTTATCCATTTGAGCCATTTTGAGATACTGTCGAAGCTTGAGCTTTTCATACTCGATAACTGAAGATAAGGTCTTGTCAGGAAATTGCAGTTGTAGATTCTCGGTAAAAAATCGATGGTTGTCTACGATGACTTTAATCCGAGGGTCGACACACTCAAAGAAATAGTCTGATTTATCCCACAATTCGTCGTAGTCTTTCGTTGCAGCATAAAAACTTCTGAGATACTCCAAAAAGTCATTTGTGTTTGGGGTATACCATCCTCGGTCATCTAAAAAGTCATTATCTGCGACTCTTTGCACTACAACGACATGATTATCTAACAGTTCTTGAACAATAGAGAGTGCTAAGATTTGATGTTCTTCAATGCTAAGCTCTCCATACTCAACAGCCGCTGCTCTAACTTCGTTCCCTAAGTCTAATCTGTCAACATGTAGGAACTCAAAAAGAGTCTCGATATAATTTGTCTCATCAGGATTGATAGTAGCTACCGTTGCCATTTGCTCTAACTCTCTCAACAGTAAATCTCACTAAACAAAACTACCTTGTTCGACCGATCCCAATAAACATAGCTATAAATATTGTCTTTTATGTCCAACCCACCTGGATGTTCAGGTACTTGGAACAAGAAAAAAGGCGTTTCACCTGGAATGTTCTCATCCTCGGTGAACCAGATAGGATCGTCTGGAAAATGTTCAGGAGCGACTGCAGAACCTGACACTATGCTCATATCGTTTTCTGAAACTTCTCGCATACTAACCCAGTCAGGCCAGGGTTCCCCTTCTAAATGGGCTACTGATGCATTACCGGTAGGTTCAAAACTGTAACTCATCCAATAATCGTTAGGTGAGTCAGTACAATCTACGTCAGAAAATAGTTCTAACATTCGATCATCAGGTAATAAGAGCTGACCTAGAAACAGCAACGGTAATGTTTCATCACCTATTGTGTAGAATGGCCATAAGCGTTTTCCAGTCTCAAACCCTAAAGGTGCTCCTCCAATGCGGGTGGATGAAGAGTTTGAGTCTACAGGATTCCATTCAATGTCTAAAATATTCATTGTTGCGAACCAAAGTAATCTAGATAGTAGACGACAATTATGCATTCTGCTTCGAACTGTTTGTCGACTAAAGCAGCTACAATGACTCTATCGTAGTCAGATGGCAGGTCCATCTCCCAATCAGGGACATATTCGTCTTCGCCAACCACATACATCTTGTGCACTTCGCTGGCTTTGTCTGCATTGGCAATAATAGACTCAGAAAGAAGAGTAAAACCTTTTTCTACGTACTCAGCGATGTTTCTGTCGTAGTTATATCTTGTCGTTTCTGCAATTTCAACATCAACCATTTCCTTATCTGGTTTAGTTGAGATTAGGATACCGTGGCTAGAAACTCCACTTCCACTGGTTGGCATTTGAGCCATTAAATACACGGGAGGTTCCTTGTAGGATGATTTGAAAATTATTTCGAGGATTGAATCTGAAGGTTCAGCTGTGATAAAAGTGGGCATAGTAATAACTATCTGTGCACTTCTGCAATTTCGATGTCAATTTTGTCTTTGGTTTCGTTAGCCCCAATTCTTACAAGGATAAAATGGACTGCGGGGTCAATATCTATGCGAGCTTCTTCAGCTCCTTCAATGTCATTAGATATCAATCCTAATTCAACAAATGAGTTCACCGGGTTATCGTTAAATAGAAGGTACTGACCATAGAAAATTGGATGTGATTCACCTGAAATAGTAAAAATCTGTTTTCCGAGTTTATAGTCTATGGATGACACTTTAGTCATGTTTATCTCAACAGATTCATCGTTATCTCCCCAGTTAAGGAACTCTTCGGATGCTGTTTCGATATACAAAGTTTGCAACCTAGCTGTAACAGGACCAGTCTCTGGAAAAAGAGGAGAGCGGACAAATCCAAAATTTAATACAACTTGAGCTTCTTCAGGCAAGGCTTTCAATGTAACCATTAGTTTTTATCTCCATTAAGGTCTTCAGCTACATTCTCTGCCATAAGCAAGTAACTCTATCGAAGATCAAGATACATGTCTCCTTCTCTGTAGATGGCTAAGACATAATCCAAACTTTCTGGAACAATCCAAAATATATCTAAAGAAGGAATAGTGTTAATATACTGTAGTATTTGAGCTTTAGAACCACGAATTGAGGTACTAACAACAACATCATTTTGATAACTCAAAATAAAGTAACTGGTCTCTTCTTTAGCTAAAACTTTTTCTGGTTCATAACGAGCGTTATATTCACCATTGTAAACTAATTTGCCTGTATTGGTGTTATAAACATTGCGATTGTAGGTAATCGGTTTTGCTGCCAAATCATAAAACAAGGAAAGTAGACCTTCCTTGGAAAACAGTGGAATGGTAGTACTTAGTTTAGAAAGTAAAGTTTCAGGAATGTTAAAATAATTTTTCCTCGACCTAGGTGAAATAATTGTATCATTCCAGACTTGAGAAAAATCTTCGCATGTTGAAAACTTTATCCATCGAGGAAAGAATTGTTCCAAAGGACCCTTCGCATCTTCTACATAATATGCTACCAAATTAGGAAATTTTGACAAGAAAGGCAGTTCTAAAGATTGTATATTACTACCCCTCATTTGATGCGTTTTGGGATACATATAAAAAGTAGACTGGAATTGATTTACGTAGAGTAGGTCATCTACTCCCTTCAACTGTCCATGGTAATGAGAAGGCATCAAAGGAATTGAAAATACAAGACGATACTCTTTATTCGCATACTCTTTGCTTGTCGTGATATCTTCAAGTTGTTTGAGCGAAGTTGACATTTTTTGTCGATGGCAAGGCAAACTATCTCGGTCATCCGCGTGAGAAAAAGTTTGTAAGTCGTTATTTAAAAAATCTTTTATATTCATCAATCAGTCCATCCTGGAATCTCTATACCTTGCTCTTTTATGAACTTCTTCTCTTTATTAGAAAGAGAAGTTCGTCCACTTCCAACGTGTTTTATGGTTCCATCTAAGTTCACTGTTAAACCATCCGTAAAATGAACTTGAGGAATTTCACGGTGGCCAGTGACAGCAGAGCTGACGGGTACATCAATACGTTCAATGGTTTTAGGTGCTTGGCCATTTTTATTTGTAGTTTTTTTATTGAAAGCAGTAATTTTAGTTACCAATTCACTATCATTTTGATATTTTAATGCTGTTTCAATACTACGTCTATCGGTACCAGGCATTTTGCCAGCAGAAGATTTAAAAGCTTCAACAATTTTTGAATCAAGCTTGACAAATTTGCCACTAACTTTTGTTGGCACTCCACCAGGGAGTGCCATACTAACACCCAAGGTACCAAGTTTTCCTACAGTGAACTTTGGGTTACATACATCAACAACGCCTGGAATTTTTTCGTTGAAATAATCTGTTGATAAGCCGAACGTAAGCTCATCCATAACTCCGAATCCAGTGCTACCAGTGAAATCAAAGTAACCAGTGGGTATGGTAGTGAATAGACCAAGTGGGTCAGTGAAAGCTAAAGGATTTCCTGAGGCATAAGAATAAGCTTCGTTGGTAGCCTGCTCCAAAGGGTCTCTGGAAAGGAACCCACCTGTGCTTGGTTCATACCAACGAGCTCGAAGGTTATACAGTCCTGTATCAGAGTCTAACCATTCGCCAGCAAAGCCGTATCTAGTTTTTGAATGGGTTGGGTCTGTAGTTCCTTTGGATTGCAACTGACCATACGCAGTGTAGACGTATGTTGCTACCTGTACTCCAGTTTTGCTGGTTGCTGAAACAACTGAGCCTAAAGCATCCGCATGAAGATATGTGACTGTTCCTGTTGATATTTCTCGTTGAGCTATTGGTGCGTTGTATGGACCATAGAAGTATTCGTAATCTCCGTCAGAGAGTAGTAAAGGAACGCTACTTTGGTAATCCCAAACGAAGTCATCTTTATCTGAATTGACAGTTTTGGTTTTAACCAAACCATTAGTATCATAAGAGTAATCTACTTGTTTGGAGCCTTTGGTAATGCTTGTTAGCTGGTTCTGTTCGTTATACGAGTACTCAGTATCAGTACCAGCAATACGGTTTCCACGAGCGTCATAAGAATTTGTTGCGTCTTTTGTGGTTACAAGTTGGTTTGCTTGGTTGAAGCTTTGAAGGTTTCCTAAGTTGTTAGTTAGGTTACCAGTATTAGTGTAAGAGTATTTTCCTGCAGTGGTCTGGTCAGAATCCACTGAGGAAATACGACTCAACGCGTCATAAGCATAGGTTTCAGCTAAAGCATCTGGAACGTTTTTAATAGTTGTTTCTGTACTACTTAGGTAACCAGTTTTCTCGCTATATCCATAGGCTTTTTCGTACAGGCTGGTGGTCCCAGCTTTGACAATCGTTTTATTGACAGCATCTACATTTGTGTATTCATAGGACTGTTTTGTAGTGTTAGGGTTTGTCGCAGTTGTGATATTGTTAGTGTTATCATAAATATAACTGAAAGAGCCTGTGTCAGCGTTCGCTGCTGTAAGTAAGTTTCCTACATTGTCGTAGGTGTAGTTGATGCTCTTACTTGAAGGGTATGTGATTGAAGCAATTTCGTTCCGAGGGGTATAAGTGTACTGAACTCCTGCACCTGTAGGAGGACCTCTGCTTGTCACGTTACCAACGTTGTCGTAAACATACTGAGTAACGCTTGTCCCTTGCTTTTCTTGAACAAGATTGTCGTTTGCATCATAAGCGTACTCATTGACAGCATCTGCAAAAGTCTCTTTTACCAACTGATTGTATTGGTAGTCATAAGTTGCAACTGAAGCATCTGGACGAACTTCTGTCTTTAGGTTACCTGCGGCATCGTAAGTATAACCAGTGACTGAGTTATCAGTGTTGGTGAAACTGGTTGGTTGTCCTATTTTATTGTAAGACCATTTTTTGAGACCGTTATCAGAATCTAAAAATGACAACTTCTGGTTCATGTTATTGTAAACACTTGTTTCTACAGCAAGGTTAGGTAATGTTGTCGAGACTAAGTTGCTATTAGCATCATAAGAGTAGGAAGTGGTTTTCCTTTGAGCATCAACTGTTTTAGCTGGTCTTTGCATGGAATCATACGTTGTTGAGACTTTAATTCCGTTACTGTTTACCGTTTCAATGACATTACCATTTGCATCGTAGTTATAATGAGTTTCATTGCCTTTAGCATTTGTGACAGTAACCAAATTACCAACTGAATCGTAAGAGTAGTTAGTCTTCTTGCTTCGAGCATCAGTCATTTCGAGGAGCTGTCCCATGCTGCTGTAAATATAGTTAGTATTCTTCAAGGTTGCATCGGTTGTTCTTGTGATGTTACCCATTGAATCGTAAACTTTTTTAGTCACACGGGCAGCAGCATCTGTTGCTGTAAGTTCACGATTCATCGCATCGTAAGTATAAGTGTTAGTTTTACCTAAACGGTTAGTCGTCTTGGTTACATTACCATTTGCATCATACTCAATTGCTTCACTATATCCGTTAGGATGCTTAATACTGCTCACTAAGCCGGCAGAGTTGTAAGAATAGATTGTTTTGAGACCTAATTCATCAGTAGCAGTTTCCAGATAGCCATCAGCATTGAATGTCTGTTGGGTACTGTGGTTTAGAGGGTCTGTAACTTGAGAAGCAAGACCTTGAGGAGTGTAGTTGAAAGATGTCACTCCTCCATCAGAAGCTGTCACTGCAGAGGTTGTACCATCTGAGTTCACTGCATAAACGGTACGGTTACCATTGAAGTCTATTAAGGCTACGAGATTTCCATTCGAATTGTACTCATAGGTGCGAGTTGACCCTGCTGGGTTTGTTTCAGAGAGTACACGGTTCAAAGAATTATACGTGTAGGTGCTTATATTTCCAGAACGGTCTTTTACTTGTAAAGGATTACCACTGGCATCATAAGTTGTTTGGACGCTACTTCCATCAGGGTATGTCGTAGAGGTCCTGTTTTGAGCTTCATCATATTCGTAGTATTCGTCATAACTCTCAGCAGCTACATCATATTCGATATGATAAACCTGATTTAAGTTGTTGAAGTAATGATAGTCTTCTCTACCATTGGGGTTTGTTACTAAAGTCTTATCGATATCATAAGATATTGTGGTGATTTTACTTGCAGTGTCAGTTTGTTGAGTAACTCTCTTCTGGTCATCGTAAACATTTTTAGTGGTTCCACCTTTTGCGTCTTTGAAAGAGGTAATAAGATGAGCAGAGTAAGCATAGGTCACGCTTGTTGCATCAGGGTAAGTCACTTTGGACAAATCTGAACCAGTAGTGTAAGCATACTGTGTTGTTTTTCCTCCAGTTGTAGTCACTGATGCAATGAGGTTATTTGTTCCCCATGAGATGGTGAGTTGTTGACCTTTGCCGTTCGAGATTGTAACAAGTTTACCTGAGGAATAAGTCAGAGTAAGTGTGTTACTGTTTAGGTCTGAAATGGTTTCAAGTTGACCAGCCGCATTGAAAACAAATGTTGTCTCCTTGTCTCTGGTGAAGATGAATTTGCCATTTGCTTGTTGTAGCGTAGCTCGTGTTTTTACATCTGTTGTCCAAATTCCAGCAGAGCTTTTAGTGAAACTTGCAGTTGAACCATTTTCTTGAGATAAAACAACACTTGACGTTGCATTCAAAGCTGTTGAATTTGCAGATTTGATATTCAAATCGTAGTTACTATTCCAGCCATAGCCAAAGGTACCTTTGACTGCACTTTTACTCGTTCCGTATTCACGAGTAAAAGTAAGAGGAGTGAGGCTTTGAACATCCGCATCGGTTTCGGACAACCAAAATTCACCAGTAACAGTATTGATAGGGTCAACTACACAAGTTTGGGCACATACCTGTGAGGTTGACCCTCCTCCAGTGTGAATCCCTGGAGATGCCAAACTTTTACTTGATGCAGAAGATGGAGCACTTCCTCCTGAATTAATTTTATAGCTAACGGAAGCTTGGATGTCGTACATATACCCAGCAGGCTCTGAAGTCACTCCAGCACCAGATTCACTCCAGCGCCCTACTACATAAGTGATTCCATCTGCCACGTCAAATTTTTCATTAGGGTATCCATAAGTGCTACCTGCCCCTTGAGCGTTACATCCTGAAGCATATTCACATACTTCTAAAATTTTTGAAGTCTTATTGTCAACAATCGCACTTGAGAAGTAATGTAAAGTCTGGTTGAGCTTACCCTGGTAATACACTTGGTCATCTACTGGGGATTCAGTGGTTACGTTGAGGACAAAAGGCAATCTTTTGACAGTTGTTGTGTTGCTGATTGCTCGGATATCAGTCAAATCCTCAGCAGAAGATTCTGAATTAAGGTCTACATTAGCAGCTAAGTATGCCTGATACTGATGAGAACTATCGTATTTGATGTCAGTTTGGCAACTATGGTCACTCAGACCACTAAGACAATTCTCTGCGGTTACACTCACGAAAGTTTTCGCCGTTACATCATAAATGTAGATACGATGACCATCAGGAACCACCTGGTTCGCAGTTGCTGAAAGACTAAACGTAGCTCCTTCTTCAACCATAGGATTATCAGATTTTAGCTTCAGTACCCAAGGAGTACGATTCACGGTAACTGTGTTTGTCTGAGCAACAATTCCTACCACCCCAGAAATATTAGTTCGTTCACCCCCATCTGCAATATATCCAGTGAAAGTGGAAGTATCCTCCGACTGCATTTCAAGATAAGGCGTAGTACAGTTTGCAATGTAGTCACATTCTGTAACAATTTCACCTGTGGAGTCTTCAACAATGACTAAGTTTTTACCAGATGGCAGCGTACCTTCTGACTCAGCATGAATTTCATACTTTTCCCAGCTATCTACAGTCTCAGAATCTGAGTAGAGAAATACATCTGGTACTTGATTAGCTACTTCAACTTGAGATGAAGAAACATTTGCTGTACGGGCATAGAAAGATTGGTTGTCTGTGTAATCAGAAGCAGGATATTCGTATATACATGAGGTACCTGTATCGCACTGCTGCACAGTCTCATTGGTAATGGCATTGATAATCGACAAATTATCTTGCGTTTCACTTACGTCAACATCAGCCGTAGCAGTTATTTTTACAACATCACTAGATTCTTTTGTCTGGTCTGTAGTGATTTGAACAGACTGAACTTGATGAGTATCATCCAGTTGAGTGGTAGGTATCTCTGGATTCACATGAGGGTCCAGTTCAGCTGCCATAGCTGGTTGAACTGTTAATCCAGTAAGAACGAGAACAGATGTTACAAATATGCCGATTAGACGCACAGGCTTTTCCCCACGAAAGTTTATGTACCTAAGCTATCGGCTTAGCTGAGAAAAAGCTGAGAGTTTATCAGCTTTATTTCGAATATATATTCTAAGTTTTACACGTTCAAGAATTCGATCTTGTCGCTGAAGAAAGGCAGAATATTGAACAGGAACACTGTCCAGGCAGTCACAAGGAGGACTGAACCCAGGACAAAAGCGTCTTTGATTTTTGTTTTGGTTGAAGTGTTTGAATTTGACATGTAACAACTATAACACGTTAGACTTTAAATCTGGAAATATTGCTTCAACAAACTAACAATCTTCAACCTGCTTCTATCTACGCGAACTTAGCGAACTTAGCAAACATAGCCAACGAAAGAACAAAAGAAGCAATTAGGCATACTGGAACCATAACCAGATAATCTATGTTGAGGAAGGAGTGCTTGGCCTCGACTTTTACATCAGCCTTGCCTCTACTGTCCACCCATATTGATTCAATTTCTTTAGAAGGTCGACCTCTCAAGCCTAAATAAGCACTGAGTAAAAAGAAGAAGTTTATAACAGTAAAAACAGTTACCAAATAGTAGTAGGTAGGTTCTCCTTTTGAAATTATTAGGTACCCAACAGGTAATAAAACAACAGCTATGAGATAGCCGATAATAAAAAGATTGCGGTAAATTGTTTCCAATAAACTATGCCTTTGTAGGGGAGTGGCTCGTTCGGATAGACTATTACTGACCTCTTTTTTCTTTTCTTCAGGGCTGTCATAATCACGAATATACAGATTGGCAAAAGATAAAAGCCAGTACCCAACTACATGGCTAACTTGATTGCCGAATAATAAGTTCTTCATGTTTCAGACCTGCATTCTACCTTAGAAATTGTGTAAGATTGTTGTATAATATGTCAGCACTATGGCGTGTTATCTGCCTTGTCTACTCGCCATGCAGTCTTCTTCTATTTTTGCATCACTAACCGAAAAGGTTTATGGAAAGCCATAACGACGCTGCAATGCTAACAGGTACCATTATGAAATAATCAATGTCTAAGTAATCATGTTTTGGCATCACCACTATTCCTGTTTTGTCTTTTGTATTCACCCATTGAGATTCAACCAGCCTTACTGGCCAAGACCTCAAAGCAAAGTACCCGCTTAGAATAAAAAGAGGTGTGACGAGAGCAAATAGAACGATAAGGTACACATTGAGAAATAATCCTTGAGGAAAAAGTAATCCAAGCAGGACTCCAAAAGCTCCAACACAGAAACCAAGTGCTATAAGATTCAGGTAAATAATTTCCAACAAGCTATGTCTTTGTAGGGGATTAGCTTGTTCGGATAAGCTTTCACTGACTTCTCTTCTTTTTTCTTGAGAGTTATCATAGTCATGAAGATACAGATTAGCAAAAGATAAAAGCCAATACGCAACTACATGATTGATACGATTGCCAAATACGATCTTTTTGACTTTCAAATTCGTACTCATCTTCATGGTTGCCACCTCATCCTGCTAAAAGTATCGGAGCATTTTAGTCATTACTTAATCGTACACTGTCAGCTATTTGCGGTTACTGCAAACTGATGGTATGATGTGAACAACTATTAGAAAAGGAAACACAGTGAAAGCTTTAGCCATGACCGGTGCAGTGTTAGGTCATCTGGTATCAGTTGCTCTGACAATTCTGGGTGTCGTTCTCATCATCATGCACTTTGTTCAGGATGAAGCCGGCTACGAAATGTTGGCTTGGGGAATTGGTTCCACTCTCGTTGGAATCATCCTCGGAATCATCATGGTCATGGTAACTGGTTGGAATGTACTTCAACTGTTTGACGACATTGACTTCCCTGATTTCTTCTAACGCACAAAGAATCCTCCACTTCGGTGGAGGATTCTTCATTTAACAGTTAGTTATCAGTTAAAGACGACTTTGGAAAGAAGAACAATGGTTACCTCATTTTTGGACAGCTTGGCAGTTCTGGTCACAATGATTGTGATTGCCGTGTTAGGTTATCTCGGCATTATTGGTCTGATGGACTTCTTCCGAGATGGAGCTGGCTTCCTTCAAGTAATTCTCAGCGGTGGCGCTTTACTTGTAGCTTTAGCTTTGACTGTGTTCTTGGTAACAAAATTTGCTGGTGAAGCTGGTTCCTGGATTTGGAACATCCTCATCTATCCGTTCAGCAGATGGAGAATTTGAACCAAAAAATGAAGAACCCCTGACTGCAATAGTCAGGGGTTCTTCATTTATTTAGCGGGCGAACTGGTTCTTCAGACGAGTGAACTCCTCGAAATCTTCTTCCTTCTTTGTCTTCGGTCCGAAAACAAAATCACGAGGAACTTGGTATTGTGTGACTCCGCCGTACTGGTCGTCACGGATGTTGACATTGATGACTTTAGCATCTGGGTTGAACAGTTCGTAGTTTGCAATCTCAGTCACGAAACCATTCTGGTTAGTGAAATCAACCGTCTTGTTCTTCTCCATAAGAAGGTAGAACGCTGCACGCTGGATGACGAAAGCTTTCAGCTCTTTGATTTCTTCAAGCTGCTGAGCGAGACGAGCGACATCATCAGTTGTGAATGTAGCCATGATATAGGTACTTCTTTCTTGTTGTTTTAGAGCGGGCGTTCAAGTAACCCCGTTGGTTTCATTGTAGCATCTTTTTCTGTTTTTGTAAACCTTACTCTACCGTTTATCTTCCACGGCAACCCAAGCTTGGTTACCTGCAGCAGAATCATATCAGAATGGCTGCAGGAGCAATTCTGACAGCTTTAGAGGGTCTACTGAAACGAGTCAACGAGCCGTAGGACTCATCCTCTCTGAGAGGCTTATACTGCTTTGCTCATGCGAAACTTATTCTGCGTGAAGACAGCAAAAAGGCGGTTCCACTTCAAAATGGAACCGCCTTTTCAGTGTTTCTTCGTGATTAGAAGCGGTATGCTGCTACCGCATCCTTCACTCCCACGTTCATGAAGTGAACTGCATCTGCACCAGTGACAGCGAACGAGAAGAACTCAGTGCGGCCAGCGTTGTGGACGTGACCTGACACCTCAACCTTCAGGACACCCTCCGCCAGCTCAGCGTAGTCAAGCTCAACCGTCACGTCAGCGACATGAGCGTACTTCGGGGCAGTGTCCCGACCGGTGAGCTCCTTGTAAGCCTTGTTCAGGATGGTGCGGTTCGTGGTGTTCATTAGGTTCTCCATAAAGTAGGAAGCTGATTGAATACGTTGAGCCTACCAGACAAGGCAACCAAACACAAGAGGGTATAACTGACTGAATCCCCAACCTTTTCAGTCAGGGATTCAGTCAGTTGCGATTACTTGCCAAGCAGGGCAAGGAACTCATCAGGAGTCACGATGCGGATTCCGAGGTCCAGAGCTTTCTTAGCCTTAGAGGTGTCACGCTCGTCAGCAGGAGCAACCAGGAGCGTGGTCTTGGAGCTAACACTGGAGCCAGCAGTTCCGCCGTTGTCCTCAATCAGCTCTTTCGCTTCAGTACGAGAGTAACCAGGAACGCCACCAGTGATGACAACGCTCTGACCTGTGAGCATTGCTGCCGCAGCAGGAGCAGCAACTGTCGCAGCAGTCTCAGGAGTAGCTTTCAGAGCTTCGAAACCAACCTGGCGGTACTTCTCCAGAAGGTTCTGCTTGGCGTCCATTCCTTCACGGATGGCAACAGCCTTGTCCTTCACACCGTCAACCTGCTGCATCTGCTCAACAGTAGCGTTCACAGCCTTGTCGAAGTTCTTGAAGTGCAGAGCAAAACGACGGCCGAAAGTACGACCCATGAAACGCACACCCAGCGAAGAAAGGATACGGTTCAGAGGCTGAGCCTTCGAACCCTGAATGTTTGCATACAGAGTAGCAGCAGTGGTTGCACCAAGAAGAACAGGGCTGCCGTCCTTCTTGTAACGACCCATCTTCAAAGAAGCCAGCTTGTCGGCCGACAGACCGTAGATGTCAGTCACATCCTCGATGAAACGCTCCTCCACAAGACGCTCAACAAGCGAAGTGGAAAGACCTTCAATGTCGAGGTGGTCGCGGGAAACAGCATGGATGATGCCGTTAGCCTGAGCACACTCAGGGTTCAGGCACCGCCACACAACAGAGGAGGTGGTGTCAAGGTCGGAACCGCAGTTCGGGCAGGTGGTGGGTGCAACGTAAGGTGTGAGGTTCTTGCCTTCACGCTCAACGAAGTTCACGCCCACAATCTCAGGGATAATCTCGTTCGCCTTACGAACCAGCACAGTGTCGCCAATGCGAAGGTCAAGGTCAGCAATGAAGCGGGAGTTGTTCAGGGTGGCCTTAGCAACTTCAGTTTCAGCCAGCTCAACAGGCTTCAGGTTGGCAACATAGGAGATAGCTCCTGTGCGACCCACGTTGCGGGTGATACCAAGGAGAGTGGTCTCTTTGATTTCAGCTTCGTACTTGTAAGCGATAGCCCAGTAAGGGTGACGCTCAGAGTTAC
>Ga0308157_10002691_pt1 | contig 28051 bp, 19 predicted proteins | sample PhyBR1_FD_201035 | JGI IMG/M metagenome (GOLD analysis project Ga0308157, IMG submission 201035) | Phyllosphere microbial communities from UC Gill Tract Community Farm, Albany, California, United States - DLSLB.R1 | ecosystem: Host-associated > Plants > Phyllosphere > Unclassified | place: USA...
ACCACGGCGGCCAGGTCGGTATCGCTCAGCTGTGCCCACGAAGGCATGGCGCCATTGGCGGCCCCCTTGAGCACGATGTGAATCTGCTGGGTGTGGTCGTCGCTCTTGACGATGGCCGAGCCGTCCAGCGGCTTGATCGGGCCTGCGCCCTTGCCGTTGGCCTGATGGCAGGCCGCGCAGTTGGCGGCATACACCTTCTCGCCGCGCGGCAGAATGTCCTGCAGCGTCCAGACCTTGTTCGGATCGTCCGCCTTGGCGGCGGCCTTCTTCTTCTCGCCCGCCACCCACTGGGTGTAGTCGGCCGCGGAGACGACCTTCACGTGGATGGGCATGTAGGCGTGTTCCTTGCCGCACAGCTCGGCGCACTGGCCGTAGTAATCGCCCACCTTGTCGGCACGGAACCACGTGTCGCGCACGAACCCGGGAATGGCATCCTGCTTGATACCGAAGGCCGGCACCATGAACGAATGGATCACGTCGTTGGCGGTGGTGATCACGCGCACCTTCTTGCCCACGGGAACGACCAGGGGGTTGTCCACCTTGAGCAGGTAGTCGGCGGGGGCGTTGGTCACATTGCCGCTGTCGGACATCCGGCGGTGGCTGCTGTCCAGCGTGGAGATGTACGCCAGGCCCTGGCCTTCGCCGGTGATGTAGTCGTAGCCCCACTTCCACTGGTAGCCGGTGACCTTGATGGTCAGATCGGCGTTGGTGGTGTCCTTCTGCGCGACCAGCACCTTGGTGGCAGGCAGCGCCATGAGGATCACGATGACGAAGGGAACGATGGTCCAGATGACCTCGACCGTCACGGACTCATGGAAATTGGCCGGCTTGGCGCCGCGCGATTTGCGGTGCTTCCAGATCGAATAGAACATCACCGCGAACACGGCGATGAAGATCACCGTGCAGATGATGAGCATCATCCAGTGCAGGAACTGCTGCTCCTCAGCGATGCGGGTGACCGGAGGCGCCAGGTTCAATTGGTTGACGGCCGGGCCACCGGGAAGATCCTGCACGGCCTGGGCTGCAGTGCCCACCCATGCACCCGCCATCAGCAGCAAAGAAGCCAGCTTGTTGGAAATGCTCTTCATAGTTCTCACTTCTAAGCCTCAATTAACCAATCCCTGGGCGCCCCCGCGTGGGGTCGGGCGGCGCACAAAGCCATGCGAATTCCAACATCCAGACCGTGCCCGGGCTATGGCGCAATGCCCCGGCCCTCCGCTCGCCTGGGTTCCACATGAACCCGGTTTCATCGAATGCAAAGCACCGGTGGTGCTTCGCTTTTTGTCTCCTGAACCCAGGGCGCACGCGGGTTGGCGCGTGCCCTGCACCGTGCAGCATGCCGTTCCCGTGGCCCGATTGCAAGGCCCGCGGCGACATCAAAGGCACAGCCCCGTACAAACCATGAGGCGGCCTGTAGGCGCTGCCGCCACAGGCGATCTCTCAAAAGGGGCCGCGTGGATTGCGCCGCACGTCCGAAGTTCCGGATCTGCAACAGCAAAGAATTGTAGCGTGCCGTTGATCGAGATCAGGAGCGGCCCCACCCCGGGAAAACACCCTCAAGCTCCCGGTTTTTTGGCCCCTTGCAGCATGGCGCGCATGTCCTGCAGCGATACGGCGCTGCTCTCGCTCACCCGCAGACGGGGTGCGGGCTTGAAGGCATGGCCGTAGACGATCTCGAAGGTCAGCGCCAACTGGCCGCCCTGCCGGGGATCGGCCAATCGGTCGGCCAGCGCCTGTTCGAGCCGTTCGCGCCAGCGGCGGCCGCGCAGCGCCGGGAAGCGGTCCGGGTGCAGGTTGCAGCCCAGCTCACGCAACTCTTGCAGCAGCCGCGCGGGTGTGGCGAAGGTCAGCGTGATGTGTTCCATGTCCATGACGGGCTCGGCGAAACCCGCCTGCACCAGCATGTCGCCCCAGTCGTGCATGTCGGTCATCGCATGGCCTGCGGGCGGCCAGCCCAGCTCGGCATAGACCGCGTGCAACTCGCGCACGGTGTCCGGGCCGAGGCAGGAGAACATGAGATAGCCATCCACGGCCAGCGCCCGGTGCCATTGGCCGATCAGCCGTTGGGGGTCTGCCGCCATGTGCAGGGCCATGTTGGCCCACACCAAGTTGACGCTGCCATCCGCCGGCAGGCCGAAGCGCGGGGCCCGGCTGCCCCAGCGCGAGGGGCTCCACCAGGGGGCGGCCAGCGCCTGCTCGGCCACGGGCTGCAGCCGCGCGGCGGTTTCTGCGATCTGGCACTGGGCTTGCGGATAGCGTTGGCGCACCAGGGCATGGCCCTGCAGACCGCCGCGCACCGGGTCCCAGTCGCACCAGGCGGCCGGCGCCTGCCGGATCCACTGCAGCCGCTCATCCATGCGCCGCGCGACCTCTTCGTGAAGCCAGGGGGAAACGGCCGGGGCGGCTTCGTGCCAGCGCGCTGCGGCGGCCGGGTCGATGGTGGGGGGAAGGTGCTCTGGCATGGGGGGATGGGAAGGTCGCGGCGAGTATATTGAGTCGATGCTCCACAGGCACCTTGCAGGGATATCGCACTGGATCGGCGCGGCACTGAGCGCCGTGCCCAGCCAGTGCGCCGTCTGCCATGCCTGGCCGGCACGGCGCATCTGCGAAGGCTGCGCCACGCGGTTCGCGCAGCCGCAGCCCCGGTGCCAGACCTGCGCCCTGCCCGTCCCGGCCGGCGTGACGCGCTGCGGGCAATGCGTTCTGGAGCCGCCGCCGCTGGATGCCTGCATCGCCGCGGTGGGCTATGGCTACCCCTGGGCGCAGGCCCTGGCCGATTTCAAGTTCCGGGCCGACCCGGGCTGGGCGCCTTCTCTCGCGACGCTGCTGCGCAGCACGCCCTGGGTCGAGCCCGCGATCGAAGCGGCGGACTACCTAATCCCCATTCCGCTGTCGCGTGAACGCTTGCAGACGCGCGGCTTCAACCAGGCGGCACTGCTCGCCCGGGCCCTGTCGCCGGCCAAGGCGGATGCCGCCACCTTGCTGCGCACCCGGGCCACCGAAGCCCAGAGCAGCCTGCCGCGCAAGGACCGCCTGCGCAACCTGCGGGGTGCGTTCGCGCTGGAGCCGGCCCGCGCCACCCGCGTGGCTGGCCGCCAGATCGTGCTCGTGGATGACGTGATGACCACCGGCGCCACGCTGCATGCCGCCGCCCGCGTGCTGCGGGAAGCAGGCGCCGTGCACATCACTGCGCTGGTCGTGGCCCGCACCGACCTCCATTGATCGCTGAAACGCTGCCGTCGATACTTTTATTTACGAGCTTTTTCGCCGCTCCCAACGGGGATGCCGACAATAGACGCCATGTTTCATATCGTTCTTGTCGAACCCGAGATCCCGCCCAACACCGGCAACGTGATCCGCCTGGCCGCCAATACCGGGTGCCGGCTGCACCTGATCGAGCCGCTGGGTTTTTCCATGGAAGACCGCCTGATGAAGCGCGCGGGACTCGATTACCACGAGTACGCCGAGGTGCAGCGCCACGCGGGCTGGACCGCTTTTTTGCGCGATGCCGAGCCCGATGCGACCCGCATGTTCGCGATGACCACGCATGCCACGCTCACGGTGTATGAGACCAGCTTCAAGGCGGGCGACTGGCTGGTGTTCGGCGCCGAGACGCGCGGCCTCCCCCCCGAGCTGCGGGAATCGTTCCCGCCGGCACAGCAGCTTCGCCTGCCGATGGTTCCGGGCCAGCGCAGCCTGAATCTTTCCAACGCCGTGGCCGTCACGGTGTACGAAGCCTGGCGGCAAAACAGCTTTCTTTGAAGCGGTGACGCGGCCCGCTGATGGTTAAGGCCTCAGGACTCAAGTCTCCGGCGCCTGGGCCTGCGCCATGGCGCACGGAGCCTGCAGCGCCTCTTCGACCGACTGCTTGGTGTGTGCGCTCATGAAGTCCAAAAACGCCCGGGTACGCGCAGGCATGAACTTGCGGCTGGGAAACGCCGCGTACAGCGTGAACCGCCCTGCCGTCCAGGGAGCCAGCACCCGCACCAGTTGCCCGCTGCGCAGGTAGGGTGCGGCCAGATCGACAGGCAGCGAGGTCAGGCCCGCACCGTCGAGCGCCGCCCGCAGCAGGGTGTCGATGTGGTTGGCCACGCAGACCGGCTGCACTTCGATGTCCACCGCCTTTTCCTTTTCGGCCTGCCGCGGATCGAAGAGCCGCATCACCCCTGATTTGGTATCGCTGCGCCGCCGCAGCAGGCATTGGTGCCGGGCCAAGTCTTCTGGGGACTGCGGCATGCCGTGGCGCTGCAGGTAGGCGGGCGAGGCGCACACCACGCTGTCGGAGCGAACGATCGGCCGGGTGACCACATTGGCGCCGAGCACTGCGTCGTCGCTGAGCAGCGTGATGTCGAAGCTGCCGATGGGCGGCTCCATCGACGAGTCCACATGGATGTCCAGCACCACGCGCGGATGCGCCCGGTGAAACCCCTCCACCAGTGGCGCGAGGATGTGCACCGCCAGCATCGGCGGAGCATGCAGCCGCAATACGCCGGCGATTTCGGAAGTGTGGGCCTGCGCGGCCGCGAAGGCCTCTTCCACGTCGGCCAGGATCGTGCGCACCCGTGCCAGGTAAGCCTCGCCCGCATCGGTCAGCGACACGCGACGAGTAGTGCGCTGCAGCAGCCGGGCACCGATGTGGCTCTCCAGATCGGCGATGAGCCGCGTGACGGCCGCTGCGGACAGATCCATGGCGCGTGCCGCTGCCGCAAAGCCGCCTTCGTCCACCACGGCCTGGAACACGCGCATCGTCAGCAATCTATCCATTTCAGGAATGACGGCATTTCAAGGGCCGCGATTATTTCGATTTCGTTAATTATTCATTGCCCAGAGTGCTGTTTTTCAAAGGGTTAACCCTGCGTACAGTTCAACCCGTCGATGAGGAAGCCCTGAAGGCGGACCCACCGAGGCAGGACAAGACCGGCCCCCAACAAGACCAGCCTTGCCCGGAAACACCAACCAATGAAGGACACCATCATGAACTACCGCACTCTCGCTACCGCTGCCGCCATCGCCCTGAGCGCTTTCGCCGCCAACGCCGCCTCCGGCGTGGAAGGCGACGGCTCCAACTACCCCGCTGCCTCGACCGCCACCAGCGGCCTGACCCGCGAAGCCGTGGTGGCCGACCTGGTCGCCGCACGCCAGAACGGCACCCTGCCCCGCGCCGGCGACTGGTATGACGTTCCCGCACCCCTGGCCATCTCCAGCAATGAAACGGTGCTGACCCGCAAGGAAGTGCAAGCCGAAACCGTGGCGGCTGCCAAGTCGAACCGCAACTTCGGCGGCGACCACTGATCGCTCCCCCCGCCTGGCCGGCTCGACCGTGCCATGCAAAAGGCCCGCAGGCTTCTCGCCTGCGGGCCTTTTTCATTGGGGTGCAAGACCCCTGGCGCCTATAGAAAGTGAGCGATGGCTTACGGCGCAGCGCCGTAATTGCGTGCCAGCGACTCGGCCACGCACGCCGGCTTGTCCGCGCCTTCACGCTCGATGGTGACCAGCCAGGTCATCTGGATGCCGTCCGGCGCCGCCGGCTCGCAGGCCTGCAGCGTGAGCCGCGCCCGCAGGCGGCTGCCCACCGGAACAGGGGATGTGAAGCGCACCCGGTTGAGCCCGTAGTTCACACCCATGCGCGCCCCGGCGATGGAAAAGGCCGATTCGAAAAAGCGGGGAATGAGCGATAGCGTGAGAAACCCGTGGGCGATCGGCGCGCCGAACGGCCCCTTCGCAGCCCGCTCGGGATCGACATGAATCCACTGGTGGTCGCCCGTGGCCTCGGCGAAGAGGTCGATCTGCGCCTGGGTGATGGTGATCCAGTCGGTCACCGCCACTTCGCTGCCCACGCAGGCCGCCACTTCGGAATACGTCTGGAAGGTTTTCATGCGCGCACTTTAGGCCCGGGTGGGCCGCGCGCGTTGTCGGGCGCGCGACAGCGATGCAGCGCCGTGCCGTGCCGCGCCGTGGCTATAGGCGACCGATTACTGATCGAGCCAGCGGCAGATGCCCTGCCATTGCTCCAGGTCGCGCGCGACCCGGCTGGGCGACACGTCGAAAACCGACAGGCCCTGCGCTGCGAGATGGATGTAGTTCTGCGTATCGCGCAGCTGGCCCAGCACCGGAAGGCCCAGGCTTTCGACGAATTCGTTCAGCTTGTCGGCAGCAATGGTGCGGGCATCGACGCGCATGCCGACGATGCCGATCTGCGTGTTGGCGGCATGGCGGCTTTCGGCCAGCTCGTCCAGGAAGCCGCGGATGGCGAAGATGTCGAACACGCTCGCCTGCAGCGGCACGATCACCTTGTCGGCGAGCTTGAGCACCTCTTTCAGCTGCGCGCCGTGCAGGCCCGCTGGCGTGTCGAGCACCGCATGGCTGGCCTCTTTGGGTGGGCGGCCGATGGCATCGGGCTGCACCGGCCAGTCGCCGATGGGGCGCACGGCCGGGGACCGCAGGCCGCGCCACAGCCGGGACGAGTGCTGCGGGTCGGCATCGCCCAGCACCACGGCGTGGCCCTGGCTGGCGAAGTAACCGGCGATGTTGGTGGAGAGCGTGGATTTGCCCACGCCGCCCTTGGGATTGGCCACTGCGATCACTGGCATACACGGCTCCTCGGTGTCAGAAGTTGGGATGGCGGTGGCGATGGTAGCGCCGCCCGGGGCTGGAATGAAACATGGGCATCAAAAACCCTTCCAGCGCATATTCCACTAAGGCACATAGCTATATTTTTTATAGCACTCATTCGACCATTCTTTTGGCGGTGCATTCAGCCATGCTGGGCGCCGCGCTTGACAAAGAAAAGCCCCGTGCCCACGGCCACCAGGAGGCCGCCGAACACGCGGTTCTGTGCCCGCATGGCGCGGGCGCTGCGCAGCAGGCGGCGCATGGCGCTCGCGCCAGCGGCGTAGCCGTGCATGACGGCCATGTCTACCACCACCATGGTGGCAGCCATGGCGAGCAGTTGCGTCCACAGCGGGCGCGCGTCGGTCATGAACTGGGGCAGCACCGCCACCATGAAGATGATGCCCTTGGGATTGGTGGCATTGGTCAGAAAGCCGGTGAGGCAGCGCTTTTGCCAGAGGCCGGCAGGCGCCACTTCGCCGCCTTGCAGAGGCGAAGCCTCGCCCGAGCGCCACTGGGCAATGCCCACATAGATGAGATAGCAGGCGCCGAGGATCTTGACCGCGCTGAAGGCCGTCTCGGAGGCCAGCAGCAGCGAGCCCACGCCCGCCCCGGCGATCACCAGCACCAGCAGCAGCCCCAGTTGCAGGCCCAGGATGGTGGCGCCGGTCTTTCGCACGCCATAGGAGAGCCCGTGGCTCATCGACAGCACGGCGCCGGAGCCCGGCGAGATCGCGATGAGGCAAGCCGCCGCCAGAAAAGCCAGCCAGGTGTGCAGGTCCATGGGTCCACCGAATAGAAAGAAGATGAAAGGAACGGGAGGCCGCCGATCTTACCGATGCCAGAATGGACGGCCCGCTTGGCGCCAGGCCCGTCCATGGACCGGCAGCCTTGCCGCCTCGCCGCCGCCCCGACGTTTTCCCCATCCCTCTTTCGATCCTCCATGGCCCACGCACCCACCTGGCTCACCTACGGTTTTCTTTATCTCGGGGCGGCTGTGCTGGCCGTGCCCATCGCGCGGGCGCTGGGGCTGGGAGCGATCATCGGCTACCTGGCGGCCGGCATCGCCATCGGCCCGTGGGGGCTGGGCCTGGTGAGCAACGTGCAAGACATCCTGCATTTCGCCGAGTTCGGCGTGGTGCTGATGCTGTTCCTGGTGGGGCTGGAACTGCAGCCGAGCCGGCTGTGGAGCCTGCGCCGCCCGATCTTCGGGCTGGGCAGCGCACAGGTGCTGGGTTGTGCGGCGCTGCTGTGGCTCGCGGCCTGGGCGTGCGGACTACCCTGGCGCGTGGGGCTGGTGGGCGCGCTGGGGCTGGCGCTGTCGTCCACGGCCATCGCGCTGCAGTCGCTGAACGAACGCAACCTGATGCGCACCGACAGCGGACAGAAGGCGTTCTCGATCCTGCTGTTCCAGGACGTGGCGGCCATTCCCATCCTGGCGCTGCTGCCGCTGCTGGGCGCGGCCGCCGCAGGCGATGCGGCGCCCCACGCCTCGCCCGATCTGCTGCTGGAGGCCGCCAAGATCGTGGGCGTGGTGGGCGGCATCGTGCTGGGCGGGCGGCTGCTGCTGCGCCCGGTGCTGCGCTGGATCGCCAAGAGCAAGACGCCGGAGATCTTCACCGCCGCCGCGCTGCTGCTGGTGGTGGGCATCGCCTGGCTGATGGTGATCGTGGGCCTGTCGATGGCGCTGGGCGCCTTCCTAGCCGGCGTGCTGCTGGCCGACAGCGAATACCGGCGCGAGCTGGAGGCCGATATCGAGCCCTTCAAGGGCCTGCTGCTCGGGCTCTTTTTCATGGCCGTGGGCATGTCCATCGACTTCGGCGTGCTGATGCGCTCTCCGGGGTTGATGGCCCTGGTGCTGCTCGGTTTTCTGGCCATCAAGGGCGTGGTGATCTACGCATTGGCGCGGGTGACCGGCACGCCGTACCAGGAGCGCCCCGTGATGACGCTGCTGCTGGCGCAGGGCGGCGAGTTCGCGTTCGTCGTGTTTCAGGCGGCGTCGACGGCAGGCGCGATACCGGCCGCCACCGCGTCGCTGCTGATCGGCGCCGTGGCACTGTCGATGCTGCTGTCACCGCTGCTGCTGGTGTTGCTGGACCGCGTGCTGCTGCGCCGCTATGCGCGGCTCAAGACCGATGTGCCGGCGGCGGCCAAGATCTCCGAGCCGCAGGAGGCGCCCGTCATCATCGCGGGCTTCGGGCGCTACGGGCAGATCGTCGCGCGCACCATGCTGCTGCAAGCCGTGCCGACCACCGTGCTGGACCACAGCGTGGAGATGCTGGAGGTGGCCCACACCTTCGGCTACCGCGTGTTCTACGGCGACGCCACGCGGCTGGAGCTACTGCGCATTGCGGGAGCTGCACAGGCCCGCATCCTCGTCATCGCGGTGGACGACGCGAGCCAGTCCATTAAGATCGCCGCGTTGGCGCGCGCTCACTTTCCACATCTGAAAATCGTGGCCCGAGCCCGCAACGTGAGCCATTGGAACTCGCTGCGCGATCTGGGCGTGGAGCATGTCGAACGCGAGTTATTCGAGTCCAGCCTGAAGACCGCCCGCACGGTGCTGGAGCTCATGGGCCTGCCGACGCAAGACGCCCTGCGCGTGGCGGACCGGTTCCGCGAACACAACATCGACCTGGCCAACCGCATGTACCCGCACCACAAAAACCACGAGAAGTTCATCGCCGTTGCGCGGCAAGGCCGCCAGCAGCTGGTGGAACAGATGGCCAAGGAGCGGCAGGAGGCCGCAGCCGCTGCGGCGGATGCGGAAACCACGACGGACGCCGCAGGCCACGCCCCGCCGGTGCAGCGCACCGGCCTGCCGCCGGGCAGCGCCTGACGTTTTTTCGACCGGCGGCCGCGGTCCGCACCGCGACCGCCGGCCCATCCCCCAAGACCCGTTTGCGAAAGGACACACGACCCCATGCGCCGTTTCGAAATGATCGAAGGAAACTCCAGCAAATTCTGGGAGATCGAGCCCTCCGGCTCCGACCTGAACATCCGGTGGGGCCGCATCGGCACGGCCGGCCAGAGCCAGACCAAATCGTTCGCCGACGCCGCAAAGGCTTCGGCGGCGCTGACCAAGCTGGTCACCGAGAAAACGAACAAGGGCTACAGCGAAGTCGGCGTGGCCCCGGGCGCTGCCATCGGCGCCTCGCCGGCGCCCGCCGCCAAGGCGGCCGCGCCCCAGGCCGTTTCCAGACAGGCGGCTGCGGACGGTGCCGAGCCCTCCCCTGCCGCCAGCGCTCCTGCAGCGGCTCCCGCCCCGGCGGAAAGCCTGGACGCGCAGTGCGATCGTGTTTTCGCAGCCTTCTGCACGCAATTGGCCGAGGGTGCGATGAAGGTGGAAGACGTGTTCTCGGCCGCGGTGCTCAAGCGACAGCACGGCGTGAGCGACCAGGGCGCCTCGATGGCATTCGAGCGCCTGAAATCCGAAGGCCTGCTGACGGGCTGGGGCACGACCGCGCAGGTCGGCAAGCGCGCGCCGGCCCTCGCCCAGGCCCTGCTCGCCGAAGCGGCGGCGGTGGCCGCGACCACGCCGCCAGCAGCAGCGACCACCGATGCGCCCGCCGGTGACGGCGGGCCCGGCGCGGTGCCGCCCTGGCTGGCCCAGGGCGACCCTGTGCGCCTGACGCCCCAGATGGAGCGCGAGACCTACGCCTCGCGGCGTTTCCCCCAGGAAACAAAAGCCGTTGCGCTGCCCCAGGCATGGAAGCGCGTGCGCAGCAGCTGCAACTTCCTGATCGATTTGGCGAGCACCGATGCGCCCCTGCGCGATCCGCTGCAGCGCACCATCGACCGCCTCAACCTGCACACGGTGGAGGCCGATGCGGAGGCCGACACGGCGCTGCTCGCGCTGGCCCTGGCCAGTTCGGGCTACTACGGCGAGAACGACCCGGCCGACGCCATCGCGGACTACCTCGTGGCGCAGTACGGACTGCCGGAGGCCGTCGACCTCCTGATGGCATCGCAGCGCCTGGAGACGACCAACGATTACGACTCGACCATCAAGAAGCGCCGTGCGCACCTGTCCGCCACCGTCACCCGCGCGATGAGCAACGGATGGCGCGGGCCGTTGGGTGAGGGCGAAGAGGCCTTCCGCCGCTATCTCGCGGCCGCGCCACAGGCCGAGTGGGAGGCCTGTGCGGACCGCATCGAGGCCGCCCTGCCCTCTCTCCATCCGAGCCGGCAGCCGGCGATGGCGCTGCTGCTGCCCGACCGGCCTGCGGTTTCCGACGCGCTGGCGCATCGGCTCGCCGCCGAGAAGGACGTGCCCGAAACCCTGCACTGGCTGCTGCTCACGGCCACCGACCCCGCCGCGCTCGCACTGGCCGCGAAGACGCGGCTGGGCTACTCCGAGGGCTTCTGGGGCAACAGGCGCATGGTGGCGACGGCCGTGCGCGAACGCGGCACCGGTGCGGTGGCGGTGCTGGAACGCGGGGCCGACGAGGAGGCCGCCGGCGAAGCGCTGGCCGCCCTCGGCACGCCCGAGGCCGTGCATGCGCTGGCCAAGGCCGCCAGCGGCTCCAAGGGCGCGCTGGCGCGCCTGTCCCTGGCGGCGGACCGCTGGCCGCTCGCGGCGATCGCGGCCCTCTCGCGGTTGGTGGCTGCGGACGGAAAGGACGCCGGCCTGCTCACGCCCATGCTCTCGCGCCTGCTGCGTGCGCACGGGCAGAGCGTGCCGCTGCTGCGCCCCTGGCTGGATACCGCAGCGCAGGCCGCCGTGGACCGGCAGTTGGCCCTCCTCACCGGCCCGGCCGAGGTGGCCACCCGCGAAGAATTGCCGGCCGTGCTCGCCGATCCGCCCTGGCTCGCGAAGACCACGCGCAAGACCGCGGCGGTGCTGGCGATCGAGCCGTTGCCGCTGGCCCCCGTCGAGGAATGGGCGCCCGGCGAACGCGAAGAGGCGCAGCGTCTCAACTCGTGGCAGCTCAGCCGCTTTGCGAAGGCGGCGCAGGACGTGGCGGAGATGGTGGATCTGCTGGGCTTCGACACGACCAAGAAAAAAAAGCCCAGCACGCACGGCGAAGAGGCCGCTCGTGCCATCCGGGCGGGAGACGCCGATGCGCTCGTCGCGGCATGGCGCGCCATGCTGGCCGAGCGCAAGCGCGAGCGCTACTACTGGTATTCCTTCGACTGCGTGGCCGTGGCCACGCTGCCTCCAGCGCTCGCCGCGCCGTTCTGGAATGCCGTGGCGGGCGAGGCCGAGGGCTACGGCGTGGGCCATGCCATCGCCAAGCTGGGCCTGCCCGCGCTGCCGGCGCTCGCCGCCATGGTGCGCGCGAAGCCGGCCGAGAACCTGGCCTGGGCGATGCACTACGGTGCCGTGGAGATCGCACCCACGGCCGCGCGCGCGTTCGCCAAGCTCAAAACCGCGCGCGACGCTGGCCGCGCCTGGCTGCTGAAATACCACGAGCACGCGGCCTGTGCGCTCATCGCGCCGGCCCTGGGCAAAGCGGGCGAGGCGCGCGACTGCGCGGGCGCCGCCCTGCGGCTGCTGCATGCGCAGGGCCACGGGGCACTTCTGATGGAGGTGGCAGGCCGCTACGGTGACGATGCGGTCCTGCAGGCGCTGAACACCGTGCTCGACGAAAGCCCGCTGGACCGCTTCCCGACCAAGCGCGCCAAATTGCCCGAGTTCTGGCAGCCGCGCGGCTGGCGCCGCCCAGTGCTGCAGGACGGCCCGGGGCGCGGCAAGGCACTACCCGACGAAGCGCTCGACGCGCTCGGCCAGATGCTGACCTTCCCGACGAGCGAGGAGGTGTATGCCGGCATCGCGGTGGTGCGCGAGGCCTGCACGTCCGATTCGCTGGCCGACTTTGCATGGGATGCATTCGGCGCCTGGCTCGAAGCAGGTGGCCCGTCCAAGGAGGGCTGGGCGCTGACCGCGCTGGGCCTGCTGGGCACCGACGACACCGCCCGCCGGCTCACGCCCTTCATCCGCGCCTGGCCCGGCGAGTCGGCCCATGCGCGCGCCGTCACGGGGCTGGACGTGCTCGCGCAGATCGGGACCGACGTCGCGCTGATGCTGCTCAACGGCATCGCACAGAAGATCAAATTCAAGGGATTGCAGGACAAGGCACGCGAGAAGATCGCCGCCATCGCCGAGGCGCGTGGCCTGAGCCCCGAGGAACTGGAGGACCGCCTCGCGCCCGACCTGGGCCTGGACGCGCAGGGCACGCTGCGGCTCGACTTCGGTCCGAGGGCCTTCAAGGTGGGCTTCGACGAGACGCTCAAACCCTATGTGCGCGAGGTCTCGGGAGACGGCAGCGACGGCGCGCGCCTGCCGGACCTGCCCAAGCCGAAGAAGACCGACGACCCCGCCCTCTCTGCGGAGGCCGTGGAGCGCTTCAAGCTGCTCAAGAAGGACGCGCGCACCATCGCCAGCCAGCAGTTGCTGCGCCTGGAAGTGGCCATGTGCGCGCGCCGGCGCTGGACGCCGGAGGTGTTCCGTACCTTCCTCGCCGGCCACCCGCTCGTGCGCCACATCGTGCAGCGCTTGGTTTGGGGCGTGTACGAGGTGGAAGATGGCGGCAGCTACGGCGGCCGGCTCACGGCCTGTTTTCGCGTGGCAGAAGACGGCAGCGCCACCACGGCCGAGGACGATGCGTTCGATATCCCGGAGGGCGCGCAGGCGCGCATCGGCGTACCGCATGCGCTGGAACTGTCGCACGAGGACGCCGCGGCCTTCGGCCAGATCTTCGCGGACTACGAACTGCTGCAGCCATTCCCGCAGATCGGCCGCGACACCTACACGCTGACCGAGGCGGAGAAGGCGGACATCAAGCTCTCGCGCTGGACCAAGGCCAAGGTGCCCACGGGCCGCGTGCTGGGCCTGGTCAACAAGGGCTGGCGCCGCGGGCAGGCGCAGGACGGCGGCGGCATCTGGTACTTCACCAAGCCGCTGGGGGCAGCCCACGTGATCGAGTTGCACCTGGACCCCGGCATCATCGTGGGCATGGTGGATGAATACCCCGAGCAGGAGCTGGGCGAAGTGCAGGTGGGCAAGCCTTCCGCCTGGGGCGAACTGCAGAATGCCGAGCCCATCGGCCGCCTGGACGCCATCTCCGCCAGCGAGCTGATCCGCGACCTGGAGGGACTTCGCGCCTGACCGGCCATCGCTGGCTGCCCCTCGCTTTTCCTGTACCTGACCGACCGCACCATGGCCACCTCCCGCAAAACAACACCTCCCGGCGAAGCCGCAACCGCGGGTGTCCCGCTGCAGCGGCCGCCTTCCGAAATCCTCCATGCCGCAGAACTGGAGCGCCTGCGCGCACAGGACACCGACCCGCGCCCGCCCGGCTGGTCGCTGGGCCTGCGCGCAGCGCGGGCCTTCATCCTGGGCGATGCGGCGCTGGGCATCGCGCCCAAGATCGTTGCGCCCGTGGCAAGCATCGAGCGCATGCTGGTCACCCTGGCCACCGGCCGCGGGCTGATGCTCGTGGGCGAGCCCGGCACGGCCAAGTCGCTGCTGTCGGAACTGCTCGCCGCTGCTGTCTCGGGCGTCTCCACGCTGACCATCCAGGGCGGCGCCTCGACCACCGAGGACCAGATCAAGTACGGCTGGAACTATGCCCTGCTCATCAACGAAGGCCCCAGCCCGCGCGCGCTCGTGCCTGCACCGCTCTACCAAGGCATGCAGCAGGGCCGCATCGTGCGGTTCGAGGAGATCACGCGCGCGCCGTTGGAGGTCCAGGACTGCCTGCTCGGCATGCTCTCCGACCGCGTGATGGCGGTGCCCGAACTGGCGGGCGAACACGCCATGCTCTACGCCCGCGAGGGCTTCAACATCATCGCCACGGCCAACACGCGGGACCGCGGCGTGAACGAGATGAGCGCCGCGCTCAAGCGCCGGTTCGACTTCGAGACCGTCTTTCCGATCCTCGACTTTGAGCGAGAGCTGTCGCTCGTGCAGGATGCCAGCGCGCGGCTGCTCGCGCAGAGCGGCATTCCGCACGCCGTGCCGGAGCCCGTGCTGGAGCTGCTCGTGTCCACCTTCCGTGACCTTCGCGGTGCACCGGCCGAGGGCAAGCGGGGGGCGCCGCCCGATGCGGCCATGGACCGCCTCAGCGCCGTGATGTCCACCGCCGAGGCCGTGAACGTGGCCCACGCGGTGGGAGTGCGCGCCTGGTTCCTGGAGCGGCGCGAGGGCTCGCCCGCCGACCTCGTGGACTGCATCGCCGGCACCATCGTCAAGGACAACGCCGACGACCGCGCCAAGCTGCGCCGCTATTTCGAGCAAAAGGCCGCCAAGCGCACGGGCGGGCACTGGCGCGCGTACTACGAAGCGCGCCACCGGCTGCCGTGAAGGCCGGCACGGCGCCGCACGCCGACCCCGTCATCGTTGGCGTGCGCCACCACAGCCCCGCCTGTGCACGGCTGGTGGCAGCGCGCATCCGGGCGCTGCGGCCCGCGTTCGTACTGATCGAGGGGCCCGCGGACTTCAACGACCGGCTGGACGAGCTCTACCTGCCACACCGCCTGCCGGTCGCGATCTACAGCTACCTTGCGCGCGGCGATACGCACCGCGGATCGTGGACGCCCTTCGCCGATCACTCGCCCGAATGGCAGGCGCTGCAGGCCGGGCGGGAAGCCGGCGCGCAGGTGCGCTTCATCGACCTTCCCGCCTGGCACGACGCATTCGCCCATCTCGAGAACCGCTACGCCGATGCGGCCGATGCCGAGCACCAGGCGCGGGCCGAGGCCTACGAACGCGCGCTGGCGGAGAAGCTTGCGGTGCAGGGCCGCGACGCACTCTGGGACCATCTTTTTGAAGACCCAGGACCAGCGGATGCGCAGGCCGGATGGGAGGGCGGCGATGGCCTGGCGCTGCGCCTGTCCACGTACTTCGGCCACCTGCGCGGTGAGGAGGAAACGGGCTCGCTCGGCAACCAGGCGCGCGAACAGATGATGGCGCGCTGGATCGCCTGGGCCATGGCGCAGGACCGCGGCACGGTGCTGGTGGTGTGCGGCGGCTACCACGCACCCGCGCTCGCGCGGCTCTGGCGCGGAATGCCCACCGGCGAGCCGGAGACGCCGCAGCCCGGAGAAGACGTCGAAGACACTATAAAAAATATAGCAAGCGACCCAAACAACACTAGGGAACAGACGCGATTTGGCTCTTACATCGTGCCCTATACCTTCCGGCGGCTTGATGCCTTTGCGGGCTATGCGTCGGGCATGCCGTCGCCGCAGTACTACCAGTGGCTATGGGAGCACGGGGCCGAGGGCGCGGCCCGCGAGGTGCTGCGCGGCGTGATGCAGCGCCTGCGCGAGCGCAAGCTGAGCGCTTCCACCGCCGACCTGATGGCCGTGCATGCGCGCGCGCTCGGGCTGGCGCGGCTGCGGGGGCACCACCAGCCGCTGCGTTCGGACTGGCTCGATGCGCTCGCGGGCGCCTTGGTGAAGGAGGCGCTCGACGCCCCCCTGCCCTGGACCTACCGGGGCCCGCTGCGCGCTGGCACCGACCCGGTGCTGGTGCAGGCAATGGACGTGCTGGCCGGCGACACGGCGGGCCGCCTCGCACCGGGCACGCCACAGCCACCGCTGGTTGCGGCCGTGCGGGCCGAGCTGGCCGCCCAAGGCCTGCCGATGCGCGGCACCGTCACGCTCGACCTGCTGCAAGAAGGCGACCGCGCCCGCAGCCGCGTGCTGCACCGACTGGCCTTGTTGCAGTTGCCGGGCGTGGTGCGCACGCGCGGCCCGGCGATGGCGCTGTCGGGCGAACGCGGCGAGGCCTGGAGCCTCAGCGAACCGCTGGAGCAGCAGGCCGCGCTCATCGAGGCAGGCGCCTGGGGCGCGACGCTGGAAGATGCCGCGCGGGCGCGCCTGGAAGACAGCCTGCGACAGGCACGCGGGCGCATCGGGCCGCTGGCCGAAGGCCTGAACAGCGCGGCCTGGGCCGGCCTCGCGAACCTGAGCGACGGACTGCTGCGGGACATCGGCGAGGCCATCACGCAGGAAGCGCGTTTCGAAGCGCTGGCCCCCGCGCTGGGGCTGCTGCACACGCTGCTGCGCCATGGGCAAATGCTCGGCATGGCCGGCGCACCCGTGCTGCGCGTGGCGGTGGAGGCCGGCTTCGACCGTGCGCTCTGGCTTCTCGAAGCCCCCGCCGCAGTGGCCACCGCGGACACCGAAGACCATCTGCGCGGCCACCTCGCGCTGCACCGCATCGTCGCCGACACGCTGGCCGACCTGAACGACGGCGTGCCCGATCCGCTCGCATTGGAACCCGCTCGCGCCCTCGCGGTGTGGCAGCGCAAGGCGGCCGACCCGCAGGCCGCACCGGTCAGCCGCGGCGCGGCGCTCGGCGCGGTGCTGGCGCTGTCGGGCCGCCTGGGCGGTGGCGCGAAGGGCGACGACGCCATCGCACCCGAGGCCGGCGTGGAGGAAGCCATGGGCCTGCTCGCCACAATGACCGCCGCCACGCTGGGCGACGCCCTCGCCGGTCTTTTGGCGCTGGCGCGCGAGGCGCTCGCCACCGAACCCGCCTTCGCCGCCGGCATGGACCGCCGCATCCAGGCGCTCGACGACGACGACTTCGTGCTGGCCCTGCCAGCGTTGCGGGCCGCTTTCGCCTGGCTGCCGCCGCGCGAGCGGGGCCAACTCGCCGGGCAGGTGCTGTCGCTGCACGGCGCGCGGCACCTGCCGCGCAGCGCCCTCATGGCCGCAACCCCGGGCGACCTGCCCCCCGAAGCGATGGCCCGTGCCCGCGCCGGCGAGGCCGCAGCCGCGGCGCGGCTGGCCGCCTGGGGCATTGCCACCGGTACCGGAGCCCTTTCATGACACGGCTGACCATTCCCGATCCACTGCAGCGCTGGCGCCTTCTGCTCGGCGAGCCGGCGGAACCCGCGTGCGGCGCGCTCCGCGACGCTGCGCAGGCGGCCGATGCAGCCCTCGAATGGCTCTACGGCCGCGACAGCGATCGCGCCGAACGCGGCGAGCGCGGCGCGGGCCTGGGGCCGTCGGCGCTCAGCACGCCGGACTGGATCAACACCATCCACACGCTCTTTCCCAAAGAAGTGATCGAGCGCCTGGAACGCGATGCGGTGGAGCGCTACGGCATCGACGAAGTGGTGACCAATCTGGAGGTGCTGGAGCGCATCGAGCCGTCCGAGTCGCTGCTGCGCGCGGTGCTGCACACCAAGCACCTCATGAACCCGCAGGTGCTAGCCGCTGCCCGCCGGCTCGTGGCCGAAGTGGTGCGACGCATCATGGAAAAGCTCGCCACGGAAGTGCGCCAGGCGTTCAGCGGCAGCCGCGACCGGCGCCGCCGCTCGCGCATGAAAGTGGCGCGCAACTTCGACTTCCGGAGCACCCTGCGGGCCAATCTGCAGCGCTGGGACCCCGCCAGCGGCAAGCTTTATGTGGAGCGGCCGGTCTTCATCAGCCGCACGCGCCGGCACGCGGAACCGTGGGACATCGTGCTGCTCATCGACCAGAGCGGGTCGATGGTGGACTCCGTCATCCACAGCGCGGTGATGGCCGCGTGCCTTTGGCAGTTGCCGGGCATGCGCACGCGGCTGGTGGCCTTCGACACGAAGGTGGTGGACCTGACGGCCGATGTTTCCGACCCGGTGGAGCTGCTCATGAAAGTCCAGCTTGGCGGCGGCACCGACATCGGCCGGGCCGTGGCCTATGCGCAATCGCTCGTCGCCAACCCGGCCCGCACCATCGTCGTGCTGGTGAGCGATTTCTACGAAGGTGGCGACCCCGGAGAACTCGTGCGCCGCGTGAAGGCGCTGACCAGTTCGGGCGCGAAGGTGCTGGGCCTGGCGGCGCTCGACGCGCAGGCCGAACCCGCCTACGACCGGGAGATGGCAGCGCGCCTCGTGAAAGAAGGCGCGCAGGTCGGCGCCATGACCCCGGGCCAGCTCGCGGGCTGGCTGGCCGAGAAGGTGCAGGCATGAACGCGCCGCTGCGGGCCGACCTGCTCGAACTCACTCCGCAGGCGCTGACGGCGCTGGCCAACGCGGGCTTCGTCAAGCGCGCGCAGAAGGACGTGGCGGCCAACGCACTGCCACGTCTGGAGACCGAACCCGACGGCACCGTGCGCGCGGAATTCGACGACGGCGCGCGCACGCACCTGCCGCCAGGCCGCACGCTGCGCGATGCCGCATGCACCTGCGCCGCGACCGGCATGTGCCGCCACCGCGTGATGCTGGTGCTGGCCTATCAACAACTGAACGGCACGGCGAGCGCCCCTGCGATCGATGCGTCCACGGCCGAAGCGCTGCCTGCAGAACCGGGCGGCGCCTGGAGCCCAGCGCATTTCGATGACGCAGCGGTGTCGGCCAGCGTGGCGCCCTCGGTGCTGGAGCAGGCCGCGCGGCTGGCGGCCTCGCGCCCCGTGGTGGCGGTGCAGCCGTGGCAGGGTCCCTCCGCGCCGCCCACCGCCCGGTTGCCGATGTGCACCGTGCGGTTCTTCTCGCGCAGCTCGCTCGTGCATGCGCGCTGCGACTGCCAGCAGGGCAGCGGCTGCGCGCATGTCGTGGTGGCGCTGTGGGCTTTTCGCGCCGCAGGCGATCTGCCCGCAGGCAGCGAAGAAGCCATGGTGGAAGTGCCGCCGAGCGCGGCCCCGGCCCAGCTCGGTGCCGGCACCGATGCAGACAGCGGCGCCCCAGCGGCACCCGCACGCCTGCAGTCCCCCGAAGCGCTGCGCCTGCGCGAGGCACTCGATGCGGTGCTGCTGTCGCTGTGGCTCGACGGATCGGCCCAACCCACGATGGCCCTTGCCGCGCGCTTCGAGGCCTTGCGGGCGCAGGCCCAGGCCGTGGGCTGGCGCTGGGTGGACGATGGCATCGCAGAGCTGTGGCTGCTGCTGCAATCGCTGCAGGCCCGCAGCAGCCGGCACGACCCGCTGCGCCTGCTGGCCGTGGCGGCCGAGCTGTGGGCGCGCCCGCATGCCGCAGCCCATGCCGAGGCTGCAGCCGCGGACAGGGCGGGGGCCGCACGCCCCGCGCTGCATGCCAGCCAGATCCTTGGCTTGGGCGTGAAAGGCGAGGTCGCGCTGGACCACATCAAGCTCGTCTCGCTGGGCGCCGCGCTCTGGTCTGACGCAGCCGCCGAAGGCGCCAACGTGCTCTTTGCCGATCCGGACACGCAGACCCTGACGGTGCTGGAACGCCAATGGCCGCGCGGCGAAGGCGCCAGCGGCCCCGTGCAGGCCCTCGCCGGACGGCGCGTGGCGGGGTTTCCGCTGCGGCAGATCGCAGCGGGGCAGGTCATCACCAAGACCGCTACGCGCCGCGCCAACGGCCTCATCGAAATCACCGCCGGGGCGCGCCAGACCGGCGTGATGCCGCTCTCGCCCGCGGCCTGGGACGAGCTGGCCCCGCCCCTGCGCCAAACCAGTGTGCAAGCGCTGCGCGATCGTCTGCGCGCGGCGCTTCCCGATTTCGTGCAGCCGCGTCAGGCCGCCACCGGCGCGGCCAGCGGGGCATCGGGCGCGCTGCATGTGGTGGCGCTGGAAGGCGGCATGCAGGTGCAGGGCTTCGAGTGGGATGCGGCCGCGCAGGTGCTGCACGCGCGCATCGCGGACGCGCAGCAGGAAGACACGGGGCCTCTCCTGCACCTCGCGCTGCCGCACCGTGCGGCCGCGCCGGGCGCCGTGGACGCGCTGGCCCGCGCGCTGGCTGGCGAATGGGGGCCGCTGCGCGCGGTGGCTGGGCCGGTGGCGCTGCGCGGCGGCGAGCCGGTCATGCAGCCGCTGGCCCTGCTCACCCACCAGCGCGCCGTGGTCCCGCAGATCGAGCCGCCATCCGCCCAGCCGCTGGGGCTGCGCACCGCCGCCGATGCGCCCACACCCCTGCAAGCCCTGCTCGACGAAACCCTGCAATCGCTCGCCCAGTGGCTGCGCCAGGGACTGCGCCACCAGCCAGGCGGGCTGGACGCGCGCGCGCAGTCTCAGGCCCGGCAGCTGCGGCAAGGCGGCCTGGACAGCGGCGCCGCGCTGCTCGAAAGCCTGGGCGGGCACCTGCGGTCGGCCGACCGCGCACCGCTGCTGGCAGCGCTCTCCACGCTGGCACTGCTGTTGCAGGCACAGGGCGGCTAGGGCGGCCGCGAGACTGCGCCCACACCTCTGCAAGGGGTGCGGGCGCGTCGGGCGCACGCACGCCGAATGCCGGCTGAAAGCCCGCCGAACGCCGGCAGCTCTTTCCAGCTCGGCCCTCGCCACATCAATTTTAATGATAATTATTCTTGTTTAAATTGATTTTCGGCTGACTTCGGCCGGCCAGTTGCCCGCTTTTCTTCCTCGCTTACTCCTCGCCTCCTCCTCTCCCGCATTTCCATGGTCCACACACGTTCCGACGCGGCGCACTCGCCTGCCCACGCCACTGCTTTCCTGCGCCCTTCACTGGCCCGTTCCCCCGCACGCACCCTGTGCCGCTGCGCACTCACGCCTTTGGCGCTGTGCCTGTCGCAGGCCGCCATGGCTCAGGCCAGCGCGGACGCGACGCCGCAACTGCAGGAAGTGCGCATCAATGCCAGCACCGAAAAAGACGTGGGCTTCGCCCCCGCCGAAGCGCAGACGGCGGGCAAGGCCCCGATGCGCCGGCTGGAAACGCCGCAGTCCATCAGCGTGGTGACGCGCGAGCAGATGGAGTCGCGCCAGATCACCAACATGCAGCAGGCGCTGCAGACCGTGGCGGGGGTGAGCCCGGTCAACTTCGGGCGGCGGGGGTTCGACGACATCAACATCCGCGGCTTTCGCTCGACCGAATCCATCCTCATCGACGGCCTGGTGCAAAGCCCCGGCATGTGGACGCGACTCACGCCCTACGGCTACGAGCGCTTCGAGGTGCTCAAAGGCGCCGCGTCGGTGCTGTATGGCCAGGTGCAGCCGGGCGGCATCGTGAACGCCGTCAGCAAGCGGCCCAAGCGCGATGCTTTGAGCGAGGTGGGCGTGGAAGTGGGCAGCTTCGGCCAGCGCACGCTGCAGGCCGACATCAACCGGCCGCTGAACGAGTCGGGCAAGGCGGCGTTCCGCATCAATGCGCAAGTCTCCAACAGCGACGACCCGACCGACTTCGTCTACCGGCGCGACCGCTGGATCGCGCCTTCGCTGTCGCTCGACCTGGGGCCGCAGACCGACCTGGTCCTGTTCGCCACGTACAGCCAGAGCAACTGGCTGCGCCAGCAGGGCGTGACGCCCTACGGCACGGTGCTGCCCAACCGCAACGGCCCGGTGCGCACGACGCTGTACACGGGCGATCCGAGCTTCGGCGGCTACGACATCGAAAGCACCTCGGTCGGCTACGCGCTGGAACACCGCATCTCGCCGCAGCTGACGCTGAGACAGAACGTGCGCTACGAATCCGAAAAGGGCAACGGCAACTTCGTCTCGAACCTGACGCTGCAGGCCAACCAGCGCCTGCAAAACCGCCAGGCCACGCGCCAGTACCTGGACGACGACATGCTGGCGACCGACACTTCGTTGCTGTCGCAGTTCGCCGCGCTGGGCGTGCAGCACCGCCTGGTGACCGGGCTGGACGCACGCACCAGCCACAGCTGGCAAGGCCAGCGGCGCTGCACCATCGGCGCGCTCGACGTGTTCAACCCGGTGTACGGCGTGTCCACCGCGTGTCCGACGGCCTACACCAGCAACGCGCCCGAAAAGCTCAGCGTGATGGGCCTGTATGCGCAGGAGCAGATCAAGTTCAACCCGCAATGGACCGCCCTGGTCGGCCTGCGCCGCGACTGGTCGGACAACCAGATCGACGACCACTTGGCCAACCGGCAGACGCGCCAGAAGGATTCCGCCACCACCCTGTCGGCCGGGCTGGTGTATGAGTTCACGCCCGGCTGGGCCGCCTACACCAGCTACGGTGAATCGTTCCTGCCCGTGGCCGGCACCAACTTCGGCGGCTCGCCTTTCGTGCCGGAAACCGGCAAGCAGTGGGAAGCGGGCCTCAAATACGAAGCGCCGAACGGTGGGCTGACCGGCTCGCTCGCGCTCTTCGACCTCAAGCGCCGAAACGTCACCACGGCCGACGCCGCCAACACCGGCTTCAACGTGCAGACCGGCGAACAACGCGCACGCGGGCTGGAGCTGGAAGTGGGCGCCGAGCTGCTGCGCAGCCTGAAGCTGACGGGCGCCTACACCTACACCGACACGAAGGTCACCAGCGACAGCAACGCCGCCATCGTCGGGCTGCCGCTGAACCTCACGCCGCGCCACACCCTGGCGCTGTGGGCCACGTACAAGCTGCCGCAGATGCCGCAAATCACGCTGGGCGCGGGCGCCCGCTACGTGAGCGAGCAGGTCGGCTCGTACCCCTTCACCCTGCCAGCCTATACGGTGGCGGACCTGTCGATCGGCTATGCCGGCTCCAACTACCGCATCACCGCAGGCGTGAAGAACGTGTTCGACAAGGCTTATTACGACGGCGCGATCAACGCCAACGTGGTGTCGCCAGCCATGCCGCGCAGCTTCAACGTGGGCCTGACGTACTTCTTCTGAGGCTGGCGTTGGCCACATGAATGGGCTGATCTTGCCTGCCGGCACTGGTCATGAACCAATGGGCTCTGGCCAATGTTGCTCGCTGGTGGGAGGGATCGGTGGTGGCGTTGTGTGCTCTGGACGCTGACGCCCACGCCGTGCTTCAAAGCTCCAGAAGCAATTTATTTATAGATGAATAAATTCCTGAATTTCACAGCATCTATGTTGTTTTTCGGCATTTTCAGCTTGGCCGATTAAACCATAGATGTTGCTGAAACCCGGTTTCGATAACATCTATGAATGCCAAGACAAAACACCTCGCCTGCGGACTACCCCCAAGCCGTGCTCCAGCAGATCGAGCAACTGGCGCAGAACATCGTCATCGCGCGCAAGCGCCGCAAGGAAACGCAGGCGCAGTGGGCGCAGCGGCTGGGCGTGTCTCAGCCGACCATGGCCCGCATCGAGCGGGGAGACCCTTCCGTGGCGATGGCGTCGTATGTCATGTGCATGTGGCTCATCAACCAGGCACAGGGGCTGGCCGAGTTGATCGCGCCGCAGAAGGACCTGGCCTCGCTGGAACGCGAGGTCGCCAGGACGCGGCCACGCGCACCGCGCTCGCCTCTCGTGAAAGCGGCGAAGAAAAGTACGGTGCCGGAGGCCGCCTCCCCCCTCGGCATGCCCAGCGTCGTCCGCGAAGCGGAACCGGTGTTCGACCGGTATGACACCGCGAAGAGTGCTCCCCCTGAGAAAGCCGCTCAGCCAAGCCTTTCGGAGCGCCCCGCCAACAGCACGGCAGCGGGCTTGGCGTCCCTGATCGCCGGGCACAAGAAAGCCCGCCCATGAGCGCGGCGATGGTGCTGCCGCGCTCTTACGTTCCGCAAGACACGCTGCACGTCTGGGCGCTGGTCAACCCGGCCGCACCCGTGCTGACCGGCTCCATCGCGTTGTCGGCGCTGGTGCCCAACTGCGCCACCTTCAACTACGCGGCCGACTGGTGGGAGTTCGCGCTGAGCGAGGACCTGCCGCTGATCGCAGGGCAAACCTTCAGCGCAGGCCAAAAGGACAGCGCCCCCGGCGCCATCGACGACGCCCGCCCCGACCGCTGGGGCGAGCGCATCATCCGCCACGTGGACCGGCCGGCACGCCTGTCGATCCTGGAGATGCTGTTGTTCGCGGGCGACGACCGCTTCGGCGCACTGGGCATCTCCACCTCAGCCGACCGCTATGTTCCCCGCCGCATCGGGCCGTATCCGCAGTTGCGCGATCTGCCCTCGCTGGTTCGGGCGGTGGAAGACGTCCAGGCGCAGGCACCCATCACCTCGGAGATCCAGCGGCTGGTGCAGCCCGGCGTCACGCTGGGTGGCGCGCGGCCCAAGGCGCTGCTGCAGACCGACAGCGGCGCGTGCGTGATCAAGTTCAGCGAGCTGGACGACCCCGTGGACACGCCGCTGATCGAACACGCCACGATGACGCTGGCCGCCAAGGCCGGCATTCGCGTCGCCACCACCGGTGTGTTGCCCCTGCCGCTGCGACATGCGCAAGGCCAACCGCGCCACGCATTGACCATCCAGCGATTCGACCGGCTCGCCACCGGCACGCTGAACCTGCGCCTGCACTGCATTTCGGCCAGGACGGCGCTGGCGGCGGCGGGGCTCGGTGAAAGCTACGGCGCACTCGCCACGGTGCTGCTGCGCCAGGCCCACCCCGACCGGCAGAAAGCCCAGCGCGAAGAGCTGTTCCAGCGCATGGTGTTCAACATCCTCATGGACAACACGGACGACCACGAGCGCAACCACTGCCTGCGGCTGGGCTTCGACGGGTATTACGAGCTGTCGCCCGCGTTCGACGTGGTGCCCACGCTGCAGAACATGGGCTACCAGGCAATGGTGGTGGGCCGGCACGGCGCGGAATCGACCCTGGAAAACGCGCTGACGGACCTGAGCGAGTTCGGCATCACGCGGGCCCGGGCCGTAGAGCTGATCCAGGCCGTGGCCCGCACCGTGGACCAGTGGCCTCAGCACTTCGCCCGACAGGGCGTGGGCCCGCAAGACATGGAGCTATTGCACGCCAGCATCGACCGCGACGCGCTGAAAGCGCAGCGCCAGGCGTTCTGCTGAACGGCTGGCGACGTGTGCGCCGCGCAGGCATTTATATAAAAAAGGCCTTCAGCGCATGTTCCACTATGGTGGTTAGCTACAAAAACAATAGCGCCCTGAATGGAACCCGATCAGTCCACGCTGGCGCCGGACTCTTTCACCACCTTGCCCCACTTCGCGCTCTCCGCCTGGATGAAGGCAGCGAACTGCTCGGGCGTCTCGCTCACCGGCTCGGCGCCCTGGTCGGCCATCTTCTTCTTCGTCTCGGGCTGCGACAGCACCTTGACCAGCGCCTTGTTCAGTTGCGCCACGATGGGCGCAGGCGTGCCGGCCGGCGCGAACATGCCGAACCACGACGTGGCTTCATAACCGGGCACGCCGGCTTCGGCGATGGTCGGCACATCGGGCAGTTCGGGCGACCGCTTGGCGGTGGTCACGGCGATGGGCCGCAGCTTGCCCGAGCGCACGTGCTGGATGGCCGAGGGCATGTTGTCGAACATGATGCCGATCTGGTTGCCCAGCAGATCGGTGACGGCAGGGGCGCTGCCCTTGTAGGGAACGTGCTGCATGTCCACCTTGGCCAGGCTCTTGAAGAGCTCGCCCGACAGGTGGATGGAGCTGCCGCTGCCGGACGAACCGAAGTTCACCTTGCCCGGGTTGGCCTTGGCGTAGGCGATGAGTTCCTGCACGCTCTTGTAGGGCTGGTTGGGGTTGGCCACCAGCAGGTTGGGCACGTTGGCCACGCGCGTCAGCGGCGCGAAGTCCTTCACCGGATCGAACGGCATCTTCTTGTACAGCGCAGCGTTGATGGCGTGCGTGCCCACCGTGCCCATGAAGAGCGTGTAGCCGTCGGCCGGTGCGCGCGCAGCCATCTGCCCGCCGATGTTGCCGCCTGCGCCCGCGCGGTTGTCCACCACCACGGACTGGCCCAGTTCGGCGGACAGGCCCTGGCCGATCACGCGCGCCAGGATGTCGGTGGTGCCGCCGGCCGCGAACGGCACGATGATGGTGATGGGCTTGTTCGGAAAGGCCTGCGCGAACGCGCCGGCCGGCACCACCGCAGCAGCGGCAGACATGATCGCAGCGGCCAGCAGCGTGCGGCGCGAACCCATGCGGGAATCAGCGGATCGGGGGATCGAACGGTTGGTCGAACGGAACGGGGTCATGTTTGTTTCCTCGGATCTCTTATGGAATGAAAGCCTGGCGGGTCGTGCGCCCGCTGGCGGCAAAAAACGAAACGTGCCGGCTTATTCCTGCACGATGGACGACGGGTGGTTGGCCAGCGGCGTCACCTTGATCTGCATGTATGGGAACAGCGGCAGGCCGCTCAGGATCGTGTGCAGCTCGTCGTTGCTGGCCACGTCGAAGATGCTGACGTTGGCGTATTCGCCGACGACGCGCCACAGGTGGCGCCACTTGCCGTCACGCTGCAACTGCTGCGAATATTCCTTTTCCTTGCGCTTGATCTCGTCGGCCACTTCCGGGGCCAGCGTGGACGGGATCTGCACGGTCATTTCAGCCATGAACAGCATGGATTGCTCCTTGAAAAACAAAATGGAAAGAAAAGGGAATCAAAGGGGCGAGGCCAGCAGCGCGGCGATCAAAGATGCGGCCAGACCAGCATGGTCACCGCGTAGATCGCGCCCACCAGCAGCATGGAGACCACCGTGTAGCCCATGATGTCCTTCAGCTTCAGCTTGGACAGCGCCAGCGCCGGCAGGATCCAGAACGGCTGCACCAGATCGTTCCAGCCGTTGCCCAGCATCACCGACATGGCCGTCTGTGCCTGCGAGGCACCCAGCGTGGTGGCCGCGTTGATCATGAAGGGGCCCTGCAGCACCCAATGGCCGCCGCCCGAGGGCGCGAAGAAGTTGATGACGAACGAGCTGACCAGGCCCCACAGCGGCAACGTGTCGGCGGTGGACACGCTCACGAACATGTGCGCGATCGATTCCACCAGGCCCGAGCCATGCATGATCGCCATGATCCCGGCGTAGAACGGGAACTGCAGAATGATCCCGCCAATGGTCTTCACGCCCTCGTTCACCTTCTCCACATACTTCATGGGCGTGCCCAGCAGCAGCACCCCGAGAAACAGGATGAAGAAGTTGATCATGTTCAGGTCGAGGTTGCCGCCCTTGATGAAGTGCATGGCCACGTACGCCATGCCGCACAGGCCGATCAGCAGGCTCAGCACACGGCTGTTGTTCAGCCGATAGGCGAGCGTCTTCTGGTCGCCCAGCAGTCCCTCGGCACTCGCCGGCTTGGTGTCGGCCACGGTGGCCGGATCCAGCTCGACGACGGGCTCGCCCTTCTTGGGGTGCATGGTGGCGTTCAGCAGCGGCAGCGCGATCAGCACGGCCAGGCTGGTCAGCAGAATGGGCGCGGAGAAGATCGTCTGCGTCAGCGGGATCAGCCCCATGGTGCTTTCGAACGCGTGGCCCTTGGTGGAGATCAGCACCGGAATGGTGGCCGAAAAGCCCAGGCTGTACATGGTGAAGCCCGTGTACGCCGCCGCGATGATCAGCGGGTAATGCACGCCCTTTACCTTCAGCGCCAGCTTGCGCGCCATGATGCCGCCGATCACGAGGCCAAAGCCCCAGTTGAGGTAGCTGCCCACGCAGCCGACGATGGTGGCCACGATGATGGCCTGGCGCGGCGTTTGCACGCGCGATGCGATGCGGTCCAGGAACCGGTCCACGATGGGCGCCGCCGCCAGCACATAGCCCATCACCAGGATCACGGCCATCTGCGTGGTGAAGGCCAGCAGGCTCCAAAAGCCCTTGCCCCAGTCCTGCACCACGTCGTTGATCGGGCGGTTTTCCACGCCGAAGGCCAGCGCCATCGTCAGCAGCGTGAGCATGATCGCGAAGACGAACGGATCGGGCAGGTAGCGCCGCATCAG
>Ga0308157_10002692_pt1 | contig 28046 bp, 20 predicted proteins | sample PhyBR1_FD_201035 | JGI IMG/M metagenome (GOLD analysis project Ga0308157, IMG submission 201035) | Phyllosphere microbial communities from UC Gill Tract Community Farm, Albany, California, United States - DLSLB.R1 | ecosystem: Host-associated > Plants > Phyllosphere > Unclassified | place: USA...
CGATCACCAAGCGCGCCATCGGCGGTATCGCTCTCACCGGAATCGCGGCACTGACGCTCGCGAGCTGTTCCGGGGGATCGGACGAATCCGTCGATACCGGCGAGGCACTTGAGGAAGGCGGCACGATCACGGTCTGGGCATGGGAGCCCAGCCTGGATCCGGTCGTCGAGGCGTTCGAAGCGGCGAACGAAGGGGTGACCGTCGACCTCGTCAATGTCGGCACCGGAATCGACTCTTACACCGCACTGCAGAACGCGATCTCGGCCGGCCAGGGCCTGCCCGACGTCGCGCAGGTCGAGTACTACGCACTGCCGCAGTTCGCGCTGCAGGGCTCGCTCGCCGATCTCACCCCGTTCGGCGCCGCGGATCTCGACGGCGACTACGCGCCGGGCCCCTGGGATTCGGTGCACTCGGGCGAAGAGATCATCGGCCTGCCGATGGACTCGGGCCCGATGGCGCTGTTCTACAACAAGGCGCTGTTCGACGAATTCGGCATCGAGGTGCCGACCACCTGGGAGGAGTTCGCCGAGGCCGGCCGCGCGTTCCAAGAGCAGGATCCCGACGTCTACATCGCGAACGACGCCGGAGATGCGGGCTTCGCGGCATCGCTCATGTGGCAGACCGGCGGCCAGCCGTGGACCGTCGACGGTACGGACGTCTCGCTGAACCTCACGGAGGACGAGGGCGCCCAGCAGTTCGCCGAGCTCTGGCAGGGCATGCTCGACGACGGCGTGCTGAGCCCCGTCGCTGGCTGGACCGACGAGTGGTTCCAGGGCATGTCGAACGGCACGATCGCATCGCTGCCGATCGGCGCATGGATGCCCGCGAACCTCGAGGGCAGCGTTCCCGACGGCGCCGGCGACTGGCGCGTCGCCCCGCTCCCGCAGTGGGAAGAGGGCGGAGAGGCATCCAGCGAGAACGGTGGCAGCTCTCTCGCGATTCCGGCCGAGGCTGAGAACCAGGAGCTCGCGTACGAGTTCATCGAGTTCGCGAACTCGGGCGAAGGCGTCGGCATCCGGCTCGACAACGGGGCATTCCCTGCCACGACCGCAGACCTCAACTCCGACGAGTTCCTGAACCAGGAGTCGGAGTACTTCGGCGGTCAGAAGATCAACGAGGTGCTGTCGGCTTCGTCGGCGAACGTGGTCACCGGATGGCAGTACCTGCCGTTCCAGGTGTACGCGAACACGGTCTTCGGCGACTCGGTCGGCCAGGCGTACCTCGGCAAGACGACGATCTCCGATGGCATGGCCGACTGGCAGGCGACGCTCGAGAAGTACGGCGCCGACCAGGGCTTCACGATCAACTGACCAATCGGGTCGCCGAGAACTGCGGCTTCCGCACTCCGCGAAGGCGCAATTCTTGGCGACCCACACGTCTTGAGAGGACGACCTTTGCAGAACCACCGCTGGCTTCGCACGCCCGAAGGCACCGCGCCGCGCATCTCCTTCGGCGCCGATTACAACCCCGACCAGTGGCCGCGGGAGGTGTGGGATGAAGACGTGCGCCTCATGAAGGCCGCCGGCGTCGACGTGGTCTCGGTCGCGATCTTCTCGTGGGCGAAGCTGCAGCCGGGGCCCGACACGTGGGACTTCGAGTGGCTCGATGAGCTCATCGACCTCCTGCACGCGAACGGCATCGGCGTGGATCTCGCTACGGCCACCGCGTCGCCGCCGCCGTGGCTCACGACGGCGTATCCCGAGGTGCTGCCGGTGACGGCAGACGGCACCGTGCTGTCGCAGGGCGGACGCCAGCACTGGCGCCCCACCTCTCCGGTCTTCCGCGAACACGCGCTCGCGATCGTCACGAAACTCGCGGAGCGCTACGGATCGCACCCGGGCGTCGTCGCCTGGCACGTCAACAACGAGCTGGGCTGCCACAACGCCTACGACTACTCGGATGACGCGGCGCGCGCGTTCCGCGTGTGGCTCGAAGAGCGCTACGGCTCCATTGCGGGTCTCAACCACGCGTGGGGTACGGCGTTCTGGTCGCAGGCCTACTCCTCGTTCGAGGAGATCCTGCCGCCGCGGGTCGCCGCGGCGTACCCGAACCCGACGCAGCAGCTCGACTTCCTGCGGTTCTCGTCGGACGCGCTGATCGACCACCTGGTCGCCGAGCGCGAGATCCTGAACCGGATCACGCCGGATATTCCGGTCACGACGAACTTCATGGTCGTCGGCGAGACGAGCCACGCCGACTACGCCAAGATGGCCGGCGAGATCGACTTCGTCTCGAACGACCACTACGTCGTCGAGGGGCGCGACGAGCTCGCGTTCTCGGCCGCGATCACGAGTGGCTTCGCCCGGCACCGCCCGTGGTTCCTCATGGAGCACTCGACGAGCGCCGTGAACTGGCAGCCCATCAACCGGCCGAAGCGACCGGGCGAGCTCGTCCGCGATTCGCTCACGCACGTCGCGCACGGCGCCGATGCAGTCTGCTACTTCCAGTGGCGCCAGTCGGTCGCCGGTGCCGAGAAGTTCCACTCCGCGATGGTGCCCCACGGAGGCGAGGACACGCGCGTGTTCCGCGACGTGGCGAAGCTCGGTGCGATCCTGCAGGACCTCGGCGACGTCGTCGGATCCGATCGGGCGCGCGCCGAGGTCGCGATCGTCTTCGACTGGGAGTCGTGGCGCGCGTCCGAGCTCGATTCGCACCCGACCGAGAAGCTGAACTACCGCCGTGAGGCGCTCGACTGGTGGAAGGCGCTCATGAACGCCGGGATCCGCGTCGACGTCGTGCCGGCCGACACCCCCCTCGAGGGATACGCGCTGGCGATCGCGCCCGTGCTGTACACCGTGCCCAGCGAGCTGAAGGAATCGCTCGAGCGGTTCGTCGAGGGCGGCGGTCATCTCGTGACGACCTACTTCTCGGGCGTCGCCGACGAGAACGACCACATCTGGCTCGGAGGGTACCCGGGCGCGTTCCGCGAGCTGCTCGGGGTGCGCGTCGAGGAGTTCCGGCCGCTGTGGGAGGGCGAGCAGGTGACCCTCTCGAACGGCACGACCGGCTCTCTGTGGAGCGAGCCGGTCGATGTCATAGCCCCCGACGTCGAGGTGCTCGTGCGGTACGACGGCGAGGAGGAGCTCGACGCGGCCGTCACGCGCCGGCCCGTCGGGTCCGGATCCGCCGCGTACGTGTCGACGCGCCTGGGCGTCGAGGGGATCGGCACCCTGCTGCCGACGCTGCTGGAGGGCGCCGGGATCGCATCGGAGCTTCCGGAGGCGATCCGCGGATCGGTCGAGCTCGCGGTGCGCGAGGGCGCGAACGGCCGGTTCGAGTTCCTCATCAACCGCACCGACGACGAGATCGACCTCGGCGAGGGAGATTACCTCTGCGGTTCGGCGACCCTGCCGGGCCGCGGCGTGGCCGTGCGCCGGGCGTAGGCGGCGGCCCGCCCTCGCCGCCAGCCGCGTCGAGGGCGGGTCAGCGCGGCGGGGCCGTGGAATCGCGCACGTGCAGCGCGGGGTTCACGATCACGCGGTGCGTCGCACGATCCGGATCCGCGATTCGCGCGAGCAGCAGCTCCAACGCGGTGCGCCCGATGTCTCCGCGCTGCGGCGCGACCGCCGTGAGAGCGGGTGTGAACAGCTCGGCGACCTCGTCGTCGTAGGCGATCACCGAGAGGTCCTCCGGCACCGAGAGCCCGCGCGACAGGGCGAGATCGACGATGGCCATCGCCTCGCGGTCGGAGTGCACCAACAGCGCCGTGACACCGGCCTTCAGCACGGCGTCGAGCACGCCGTGCACCGTCTTCGAGAACCCCGGATCCCCGCGATCGGGCAGCACGCGCTCGACGTGTTCGGCCGGTGTGAGCCCGAGTTCGCGGCAGGCCGTGGTCCAGCCGGCGATGACCTTGCGCGAGGTCGGGGAGTTGCGCGAGATCAGCAGCCCGACCTTGCGGTGGCCGAGCTGTGCGAGGTGCCGGGCGGCCAGCACCGCTCCGAGCGCGTGGTCGGTGGTCACCGATTCCACCGGTTCGCCGCCCGGCCGGCGCACGGCATCGCGCTCGGCCAGCACGAACGGCACGCCGCTCGCGACGAGCCAGTCGACCACGTCGGGTGCGAACTCGGTATCGGTGTTGAGCGCGACGATGAGGCCCGCGAGATCGGTCTGCTCGAGCATGCGCCGCAGCGCGGGTCGCTCGTCCTGCAGCTCGTACGAGGTGCCGCGCAGCAGCACCGACATCCCGCGCCCTTCGGCCGCGGTCTCAATCGATCGCACGATCATCGGCCAGTAGAAGTCGAGCGACGGCACGAGCACCCCGATCGTGGCGGCCGCAGTCGCGCTCGCTCGCGCCGGAACCCCGCCGGCCGGCGGAATCGCGCCGCCGTGCACGCGCACGAGCAGGCCCTGCTGCTCGAGCAGCTTGAGGTCGCGGCGCAGGGTCACGGGGGTGACTCCGAGCTCCTCCTGCAGCTGCGAGATGCGCACCGATCCGGTGCGGGCGAGCGCATCGATGATGAGGTCTCGCCGCGAGGCGGCGAGGGGGCTGCTCTGGTCGGTCATCGGCGATCCTTCATCGGTTCAGTCTGGCGCACCCGCACGCTGAGCTCGTCGCACCCCGACACGTCGATCGACAGCCGCGTGAGGCGTTCGCCCCACACGTGCGACAGCATCGGATCCTCGAGAAGCTGCGTTTCGAGCGCGGCGGGCGCGTACGGATCCCAGGTGAGGGTGACGGGCGAGGCGCCGTCCAGCGGATCGACCGTAGCGCGCCCCTCGCCCAGCGAGACGTCGCCCGCCAGCATCAGACGGATCTCGGTGGGCTCGTCGCCGCCCTCATCGAAGCGCCACTCATCGCCGATCACGACGTCGCCGTCATGCAGAGAGACGGTGCGGCGCCATTCACCGAGGGACGGCACGTCGTAGGCACTCACCAGGTCCATCGAGATGCTGTGCGCGCCTGCCGCGACGTCGCGCGCCGCGAAGCGCTCGCCCGCGGGCTGTCCCGCGCCGCGCACGAACGGCACGCTGTGCCACTCGCTCTGCATCGGCCAGAGGTCGTACCTGTTCGGCCCGAAGGTGCGCGCGTCGTAGGTGGGACGGCCCGCGTCGACGACGACGGGCACGCCGTCGGAGGCCACGATGACCGATCCGATGTCGTTGTGGTTGTGGCTCTCGTCGTTGTGCCCGCCCTTCGCGGCGAACGTCAGGCCTGCGGCGCATCCGTCGCGGCCGCGTACGATCAGCATCTCGGTCGACGGCAGCCAGGTGCGCGCGGGGAGCGGGTCTGCGCCCGGTCCCGCGGTGAGCCAGTCGGGGTCGGCGATTCCGCGCACGACGCGCCCGAGCCCCTCGGATTCCGCGACCGCGCTGGTCGACGGATCCCGATGGCGCGCCGCGAAGCCGGCCGCCGTCTCGTCGCCGATGCGACGGGCGGCGCGGTGCAGAGCGTGCCACGGCTGCGGATCCCGTTGGCGCGCCTGCCCGTCTGCGGCGTTCACGAACCACTCGCCGCCGAGGTGCATGCGGTGCGGGAACGCGATCGTCTCGCGCACCGCGGGGATCTCGCCGGTCGCGTCGAGCCCCGTCGCGTGCGCCACGAGATCGAGCGCCTCGACGAGGCGGCAGGCTCCGTTCCACCAGTACGCGTATCCCTCGTCGATCGCACCGTCCGCCGGCAGCGAGGCGACGTAGATGTCCATGCCCTCGATCGCGAGCGAGACGGCACGGGCACGGTCGCTCCCCGTGAGGAATTGCAGGGCGGCCGCGATCACGTTGCCGTGGATCCAGGGATTCCAGTTGTTTACGCGCCCCCCGAAGTCGATCCAGCGCCAGTCGCGCCGGACGAGGAAAGGATCGAGCACGCGCGTCTTCGCCTCGTGCGCGAGGCGGGCCCGGAAGCCCGGGTAGCGCGATTCGACGAGGTCGCCCGCGATGTGATCGAGCCACGCGAGTTGCCCGACCGCCTCGCCTGCGCCGAGATCGACGTACGGATCCGAGATCGTCGCGAGAACGGATCCGTGACGCGCGCGGGTGTCGTCGTGCGCGGGCCAGCACCACGACGACTGCTCGCACAGCATGATCGCGCCGTCGAGCGTCTCGTCGATGAAGCGTTCGTCGCCGGTCGCGGCCGCGAGCACCGCGACGCGGGTGAGTCGGTGCTGCCGCGCGAATGCGGGCTGCTCCCACGCGATGCGGTTGCCGTCGAGGTGAAAACGCGCCGCGTCGCGTGCGCGCGGGTGCGGCCACGGAGACTCGAGCTCTGCCTCAGCACGCGCGCGGAACGCGGCGAGCGTCACCGCATCCGCCTCCTGGAGCCGCACGGGCGGGAGGCCGCCGGTCAGGCGCGCGGCGAGGGCGGCGGGCAGTTCCGCGGGCCCGACCTGAGCGAGCGCGGCGAGCGCGTGGGTGAGGGGCCGTCGAGCGTCCGTCATATAAGCGATCATAAGCGATCATGAGAGAACAGAAAAGTGTTTGTGCGTCCGGTTCTGATTGCTACGATCCTGGATGACATCGAATTCGAAGAGGAGCTCTTGATGCCTGCACCCGCCGACTGGACGCGCGCCGACTGGGCGGCGTTCGCCGACCGCGTGCTGGCCGGTGCGATGGCGCACGCATCGCCGGGCCGCGGCCGCATCACCCCGCCCGGGGCGGAGGGCGGCTACGGGCACGACGTGGACGGACTCGAGGGATTCGCGCGCACGTTCCTGCTCGCAGGCTTCCGCATCGCGGGCGAGCGGGGCGAGGGCGTGGACCAGCTCATCGAGTTCTTCTCGGACGGGATCCGCACGGGCGTCGACCCCGAGGCGCCGGATCGCTGGGTGCGGCTCGAAGAGCACGCCCAGGCGAAGGTCGAGGCGGCGTCGCTCGCGCTCATCCTCGACATGACTCGCCCCTGGATCTGGGACCGCCTCGACGCGCGTACCCAGCAGCGCGTGATCGACTACCTCGCGCCCGCCGTCGGCGACGACACCTACCCGCGTACGAACTGGCTGTGGTTCCGGCTCGTCGTGCAGACCTTCCTGCGCTCGGTCGGCGGCCCCTGGTCGCCGGACGACGTCGCGGCCGACCTCGCGCTGCACGACTCGTTCGCCCGCGAGGGCGGCTGGATGTCGGACGGCGACGAGCGCAGCTACGACCACTACGTCGGCTGGGCGCTTCACCTGTACCCCGTGCTCTGGGCGCGCATGGCGGGCGCCGACGAACTCGCCGCCGGCCGCACCGCGCACGACGTGGCGGCCCTCGACCGCTACCTGCAGGACGCGATCCACCTCGTCGGCGCAGACGGCTCTCCGCTCATCCAGGGCCGCAGCCTCATCTACCGCTTCGCCGCCGCTGCGCCGTTCTGGGTGGGCGCGCTCGCCGAGGTGCCGTCCGTCTCCGCCGGCGCGCTGCGCCATGGCGCGAACCGCATCGTGGCCCACTTCGACGACAACGAAGCGCTGGAGGGCGACGTGCTCTCGATGGGCTGGCACGGCGAGTGGCGTCAGCTCGCCCAGTCGTACTCTGGTCCCGGATCGCCGTACTGGGCCGCGAAGGGCCTGCTCGGCCTCGCTCTGCCCGCCGACCACCCCGTGTGGCAGGCCGAGTCGGAGCCGCTGCCCGCGGAGCTCGGCGACACGGCGCGCGCGATCGCGGCGCCCGGATGGGCCGTGACTTCGGCTGACGGCATCGTGCGCATCGCGAATCACGGCACCGACCACGCGACCGCCGACTCGCTCGTGGCCGACTCTCCGCTGTACGCGCGCATCGCGTACTCGACCGCCACGAGCCCGCTGCTCGACGAGCGCGGCTGGCGCGAACCGCTCGAGCAGTCGATCGCCCTCATCGGTGAAGACGGCAGCGCGACGCATCGTGCGGCGATGGAGCTCATCGGCGTCGACACGATCGGCGACGCCGCCGTGGGCTCCTCCACCTGGCGCGCCCACACGATCGCGTTCGACGAGAGTCAGATCCGCCACGGATCGGGCCTCGCGGGCGACGCAGCCGTCGTCGCGCGCGTGACCGCGTGCTCGATCGCCCGCGGAACGCACGAGGTCCGCCTCGCCCGCGTCGACGACGCACCGGCCGGCACGCGCGTCCGCTGGGGCGGCTGGCCGGTCGCCGGTGCACACGTCGATGCAGACGGGTCCGCCGCGACGGCGAACGGACTCACCAGCAGCATCCGCCCGCTCGGCTTCATCGCGGACGCCCGCATCGAGCGCCGCACCGACGCGAGCCCGCTCGGGCAGATCGCCGCCGTGCCGGTTCTCGAGGCTCCGACGGCCGATGGCAGCTGGCAGGCCGTCGAGATCGTGCTGACGACCGGCGCGCCCGCCGAGGCGCGCGTCGAGATCGGCGAGCAGACGGCGACCGTCACCTGGCCCGACGGCGCGAGAACGACCGCACCCCTCCCTCTCATCCCCTGAAACACCCCCACCCTTGCAGCGAAGGAGCAGCATCCTCATGAAACGCACCATTATTGCCACCGCCGGCATCGCCGTCGGCGCCCTCGCCCTCGCGGGCTGTTCGTCGGGCGGTTCGTCCGACGACGGGGTCGCAGAAGACGGATCCCTCACCCTCACGATGTCGGGCTGGAGCGTCGAGACGACGCCCGAGTTCCAGCTGCTCGCCGACGCGTACAGCGAGAAGAACCCCGACGTGACCGTCGAGATCGTCGACTACGACCCGGCCGAGTACAACACGCTCGTCACCGCCGACCTCGCGGCCGGCAAGGGTCCCGACATCATCACGCAGAAGGAAGTGAAGTTCGTCACGACGTTCCAGGAAGGCGGACAGCTGCTCGACGTCTCCGACGTCTCTCTTCCCGACGACATCGGCGGCGCCGAGTCGTACGTGGTCGACGGCACGACCTACGCGGTTCCCTACCGCCAGGACTCGTGGGTGCTGTACTACAACAAGGCGCTGTTCGACCAGGCCGGCATCGAGTACCCCGACGGCTCGTGGACGTGGGACGACTACGACGCCGCGGCCGAGGAGCTGAGCTCGTCGCTCGACGGCGCCAAGGGCTCGTACCAGCACAGCTGGCAGTCGACGCTGCAGGGTTTCGCGAACGCCCAGAACGACGCCGACATCCTGGCCGGCGACTACGGCTACATGGCGCCCTACTACGAGCGCGTGCTCGCGCTGCAGGAGGCCGGCGCGCAGGAGTCGTTCAACACGGTGACCGCGAATCAGCTGACCTACCAGGGCGAGTTCGGCAAGCAGAACACCGCGATGCTGCCGATGGGCACCTGGTTCGTCGCGACGCTCATCGCGCAGCAGGATGCGGGCGAGGCAGACGACTTCGAGTGGGGCATCGCGCCGATTCCGCAGCTCGACGCGTCGACGACCGGAACCGATGCGACGCCGGTGACGTTCGGCGATCCGACCGGTTTCGGCATCAACGCCAACATCAACGAGGAGAAAATCGACGCGGCGAAGGACTTCCTCGCCTTCACCGCGAGCGAGGAGGCAGCGACGGCGCTCGCCGAGATCGGCATCACGCCGGCTCTCCTGACCGACCCGGTCATCGAGGCGTACTTCGCCGTCGAGGGCGCGCCGCAGGACGACCTGTCGACGTTCGCGGTGCAGACGCACGAGACCCGTCCCGAGAACCCGACGTCGAGCAAGACCGCTGCCGTGCAGAACATTCTGAACGACATGCACTCGGCGATCCTCTCCGGCTCCGACGGCGTCGACGACGCGATCGCGGATGCGGAAGAGCGCGTTGCTAACGAGGTCGGTCTCGACTGATCTTCTCTCCCGGGCCCCGAAAGGGGCCCGGGTCCCCCTTCTCGAGGAGCACCATGACCACTACCGCGACGCCGCAGCGCGCACCGCGCCGGCGATCCCGTCTTCGCACGCGAAACACCCTGCTCGGGTGGAGCTTCATCCTGCCGAACTTCCTCGGTTTCGCCACGCTCACGCTCGTGCCCGTGATCGTGCTGTTCTACATGTCGCTCACGAACTGGAACATCTTCGGAAGCTCGCAGTTCGTCGGGCTCGACAACTTCGTGCGCCTCGCCGCCGACGGCAGCTTCCGTACGGCGTTCGTGAACACGATCTACTACTCGGCGCTGCACATCCCGCTCACGATCGTCGTGTCGCTGGGTCTCGCGCTGCTGCTGAACAACAAGATCCGCGGCGTCGCGTTCTTCCGCACGGCCGCGTTCTTCCCGTACATCACCTCGATCGTCGCGATCGCGCTCGTATGGAACCTGCTGTTCAGCCCCGACTACGGCCCCATCAACGAGATGCTGCGGTTCGTCGGCATCTCGAATCCGCCCGGGTGGCTCACCGACACGAACTGGTCGATGCCGGCAGTCGTCATCATCAGCACCTGGAAGGACATGGGGTACTACATGGTGCTCTTCCTCGCGGCGCTGCAGACGGTGCCCCGCGAGCTGCACGAGGCGGCCCGCATGGACGGTGCGAACGTGTTCCAGCGCTTCACGAACGTGACCCTTCCGAGCCTGCGGCCCACGATGTTCTTCGTCACGGTGATGCTCACGATCAACTCGCTGAAGATCTTCGACCTGATCCTCGTGCTCACCGACGGCGGGCCCGGCCAGTCGACCACCGTGATCAGCCAGTTCATCTACCGCAAGGGCTTCGAGGAGAACGACTTCGGATACGCCTCGGCCGCATCGGTGGTGCTGTTCTTCCTGTGCATCATCGTCACGGTCGTGCAGTTCATGTGGAACCAGAGGAAGAGCGCACGATGAGCGAGACGATGAACCTGGTCGCCCCGGCGCCGCGCCGCACGAACTCGTCGGCCGACCCGCAGCGGCGCCCCCGCCCCGCCGGATCCCGAGGGAGCACGGTCGGCCGCACGATCCTCTACATCGTGCTGATCGTCGCCGCGGCGGCGATGCTCACGCCGTTCTTCTGGATGGTCATGAGCTCGCTCAAGGACGCCAACTCGGTGTTCTCCGTTCCGGTGCGCTGGCTGCCCGAGGTGTTCGTCTGGGAGAACTACGTCGACATCTGGACCCGCAGCGACATCGGCGTCTGGATCCGCAACTCGCTCGTGCTCTCGGTCGCCGTGACGGCCCTGCAGGTCATCACGGGATCCTTCGCCGCCTACGGCTTCTCGCGCATCACGTTCCCCGGCCGCAACGCGCTGTTCCTGCTGTACGTGGCAACGATCGCCGTGCCGTGGCAGTCGTACATGATCCCGCAGTTCATCCTGCTGTCGAACGCGGGCCTCGCGAACACGCTGTGGTCGATCATGCTGCTGCAGGCCTTCGGCGCCTTCGGTGTGTTCCTCATGAAGCAGTTCTACGAGACGGTGCCCGAAGAGCTCTCGGAGGCGGCGCGTCTCGATGGGCTCAGCGAGTACGGCATCTGGTGGCGCATCATGATGCCGCTGTCGGTGCCCGCGATCGCGAGCCTGTCGCTGCTGACCTTCGTGAATACGTGGAACGACTACCTCGGGCCGCTCATCTACCTGCGCGACCCGAGCCTGTGGACGCTGCAGCTCGGCCTCAAGAACTTCGTCTCGAGCCTCTACGACACCGACTACGGCGTGCTGTTCGCAGGGCTCACGATCTCGGTCGTGCCGATCGCGATCATCTTCCTGCTCGGCCAGCGATTCTTCGTCGAGGGCGTCGCGACCAGCGGGCTGAAGGGCTGACCGTGAAGCGCATCCCGCACAGCGTGTACTCGTCGCTCTTCGGCGTCGTGCACCTCGCGCTCGGCGTGAACGTGTCGCTCGCGATCGTGGCGCTGCCCCTGATCGTGCTGCTCGTCACGACGGATCCGTCGCTGTCATGGCCGCTCATGGCGGTCGCGGCGGTTCCGGCCGGCATGGGAATCGCGGCCGCGTTCGGCACGTTCCGTGCGCACGCGGACGGCGAAGCCTCGGTGCTTCGCACGTTCTTCCGCCGGCTCGCATCGACGTGGCGCCGCTCGCTCGCGCTGTCCGCGATCGTCGTGGCGATCGTCGTGGTGGCCGTCGTCGATGTGGTCGTGCTCGCGCCGACCGGCATCGGTGCGGTCTTCGCTCCGCTGCTCGTCGTGATCGCGGCGCTCGCAGTCGCGTGCGGCATCGTGGGCCTCGTGGCGATCACCGAGGATCCGCGCGCCCGACTCGTCGACGTGCTGCGGATCTCGGCGGTGATCGCCGTGCGCCGCTGGCCGTTCACCCTCGTCTCGTTCGCCGCGATCGGCGTGCAGGCGGCCGTGATCGTCGAGGCGCCAGCGCTCGGCATCGGCCTCACGGCCGCCGCCTGTCTCTACGTCGTGTGGGCGGGCGCGCGCTATGCGCTGCGACCCGCGCTGCGACCCGTCTCCTCGTGAGGATCCCCATGACTACGCTTCCGCGCGTGCTGAGCGCCGTCGGATCCGGCGCCTTCACGGCCGCCTCCGAAGACCACCTCGCACGAGAGCTCGCCGCCCACGGCGACCTCCTCGGCACCGTCGACGAGTTCGACTCGGCGCCGTCGCGTGCACTGCTCGCCGAGGCCGAGGTGCTCGTGACCGGCTGGCGCACTCCCCGCGTCGATGCTGCCGTGCTCGACGCCGCACCGCGGCTGAAGTCGATTCTGCACGTCGCCGGGTCGGTGAAGGAGAACCTCGACGACGCCGTGTGGGAGCGCGGGATCGAGGTGAGCTCGGCGGTCGACGCGAACGCGGTGCCGGTCGCGGAGTTCACCCTTGCTGCGATCATCTTCGCCAACAAGCGGGTGCTGCGCATTGCGCGCGACTATCGCGAGCGGCGTGAGCTGATCGACCAGGCGAGCCTCGGCGTCATCGGCGGCTATCGGCGCCGCGTCGGCATCGTCGGTGCATCGCGCATCGGCCGCCGCGTCGTCGAGCTTCTGCGGCCCTTCGACCTCGAGGTGGTGCTGTTCGACCCCACGCTCTCGTCCGATCAGATCGCGAGCCTCGGCGCCCGCGCTGTGACGCTCGAGGAGTTGTGCGCGACGAGTGACGTCGTATCGGTGCACGCGCCCTCGCTGCCGTCGACGCGCGGTCTCATCTCGGCGGAGCTGATCGACCTCATGCCGGCGGGATCCGCGCTCATCAACACCTCGCGCGGCGACGTCGTCGACCAGGACGCGCTGACCGCGCGCGTGCAGCGCGGCGACCTCCACGCGATCCTCGATGTGACGGTGCCGTGGGCGCTGCCCGCGGACCACCCCCTCTACGCGCACCCGAACGTGCTGCTCACGCCGCACATCGCCGGATCCGTGGGCACCGAGGTGAATCGCATGATCGACCAGCAGGTCGCCGAGCTCGATCGCATCGCGCGGGGCGAGGCGCTCGCGCACGCGGTGCTGTTCGAGTCGCTCGTGACGGCGGCGTAGCAGGTCAGCCGCGCTTGATGCGGCGGCGGATCTGGCCGGTGAACGCCTTCAGTTCGGGGGAGCGCAGCACCGCGAGTGCGACGGCGTAAATCACGACGGCGGCCGCGCCGATGACGAGGCAGCCGGCGAAGCCCGCGAGCTTCGACGAGGTCATCCAGCCGTCGAGGCCGCCCGAGAGCGCGTAGATCCCGTAACCGGCGGCGCCCGCGGGGGTCGCCGCGACGATGAAGCGCAGGTACGCGATCGCCGTGCGTGCGAAGCCCAGTGATCCGATCCGGCGGCGCAGCAGGATCCAGGCGACGACGAGCTGCAGCGCGCTCGAGATCGACTGCGCCAGGGCGACGCCCGCGGTCAGGAACTCGGTGTCGAGCAGCGCACGCGCGATGAGGGCTCCGCCGATCGCGAGCGCCGCTTGGAAGACGGTGAAGAAGAACGGGGTGCGGGTATCGCCGTACGCGTAGAACGTGCGCTGCAGGATGAACAGGGCCGCCATCGGCACGAGCGCCGCGACGAACGCGGAGAGTACGGGGGCCATGGCGGATGCTGTGTCGGGGGAGTTCGCGAAGACACGTGCGAGCGGGATCGCGGCGGCCAGCACGGTCGCGGAGGCGATGACGACGAGCAGACCGAGCACCCGCATCGACTGTCCGATGTCAGCGCGCACCTCCTCGTGGCGGCCCGCGGCGGCATGTTCGCTGAGCTGCGTGAAGTAGGGCGTGCCGATGCTCATCACGATGAGCGAGTACGGGAGCATGAACACGAGCCAGGAGTTGAACCAGATCGTGCTCGAGGCATCGTCTCCTGAAGCCGTCGTGATCACGTGCTGCTGCACCGATGAGACCACCAGGCCGACGAGAAGCATTCCGACGCTCCAGCCGGCGAGGTTCTTGATCTCTCCGAGGCCGATGCCGCGCCACCCGAAGTCAGGTCGGATCTTCAGGCCCGTCTTGCGCCAGAAGATCGCGAGCGTCACCGTCTGGGCGAGAATGCCGAGTGTCGCGGTGCCCGCGATGACCGCGATCTTCGTCGGATCCCAGCCCGCGATGGCGTTCTGCTCCGATCCGAACAGCCACATGAACACGCTGAAGCCCAGAATCGACACGACGTTGTTCGTGATGGGCGCCCAAGCGTACGGCGCGAACACGCGGCGGGCGTTGAGCGTCTCGCCGATGAGCGCGAACATGCCGTAGAAGAACACCTGCGGCAGGCACCAGTATGCGAACGCGACCGCGAGGTCGTACTGCGCGGGCGCGGGGAAATCGGAAAAGGCGGATACGAGCAGCGGCGCGGCAACCATTGAAACGGCCGTCACGGTGAGCAGCACCACGGTGCCGAGGGTGAACAGCTTCGATATCAGGCGCTGGCCGCCGTCATCGGCCTGCGACCACTTGACGATCTGGGGTACGAGCACCGCCGTGAGCACGCCCGTGGAGATCACCTGGAAGACGTAGTTCGGCAGCTGGTTCGCGGTCGTGAAGGCGTCGGCCGCGTGCCCCGTCGCACCGAGGGTCGTCACGAGCACGAGACTGCGCAGCAGCCCGGTCACTCGGGACGCCAGCGTTCCCGCCGCGATCATGGCGCTGGAACGGCCGAGACTCATGCGTCCTCTTCTCGTATGCCGCTATCGGAATGCACGGAATCGTTCTCGCGCCTGCGGCGCCGGACCTGACGGTAGATGCCGAACCCGATGAGAGCCGCAACGATCACTGCGAGAGCGATGACAGCGATCCGCTCCCAGTCGGCGCGCACGGTGACGTCGACGTCGCGCGACGGTCCGATCCGGTCACCCGTCGCGGCCTGCAGCGTGTAGTGCACCGTGACGTCACCGCTGCCCACGCGCGCCTCGATCGGGATGGTGGCGCGCGTGACGCTGTCGGCGTTCGCGACGATCTCGGTGCGGCGATCGATCGACAATCGCGGATCATCGGGGACCGCGATGACGGTGACCTTCGCCTCGTACGGCAGGTCGTTGCGGATCCACACGGGCATCGGCGCCTCGGCGCTCAGCAGCTGCACGGGCTGTTGGATCTGCTGGATGTCGATTGCGACCGCGCGATCTGCGTTCAATTCGACGAAGTCCTGGGCCCGCGTCAGCCAGCCGTCGGGGTTCGTCGCCCACGATACCGATAGCAGGCGCTGCAGTTCCGCGCGCACCTGGCCGAGGAAGTGGTCGGGCGTCGTCAACGCGGTTGCGATGTGTTCGAGGCCCGGTGCGGCCGCCAAGTAGTCGACGACCGCCTTCTCTCGGGCCGCGTCTTCGTTCGTTGCGGCGACGCCGACATGCCCGGACCCGGCCGACAGCATTTCCTCGAGGCCGACCGGAGACAGCGCGGGGCTCGCCAGCGCCGCGGCGACCGTCTCGTTGAGGCCCTCCGCCGACAGGTCGAGCTCGCCGTCGACGATCTCCGTGCCCGTATCGTCTGTCGTGAGATCGTCGGACCCCATGCGATCGAGCGCGAGCAGGAGCGGCTGGTCGCTCTGCGAAGCCGCGAGCCAAATCTCTGCGGTCGCGACGGTCAGCGCGCGCTCGCGCTGTGCGGAGTCGCCCAGCCGCGCGGCTTCGAGGAGATCGTTCGACAGCGCGTCGTCGTAGGCGAGCGCGTCGTCGCCGAGCGCCGCGGAGCCGTTCGGGGTGGTCGAGGCCGGCACCAGCACGCGAGCGGCAGAATCGCCGACGAGTGCTGACACGGTTTCGTCGGATGCAGATCCCGGCGACGGCCAGTAAACCCGCGGCGAATGGCCCTCACCGATGCGCATGAGCGATGACAGGGTGATCGGCTCGTCGGCGGCGTCGATCGTGGCCGTGTCGAGGGCGAACCCGAGATGGGTCGGAGCGAGCGGGGCATCGAGCCCGGCGGCGATCTGCGGCGAGACATCGGCGTCGGCGAACTGCAGCGCGAAGCGGTCGTTGTCCAGTGCCATGAGGCGCTCGAGCCACGCTCGGGCGGTCGCGGGCGCTGCGGACCCGAGCGCGCGGATCGATGCCGGAATCGAGGGGTCGATCGCGAGGATCGCGTCGGTACCGTCGATCGCATCGAGCTGCGCGGTGAGCAGACCGTCGTCGCCCGTCAGGGTTCCGAGGGTCGTGGCCGAGTAGAGGCCGGCCACGGCCACCGGCCCTGTGATCGGAACGACCAGCGAGACAGGACTCGCGGACCCGCCCGTGACGATCACGATGTCGCGGGTCGTCACGGATGCAGTCGCGCCCCCGTATGCAGCGGACACCGGATATACGCCGGGTGACATGTCTTCTACGGGCAGCGGTTCGGAGACGGTTGCCGTGCCGCCGGGCGCGACCTCATCCACAGCGATCGACGCGATCTCGGTGCGAGCCGTGCCACCGGTGCCGCTGAGCCAGGCCTCGACCGCGTCGTCGTCTGTGAGTGGCTCGCCGATCGAGATGCGCACCTCAGAGGCGCGGAAGTCGGCATCGGTCGTATTGGCGATCTCGGCCGACGCAGTGAACGAGGAACCGGTCGCGACGCCCTGATCTCCGAGCGAGAGCGTCAGCGGCGGAGCCTGTCCGTCCTGCTCTTCGACGGCGGCCACGGTCGCGGGGACGCGCAACGGTCCCGCGGCGGCGGCGGGCACTGCGGATCCGCATGCGACGAGCGCCGCGCACACGGCGGCGATCGCGACGGCGCGGAGACGCGACCGGACGCGGGGCGGGAAGATCAGCTGAGAGTCCATAGAACGACGGCCGCGAAGAGTGCGGCCGCTTGCGATTCTACGGTCGCACGCCTGGACAGACCGGGAACCGATAACGATTCGACCGCACGGTTCGCGCCTCGAGGAGGAAGCTCGCGCGCTGGATAGGATGGAACTCTGTACTCACGAACCCCCGGTTCTCGCGTGAAGAAAGCCAGTGAATGCCACATTCTGCGGTAGACCACTCCACCGGTTCGGCGATCGAGCTCATGGGCGGTGTCGTCAAGCGCGCATCGCGTCTCGCTGACGGCCGCGAGCTGATCTACTTCGACGATCCGAACACGTCGCTCCCCCCCGAACGGCGTGCCGACGAGCGGGACCTCGCCCCGCGTCCCGCGACGGCCGAGATGCGCCGCGACGTGCTGACGGGCGACTGGATCACGGTGGCGGCCAATCGTCAGAATCGCGCGATGCTGCCGCCGGCCGAGCTTGATCCGCTCGCTCCCCAGAGCGCGACGAACCCGTCCGAGGTTCCGAGCCTCTACGACGTGGCGGTGTTCGAGAACAAGTCGCCGGCGCTCGGCCCGGCGCTCGCGCAGGCCACCGGCGACGTGCCCGCGGGCGACAACGCGCCGAGCGGCATGGACGACCTGTCGGCGCCGGGCCTCGGTCGCTCGCGCACCGCGATCGGTCGCTGCGAGGTCGTGTGCTTCAGCCCCGAGGGCACCGGCAGCTTCGGCACGCAGACCGTCACCCGCGCCCGCACCGTGATCGAGGCATGGGCCGACCGCACGGCGGCGCTGTCCGCGCTGCCCGGCGTTCAGCAGGTGTTCCCGTTCGAGAACCGCGGCGAGCAGATCGGCGTCACGCTGCACCACCCGCACGGGCAGATCTACTCGTACCCCTACGTCACCCCGCGCACGGCCAGCACGCTGCAGCAGATCGAGCGCGAGGGCGCCGATCTCTTCCAGCGCATCATCGACTTCGAACAGGCGGGCCCGCGCGTCGTGCTCGAAGCCGAGCACTGGCTCGCCTACGTGCCGTTCGCCGCGCGCTGGCCGGTCGAGGTGCACCTCGCTCCGCGCCGCCACGCCGCCGACTTCACCGAGCTCACCGGCGACGAGCGCGACGAGCTCGCGAGCGTCTACCTGCGCATCCTGCGAGGCGTCGACAACCTCTACGACACCCCCACGCCGTACATCGCCGCCTGGCATCAGGCGCCCGTGAACGTCGGGCGCGACAGCGTGCGCATGCACCTGCAGCTCACGTCGCCGCGCCGCGGCGCCGACAAGCTCAAGTTCCTGGCCGGATCCGAGGCGGCGATGGGCGCGTGGGCAGCAGAGATTCCCCCGGAGACGAGTGCCGAGCGGCTTCGCGCCGCGATCAGCGAGGTGACGGTATGAACCCCACCGCACAGGTCGCCGCGAACCTCTTCTCCGAGCTCACGGCAGCATCGCCCGAAAGCATCTGGTCGGCCCCCGGCCGCGCCAACCTCATCGGCGAGCACACCGACTACAACGAGGGGTTCGTGCTGCCCTTCGCGATCGAGCACCGCACGTACGCCGCGGTCGGGCGGCGCGACGACGGCATCATTCGGGTTGCCTCCACGTTCGATCCGAACCCGGTCGAGGTCGCGATCGTCGAGCTGTCCGCCCTGTTCGGCGGTGCCGCCGGTGAGGCCGTGCAGGCCGGATCCGTGCCGGAATGGGCCGCCTACCCGCTCGGCGTCGCGTGGGCGGCACTGGCTCGCGTGCCGAATGCTGTCGTCGCGGGCGTCGATATCGCGATCGCGTCGGACGTACCGATCGGTGCGGGACTGTCGTCGTCGGCCGCGATCGAGGGTGCCACGGCGGCCGCGCTCGACGAGCTGTGGGGCCTCGACCTGTCGCTTCTCGACATGGCGAAGATCGGTCGCACTGCCGAGAACCAGGCCGTCGGCGCCCCGACCGGCATCATGGACCAGGTCTCGTCGATCATGGGCGAGTACGACGCCGCGACCTTCCTCGACTGCCGCTCGTACGAGACGCAGCCCGTCGACCTGGGCTTCGCGCGCGAGCACCTGAGCGTGCTCGTGATCGACACGAAGGTGAAGCACTCGCACTCGACAGGTGGGTACGGCGAGCGACGGGCATCCTGCGAGCTGGGTGCCCGAACGCTCGGTGTGAGTGCGCTGCGCGATGTCACGGTTGCAGACCTCGACCGCGCGAAGACGGTGCTCGACGACGTCACCTTCCGTCGCGTCGCCCACGTCGTCACCGAGAATCAGCGCGTGCTCGACACCATCGACACGCTGCGAGCCGAGGGTCCGCGGGCGATCGGAGGGCTGCTCGTGGCATCGCACGTGTCGATGCGCGACGACTTCGAGATCTCCGTTCCCGAGCTCGACACCGCCGTGTCGGCGGCGCTCGATGCGGGCGCCGTGGGCGCACGCATGACGGGCGGAGGCTTCGGCGGCGCAGCGATCGCGGTCGTCGAGGCCGACAAGCTGGACGAGACGAAGGCGGCGGTTGCCGAGGCGTTCGAGCGGGCCGGTTTCATCGAGCCCCATCAGTTCACGGTCGCTCCGTCGCACGGAGTGCTCCGCGACGCCTGACCGTCAGAGACGCAGGAAGACGTCGTCGATGAGGCTGCGGACCGCGGGGAGCAGGGATCCGCGAAGCGCGGCCTCATCGACCTCTAGCAGCTGCGCGAGCGCGCCCACGATCTGCCCCACGCTGAGATCGCCGTCGCTCGCGCCCACGAGCCCGGCGAGGGCGGGATCCGCCTGAACCGAGCGCCCGAACCCGCCGCCCTGGCGCAGTTCGATGACCGTCGGGTTCTCGGCGCCGGGCAGGTAGTGGCGCGTCTCGGTGACGTCGGGTGCGGTCACGAGCACCCGTTCGAGCAGCGCGTCGTCGTCGAGCGCGACCTGCGCGTCGTGCGCCGCCAGCGCCTCGGCCAGGTGGGATCCGAGCGCGCCCTCCGACGGAATCGGCTGCGGCAGCCTCTCGTAGCGGGCGAGGGTCGGCTCGTCCGCCGCGCGGCGCAGCAGCACGTATCCGAACCCGATCTCGGTCACGCCGCGTGAGGCGAAGTCGTCGAGCCAGGCGGTGAGCAGCCGGTCGTGGGCGGGGGAACCGGGGGCGGTGCCGCCGTCGCGGATCCACATCTCGGCGTACTCGGTCGGGTTCAGGGTCTCGCGCTCGATCACCCAGGCATCGAGCGGCACGGGCGAGGCCTCTACCCATGAGCGGAAACGATCGAGGCCCGAGACCTCGCCCTTCGTCTCCCAGTTCGCGAGGAACTGCGCCGTGCCGCCGGGAACCAGGTGCTCGCCCGCGCCCGCCACGACCTGCTGCACGAGCGCATCTCCGACGAGCCCGCCGTCGCGGTACTCGTAGGCGGGCACGCCCTTCGCCCGGGGCGTGATGACGAACGGGGGGTTCGACACGATGCGGTCGAACGTCTCGCCTGCGACGGGCTCGAACATGGATCCGTGGCGCACGTCGATGCCCGATATGCCCGCGAGCGCCGCGTTCATGCGGGTGAACGCCAGCGCTCGAGCGGAGATGTCGGTCGCCGTTACGTGATTCGCGTACCGCCGTGCGCGGAGGGCCTGCACGCCGCAACCGGTGCCCAGATCGAGCACACGGCCCGCCGTGGTCGGCAGCTGCAGGCCCGCGAGGGTCAGCGACGCGCCGCCGACGCCGAGAACATGGTCCTCAGCGAGGGCGCCGCCGCCGGTGGCGATCTCGTCGAGATCGGCCGCGACGATCCACTCACCCGGTCCGCGGTCGTCGTGGAACGACTGCGGTCTGACGATGGCGATCGGTACGACCGAGTCGCCGTCGATCCGCGCGAGCCCGAGCTCGGCCAGGCCTGCGTGGCCGAGCCGCGGCAGCGCTGCCGCCACGTGAGCCGCGGGCTGTGCGACGCCGAAGATCAGCAGTCGAGCGAGAACGGCCTGCGGGTCGGTCGCGTCGCCGAGCCCGCGCAGCGCGGGGGTGCGCAGGGTGCGGCCGATCGCGTCGTCGGCCTCGATGCCCCAGCGGGCGCGCAGCGGCTCGGAGCGGAACTTCGCGTCGGCCAGATCGGCGGCGAGGTCGCGGCAGAGGGCGGGATCAGGGTTGAGCACGTCTCCATTCTCCCGCTCCCTGATGCACAACTACGGCAGATGCTCCGCAGATCGGGTACGAGCGGCGGCAAGCATGCGGATCTTGGACCGAACTGCCGTAGTTCTGCGTCGGGCGTTCGGATCAGCGCGGCAGGAGGCCGCGTTCGACGATGGCGATCGCGCGCTCGGCCGCGTCGTGGGCCGGCGACGAGGCCGTATGAAAGGCGACCATGCTGACCGCGGTCGCGATGTCGTCGACCGTCACGCGAGGGCCGAGGTTCTCACGGTCGAGGATCCCCGTGATCAGGGCGCGCAGTCGAACGTCGAGCTCGATCGCATGCGGAGACTGCGCCGAGACGAGGGCTTCGAGCAGGGAAGCGGAGACGCGCGCCTGACCGGCGATCGCGTCGAGGAACTCGCGAAGGCCCAGCGGGCGCCCCTCGAGGCCCTGCAGGTTCTCGTCGAACACCGCGATCCCGAGCGAGACCTTGTCGGGAAAGTGGCGGTACAGGCTCGCCTGGCCCACCCCTGCGCGTCGGGCGATCGCGCTGAACGGAACCCCGAAGCCCTGCTCGGCGAAGAGCTCGCGCGCCGCGCGGATCAGGGCGCGCCGGTTGCTCGCCGCGGCCGCCGGTCCGCGATTCTGCTTGGAAACCGACTCATCATCCGTCATGAGGAGTAGCCTAGTACCGGACAAACATGTCCGGTATAGATCGAGTCGAAAGGATGCACCATGAGCGACGTCGCCCAGGGACCCCAGCTGCAGGATTGGGAGGAGCACATCCTCCCCGGCCGTTTCGACGGCAAGACCATCATCGTCACGGGTGCCGGCAGCGGCATCGGCCGTGCGACCGCCTCTCGCATCGCGCGCGAGGGCGGCCGCGTCATCGCCGTCGACATGAACGACGAAGGCCTGGCCGCGTTCGCCGCGGAGCACGCCGACGACGATGTCGTCACGGTCACGGCGAACATCACCGACGACGCCGCGATCGCCCGCATCGCCGAAGCCGCGGGAGATGAGGTCGACGGGCTTGCGAACGTCGCGGGCATCATGGACCGCATGCAGCCCGTGCACGAGATCGAACAGGAGCTGTGGGATCGCGTGTTCGCGGTCAACGTCACGGGATCCTTCAAGCTCATGAAGGCCGTGATCCCGGGCATGATCGAGCGCGGCGCCGGAAACATCGTGAACGTCGCGAGCGAGGCAGGGCTCCGCGGATCCGCCGCCGGCACCGCCTACACGGCATCGAAGCACGCGGTCGTCGGTATGACGAAGAGCTCGGCCTACCTGTACGCACTGAAGGGCCTGCGGATCAATGCCGTCGCCCCCGGCGCGGTGGCGACCGGCATCGACGGCACATTCGCGTCGGAGCTCGGAGCCGAGCGCATCCAGCGCGGAATGGCGGCGATCCCGTCGATCGCACGGGCGACGCAGCTCGCCGCGAGCATCGCGTTCCTGCTGAGCGACGACTCCACGAACATCAACGGCGCGATCCTGCCCTCGGACGGCGGTTGGTCGGCCGCCTGATCCGCAGACCGTGTCCCACTTCACGCTGCAATACCGCACCAAGTGGGACACGGGTTCGCCCCCCAGCAGTCACCACTACCCTGGAATCATGCTCAACATGGCCGCCGGACTCGCACGCCTCGGTGACCTCGCGCACTCTCCGGTCGTCTTGGCCCTCGCCGCCGCGTTCGCCGACGCCGGCCGCGACCTCGCGGTCGTCGGCGGTCCCGTGCGCGATGCGCTGCTCGGGCGCGACACTCACGACCTCGATTTCACGACCGACGCGCAGCCCGACGAGATCCTCAAGATCGTCACGCCGATCTCCTCGACGCAGTGGGACATCGGGCGCGCGTTCGGAACGATCGGCGCGCGCATCCGCGGCGAGCAGGTCGAGATCACGACCTATCGTGCCGACGCCTACGACGGCGCGACCCGCAAGCCCGCCGTCGAATTCGGCGACAGCCTCGAGGGCGACCTCACCCGCCGCGACTTCACGGTCAACGCGATGGCGCTGCGCGTGCCGAGCGTGCAGCTCGTGGATCCGACGGGCGGCGTTGAGGATCTCGTCGCGGGCTCCCTGCGCACGCCGATCGACGCCGCGGTCAGCTTCGGCGACGATCCGCTGCGCATGCTGCGGGCCGCGCGCTTCGCCGCGCAGCTCGGGTTCGACCTCGAAGAAGCGACGGGCGAGGCGATCGGCGAACTGCGCGGCACGCTCTCGATCGTGAGCGCCGAGCGCATCCAGTCCGAGCTGATCCGCACGTTGCAGACGGATGACCCCGTGCGCGGCATCCGCGTCATGGTCGATACGGGTCTCGCCGATGAGTTCCTGCCCGAGGTGGCGGCGCTGCGGCTCGAGGTCGACGAGCACCACCACCACAAAGACGTCTACGAGCACTCGCTGACCGTGCTTACGCAGGCGATCGATCTTGAGCAGGAACGGAACCCGGGCGCGGACCCGGATGTGCCGCTTCGCATGGCGGCGCTGCTGCACGACATCGGCAAGCCGCGCACGCGCAAGCTCGAGCAGGGCGGCGCGGTGACGTTCCATCACCACGACGTCGTCGGATCCCGCATGGCGAAGAAGCGCCTGCAGGCGCTGAAGTTCGACTCGGCGACGACCGCGTCCGTGGCGAAGCTCATCGAGCTGCACCTGCGATTCTTCGGGTACGCCGAGGGCGCCTGGACCGATTCGGCCGTGCGCCGCTACGTGCGCGACGCCGGTGCCGAGCTCGAGCGCCTGCACATCCTCACTCGCGCAGACGTGACAACCCGCAATCAGCGCAAGGCGCGCCGCCTCGCGGCCGCGTACGACGACATTGAGAACCGCATCGCTCAGCTGCGCGAGCAGGAGGAGGTCGACGCGATCCGTCCGGATCTCGACGGCAACCAGATCCAGCGGATCCTCGACATCGCGCCGGGGCCCGCGGTCGGAAAGGCGTACAAGTTCTTGTTGGAGCTGCGCCTGGACGAGGGTCCTCTCGGCGCCGAGGAAGCCGAATCGCGGCTTCTCGCCTGGTGGCGGGAGCAGAGATTGACGTCTCTGGGTAACCCCCGAATTCGGCCGTAATGCAAGGGGTTGGGCGGCTCACGCGGGTAGCGTCGTAGCGTGGCCGAACAACGACCCCTGCGGATTCTTCTGGGATGCGACACATTCGCACCCGACATCAACGGCGCTGCCCGGTTCGCCGAACGACTGGCGGCCGGCCTGGTCGAGCGCGGCCACGCGGTGCACGTGAGCGCGCCGAACGGCCGATACCGGTTGGAGGAGCCGCGCTTCGAGACGATCGAGGGAGCCGATATGGTCGTCCACCGGCTGCCGTCGGTGAAGGCGCCCGGACACGACTGGCTGCGCTTCGTGTGGCCGTGGCGATCGAAGCACTACGCGCGGCGCGTGCTCGACAGCGTGCGCCCCGACGTCGTGCACATCCAGTCGCACATCGTGATCGGCCGCGGCCTCACGCGCGAGGCGCGCAAGCGCGGGATCCCGGTCGTCGCGACGAACCACACGATGGCCGAGAACATCCTCGACTTCACCCGGCTGCCGGAGTGGGGCAACAAGATCTTCGTCAAGCTCGCCTGGGCCGACGCGCGGCGCACCTTCGACATGGCCGCCGCGGTGACGACGCCGACGCGCAGAGCCGCCGAGTTCCTCGAGGAGACGATCGACCTCGCTGGCGTCATCCCGATCAGCTGCGGAATCGACATGTCGCAGTACACCGCCGATCTCGAGCCGCGCACCGACAAGCGCATCGTCTTCGTCGGCCGGCTCACGAGCGAGAAACGCATCGACGATCTGCTGCGCGCTGCGGCGCGCCTCGACGACGACGTGATCGTCGAGCTCGTGGGCGGCGGCGATCGGCGCGGCATGCTCGAGGCGCTCGCCGATGAGCTCGGGATCCGAGACCGCGTCGTCTTCCATGGCCGTGTGTCCGACGAAGAGCTGCGTGCGGCGCTCACCCGCGCGACTGTCTTCGCGATCGCTTCGATCGCCGAGCTGCAGTCGATCGCCACAATGGAGGCGATGGCTTCGGGCCTGCCGATCGTCGCCGCGAACGCGGTCGCACTGCCGCACCTCGTCGAGCATGAGCGCAACGGCTATCTGTTCGAACCCGAGAACGTGGACGAGCTCGAAGAGCGCCTGCGCGATGTGCTCACCGCGGATCGCGACGCGTACGTCGCAATGCAGCGCGCGTCGCTCGAGATGGTCGCCGACCACGACATCACCCGCACCCTCAACACATTCGAAGCGCTGTACCGAAGCGACGAAATACCCGCATGAGCAGGGCGCTGCACGTCGCGATGTTCGCCGATCAGCACCCGGCGACGTCGGGCGGCGCACAGGTCGCGATGCGGCTTCAAGCGAAGTATCTCGAGCGCGCGGGGCACACGGTGACGGTGATCGCTCCCGAGCGGCACAGCTGGAATCAGCAGCATATGCGCGCGCACACATATGTCGAGGTTCCGTCGATCGGGGTGCCGCCCGACTGGGAGTATTCGGCGGTGTGGCCGGGCGCGCGCGCCGATCGCGCGGTCGACGCGGGCGTGACACGGCGCGTGACGCACGACCGTGTCGGGCTTCCCGACATCGTGCATGTGCAGGCCGACTACTGGGGCGCGGTGCTCGGCTACCGCTTCGCGAAACGCGCGAGGGTGCCGGTCGTGCACACGATGCACAACCGCGTCGACGTGGGCATCGCAGCGACCGCCCCGCTCCCGCGCGTCGTGCTCGCGGCACTGAACGCCTGTCGCAGAGCGATGCTGCCGGGGTCAGGCGGTGGCTCCGATGGGTGGGCGTACCTTCGCGGTCTCGCACGAGGGGCGTCCGCAGTCACGGCGCCGTCGACGCACTTCGCGCGCCGACTCGAGCAGCACGGGGTCGCTCCGCGGGTCGAATCCGTCTGGAACGGCATCGACGATGACGTGCTGGCCGACCATGCGGACCCGGTTTCGTCGGGCGCGCTGGTCTGGGTCGGGCGCATGAGCCCCGAGAAGCGGCTGATCCCATTCCTGCAGGCGTATGCCGACAGCGGAATAGACCGCGCGGTGGAGATCATCGGGGGCGGATTTCAGCGCGACGAGGCCGAGCGGTTCGTCGAATCGAACGGACTGACGGCGCGAGTGAGGTTCTACGGACGCATGTCGTACACCGACACGCTCGCCCGCATCGCGGCGGGGGCGGCGCTCGTGCAGACATCGATCGGATTCGAGGCGCAGGGCATGACGCCGTTCGAGGCCGCGCAGCTCGGAACACCGGCGATCGTGAGCGACCCCGACATCGCCGACGAGATGGGTGAGGGGATCTGGCGCGTTCCGGCGGCGGCAGCCGAGGTCGAGCGCGTCGCGGCGCTGGCGGAGACCCTGCGGCATGCCGAACGCGACATCAGCGCGGGGGAGATCCCTGTTCCGGCCGAACGCGTGCGCCGCGAGTTCCTGCAGTCGTCGCGCACGGCCGCGATGATCGATGTTTACGAGCGGGTGCTGGCGGCCTGAGGCGCGGCCCTCGCGCAAGACCGGCGGGCCCACCGCGACGAGCAGGCGTCCTACGGCAGCAGCGCCGGGACCAGAAGGCGCATCGCTCGGCCGACGTGGTGCGCCGCGGAGATGCCGTTCGCGGGCGCGATCACGGTCTAGCCTTCAGCTATGAGCGACCCGCACGCGAGCCCCTCCGACGACCACGTCTCCCGGCTCGCGGCGACGGTCGGTATCAGGGTTCGACAGTATCGGCTGGCCTCCGGGCTGACGGCATCCGACCTCGCGGGGCGCGCAGGTCTGTCGCCCGCGATGATCTCGCGCATCGAATCGGCGTCGACGTCCGCGAGCTTGAACACGATCGATCGCCTCGCGAAGGCGCTCGCGGTGCCCATCGCCTCCCTCTTCCGCGGCGCCGATGCCCCGCCGTCGGCGGTCGTCGTGAAGTCAGGCGAGGGGGCGCCCTCGGTGCGGGCGGGCAGTCGCCGCGGTCATCGCTACTCGAGCCTCGGCAACCTGCTGTCTGCGAGCGGGCCGTCTCTCGAGCCGGTCATCGTCGAGCTCAACGCCGACGCCGAGGAATTCCCGCTGTACGAGCACGCCGGAATCGAGTTCTTGTACATGCTCGAGGGATCCCTGCAGTTTGTGCACGGCGACGATGAGCACGTGCTGGAGGCCGGAGACTCGATCCTCCTCGATGCGGAGACGCCTCACGGGCCGACCGCCGTCATCGCCGGTCCCGCACGGTTTCTCTCCGTGAATCCGGCGGGCGGATAGCGGCTTTCCGCGCCGTCGGAAATGCGGATGTCACACGGGACGATTTACTGTCGGTAAATTAGTTGCGTTGGCCGCAACATGGCACACGCGCTTTCGCGTCGGATGGTGATCCCGATCCGGCGACGTCCCTCATCGTCGTCTGGAGTCCTCCGTGCCCGAATCCGTCCTGTCTGACGTCGCCCTCTGGGACGGCACGTGCTCCCTCGGTGCTGGCCGCATCACGTGGGACGGCGACAGCATCACGGCCGTCGACGCGGCGGAATCCGGCGGCGCGCCCCGGTACAGCGTGATCCCCGGGCTCGTCGACACGCACGTGCACCTCGGCGGCTACGCCGGACCCGGGGAGCAGCCGTGGGGATCCCCGTGGACGCTCGTGACGCCTGACACCGAGAAGGTATTCCACATCGCCGCTCAGGCGCAGCGCGCGATGCGCGCAGGCGTCACGACTGTCCGCGATCTCGCGGGCGATGCCCTGCAGCTGGCGGTGAGCCGAGTGTTCGACGACGGCGTACAGGTCGGGCCGCGCGTGCGCGTGAACGGTCCCGTCGGCATGACGGCCGGCCACGGCGACCTCTTCATTCCGCCGCACTACCCGCACCGCGGCCCCGTCGCCGACAGCCCCGACGAGTGCCGCAAGCTCGTGCGGCAGTGGGCGCGGCAGGGGGCGCACGGCATCAAGATCTACGCCTCGGGCGGCGTGCTATCGATGGGCGATCGCGTCGGATGGCGCAACCAGACGATGGACGAGATCCGCACGACCGTCGACGAGGCGCACGCCCTCGGCATGCTCGTCGCGGCGCACAGCCACGACACC
>Ga0308157_10002693_pt1 | contig 28042 bp, 24 predicted proteins | sample PhyBR1_FD_201035 | JGI IMG/M metagenome (GOLD analysis project Ga0308157, IMG submission 201035) | Phyllosphere microbial communities from UC Gill Tract Community Farm, Albany, California, United States - DLSLB.R1 | ecosystem: Host-associated > Plants > Phyllosphere > Unclassified | place: USA...
TTTCGGATAAGAGCTTCGTTGGCGCATGGAAATCCTGGCGATAAGGGTGATCGCGTCCGCTTAAAAATACGCGGACACCATCGCCCTTAATGCTGGAGTTCGGAAGGTGAGTTCGCCGGACGCTTACACAAGAGCGACCCGGCGTTGATCAGCAAGCTGTTCAATGTCAGCAAGGGCAACTTCAAGAAAGCCATTGGCGGCTTGTTCAAGCAGGGCTTGATCGTCATCCATGACGACCGGATCGAAAAGGCCTGATCAGGCCTGAACGAAGTTGCGGAAGTCCAGCTGCTCGCCACCTGGGCGGGTGTCGCGCAGCAGCGAGTCGCGGTCGGCGCTCAGCGCCAGGCTGATGGTCGAGCGGCGCTTGCCAGGCTTGCGCACTTCCATCTGTTCCAGATGGGCCTTGAGGAAGTTGGTCGGGACTTTCAGGTGCTGCAGCTCGTCGGTTTGCGGGGTGTGCAGCAGCAGGTTGACCCAGTCGGCCTGGCCCTTGCCCAGCAGCGCCACCGGCACTTCGAACCACCACAGGTTGCGTTTGTTGTCCAGAATGGCGAACAGGGTGTTGCTGCTGTTCAGCACCGGGCGGGCCAGTGCTTGGTTGCGCCGGGCGATGGCGGCGGGTTTGTCGAGTTTCATGCAGGTTCCTGCGGGTTGACGCTATGAAGGCCTGCATTGTGAGGGGTGCCACGGGGCGGGGCAAGGTTTGATGGTTGTGCCTGCTGCGGGCGCGCCAGGTGGGGGGCGCGGGTGCTGCCTTGTGTTGCGCCCCACCCTCGCCATCAGCCGGCCCTGGCGGTGCGTCAGCGACGAAGCGGCAGGCTCAGCTCGGAGGTTGCCCCATCAGCGGTAGTCACGGTCGCGGTGAAGCTGCGCAACCCAGCGATGTCGTCCAGCGCCTGGGCAAACCGTGCCTGCCCTTGTGCGTCGCTGTTCACCTGCACTTCGCCAAGGTAGTGCTCGGCCTCGGTGGCGTCGGCCTGGGCATTGCCGAAGAACTCAACGCGCAGCAGGCTCGATGCCGGCCCCTGTACTTCACCGCGCAGCACATTGCCTTCCAGCGCCAGCAGCCGTGGTGCCGGCTGATTGTGATTGGGCAGCGGCTGGCATGGCTTGGGCTCGCCCTTGGCGTTGCAGATGAGTGCCTGGTCCTGCTTCGGCAGGTCGGCGCCAACCCCGCGTGAGCCCACATACAAGGCGTGTGCCTGGGCTGGCACGCCAAACACAATGGCCCCGGTGCGCTGCCCGGGTACGCATGAGCCGCCCGCCTGGCAGCGGCGGATATCCTGGCTGTTGCCCCAGATGCGGTTACCGCTGAGGCGCGTGGTAGTCACCTCAGGCTCCGGGCGCAGGGCCACGCCGATGCGGTTGCCGTGGATCAGGTTGCCGTCCAGGATGTTGCCCTCGCCGGTGACGCTGACCCCGATCGAGTTGCCGCTGAAGGTGTTGGCCGCCAGGTAGTTGCGTTTGCCCCAGTTGATCTGCAGGCCGTCGGAGTAGTTCTCGAAGCGGTTGCGCACCACGCTGTTGTCGTTGCCCAGCAGAATCTCGATACCCTGTGAGGGCTCGGGGTTGGCTGCTGTGGAGCGGAACAGGTTGTCGGCTACCAGGTTGAATGCGGCGCCACGGGTCAGCTCCAGGCCATCCCCGTTGTCGATCAGCTGATTGCGCAGCACCTTGTTGTTGTTGGTCGTGGTGGCAGTGGGGTTGCCCGCGCCGTCGTCGCCAGTCAGCATGATCCCGGCGCCGCCTTTATTGGCGACGATGCGGTTGTCTTCGATGACGTTGTGGCTGGCGCGGTTGACCAGGATGCCGATGCAGAAATTGCGCACCTCAAGGCCGCGCAGTTGCACACCCTGAGTGTCACGCAGCACCAGCCCAGGGTTGGTGGTGGTGCGCACGTTGGTGCCAAACTGGCCGGGTAGGGCGCCGGGGCAGGTGCGAACACCCTGGTCCTTGATGTAGGCGGAGCCGTCGATGGCAATGTACTGACCCTCGCGTGCCCAGGCCAGCCCGGTGATGCTGACCGGGCCTTTGATTTCCGGCAGCGCGTGGCTGGGGCGGATCACATAAGGTGGCTTGCCCACGGCGGCGATGTCGATACGGTAATGGCCGGGGTTCCGGTTACTGGTTTCAATGGCCCAGCGCAGGGTGCCGGGGTTGCCGTCGTCGGTGTAGCGCTCGACACGCAGGGTTTCAGGGCTGGCGGCAGCGGTGGCCAGGGTAGGCAGGGGCAGCAGTGGCAGCAAGGCCAGCAGTGCAGGCATCAGACGCATGGGGCGGGTATCCGAAAACATTGTTCTTGTGGTGTGCTCGCCTGCTTGAGGCGCACATTTGCACGGCATTCTAGGGGAGCCGTGGCGTCAACGCAGGGCTGCCTGTGTGAATTGGTGCGGTATTCGCCCGTTGATTGACCGCTTGGCTTGCGGGGTGAAAATTCGTTGAAACTCTTGCGCTGGGCGCTGGGTCCACCTTTTGTCGGCACGGCACGCGTGCCTCCATTTGCAGGAGTTTTGCCATGAGCGGTACTAAAGACAAAGCTAAAGGCCTGGCCAATGAGGCGGTGGGCAACGTGAAACAAGGTGTCGGCAAGGTGACCGACAACGACAAGCTACGTGCCGAGGGCAAGGCGCAAGAGCTCAAAGGCGAGGCGCAGCAAGTGAAGGGCGATGTGAAGGACGCGGTAAAGAAACCGTGATCTGAGCAAGCCTGTGCCGGCCTCTTCGCATGCGCGCGAAGGGGCCGTTACTTTTGCCGCCAATTTCTTCAATCGCGACTGGGAGCAGCACAGCACCGGCACGGTCTATTAGACTTGTGTGTTGATTCGATCAAGCGGCGAAAGGAGACGCTATGATTTTTTCCGCCCTGCAGGGCCTGCCTTTGCACCGCGTGCTGGCGCGCACCGTCAAGGAATTTCTCGATGACGAGATGTCCACCTATGCCTCGGCGCTGGCCTACCAGGCGCTGTTCTCGCTATTCCCATTCTTGCTGTTCCTGATTGCCTTGATCGGCTTTTTGCACCTGCCCGACTTTTTCTCCTGGTTGCGCCTGCAATCGGAGCTGGTATTGCCACCCCAGGCCCTGGAGCAGGTGAACCCGGTAATCGACCAGCTACAGCAATCCAAGGGCGGGCTGTTGTCGGTCGGTATCGTGATTGCCTTGTGGACCGCATCGGCCGGTGTGCGCCTGATGATGAGCGCCATGAACGCCGCCTATGATGTGCCCGAGGGGCGGCCGGTTTGGAAACGCATCCCGTTATCCATTTTCTATACCGTGGGCCTGGCCGGCATGCTGTTGGCAGCCGCCGCGCTGATGGTGCTTGGCCCGCAGGTCATGGAGTGGATCGCCGCCCAGATCGGCATGCAGGAGTTCATCGTCACCTTGTGGACGGTGTTGCGCTGGCCGGTGATCGTTTTTCTGCTGATGGTGGCGGTCGCGTTGATCTACTACGTAATGCCTGATGTGAAACAGAAGTTCCGCTTCATCACGCCGGGCTCGGTGCTGGCGGTGGTGGTGTGGATCATCGCGTCGCTGGGCTTTGCCTACTACGTGAAAACCTTCGCTGACTACAACGCCATGTACGGCAGCATTGGTGCAATCATCGTGCTGCTGCTGTATTTCTACATCTCGGCTGCCGTGCTGTTGCTTGGCGCCGAAATGAATGCGGTGATCGAGCACATGTCGGCCGAGGGCAAAAACCCCGGTGAAAAGGATTTCGACGAGCACGCGCCCGCGCAGACCATCAGTGTTCTGGGCCATGAGCACCCCACTTCGGGCCAGGCGCAGACTTCCGAGCCCAACCCCCGATGATCCGTGACATTCTCAAGATGGGCGACGAGCGCCTGCTGCGCGTCGCCGCGCCGGTGCCCGCGCAGCTGCTGGGCAGCGGCGAGCTGCAGCAACTGATCGACGACATGTTTGAAACCATGCGCCATGTCGGCGGCGTGGGCCTGGCTGCGCCGCAGGTAGGCATCGACCTGCAACTGGTGATTTTCGGCTTCGAACGCAGCGAGCGTTACCCGGACGCCGAGGCGGTGCCGCAGACCATCCTGCTGAACCCGGTCATCACCCCGACCTCCACTGAATTGGAAGACGGTTGGGAAGGCTGCCTGTCGGTGCCCGGCTTGCGCGGCGTGGTGCCACGCTTCAAGCACATTTGCTATGAGGGCATCGACCCACAGGGCAACGCGATCCACCGCTTTGCCGACGGCTTCCACGCGCGGGTGGTGCAGCATGAGTGCGACCACCTGATCGGCCGTTTGTACCCATCGCGGATCCAGGACTTCACCAAGTTCGGCTACACCGAGGTGCTGTTCCCGGGGCTGGAAGCAGGCGACGACTGACCATGCTGCAGGGCCACCAGGCGCTTGCTGCGCTGGTAACGTTGCAAGCGGCCACGCAAGGTGTCGGGCAGGCACTGCGCCAGTTCGAAACCCAGGCGTTGATAGAACGCCAGTAGGTCGGGGTGGCAAAACAGCCAGGTTGGCCCGTCAGCCTGGGCCAGCGCCGCTTTGACCAGTTTGCCGGCTACCCCTTGCTGGCGCCGTTGCGGGTCGACGAATAGGCCGGTCAGCCAGAAACCGTCGGGTACCTTGGCCAGGCTCAGCCCGGCAATGATCCCCGGCCCCCTGGCTACCCACAACTGCGCATCGCTTGCCGCGCGCATACGCGAGCCCTGGTGCCGGTAAAAGTGGTCCAGCAGCCGGCGTTCTGTATCCGCAAGTGCTGTGCAGGTTAAGTGTTCAGTAATGGCGAATTCCCCAGAGTACAGAGCAGAGGCTCTGGCGTAATGCTTTGCGGCTATCTTGTCGCAGATTGTTGCAAATTCGGCAAGAGTGAATATCCGAGTTCGGGGTTCAACTATTAACGGCCAGGCGTAGAATTTCAGGCATCCCCCCTGCAGTACGAAGCGGGATCGGTACTTCGTGCCATCTTCACCGTAGATGGCAACTTCTCCGCGCCGGAAACGGCATTAGAAGTCAATCGATCAGCTTGAACGCTCAAAAGGCAAAACACCATGAAACCATTACTGATTCTTGCATTGGTCGGTATGTCCTCGTTCGCCCTCGCCGATGAGGCCAAGCCCGTCTCCACCCAGCCAGTGGCCCAGCAGTACGACTACTCCATGAACCTGGATATCAAGCGGGTAATCGAGCTGTCGACCATTCCCAATGTCTGCGAAGTGGTGCCTGCCACCATGACCTATGAAGACCACCAAGGCCAGGTGCATACCATCCAGTACCGTGCCATGGGCGAGGGCTGCCAGCAGGGTTGATCGGCTACAGGTTCGAGCGCCCCCGCGCGGCGCTCGTATACCGCCCGGGCCTGGCACTGGAATGCTGCCGATTGCCAGGCCCACGAGGACATGGGGTTCTACCAGGGGTGGGGTGAAAGCCTGGACCGCCTGGTGGAGTTGGTCCCCCAGCGGATGCCAGACTGAGGTTGCCCTGGGGCAGGCATTCACCCGCCGCAGGGCCGGTAGTGCCAGCGCTGTGCTCAGCTGGCCACGAAATTCGGTGGCGATACCAGTTCCACGGTCTGCTGCTTGCGTGGCGCCAGGATTTCCGCCTCGCCCTGCACCACCAGCTCATCGTTCTGGTTGTACACATTGGTCGCGATGCGCACTTTGAACTTGGGCAGTTTTTCCAGAATTTCCAGGCGTACGGTGAGGGTATCGCCAATCTTCACCGGCTTCTGGAAGCTCATCTGCTGGCCCAGGTAGATGGTGCCAGGGCCTGGCAGGGTGCAGGCCACTGCCGCACTGATCAACGCGCCGCTGAACATGCCGTGGGCGATGCGCTCGCGGAACATGCTCTTGGCCGCGAACTCGGCGTCCAGGTGCACCGGGTTGTGGTCACCGGACATCGCCGCGAACAGCTGGATGTCGCGCTCTTCGACGGACTTCTGATATTGCGCCTTCTGGCCTACTTCGAGGGCTTCGTAAGGCGTGTTGGTGACCTGGGACATCGGGGTTTCCTTGAGCGGTAGGCGAGGGTGGCTGTCATTCACTGCGCACAGGCCGATCAATGGCCAGTGCCTGTTCGAGCCAGCCGACAATGTCGGCAGTGACCTCGTTACGGTTGGTTTCGTTGAGTACTTCATGCCGCGCTTCAGGATAGACGCGTAGCTGTACATGTCGATTGCCGGTGGCGCGCAGGGCGTCGGCCAGATGGGTGAGACGCTTGCCGGCACTGACCGGATCACATTCCCCACCCAATATCAGTATCGGCAGGTTCGGATCGATCTGTGCGAGGTTACCCGGCTGGCTGATCTGCGCCAAGCCTTGCAGCAGGTCCAGCCACAGCTGGTTGCTGCACCGAAAGCCGCACAGTGGGTCGTTGACGTAGCGGTCGACCTCGGCCGTGTCGCGGCTGAGCCAGTCGAACGCCGTGCGGTTGGGCTTGAACGCCTTGTTGAACGCGCCGAAGGACAGCCATTCGATCACCGCGCTTTTACCCAGCGGCCCCTGGCGCCAGGCCTCCAGCCGCGCCACCAGCCGGGCCATGCGGTACAGCGCGGCAGGCTGGTAGTTGGAACCACTCAGGATCGCCCCGTGCAGGCTGGCGCTGTGGTGCAGCAGGTAAGCCTGGGCGATGTAGCTGCCCATGCTGTGGCCGAACAGGAACAGCGGTGTGCCCGGGTAGTGTTGGCCAATGTACTGGGCCAGCCGGCCGACGTCGTCGACCACGGCATTCCAGCCATGATGGCGGTTGAACAGGCCCAGGCTGCCGTGCTCGGCGCTACGCCCGTGGCCACGCTGGTCAGCGGCGAACACGGCAAAGCCAGCCGCGGCCAGGGCCAGGCCCAGGCGCTGGTAGCGCCCGGCATGCTCGGCCATGCCATGGGCCAGCAAGACTACGGCTTTCACCGGCGTGGCTGGCAGCCATTGCTGCACGTACAGGCGGCAGTGCTCGCTGACGGGCAGCCAGAAGGCGTCGTGGGGCATGGCGGCTCCTTGTGCGCACGGGGTACCGGAACAGTGTATGCACAACCGGCCCGATTGCAGGAAGGGCACAAATAAGATTCACAATGTTAATGGCGGCGCTTGGCGTATAGGCCACCCCGGGCTTACCTGCTAACGTCGAAGCAACGCCTGTTTGCCGGTTGGCGACCAGGTCAAGGATCCAAGGACGCAGTGCAGGTCCAGGCAGAGGAACAATAATAAATGCAAGCCGACTTCTGGAATGACAAGCGCCCGGCGGGCGTGCCTTCCACCATCGACATCAATGCCTATGCCTCGGTGGTCGAGGTGTTCGAGCGCTCTTGCAAGCGCTTTGCCGACCGCCCGGCATTCAGCAACCTGGGCGTGACCCTGACCTACGCGCAATTGGAGCAACATTCAGCCGCCTTTGCCGCCTGGTTGCAGCAGCACACCGACCTGCAGCCTGGCGACCGCATCGCGGTGCAGATGCCCAACGTGCTGCAGTACCCGATCGCCGTGTTCGGTGCCATGCGTGCCGGGCTGATTGTGGTCAATACCAACCCGCTGTACACCGAGCGCGAGATGCGCCACCAGTTCAATGACAGCGGCGCGCGGGCGTTGGTCTACCTGAACATGTTCGGCAAGCGGGTGCAGGCCGTGTTGCCCGACACCGGCATCGAGTACCTGATCGAAGCGAAAATGGGCGACCTGCTGCCCACTGCCAAGGGCTGGTTGATCAACACGGTGGTCGACAAGCTGAAAAAGATGGTGCCGGCCTACCACTTGCCCCAGGCACTCTCGTTCAAGCAGGTGCTGCGCCAGGGGCGCGGCCTGGCGCCGCAACCGGTGCCGCAGAGCCTGGACGACATCGCCGTGCTGCAGTACACCGGCGGCACCACCGGGCTGGCCAAAGGCGCCATGCTCACCCACGGCAACCTGGTGGCCAACATGCTGCAGGTGCTGGCGTGCTTTTCGCAGCACGGCCCGGACGGGCAGAAGCTGCTCAAGGATGGCCAGGAGGTGATGATCGCGCCGCTGCCGCTGTACCACATCTACGCGTTCACCGCGAACTGCATGTGCATGATGGTCACCGGCAACCACAACGTGCTGATCACCAACCCGCGGGATATTCCTGGCTTCATCAAGGAGCTGGGCAAGTGGCGTTTCTCTGCATTGCTCGGGCTCAACACCCTGTTCGTGGCGCTGATGGATCACCCGGGCTTTCGCCGGCTGGATTTCTCGGCACTGAAAGTTACCAACTCCGGTGGCACGGCGCTGGTCAAGGCCACTGCCGAACGCTGGGAGGCGCTTACCGGCTGCCGCATTGTCGAAGGCTATGGCCTGACCGAAACCTCGCCGGTGGCCAGCACCAACCCCTACGGTCAGTTGGCCCGGCTGGGTACGGTGGGCATCCCGGTGGCCGGTACCGCCTTCAAGGTCATCGATGATGACGGCAACGAGCTGGCGTTGGGCGAGCGTGGCGAGTTGTGCATCAAGGGGCCGCAGGTGATGAAGGGCTACTGGCAGCAGCCTGAGGCCACCGCCCAGGCCCTGGATGCGGACGGTTGGTTCAAAACCGGTGACATCGCCGTGATCGACCCGGACGGTTTCACGCGGATCGTCGACCGCAAGAAGGACATGATCATCGTCTCGGGTTTCAACGTGTACCCCAACGAGATCGAAGACGTGGTGATGGGCCACCCGCAGGTCGCCAACTGTGCGGCCATCGGCGTGCCCGACGAGCGTTCCGGCGAGGCGGTGAAGCTGTTCGTGGTGCCGCGCGAGGGGGGGCTGAGCGTGGATGAGCTCAAGGCCTACTGCAAGGCCAACTTCACCGGCTACAAGGTGCCCAAGCACATCGTGCTGCGCGAGTCCCTGCCGATGACGCCGGTGGGCAAGATTCTGCGCCGGGAGCTGCGGGATATCGCTTGAGTCAGCGGCAAGCTGCAAGCTGCAAGCTACAAGCTACAAGCTACAAGCTACAAGCTACAAGCTACAAGCTACAAGCTACAAGCTGCAAGCGGTGAATCAGAGCCATTGGCGCGCTCTATCTTGCCGCTTGAAGCTTGTAACTCGCCACTTTAAGCTAAATACTCTAAAAATGACCCAAATTGTTCATTGAGTCATTTTTGTGACCTTAAGGCCAGTTTTGGCCTCTAGGCGACCCCAGGCAAAGCTGTTACTCTCGGCCCGCTTTCAGATGATCCGGTTTGCAACGAACCGTCATCTCATATCAATAATAAGCGCATCGACGCGTGAATCGAACTTCGCTGTTGCTGAAGGAGTGGGCTTCCATGATCGAACATTTTTGGAAGGATAAGTACCCAGCCGGGATTACGGCGGAAATCAATCCTGACGAATTCCCCAATATCCAGGCAGTACTCAAGCAATCCTGCCAACGCTTTGCCGACAAACCGGCCTTTAGCAACCTGGGCAAGACTATCACTTATGGCGAGTTGTATGCGCTGTCGGGGGCATTTGCCGCCTGGTTGCAGCAGCATACCGACCTCAAGCCGGGTGATCGCATTGCCGTGCAACTGCCCAATGTCCTGCAGTACCCGGTCGCGGTGTTCGGTGCCATACGCGCCGGGCTGATCGTGGTCAACACCAACCCGCTGTACACCGCGCGGGAAATGGAACATCAGTTCAACGACTCTGGCGCCAAAGCCTTGGTGTGCCTGGCCAACATGGCCCACCTGGCTGAGAAAGTGGTGCCCAAGACCCAGGTCCGGCACGTCATCGTCACCGAGGTGGCCGACCTGTTGCCGCCGGTCAAGCGCTTGCTGATCAACAGCGTGATCAAGTACGTGAAAAAGATGGTGCCGGCCTACCACCTGCCGCAGGCCGTGCGTTTCAACGCTGCGCTGGCACTGGGCAAGGGCCAGCCGGTAACCGAGGCCAACCCGCAGGCCAACGATGTGGCGGTGCTGCAGTACACCGGCGGCACCACTGGCGTGGCCAAGGGTGCCATGCTGACCCACCGCAACCTGGTGGCCAACATGCTGCAGTGCCGGGCGCTGATGGGCTCGAACCTGCACGAAGGCTGTGAAATTCTCATCACCCCGCTGCCGCTGTACCACATCTACGCGTTCACCTTCCATTGCATGGCGATGATGCTGATCGGCAACCACAACGTGTTGATCAGCAACCCGCGTGACCTGCCGGCGATGGTGAAGGAACTGGGCAAGTGGAAGTTCACCGGCTTTGTCGGCCTGAACACCCTGTTCGTTGCCCTGTGCAACAACGATGGGTTCCGTGCCCTGGACTTCTCGGCGTTGAAAATCACCTTGTCGGGCGGCATGGCCCTGCAGTTGAGCGTGGCCGAGCGCTGGAAGGCGGTGACCGGTTGCGCCATCTGCGAAGGCTACGGCATGACGGAAACCAGCCCGGTGGCCACGGTCAACCCTTGCGAAGCGAACCAGGTCGGCACCATTGGTATTCCGGTGCCGTCGACCCTGTGCAAGGTGATCGACGAGGCTGGCAACGAGTTGCCGTTGGGCGAAGTCGGCGAACTGTGCATCAAGGGCCCGCAGGTCATGAAGGGCTATTGGCAGCGTGAAGAGGCCACTGCCGAGATCCTCGACAACCAGGGTTGGCTGAAGACCGGCGACATCGCCTTGATCCAGCCAGACGGCTACATGCGTATCGTCGACCGCAAGAAGGACATGATCCTGGTCTCCGGCTTCAATGTGTACCCCAACGAGCTGGAAGATGTGCTTGCCGGCTTGCCTGGCGTGTTGCAGTGCGCGGCCATCGGGGTGCCGGACGAGAAGTCGGGCGAAGTGATCAAGGTGTTCATCGTGGTCAAGCCGGGCATGACCGTGACCAAGGAGCAGGTGATGGAGCACATGCGTGCCAACGTGACCGGCTACAAGGTGCCGCGCCATATCGAGTTCCGCGATGCGTTGCCGACCACCAACGTGGGCAAGATCCTGCGCCGCGAGCTGCGTGATGAAGAGCTGAAGAAGCAGGGCCTGAAGAAGATCGCCTGACCCTGCGCTGCCCCTGTAGGAGCGGCCTTGTGTCGCGATGGGCCGCGAAGCGGCCCCGTCCATTTCAGCACCCATGCCAGGATCCAGGGGCCGCTTTGCGGCCCATCGCGACACAAGGCCGCTCCTACAGCGAGGGCATGGGTTCTGGGCTCAGCGCAGTTTTTCCAGCATCTGGTAATACCACATGCCGGCCGCCAGCAGCGGGTTGCCCAGCAAGTCCCCCATCGGCACCCGCACATGCTTGCACTGGGCGAAGGTGTCGAACTGCTCGAGCGTACCGGTCAACGCCTCGGCCATGATCTCGCCCATGATGTGGCTGGTGGCAATGCCGTGCCCGGAATACCCCTGGCAATACCACACGTTGTCCGACAGCTTGCCCAGCTGTGGAATGCGGTTGACCACGATGCCCATGGCGCAGCTCCACTGGAACTCGATCGGCACGCCCTTCAATGCCGGGAACGTGCGCTCGATGCATGGCCGCAGTTCGCCTTCGATGTCCCGCGAGTCACGGCCGGAGTAGTTGGCGCCGCCACCGAACAGCAGGCGCTTGTCGGCTGTCAGGCGGTAATAGTCGAGCACGAAGCGGCAGTCGTACACCGCCAGGTCGTGGGGGTTGATCTGCTCGGCCAGTTCGCCCAGTGGCGCGGTGGTGACGATCCCGCCCATGGCCGGGAATATCTTGCCCTTGAGTTGGCGCTTTTCCAGCTTGTGGTACACATCGCCGGCCAGCATCACCTGGCGTGCCTCGACCCGGCCGTGGGCGGTAACCACCGCCGGGCGCGGGCCATGCACGATGTCCAGCACTTCGGAGTTTTCGAACACCAGCGCGCCCAGGCCGTGTGCGGCGCGGGCCTCACCCAGGCACAGGTTGAGCGGGTGCAGGTGCAGGTTACGCAGGTTCTTCAAGGCGCCCATGTACAGTGGGCTCTGCAGGTGCTCAGCCACTGCCGCGCGGTCGAGCATTTGAACCTGCTCGCCCATGCCCCGGCGTTGCGCTTCGGCCTCGAACGCGCGTAGCTCGTTCATGTGCGAGGGTTTCATGGCGGCATGCAGGTGACCGCGCTTGAGGTCACAATCGATGCCGTAGCGCGCTACGCGCTGCTCGATTACCTGGTGGCCACGCCAGCGCAGGTGCCAGATGAAGTCATCGACCTCGGCGCCCAGGTGGTTGCGCATCTGTGAGCGCATGGCTTCGTCGCCCGACAGGCTGCCAGTGACTTGGCCACCGTTACGGCCGCTGGCACCCCAGCCTATACGGTTGGTTTCGACGATGGCCACCTTGAGGCCGCGCTCGGCCAGCTCGACTGCCGTGGCCACGCCGGTAAAGCCGCCGCCGATGATTGCCACATCCACCTGCACCGTGCCCTTGAGTTGCGGGTACTCGGTAGGGTCGTTGAGGGTGGCGCTGTAGTAGGACGGCGCGCGCTGCGCCGGGCCTTTGTGCAATGCTGCGTTCATGGGTGTTCCTTGAATGTTGAGGGGCTCAGGCCTGGTGCAGGTACCAGCGCCAGTCCTGTTCGCTGACTTCGGCCATGAACTGGCGGTACTCTGCGCGCTTGACCTTCAGGTACACGCCGAGGAAGTCCTCGCCCAATGCTTCGCGGGCCCAAGCCGACTGCTGCAGGGCGTCGAGCGCCGTCAGCCAGTCGGTGGGCAGGTGTTCGGTGGCCTGGGCATAACCGTTGCCTTGCACCGGTGCCCCTGGGTCCAGCTGTTCGCGAATGCCACGGTGGCTGGCTGCCAGGATCGCTGCCGCCGCCAGGTAGGGGTTGGCATCGGCGCCGCAGATGCGGTGCTCCACATGCCGGCTGTTGGCCGGGCCACCGGGTACGCGCAGGCTCACAGTGCGGTTGTCCACGCCCCAGGTGGGTGCCAGTGGTGCATAACTGTTGGCCTGGAAGCGGCGGAACGAATTGGCGTTGGGGCAGAACAGCAGCAGTGACTCGCGCAGGTGGCGCAGCATGCCGGCGACCGCCTGGCGCAGCAGCGGCGTGCCAGCCTTGTCGTCGCTGGCGAACAGATTGGTGCCAACGTGGTCAGCCAGGCTCAGGTGCATGTGCATGCCAGTACCCGCCAGGTGCGCGAATGGCTTGGCCATGAAGCAGGCCTGCATGCCGTGGGCATGGGCCACGCCCTTGACCAGGCGCTTGTAGCGTACCGCCTGGTCCATGGCCTGCAGTGCGTCACCGTGCTCCAGGGTGATTTCCACTTGGCCGGGGGCGTATTCGGAAATGGCCGTACGGGCCGGGATGCCCTGGGCTTTGCAGGCGGCATACAGATCGGCGAGAAACGGCTCGATCTGTTCCAGTTCGCGCAGGCCGTACACCTGGGTGCTGCGCGGGCGCCCGCCATCGTTGTCCAGTGCCGGTTGCGGGCGGCCTTGGGCGTCGCGCTGCTGGTCAAGCAGGTAGAACTCCAGTTCGCAGGCCATCACCGGGTGGTAGCCGTCGGCCTGCAGCGCCTCGATGGTGCGCAGCAGCACGTGGCGCGGGTCGGCGATGCTGGCAGGCAAACCCTCGCTCGGGTGCATGCTCACCTGCACCGCGGCGGTCGGCACCCGGCGCCAGGGCAACCTTGCCAGGCTGCCCTCGAGCGGGTAGGCGCGGCAGTCGATATCACCCACATCCCAGACCAGCCCAGAGCTTTCCACATCGTCGCCGTTCAGGGTCAGGCCGAGAATGGTACTGGGTAGCGGCCGGCCGCTCTGGTACACGGCCAGCAACTCGTCGCGGTGCAGCAGCTTGCCGCGGGGTACGCCGTTGGCGTCGAGAATGAACAGCTCGAACAACTCGATATCAGGGTTGTCGGCCAGAAAACGGGCGGCGTGCTCTACGGGGGCAAAATGCATGTTGGGTTCGCTCACGGCTGCGCAGGGCCACCGCACTGGCGGGCGGCCCGGCTGGGGCAAACGGCCAGAGGCTGGCCGGGTTTGGTCACAACGGCGTGAGGGCGGTATCCGGTGGGCGGGCGTGGCGGCAGTGCCACAAGGCCCAGAAGGCGAGGATGATGTGCACCAGCGGGTTTTCCCCGGCACGGCTGCGGGCCTTCGGTAGCGAAGGGCGCGGCAACGGTGGGGCGATGGGCTGGGCGGGCGTCATGGTTTTGATACTCACATGCGGCGTAAGGGTGATTAAAGCAGTGAATGGCAACCTTTACATAAGGACTTGCTAAACTTTCAGCCACTGTGCGATCCCTTGTAGGAGCGGCCTTGCGTCGCGATGGGCTGCGGTAGCAGCCCCCAAATCTGCGCCCCGGCACAAAACCACGGGGCTGCTGCGCAGCCCATCGCGACGCAAGGCCGCTCCTACACGGTGCGCGCCAGCCTGGACAGCAAAACAGGCGCAAATCTGCGACAATCGCGCATCCTCAGAATGCCGATCATGAAAAAGCAGGCTCACCTGCATCATTAAAAAGCCCCATGACTGACCACGCCATCGACAAATTGCTGCACAACCTCGACCACGCCATGATTGCCGACCGCCACCGCTTGCGGCGGCAATTGCATGAGCTGCGCAAGCGCCCAGACGAGGCCAAGCTGGCGCAGTGGGTGGAGAAGGTTCAGGCCTCCTGCGCCCAGGTTACCGCGCGCCAGCAGAGCGTGCCGGTCGTGCGTTACGACGACAACCTGCCGATCGCTGCCAAACGCGACGAAATCAAGAAGGCCCTCGCCGAACACCAGGTGCTGGTGATCGCCGGTGAAACCGGTTCGGGCAAGACCACGCAGTTGCCGAAAATCTGCCTGGAACTGGGCCGTGGCAGCCATGGCCTGATTGCCCACACCCAGCCACGGCGCATTGCCGCGCGCAGCGTGGCGGCGCGGGTAGCCGAAGAGCTGGGTACGCCGCTGGGTGGGTTGGTCGGCTACCAGGTCCGTTTCGAAGACCAGAGCGACGCCAACACCCTGGTCAAGCTGATGACCGACGGCATCCTGCTGGCCGAAACCCAGCATGACCGCTTCCTCGAACGCTACGACACGATCATCGTCGACGAAGCCCACGAGCGCAGCCTGAACATCGACTTCCTGCTCGGCTACCTGAAGACCTTGCTGCACCGCCGGCCCGAACTGAAGCTGATCATCACCTCGGCGACCATCGACCTGGAGCGCTTCTCCAAACACTTCGACAATGCGCCGATCATCGAGGTGTCTGGCCGCACCTTCCCTGTGGAAACCTGGTACCGCCCGCTGACCAGCGAGCAGGACGAAGAGGGCAACCAGATCGAGGACGACCTGACGGTCGACCAGGCGATTCTCGCCACCCTCGAGGAGCTGGCCCAGCATGAGCGCAGCCAAGGCAAAGGCCCTGGCGACGTGTTGATCTTCTTGCCGGGCGAGCGGGAAATCCGCGATGCCGCCGAGATCCTGCGCAAGGCGCAACTGCGCCATACCGAGATTCTGCCGCTTTACGCGCGCCTGTCGCCGGCCGAGCAGCAGCGCATCTTCCAGCCGCACACCGGGCGCCGCGTGGTGCTGGCCACCAACGTCGCCGAAACCTCGCTGACCGTACCGGGCATTCGCTATGTGATCGACACCGGTACTGCGCGCATCAGCCGCTACAGCTACCGCGCCAAGGTTCAGCGCCTGCCCATCGAGGCGGTGTCGCAGGCCAGTGCCAACCAGCGTAAAGGCCGTTGCGGCCGGGTTGAGCCGGGCATTTGCGTGCGCTTGTACAGCGAAGAGGATTTCAACAGCCGGCCGGCGTTCACCGACCCGGAAATCCTGCGTACCAACCTGGCGGCGGTGATTCTGCAAATGCTGCACCTGCGCCTGGGTGCCATTGACGCTTTCCCGTTCATCGAGCCGCCAGATGGCAAGGCCATCAGCGACGGCTTCAACCTGTTGCAGGAACTGTCAGCGGTCAACCGCGAGAACCAGCTGACGCCAATCGGCCGCCAGTTGGCGCGCCTGCCCATCGACCCGCGGCTGGGCCGCATGCTGCTGGAGGGCGCACGCCAGGGTAGTTTGCAGGAAGTGTTGATCGTCACCAGCGCGTTGTCGGTGCAGGACCCGCGCGAACGCCCGCCCGAGCGCCAGCAGGCGGCGGACCAGGCGCACGCGCAATGGAAGGATGTGGACTCCGACTTCGCTGCGTTGGTGAATTTGTGGCGCGGCTTTGAAGAACAGCGCCAGGCGCTGACCGCCAACCCGTTGCGCAACTGGTGCCGCAAGCACTTTCTCAATTACCTGCGCCTGCGCGAATGGCGCGATGCCCATCGCCAGCTGGCATTGATTTGCCGTGACCTGCAACTGACGGTGAACAAGGAACCGTCCGACTACCAGAAGTTTCACAAGGCCATCCTCAGCGGCCTGCTCAGCCAGATCGGCCACAAAACCGAAGAGGGCGACTACCAGGGGGCTCGCCAGCGGCGCTTCTGGGTACACCCGTCGTCGGGCCTGGGGCGTAAGCGTCCGCAGTGGGTGATGGCCGCCGAGTTGGTCGAAACCACCAAGTTGTATGCACGCGTGGTGGCCCGGATCGAACCGGATTGGATCGAGCCGCTGGCCGGCCACCTGGTCAAGAAGAACCACTTCGAGCCGCACTGGGAGAAAAAGCGCGGGCAGGTCGTGGCCTATGAGCAGATCACCTTGTATGGCCTGATTCTGGTCGGGCGGCGCCCGGTGCATTTTGGCCCGATCGACCCGGCCACCTCGCGTGAGCTGTTCATCCGCGAGGGCCTGGTAGGCGGCGAGATCCAGTCGCGGGCCAAATGCCTGGCGGCCAACAAGCGCCTGCTGGAGCAGCTTGATGAACTGGAGGCCAAAGCGCGTCGGCGCGATATTCTCGCCGATGAAGAAACGCTGTATGCGTTCTACGAAGCGCGCCTGCCCGAAGAAATTCACCAGACCGCGACCTTCGATGCCTGGTACCGCATGGGCAGCCAGAAGGATGCCAACCTGCTGATCATGCGCGAAGAGGACGTGCTGGCGCGTGAGGCCAGCGAGGTCACGGCGGCCCAGTACCCCGACAGCCTGCAGGTGGGCGAACTGCGCCTGCCGCTGGCCTATCACTTTGAACCGGGGCACCCGCGCGATGGCGTGACCGTGCGCGTGCCTGCGCCGTTGTTGCCGAACCTGCCGGGTGAACGCCTCGAGTGGCTGGTGCCGGGCCTGCTCGAAGCCAAATGCGTGGCGCTGGTACGCAACCTGCCCAAGGCCCTGCGCAAGAACTTCGTGCCGGTGCCTGACTTCGTCAAGGCATCGCTGGCACGCATGCCGTTCGCCCAAGGGGCCTTGCCCCAGGCCCTGGGCCAGGAATTGTTGCGCATGACCGGTGTGCGTGTACCCGACGAAGCCTGGGCCGAGTCGGTGAGCCTGGTCGAGGGCCACCTGCGGATGAATATCGAGGTGGTCGACGGCCAGGGCAAATTCCTGGGCGAGGGCCGCGACCTGGCCGAGCTGACTGCCCGCTTTGCCGCCGCCAGCCAGGCCGCGTTGGCCGTACCGCGCACGGCTGACGCCGAAAAGCCGGTGCAGGCCAAGGCCTTCAGCCCCGTGGCGCAGACCACTCAGCAAAAGATCGCCGGCCTGTCGATGACGGTCTACCCGGCATTGGTGGACGAAAACGGTACGGTGCGCGAAGGCCGCTTCTCGACCCAGGCCGAAGCCGAGTTCCAGCACCGCCGTGCCTTGCAGCGGCTGCTGCTGCAGCAACTGGCCGAGCCGGCCAAGTTCCTGCGGGGCAAGCTGCCGGGGCTGACCGAACTGGGCCTGCTGTACCGCGAGCTGGGGCGTGTCGACGCGCTGGTCGAGGACATTCTGCTGGCCAGCCTGGACAGCTGCATCCTCGAGGGTGAACAGCCCTTGCCACGCGAGGGGGCGGCCTTGGCCGGGCTGGCCGAACGCAAGCGCGGCAGTTGGGCCGAGCACGCCGAGCGCCTGGCCCGGCAGACGCTGGAAGTGTTGAAGCTGTGGCACGGCCTGCAGAAGCGCTTCAAAGGCAAGATCGACCTCAGCCAGGCCGTGGCGCTAAATGACATCAAGCAGCAGTTGGGCAACCTGGTATACCCAGGGTTCGTGCGCGAAACCCCGGCCACCTGGTTCAAGGAACTGCCGCGTTACCTCAAGGCAGTGGAACTGCGCCTGGAGAAACTCGGCGCGCAGGTGCAGAAGGACCGGGTATGGAGCGGCGAGCTGGCCAACCTGTGGGCGCAGTACAAGGCTCGCGCCGACAAGCATGCCCAGGAGGGCAAGCGCGATGAGCAACTGACCCTGTACCGTTGGTGGCTGGAGGAATACCGGGTGTCACTGTTCGCTCAGCAACTGGGCACCAAAGTGCCGATTTCTGACAAAAGATTGAGCAAGCAGTGGGGCCAGGTGGAAGGCTAAACTTTCACAGTTGTGGCAGTATTGATGCAATTTGGGGCCGCCTGGCGGCCCTTCGCGGGTGAGCCCCTCGCCCCTAACTTGGCACTAAAGTGCCACTAGGCTGTCCTATTCCCGCCAGCGCCCCCGTGGCGATGGCCTTCGAACAGAGGAACGACCGTGCATAACGTCGTGATCAGCGGCACCGGCCTGTACACCCCGGCCCAGAGTATTTCCAACGAAGAACTGGTGGCCTCCTTCAACGCCTGGTCCCAGCAGTTCAACCAGGACAACGCCGCCGCCATCGAGCGTGGCGAAGTCGAAGCGGCGCCCTTGTCGGATGCTGCGTTCATCGAAAAGGCCTCGGGCATCAAGAGCCGCTTCGTGATGGACAAGGCCGGCATCCTCGACCCCCAGCGCATGAAGCCACGCCTGCCGGAGCGTTCCAATGACGAACCCTCGGTGCTTTGCGAAATGGCCGTGGCCGCTGCCCGCCAGGCCTTGCAGCGTGCGGGCCGCACGGCTGCTGACATCGACGGCGTGATCGTCGCCTGCTCCAACCTGCAGCGCCCGTACCCGGCCATCGCCATCGAAGTGCAGCAGGCGCTGGGCATTCAGGGCTTTGCCTTCGACATGAACGTAGCCTGTTCCTCGGCCACGTTCGGCATCCAGACCGCAGCCAATAGCGTGGCCCTGGGCCAGGCGCGTGCAGTACTGATGGTCAACCCCGAGGTGTGCACCGGGCACTTGAACTTCCGTGACCGCGACAGCCACTTCATCTTCGGTGATGCGGCCACCGCCGTGGTGCTTGAGCGCGCCGACAAGGCCAGCTCGGCGCACCAGTTCGATATTGTCAGCAGCAAGCTGTGGACCGAATTCTCCAACAATATCCGCAACAATTTCGGCTTCCTCAACCGTGCCGCGGAAGAGGGGCAGGGCGCTGCGGACAAGCTGTTCATCCAGGAAGGCCGCAAGGTGTTCCGCGAGGTGTGCCCGAAAGTGGCCGAACTGATCGGTGAGCACCTGCAGGAAAACGGCCTGAACCCAAGCGATGTGAAGCGCTTCTGGTTGCACCAGGCCAACCTCAGCATGAACCACCTGATCGTCAAGAAGCTGCTGGGGCGAGAAGTGGCCGAGGAAGACGCCCCGGTGATTCTGGACCGTTACGCCAATACCAGCTCGGCAGGCTCGGTCATTGCCTTCCACCTGTACCAGGATGACCTGGCCAAGGGCGCGCTGGGGGTGTTGAGCTCGTTCGGTGCGGGGTATTCGATTGGCAGTGTGATCCTGCGCAAGCGCTGATTACCTGGTCTGATCCGAGATAGCCGGGGCCGCTTTGCGGCCCATCGCGACACAAGGCCGCTCCTACAGCAAATCGCGTACCTGCAAAGGGCGCATTCCCCTGTAGGAGCGGCCTTGTGTCGCGATGGGCTGCAAAGCAGCCCCAGCTATTTCTTTCACAGGCAAAAAAGAGCGGGAAACGCCGGATGGGGTCGGCATTTCCCGCTGTTGCGTGTTTAGAACTTGGCTTCCAGGTCTAGCTGCAGGGTATCCACGTCCGCATTGCTGTTGGGCAGGTTGGAGTAGTCGGTCTTGGCCATCAGGTAGGTTGCACCTACGCCGAAGTTCTTGTCGATTTCATAACCGACCTTGAATTTGTGGCCACGCGAACCTGTGAAGCCGGCGCCGAAGTCAGAGTCGGTGAACAGGCTGACCACACCATTACGCTGCACGTCGCGGTAGTTGTAGTCCAGGCTCCAGGCGCCGATCTTGCTCTTCAGGCCGGCCAGCCAGGCTTTGTCCTTGCCGTCGGTGCTTTCGGTATTCTTGACGAACTGGCCGTAGGCAGACAGCGGTATGGCAAAGCCGGTGAAGTCGACCTGTCCGAAGCCTTCCACCAGGTTGAACTCGTTGGTAGTGTTGCCCAGCGAGGCCAGGGCGGCCGAAGCCTTGTCGTTGTCGTAGCCGTAGATGCTGCCGCCCACGGTCACCTTGACGGTGTCGGCTGCGTTGAACTTGGTGCCCAGCTGGCCAGCGTACAGCTGCGCGTCATGCTTGAACTGCACGCCGTCGCCATCGACGTTGTCTTTCAGGTTGTAGTGACCAAGGCTGCCGAAGACTTCAGCCGGGCCAACGTTCATCTTGTAGGTAGCTGCCACACCTTCCGGGTTGATGTCGCTGTCCCAGATGATGTCGCCCATGCTGACCCACGGCTGGTTCATCTTGCCGCCGATCAGGTGCAGGTTGGGCACGGCAGTCGGGTGCCAGTCGAGGTAGGCCAGGTCGACCCACAGCGATTTCTTCTCGAAGTAGTTGTCCAGGCTCTGGTTGGTCGAGCGGGCATCGGCGCTGCTGCCGGTGGCTACACGCACGCCGGCGTCGACTTGCGGGTTGATCTCGCTGTAGAAGCCGACACGGGCACGTACTCGCTCACGGTCCTGGTTGCCACTGCGGGAGATCGGGTTGTCGACGTTGACGTCTTCGTAACGCAGGCGCACATCGCCCTTGATCTGGGTCTTGGCGGCCCATGCCACTTTCTGTTCGAAGGAGCTCATACGTTCGGACTGAGCTTTCTGATCGGCCTTTTCCTTGGTTTCTTTTGCCAGATCGCCTTGCAGTTCATTGTACTGCGCCTGGTTGATCGAGCCGTTGGCGCGCAGCATTTCGAGCAGCTTGGCGTCGACAGCAGCACTGGCCGGGGCGCTCAGGGCCAGCATCATGCCGGTGAGGCTCATTCCGGTAAGTGTAGAAACAAGACGCATAAGGTTCTCCCTACTGAAAAAAATGGGGGAGGCTCAAGCGCCTGCCCCTGTGTTGGCATGTCTTCGGAAAGGGCCTGAATAGACAGGTTCTGGTGTTCCGGAAAACAGGCGCAAGTATTGCGAGGGGCGGTGACAGATTAATGTCTGATTAGTGGCACTGTTGTTAAGTAATTGAGAATAAGCGGGTCAGCCTGGCGTTCATCATTTGAGTGACGCGCCTGGGTTGGTGATACTGAACGCCTCCCGACTGCGAGCCAAAACCGTGACCAGCCTGTACAGCCTTGCCCATTTGCGTGATCTTCCGGCGACCACCTGGGATGCCTTGGTGCCTGCCGGCCAACCCTTCCTGCGCCATGGCTTTCTCAGCGCCATGGAGGACAGCGCCAGCGTTGCTCCCCAGACGGGCTGGGCTGCCGAGCACCTGGTGCTGGAGCGTGACGGGCAGGTGCGGGCGCTGTTGCCGGCCTACCGCAAGTGGCATTCGTTTGGCGAGTACGTGTTCGACCACGGTTGGGCCGAGGCCTGTGAGCGGGCCGGCATTGCCTATTACCCCAAGTTGCTGGGGGCGGTCCCGTTCAGCCCGGTCAGCGGCCCGCGTTTGCTGGCCGGCGACCCGGCCGATGGGCTGCTGTTGCTGCAGGCGTTACCTGAATACCTGGGCAAGGGCGGGCTGTCGGGTGCCCACGTCAATTTCACCGATGCGGCACTGGACCAGCAGTTGGCCCGCCTGCCGGGCTGGCTGGAGCGCCTGGGGTGCCAGTTTCACTGGCAAAACCGCGGCTATCGCGACTTCCAGGACTTTCTCGACAGCCTCAGCTCGCGCAAGCGTAAGCAGATGCGCAAGGAGCGCGAGCAGGTGGCGGGGCAGGGCATCGATTTTCGTTGGTACCGGGGCAATGAACTGGACGAGGCGCAGTGGGACTTCGTGTTCCGCTGCTACGCCAACACCTATGCCGTGCGGCGCCGTGCGCCCTACCTGACCCGTGCGTTCTTCAGCCTGCTTGCCGAGCGCATGCCCGAGGCGCTACGGGTGGTGATGGCCCGCCAGGGCGGGCGGGATGTGGCCATGGCCTTGAGCCTGGTGGGGGGGGGCAGCTTGTTTGGCCGCTATTGGGGTTGCCTGGACGAATTCGACCGGCTGCATTTCGAAACCTGTTTCTACCAGGGCATGGACTTCGCCATTGCTGAAGGTTTGCAGCGCTTCGATGCTGGTGCGCAAGGTGAGCACAAGCTGATTCGCGGGTTTGAGCCGGTGCTGACGCGGTCGTGGCATTACCTGCTGCACCCTGGGTTGCGGCGGGCGGTGGAAGATTTTCTGGTGCAGGAGCGGGAAGGGGTGAAGGGTTATGCCGAGGAGGCGCGGGGGATGTTGCCTTACCGCCGGGACTGAGAGACTTGTATTGCTTGTAATGGCCCTATCGCTGGCAAGCCAGCTCCCACAGAGATCGCCTCAGGGCTAACAGATACTGTGGCGAGCACCTGGCAACCCTGGTGCCCTTGCCAGAAACCATAGAATCTCCCACAGGATCACCCCACACCTTGATATCTGTGGGTACCTGTGGGAGCTGGCTTGCCAGCGATAGGGCCATTACAGGCGTCAGTCAACCCCGACAAACCCCCCTGTCTGGTGATGCCACAACCTGGCATAAAGCCCTTGCTGTTCCAGCAGTTCGCTATGACTGCCACTCTCGACAATGCGCCCTTTGTCCAGCACCACCAGCCGGTCCATCCGGGCAATGGTGGAAAGCCGGTGGGCAATGGCGATCACCGTCTTGCCCTGCATCAGCGTCTCCAGGCTTTCCTGGATTGCTGCCTCTACCTCTGAGTCCAGCGCCGACGTAGCTTCGTCCATGATCAGGATCGGCGCATTCTTCAGCAGTACCCGGGCAATCGCAATACGCTGGCGCTGGCCGCCCGACAACTTGACCCCGCGTTCGCCCACATGGGCATCGAAACCGCTGCGGCCCTGGGCATCCGAGAGCTGTGGGATGAACTCGTCGGCCCTGGCCCGGTGCACGGCTTCCTGAAGTTCGGCGTCGCTGGCGCCGGGGCGGCCGTAAAGCAGGTTGTCGCGGATGGAACGGTGCAGCAACGAGGTGTCCTGGGTGATCATGCCGATCTGCGCGCGCAGGCTGGCCTGGCTGACTTCGGCAATGTCCTGGCCGTCGATCAGGATGCGCCCGCCCTGCACGTCGTACAGCCGTAGCAGCAGGTTGACCAGGGTCGACTTGCCGGCCCCGGATGGGCCGATCAAGCCGATTTTCTCGCCTGGGCGGATGTCCAGGTTCAGGCCTTCGATCACGTTGCCGGCCTTGCCGTAATGAAAGTCGACATTGTCGAAACGTACCGCGCCACGGCTGACTTTCAGGGCCGGGGCGTTGGGCCGGTCGGTGACGGTGACAGGCTGGGCGATGGTCTGCAGGCCATCCTGCACCATGCCGATGTTTTCGAAGATGCCGTTGACCACCCACATGATCCAGCCGGACATGTTGACGATGCGGATCACCAGGCCCGTGGCCAGGGCAATGGCGCCGACGGTGATCAGCGATTGGCTCCACAGCCACAGCGCCAGGCCGGTGGTGCTGACCACCAGCAGGCCGTTGAGGGTGGTGATGACCACGTCCATGCTGGTAACCACGCGCGAGGCCAGTTGGGTTTTCTCGGTCTGTTCGCGGATCGCTTCGCGCGCGTACTGCTGCTCGTGATCGGTGTGGGCGAACAGCTTCAACGTAGCGATGTTGGTATAGCCGTCCACGATACGCCCCATCAGTTTGGAGCGGGCGTCGGATGAGATCACCGACCGCTCTTTCACCCGGGGTACGAAGTAGCACAGCGCGCCGATGTAGCCGACGATCCACAGCAGCAGTGGCAGCATCAGGCGCCAGTCGGCCTCGGCGAACAGCACCAGCGAGGTAACGGCGTAGATCAGCACATGCCACAGCGCGTCCACCGCCTGCACGGCGGAGTCACGCAGCGAGTTGCCGGTTTGCATGATGCGTTGGGCAATGCGCCCGGCAAAGTCGCTCTGGAAGAAGTTCAGGCTCTGCTTGAGCACGTAGCTGTGGTTTTGCCAGCGGATCAGGCTGGTCATGCCGGGGTTGATGGTCTGGTGCACCAGCAGGTCGTGCAGGCCGAAGAACAGCGGCCGCAACAGCAGGATCACAACCAGCATCCAGGCCAGCTCGCCTTTGTGCTCACTGAAGAAGTTGACGTTGGGTGTGCCCTGGGCCAGGTCGATGATGCGGCTGAGGTAGCTGAACATCGCTACCTCGATCAGCGAGGCGAACAGGCCGACTACCAACAGCGCCAGGAAGCTGGGCCAGACCTGGCGCAGGTAATACAGGTAGAACGCCCACACGGTGCTCGGCGGCGATTCGCTGGGTGCTTCGCGGAAGATGTCGATCAGTTGCTCGAAACGACGGTACAGCATGGGTAGCGACACTCCTGTTCCAGCCTGCCTTCAGGCGGTTGCACGTCCCTGTGCAGCCTGCGGTCAGTCGATACGTTTGGCCGACTTGATGAACACCGGGTCAGCCGGCACATCGCGCATGCCTTTCTTCACGGTAGTGGGCGAGTTGACGATCTGGTCGACCACCTCCATGCCTTTGGTCACCTTGCCGAACACGGCGTAACCGGCATCGCGGCCCGGGTTGAGGAAATCGTTGTCGGCGACATTGATGAAGAACTGGCTGGTAGCCGAGTTGGGGTTGGAGGTGCGTGCCATCGACAGGGTGCCGCGGGTGTTCTGCAAGCCATTGCTGGCTTCGTTCTTGATCGGGTCCTTGGTGTCTTTCTGCACCATCTGCTCGGTAAAGCCGCCACCCTGGACCATGAAGCCGGGGATTACCCGGTGGAAAATGGTGTTGTTGTAGAAGCCGCTGTCGACGTACTGCAGGAAGTTCTTCGTGCTGACCGGTGCCTTCTCGGCGTTCAGCTCGATTTCGACCTGGCCGAAGCTGGTGTCCAGCAGCACGTGCGGGGTCTTGTCGGAGGCCATGACGCTGGTGGCGAAGGCGAGTGAGCAGGCGGTGAGCAGGAGTTTTTTCAGCATGGGCTCAAAGATCCTTGAGGGGTGGAAGCGGCTGCGAGGAACTGCAGCAGGGTCTGGTTGAAGACCTCGGGTTGATCGAGGGGGGTAGCGTGCCGGGAATCGTCGACGACGACCAGCCTGGCGTTGGGGATCAGGGCGACATAGCGTTGTTTCAGTTGTATCGGCGTGTAATCGTGGTCGGCGGCAATCACCAGGGTAGGACACTGGATCTGGCCGATGCGTTCCTGCACGCCCCAGTCGACGATGGCATCGAAGCTTTTGAGGTAGGCGCGCTTGTCGTTGCGCGCCCAGCGCTGGGCCATTTTCTGCCGCAGCGCGGCCTGCTCGGGTTTGGGGAACAGCCGTTCGGCCAGGCCTTTGCCCACGGTTTCGACACTCAGGACGCGTGCCAGGCCCCAGCGCTTGAGCCACCACAACCAGTCGCTGCGGCTGCGGCGCTTGACCTCGGGGGCACTGTTGACGATGCACAGGCTGCGCAGCCACTGAGGGTGGTCGACGGCAAACTGGAAGCCGACCATGCCGCCCATCGACAGGCCAACGAAGTGCACCGGGCCGGTGTGCAGGTGTTCGAGCAGGGCCAGCAGGTCGGCACTGAAGGTTGCAATGTGGTAGCCGTCCTGTGGCTTGTCGGAGCGGCCGTGGCCACGGATGTCCATGAGGATCACCCGGTAGTGCTGGCTGAGCACGGGCACCTGAAGCTCCCAGTCCTGGCTGCTGGAGCCCAGCCCATGCAACAACACCAGGGGTTGGCCTTGGCCATATTCCTGGTAATGCAGCGTGCATCCTTCGTGTTCGAAGTAGGCCATGGGCGCGGTCCTTTCAAGCTTGCGGGGGGGCTGCGAAGGGCACGTCCAGCGGCGCAGTGTCGAAGTTGCGCAGCAAATCGATGAGAATCTGCGTGGCCGGGCCCAGGGTCTTTTCCTTGCTCGAATAAAGGTAGAACAGTGGGTGGCGGCTGCCACCCTGATCCAGCGGCAAAGGCTTGAGTACGCCTTCGCGCAGCTCGCGCTCGATCATGTGCCGGGGCAGCCAGGCAAAGCCCAGGCCGCTGCTGACGAAGGTGGCGGCGGTGCCCAGGCTACCGACGGTCCAGCGCTGTTCGGCACCCAGCCAGCCAACGTCGCGTGGCTGGGCCCGGCCAGAGTCGCGGATCACCACTTGCAGCTGGCTTTCCAAGTCCTGGAAGGTCAGTTCACGGCCCAGGCGGTGCAAGCTGTGTTCGGGGTGGGCAACGGCAACGAATTCCACGGCACTCAGCTCGGCGCCCAGGTAGCCGCCGATGCTGTAGCTGCTGATGGCCAGGTCGGCGATGCCTTCGTGCATCACTTCTTCCACGCCCGACAGCACTTCTTCACGCAGGCGCACGCGGCAGCCACGGCTTTGCGGCATGAAGGCGGCCAGCGCGCGCACCAGCCGGGCGCTGGGGTAGGCGGCGTCGACCACCAGGCGTACTTCGGCTTCCCAGCCCTGCTCCATGTGGTGGGCCAGGTCCTCGAGCTGGCTGGCCTGCTTGACCAGGTGGCGCGAGCGGCGCAGCAGCACACTGCCGGCTTCGGTCAGCACCGCCTTGCGGCCGTCGATGCGCAACAAGGGCACGCCCAGTTGTTCCTGCATGCGGGCCACGGTGTAGCTGACCGAAGATTGCGAGCGGTGCAGGGCCTCCGCAGCCTGGGCAAACCCGCCATGGTCGACCACTGCTTGCAGGGTCCGCCACTGGTCAAGGGTTACGCGCGGCGCTTTCATCTTTCGCTCCTGTTGTCCTAAGCTGCGCTCTTTGCAAGGAGAGCGGCCATGAAGAAATGTTGTGCGGCAATATTGATGTGCCTGCCCCTCGGGGCCATGGCTTATCCCATCGATGTGGACAAGCACCTGGACGGGGTCAAGCTCGACTACACCGCGTACGACACCGCCTACGACATTGGCGCCATTACCCTGAACAACTATGGGCAGGTCGCGGCGGCCTGCAAGGTGACCTTCCGTAATGGCCCGGAGGCACCACGGGTTCGCCGGGTGACCGTAGCAGCCGGGAAAAGCGCCGACGTCACGGCCAAATTCAACCGGCAGATCATCAAGCTGCGCATCACCTTGCAATGCAGTGCGGAATAAACTGATTAATCGATAGGTTGAACCCACTTTTTACGCTTTTTTATCGATAGGTCAAGCCTTAATCTCTCCTCCATCGAATCGCAACCCTTTTGCCGATGGAGGCACCGCCCAATGGCCCACGTACTGATCATCGAAAGCAGCGCCCGCCAGCAGGATTCCGTTTCCCGCCAGCTGACCCAGGACTTCATTGCGCAATGGCAAGCTGCCCACCCGGCCGATCAGATCACGCTGCGCGACCTGGCGCTGAACCCGGTGCCGCACCTGGATGCCAACCTGCTGGGCGGCTGGATGAAACCCGAAGCGCAGCGCAGCGCTGCCGAGCTGGAGGCCCTGGCCCGCTCCAACGAACTGACCGACGAATTGCTGGCGGCCGATGTGCTGGTAATGGCTGCTCCCATGTACAACTTCACCATCCCCAGCACCCTGAAAGCCTGGCTGGACCATGTGCTGCGTGCCGGCATCACCTTCAAGTACACCCCGACTGGCCCGCAGGGCCTGCTGACCGGCAAGCGCGCCATCGTCCTGACCGCCCGTGGCGGCATCCATGCCGGTGCCAGCAGCGACCACCAGGAACCGTATCTGCGGCAGGTGATGGCCTTCATCGGCATTCACGATGTCGACTTCATCCATGCCGAGGGCCTGAACATGAGCGGCGAGTTCCACGAAAAGGGCCTCAACCAGGCCAAGGCCAAACTGGCGGCGGTGGCCTGAACGTTATCGAATTCCCAACCCTGACACCTGTTTTTGCTCCTTTGGGTGTACCTGCCCGGCCTTGATGGCCGGGCTTTTTTTATGGTGCGCCAGGCATGGCGCGTTGCGCGATAGCGCAACCAGCTTGGCTGTGGTGGCCTCGCTGGTGACTTGGGGGTGAAAGTCCTCTACACACCCGGCAAGGGGAAGTGTTAGCCAGAG
>Ga0308157_10002694_pt1 | contig 28030 bp, 27 predicted proteins | sample PhyBR1_FD_201035 | JGI IMG/M metagenome (GOLD analysis project Ga0308157, IMG submission 201035) | Phyllosphere microbial communities from UC Gill Tract Community Farm, Albany, California, United States - DLSLB.R1 | ecosystem: Host-associated > Plants > Phyllosphere > Unclassified | place: USA...
GCCCTTGCCGATCACGTCACGGATCTTCTCGGGGTTGATCTTCATGGTGTACAGCTTGGGAGCGAAGTTCGAGACTTCGGTCTTGGCTTCGCCCATGGCTTCCTGCATGGCGCCCAGGATGTGCATGCGCGCTTCCTTGGCCTGGGCCAGCGCGACCTGCATGATTTCCTTGGTGATGCCCTGGATCTTGATGTCCATCTGCAGCGCGGTGATGCCGTTGGTCGTACCAGCAACCTTAAAGTCCATGTCACCCAGGTGATCTTCGTCACCCAGGATGTCGGTCAGCACGGCAAAGCGGTTTTCTTCCTTGATCAGACCCATGGCAATGCCGGCCACGTGGGCCTTCATCGGCACGCCGGCGTCCATCAGTGCCAGGCAGCCGCCGCAGACCGAAGCCATCGACGAGGAACCGTTGGATTCGGTGATTTCCGACACCACACGCATGGTGTAGGGGAACTCTTCCTTGGTGGGCAGCACGGCGATCAGCGCGCGCTTGGCCAGACGGCCGTGACCGATCTCACGGCGCTTGGTCGAACCCATGCGACCGACTTCGCCGGTGGCGAAGGGAGGCATGTTGTAGTGCATCATGAAGCGGTCTTCATATTCGCCGGCCAGCGCGTCGATGCGCTGTGCGTCGCGTTCCGTGCCCAGCGTGGCCACGACCAGCGCCTGGGTTTCGCCACGCGTGAACAGGGCCGAGCCGTGGGTGCGGGGCAGCAGCGAGTTGCGGATCTCGATGGGACGCACGGTGCGCGTGTCGCGGCCGTCGATGCGCGGCTCGCCGGCAAGGATCTGGCTGCGAACGATGCGCGCTTCGATGTCGAACAGCATGCCTTCGACCTTGACTTCGTCAAACACCACGCCTTGCGCCGTGAGGCCGGCCTTCACGGTGGCGTAGGCATCGCGGCAGGCGTGCGTGCGGCTTTGCTTGTTGCGGATCTGGTAGGCACTGCGCAGGGCTTCTTCACCCAGGGCGCCGACCTGGGCGATCAGCGGCTCGTCCTTGGCAGGCGCTTGCCAGTCCCAGACGGGCTTGCCGGCGTCACGCACCAGCTCATGGATGGCGTCAATGGCAATGCGGCTTTGCTCGTGGCCAAAGACCACGGCACCCAGCATGATTTCTTCCGACAGCTGCTGGGCTTCGGACTCGACCATCAGCACGGCAGCTTCGGTACCGGCAACGATCAGGTCCATCTGCGAGCCCTTGCGCTGCGTCTGGCCGGGGTTGAGCACGTATTCGCCGTTGATGTAACCCACGCGGGCCGCACCGATGGGGCCGCTGAAGGGAATGCCCGAGATGGCCAGCGCGGCCGACGAGGCGATCAGCGCAGCGATGTCGGCATCGACTTCAGGGTTCAGCGACACGGTGTGGATCACCACATGCACGTCGTTGTAGAAACCTTCGGGGAACAGCGGACGGATAGGGCGGTCGATCAGGCGGCTGGTCAGCGTTTCATGTTCGCTGGGCTTGGCTTCGCGCTTGAAGAAACTGCCGGGTATCTTGCCTGCGGCATATGTCTTCTCGATGTAGTCCACGGTCAGCGGGAAGAAATCCTGGCCCGACTTGGCCTTCTTCGAAGCCACCACGGTTGCCAACACCACGGTGTCGTCGATGTTGACCAGCACCGCGCCAGAGGCCTGGCGGGCGATTTCACCGGTTTCCAGGGTGACCGTGTGCTGACCCCATTGGAAAGTCTTGGTCACTTTGTTGAAAATGCTCATTTTTGCTCCTAGATTAATAGCCAACTATTCATAGTCAGCAATAGTTTGGAGGACAATCCAGAACACGATGCCATTCCAGCAGACCAGTAGCTTGCGGAACCCGCACAGGGCTGTTGGAATGACATAGCTTCGCTCTGTTATCCATCCTCCGAAGTAAAAAACGCCTGAGCTAGCAGGCTAACTCAGGCGTTTTTATCTCTGACTCGATTTACTTGCGCAGGCCCAGCTTGGCGATCAGCGCGGTGTAACGGTCGGCATCGCGGGACTTGAGGTAGTCCAGCAGCTTACGACGACGGCTCACCATGCGCAGCAGGCCGCGGCGACCGTGGTGGTCCTTGGCGTGTTGCTTGAAGTGGGGGGTCAGTTCGTTGATGCGAGCGGTCAGCAGCGCGACTTGCACTTCTGGGCTGCCAGTGTCGTTTTCAGCACGGGCATTGGCCTTGACAACTTCGGCCTTGATAGAGGATGCGATCATTATTTTTTCCTGTATGTGGAGCAACGCGAGCGTGCCCCTGATGACTTGCGCCGGCGGCTGGAACGGCCATCGGCGTGCGTCTTGCACCATGCAAAACCCCGTGATTATAGCGCGCGGTGTTTTCCGACTTCGATGGCCGGGCGCTTTGCCGCGATGCGGCCAGGGTCGAATGCGCTGCAGCAGGCTGCTCAGGAAGACAATTTGCGCCGTCCTTTTTCCCATTGGAAAGGTCTGCCATGCCCTCCATGTTGACACTGGGCGGTATCGCGCTGGCGCTGCTCCTGGGCGATGCCGCCGCAGGCACCAAGCCAGTCCCGCCAGACGCGCGCAACAGCGCGCGGGCTGCCGATCACAGCGAACGCACGAGCCGGCGCAAACCCCGCATCGTGCACCTACCCAGCCCTTGGGAAGAAAGCCGCGCGCAGCGCGACCGTCGTCTGGCGCGTGAATGCCAGGGCCTGCCCAATGCAGGCGCCTGCCTGGGCTACGCGGCAGTGCCGCCGCGCGCCGCGTCCGGCCGGCGCTGACACCCGACCTACTCCGTTGGTCGGCTGCATCCTGCCGCCTGTCGGCAATTTTCTGGAACAGCATGGCTTTCTATGCTCAAGTGCACGCATGAAGATGCCATCTTCCAGTCCAGCAACTTTTTGCCGGCGCCCAGCGGCAGGACTGACCTTGGTTGAAATTCTGGTGACGCTGGCTATCGTGGCCTTGCTCATGACGCTGGCCGTGCCCTCGTTCAAGCCCTTGCTCGATCGCTGGCGCGTGCGCCAGGCCGAGGGCGCAGTCACGGACACCATACGCCTGGCACGCACCGAAGCGATCAAGCGCGGCGGCAACGTGGTGATGGAGAAGATGGCGAACTCCACCGACAACTGCACGACCGCGCCCCTGGCGAGCGACTGGGGCTGCGGCTGGCGGCTGTTTGTCGACAGCGACGGCAACGGCAAATACACCCAGGGCGAAGAGGTCTTGCTCCATGCGCGCGTGCCTGGGGGAATGGGCGTGACGCATGTGCTCGCAGCCGCGGGAACCAGCGCAGAAACCATCGCCATCAACCGCTGGGGCAACATGGACGGCATCCACGCCAAGAGCTTCATCATCTACCCCTACGCAGAAGGAACGGGCTCCACAGCCGCGCGCAGGCTGTGCGTTTCCGCGGGCGGGCGCATCCTCGAGAAAGTCGGTGCAACATGCTGAAACGCCACCAGCGCGGCATCACGCTGCTTGAGTCACTGGCCGCCATCGTGGTGATGGCGCTGGGCGTGCTCGGCATCCTGGGCGTGCAGATGCGCACGCTGGCCGACAGCCAGACGAGCGTGCGCCGTGCCCAGGCCGTGCGCATGATCGAGGACCTGAGCGAGCGCATACGCATGAACCCGCGCGGGCTGGCCGAATTGAACCAATACGTCGTGGCCTGGGAGACCAAGCCGGCCAAGGCCGGCAAGTGCACGGATGCCGCCTGCACCAGCTCCAATCTGGCGACCGACGACAGGAACCTCTGGCTGGCCAATGTCCAGCAGACGCTGCCGCTGGGCGATGCCGCCATATTCCTCGCGGCCGATGAAACCAACGATGCCAACCGCCGTCAGCTGGGCGTGATGATCAGCTGGCGCGAGAACGAAAAGATTCCCTCGGGCACCACCGCGACCGACAAGGCCGAGCAGGCCAGGTTCCGGGCGGTGCTGCAGCCCGCGGCCACCGGCGCCAACAAGCCGGTCTGCCCGCCGGACCGAAGCTGCCATCTGCAGTACATCCAGCCCAGCGCGCGCTGCCTGCCCTACGGCGCGGGCGCGGCGGGCGCCAATCTGGCGATCTGCCCGGGCTGACACCATGCGCGCCCCGCACGCCCCTTGCCGCCCGCAGCGCCAGCATGGCCTGAGCATGATCGAGCTGATGGTCGGGCTGACCATAGGCTTGCTGACCATAGCGGTCGCGATAGGCACGCTGGTGATATCGCGCCAGGTGTCGGGCACGGTCAACGATGCGAGCCAGCTGCAGCAGCAGGCGGCGCAGGCGTTTCGCACCATAGGCCAGCAGGCGCGCCAGGCGGGCTCGGTGCGCCTGAACCTGGCCATCGCCAAGGATGGCACGCAACCCATAGACGCCGGCGACAACGTGGCGTTCGAAGTGCCCAAGGGCGTCACGACGGTGGGCGGAAAAAGCGCTCCCGGAAAGAACGAATATCAGCTGGTGCTCGGTTACCAGAACTACAGCGAGAGCGTGGTCGGCAGCGCCACCGAACAGTCGATGTTCCGCGACTGCCTGGGCCAGGCGCCTTCGACCAGCGCCATACGCAGCGGCTTTGTGCTGGAAAAGGCCGTGGGCGCGACCAGCGGCGAGCTGCGCTGCGCGGGCAGCAATGACGTGAGCCAGCCGGTGATCGCCAATGTGGCCGATTTCCGCGTGCGCTTCGTCGAGCAGCAGGCCAATGTCGCCACCGGAATTCCCACCATGCAATACCGCACGGCCGAAGCGGTCGCCGCCGATGCATGGCCGCGCATCCATGCGATCGAGATCTGCCTCGAAATGGAAGGCTCGGAAAGCCAGCCCGACACCGGCGCCACGCAGTACGTGAATTGCGCCAACCAGACCGTCGCGCGCGGCAGCCGGCTGCGCATGGTGTTTCGCAGTACCTATCAGCTGCGCAGCCAGGGCCGCCCCAGCATTCCACCGCCATGACCACCTTGCGCCAACGCCAGCGCGGCGTCTCCCTGCTGATCGTCATCGTCGTCGTTCTGCTGACGATGCTGATGACCGTGTGGGCATCCAAGACGGCGCTGCTCAACGAACTGATCGTCGGCAACGACGCCGACTACCAGCGCGCGTTCGAAGCCGCGCAAGCCATGCTCCAGGACGCCGAACAGGACATCCTGGGCCAGAACATCGACGGCAGCGCCTGCGTGCCCACCAGCGACCCCAAGGTCTGCCGCACTGCGGGCAGCGTCTGGTTCATAGGCGAGGACAAGGATTTCGTCGCGCTGCTGGCCACGCTCGAAGCCGCGGCCAGCGTGCCGTGCGTCGATGCAATCTGCGCCAAGCGCACCGGCAAACAGGACTTCTGGAACGACAAGGAACTGCTCGACAAGATGCGCCAGCAGGGAGCACGTTATGGCATGTACACCGGGGCGCAAAAAGGCAGCTACAGCAATCCCATCCTGCAGGCCACGGCCGAAGGCGCGGGCGCCTGGTACTGGGTCGAGGTCATGCCCTATGCCAGCAGCGCGGGCGCGCTGATCACCAACAACCCACGCGCCGAGCCACTGGCGCTCAATCTGAAACCGGCACTGGTCTACCGCATCACGGCCATTGCCCAGGGGCTCAAGTCGGGCACGCAGGTGGTGCTGCAGTCGACGCTGGCGCGGCAGAAAATCAAGGACTGAGGGAGCGCGTATGAACAGGACATCGCTTTTGCGCCATGGCATCGTGCTGGCCGTCGCGGGCGCCGCGCTGCAGCCCGCGCTGGCCGCTCAGTGGAGTCTGGTGCAATACCCGGCCGGCACCGCCAGCCGCGAACCCGCACCCAATGTGATCGTCTCGGTCGATGACTCGGGAAGCATGGGAACCACGGGCATCAATACGCTCAAGGCCGCGCTGCGCCAGACCTTTTCCTCGGAGAACGTCGCCGACGGCCTGATACGCCTGAGCTGGCAGTCGATGAACAGCGATTGCGACACCATTCCGCTCAACACGGCCAACTGCAAGAACGCGCTCAAGAGCCTCAAGGGCACGCACCGCAGCAATTTCCTGAGCTGGGTAGAGACACTCACGCCTTCGGGCGGAACGCCCTCGCACCGCATGGTCAGGAATGCGGGCGACTACCTCAAGCGCACCGACCTGGGCATCAACAGCCCCTGGGCCTCCGACCCCGGCACCAAGGAAGCGCCGCTGATCAGCTGCCGACGCTCGTACCATATCTTCATGACCGACGGCGCCTGGAACAGCGGCACCGCGAACACCTCCCAGCATGTCGACGGCGACCGCGATCTTGCGGCCTATCAGGCGATCAACAACATCGGCAATACCGACAATACGGCGACGACCCTGGGTGACGGCAGCACCGCCTACAACCCTGCGGCTGCGACCTCGCGCCTCTACAAGGATGACTGGGGCTTCAACACCACGACCACCGTCGAGCGCGAATGCACGCTGCTGCTGTTTTGCAAGGACGTCACCAAGACGACCTATGGCCTCAATACCTTGTCCGATCTGGCCTTCCACTACTGGGCCACCGACCTGCAGCCCGGCATTGCCAACGAGATCAAGCCGCTGATCAAGAAAAGCGGTGACGAGACCTTCACGTCGGGCACGGGCAGCAGCCTCAAGACCGCGACGCTGCCGCAGTTCTGGAACCCCAGGAACAACCCCGCGACCTGGCAGCACATGACGACCTACACCATAGGCTTCGGCACGGGGGCCTCGGCCTGGAGCGGCAGCCCGACCTTTGGCAGCGACAGCTACTCCGGCGAATTGAACCGCCTGGTGACCGGCGACCTTAGCTGGCCCTCACCGCTGTGCGGCAACAACAACAGCGGCAGCGGCAACAACGCCTGCGACGGCAGCACCGGCTACGCCGCGACGGCCAAGGACAACGGCCGGCGCATAGAGCTGTGGCATGCGGCGCTCAACGGCCGCGGCAAGTTCACGCCCGCGCCCACGGCCGACGAACTCACCAAGGCCTTCAAGGACATCGTCAGCAACATCGTCGAGGACACTTCGACGCCGGTCACCAGTTTCACCAGCGCCTCTTCGTCGGTGACCCGCACCGGCACTTCTCAGTTTTCATCGGGCTACAACGCCGACGGCTGGACCGGCTATGTGCGCTCCGACACGCTGGCCCGGGGCACGGCGGCCGCGACGCCCAACACGCTCTGGGGCGTCAAGGCCGGCGTGGCCGCACCCGCCAACGCCATGACGACCGCCGACAAGCTCGATGCGCTGAGCGCCGGCGACATCGCGAACCGGCTGATTCTCACCACGGCCACCGCGACCGCGACCGCCTCCACGGAGGCACCCGTGTCATTCACCTGGGCCAACCTGGGCACCACGCAGAAAGCCGCGATCAAGCTCACCACGACCGAAACCGACGCGACCGCAACTGCACGCGTCAACTTCCTGCGCGGCGATCGCAGCACCGAAGGCACGGGCACCGTGCGGGTGCGCAAGTCACGCCAGGGCGACATCGTGAATTCGGCGCTGTGGTATGTGGGTCCGCCCGTGAGCAACCATACCTATGACGGCTACCGCGCTTTCGCCGCCAAGCAGGCAGCACGCATACCCATGGTCTACGTCGGGGGCAACGACGGCATGCTGCATGGCTTCTCGGCCGTCAATGGCGCGGAACGGATCGCCTATGTGCCCAAGGGCGTGGTTCCCCACCTCAAGGACCTGGCCACGTCCGGCTATACCCACCGCTACTATGTGGACGGATCGCCGTTCAGCGGCGACGTGGACACAGGCAGCACCACGCCCAACTGGCGCACGATGCTGATTGGCACGCTGGGCGCGGGCGGCAAGGGCTATTTCGTGCTCGACATCACCACACCGGGCAGTACCGCGACGACGGGCGCCACGGCCGTGGCCAGCAATTTCTCCGTGGCCAATGCGGCGAGCCTGGTGGTCATGGACAAGACCGCCGTGGCCGGCGACGCCACCACGGGCGATGCCGCCGACATAGGCCACATCTTCGCCGCGCCCGTCGTCGACGACAACAATCCGCAGAAATCGAGCCAGGTCGTGCGCCTGAACAATGGCCGCTGGGCCGTGGTCATGGGCAATGGCTACAACAGCCGCAACGAACGACCGGTGCTGCTGATCCAGTACCTCGATGGCGCCAGGGAACTCAAGACGCTGGTGGCCGCGACGACCGGCGACAACGCGGCCAGCAACGGCCTGTCGGCGCCACGCCTGGTGGACCTCGACGGCAACGGCACGCCCGACATCGTCTATGCGGGCGACCTGCGCGGCAATCTGTGGAAGTTCGACCTAGGTTCCGCCGACCCGGGTCTGTGGAACACGGCCTTCAGCAGCCGCCCGCTGTATTCAGCCGTCTATACCGCGGGAAATTCAAGCAGCGTGCAGCCCATCACCACCGCCCCCGTGGTCAAGCTCAACGACCGCGACGGCCTGGGTCTGATGGTCGCCTTCGGCACCGGCCGCAACATCACCGAAGGCGACCGCACCGACACATCGGTGCAGTCCATCTACTCGGTGCTTGACAGCACGGTCTACAAGTTTGTCGACGGCAAGCTCGCCGTCGACTCGGCCAAGGGCGTGGCCCAGCCCGTGGGCACAGGCTGGGCCAACCTGGTGCAGCAGACCATCTCCAACGTCGCGATTCCCGGCACGGGAAGCAGCAGCGCGCGCACCTTCTACACGGTGAGCCAGAACACGGTCGCGTTCTCTGGCAACAGCGCGCGCAAGGGCTGGTACCTGCATCTGCCCGTGACCGGCGAACGGCTGCTCGCCACCCCGTCGTTCTTCGACGGCAGCAATATTCTCGAAGTGCTGACCGAAGTGCCGGGCTCGGGCAGCAGCGTGCTTGAGGAAAGCTGCTCGCCGCCGGCCACCGTGCCCAAGGTGTTCCGCACTTTCATCAACATCATGGACGGCCGCAAGCCCAGCGTGCAGCTCATGGACACCAACGGCGACGGCATCTACAACAGCACCACGGACAGGGGCACCTCGCGCATGACGGCTTCGGTCAAGGAAAGCAATTCCAGCAACCAGAGCAAGGAAATCCGCACCGGCTCGGACGGAATCAAGGACGAGTTCATAAGACTGCCCGAACAACCACTGCGTCCCAGCTGGCGTCAGCTGCGTTGATGCGCCTGCAGAAAGGCCCAGACCCATGCGACCTGTTTCCTCCCGCGGCTTCACCCTGATCGAGCTGATGATCGTCGTGGCCATCGTCGGCATCCTGTCGACCGTGGCCTTTCCCAGCTACCAGGAATACCTGCGCCGCGCAGCGCGCTCCGAAGCCAAGGCCGGCCTGCTGCAGGCCGCGCAATGGATGGAGCGCGCGGCGACGGTCTCCGGCGTCTATCCGACCGCGGCCAACACCAACAATGCGAATTTCTTTCCCACCGGACTGCGCAGCGTGCCGTCCAACCGTTACGCCATTGCCTTGCCGGCGGCCAGCAGCACCAACACCGCCTTTTTGCTGACCGCCACGCCGCAGAATGCCCAGGTCGGCGACAAATGCGGCACGTTCACGCTGGCGCAAAATGGCGAGCGCGGCAATACCGGCATGCAATCGGGAGCCACCTCCGTCGATTGCTGGAACCGCTGAGCGCCCGCGAACACCAGGCACTTGTGCGCTAGGATGGCGGCCACATGACGGCCTCTCCTGACTTTATGCAACAAGCGCTGGCGCAAGCCGCCCAGGCGCTTTATTCCAGCAACCCCAATCCGCGCGTCGGCTGCGTGATCGTCGCTCCCGACGGCCATACCGTTCTGGGCCAGGGCCACACCCAGCCCGTAGGTGGCCCCCATGCCGAAGTGATGGCGCTGCGCGCTGCCGCGGCCCAGGGCAACGATGTGCGCGGCGCGACCGCCTATGTCACGCTCGAGCCCTGCGCCCACCAGGGCCGCACCGGGCCCTGCTGCGATGCGCTGGTCGCGGCCGGCATAGGCCGCGTGGTGGCCGCGCTCGAAGACCCGAACCCGCTGGTCGCGGGCCAGGGTTTTGCGCGACTGCGCGCCGCCGGCGTGGCCGTCGAAGTCGGCCCGGGCGCGAGCGAAGCGCGCGAACTGAACATCGGCTTTCTGAGCCGCATGCTGCGCGGCACCCCCTGGGTGCGGATGAAAGCCGCAGCCTCGCTGGACGGCACGACGGCGCTGGCCAACGGCCAAAGCCAATGGATCACATCCCCCGAAGCCCGCGCCGACGGCCACGCCTGGCGCGCCCGGGCCTGCGCCGTGCTCACGGGCATAGGCACGGTGCTGCAGGACAACCCGCGCCTCGACGTGCGCGGCCTGGACATCCCGCGCCAGCCGCATGTGGTGATTGTCGACAGCCGGCTGCAGACACCGCTGGACGCCAAGCTGTTCGTGCCCGGCCGCAACTGCTACATCTACACGGCCAGCGACAGCGCGGCCAAGACCGAAGCCCTGCAGGCGCTGGGCGCTGTCGTCATTCACCTGCCCAATGCCCAGGGCAAGGTCGACCTCGCGGCCATGCTGCGCGATCTGGGCCAGCGCGCCATCAATGAACTGCATGTCGAAGCCGGCTTCCAGCTCAACGGCTCGCTGCTGCGCGAGGCGCTGGTCGACGAACTGCTGCTCTATCTCGCGCCCAAGCTGCTGGGCTCGGGCCGCGGCATCTGCCACATCGGCCCGCTGACCGCGCTGGCCGACGGCCCCGAACTCGCCTTCCATGGCGTGAGCAGCGTGGGCCCGGATATCCGCGTGCTGGCGCGCTTCGCCCAGCGCCCCGCTCTCTAGCCCTGGCCCTGCCCTTCTTTTTTCCACCTGCCACAATCAAGCACATGTTTACTGGAATCATCACCGGCATGGGGCGCATTGCCGCCGTGCAGTCGCTTGGCGACACTCCGGCCCATGGCAAGCGCCTGGTCATTGAAACCCCTGCTGGCTACCTCGACGATGTCGGCCTGGGCGACAGCATCGCGCTCAACGGCGCCTGCATGACCGTCACCACGTTTGACAGGTCCGCCAACACCTTCAGCGTCGACATCTCGGCCGAATCGCTGGACAAGACGTCGGGCCTGGCGCAGACCGGCCCGGTCAACCTGGAAAAAGCCCTGCAGGCCCATGACCGCCTGGGCGGCCACCTGGTCAGCGGCCATGTTGACGGCCTGGGCCGCGTGACCCACTTCGCACCGCTGGGCGAAAGCTGGGAACTGCGCATCTTCGCGCCCGCCGAGCTGGCGCGCTATGTGGCCTACAAGGGCTCGATCACCGTCAACGGCGTGAGCCTCACGGTCAACCAGGTGCGCGATCAGGCCGACGGCTGCGAGCTGAGCATCAACCTGATTCCGCACACCGTGGAGAACACTGCCCTGGGCGTGCTGAGCGCGGGCTCGCAGGTCAATCTTGAAATCGATCTGATCGCGCGCTATGTCGGCCGCATGATGGACCGACCCGCTGCCAGCGCCTGATCGCCGCGCAAGCCAGCCTTGTCTTACAAGCAAGCGCGCCGACTGCAGCTATACCTAGGGTAGCGGGGCTGGCTTCAAGCCGGCCCTCCATCCCACCTCTGCCGCTTTGCTTCCTATGCCTAATGTCCCCGAATACCGGCTGGTCCAGCGCACTCGTGCCAGGAGCCCGCGCTGGCGCGGGGCCTTGTGCGCCCTGCTGCTGACTTTTGGCCTCAGTGCCTGCGCCAACCTGCCGCAGGACGTGGCCAGACCCGTATCCCAGGCCTGGCAGCAGCCCGCCCAGACCGCGCTCGGACAATGGCTGCGCCAGCGGCATGCGGCCGACAAGGCGCGCCACCCCTCGGCCTTCATGCTGCTTTCCGGCGCACCCGCGGCCTATGGCAGCCGGCTGGCGCTGATCGAGGCCGCGCAAAAGACGCTGGACCTGCAGTACTACGCCATCCATGCCGATGCAAGTGCGGGCCGCCTGCTGCGCGGCCTGGTCACGGCCGCCGAGCGCGGGGTGCGCGTGCGCATCCTGCTGGACGACTTCCACAGCGCGGGCAACAACGCCCAGGTGCTGCGCCTGGCCTATGTGCCCAACATCGAGATGCGGCTGTTCAATCCCGTTCCCGGACCGCGCAACTCCACGGTGATGCGCGCCTTGAGCACGCTCACCGACTTCCACCGCGCCCAGCAGCGCATGCACAACAAGCTGTTTCTCGCGGACAACGTGATTGGCATCGCGGGCGGGCGCAATCTGGGCGATGCCTATTTCGACCAGGATGACAGCGGCAACTTCGTCGATCTCGACGTGATGGCCGCCGGCCCCGTCGTGCAGGACCTGTCGCGCAGCTTTGACAGCTACTGGAACAACCAGCGCGCCTACCCCGTGCAGTCACTGGTCAGCCGCGAGGAGCTCGAGCGCATGGAAACGTCGGACCAGGCCGCGGCGCGCAAGGCGGCGCAGGCCGGGCTGCCCAACGGCCATCCCCAGACGGCGGCAGCGCCTGCGGTCGCGACCAGCGAGGGCCTGCTGCCCGCGGCCGCGGCGTCGGCCCCCGAGAAACCGTCCTCGACCATCTGGGACCAGACACCCATGGATCTCGACAAGGCGCCCTGGGTCTGGGCGCGCGCCGCCGTGCTGGCCGACAAGCCCACCAAGATCGCGCTGGAAGGCGAAGGTCCTACGCCCACGGCGGCCAGCACGGCGGCCGCGGCCGCAGCGCCGAGCCAGCCCGGTGAATCACGGGACGAAGCCGACGCGCCCGCGGCAAGCGCCACCACCACCCAGCCACCGGGCCTGCGCCCGGGAACCGGCACCATGGCCGTGCGCTCGGGCGGCAATCTGGCGGCCGTGGGCATGCAGGCCGATACCGTGGTCGACGGTCTGCTGGCCCTGATCCGCCATGCGCGCCGCGATCTGCTGGTGGTCTCGCCCTATTTCGTTCCCGGCGACGACATGAAGCAGGCATTTGCTGCGGCGCGCAAACGCGGCGTGCGCGTGCGCGTGCTGACCAACTCCCTGGCCTCCAACGACGCTCCCGTGGCCCACGCGGGCTATGCGCGCCACCGCAAGGACCTGCTGGACATGGGTGTGCAGCTCTACGAGATGCGCAGCGAACGCGCAGGCCTGCGCGACAGCCTGTCATCGGGCAGCGGCGCCGGCGCCTCGCGCGCCATGCTGCATTCCAAGCTGCTGGTCATTGACGGCGGCCTGGTCGCGGTCGGCTCGATGAACCTCGACATGCGCTCGCAGCTGCACAACACCGAAATTGCCTTGCTGATAGCCAGTCAGGCCCTGGGGCGCGTGGCCACCGAGAATATCGAGGCCGGTCTGGCGGAAAGCGCCTGGAACGTGGTGCTGACCGAGGACAACCGCCTGCTGTGGCGCGCGCCCCAGGGCAGCGGCCTGGACGACGCGTATTCCGAACCCGATGCCAGCCTGCCGCTGCGCTGGATGCTCAAATTGCTCGGCCCGCTGGCACCCGACCATCTGCTGTGAAGCGGGCCGCCAGGCCTTCTGCCTGGCATGTCCCGCCTAGCCCCAGCGATGCGGCAGGTCTTCGACCCAGCGCGTGATGGCGCTCTGGTCGGTCTGCACGCGCACTTCCTCGAACGCGATCTCGGCCTCGGGGTAGCGCCGGCGCAGCAGGTTAAGCCATTGCTTGAGACGTCCCGCGCGCTGGCGCGGCTCGAGGTCTTCGCAGACCATTTCCCAGAAACGTGCAATCTGCGGCAGCAGCGATGCCCAGCTGACCTCGACCAGTGCCGCCTGTGCCTGTGGCCCTTCGACCGCAGCGCGTATGGCCAGCGCCAGGCCAGGGTCGGCGACAATGCCCCGGCCCAGCATCAGGTCGTCGCAGCCCGACTGCGCGCGGCAGCGCAGCGCTTCCTCCACCGTCCAGATCTCGCCGTTGGCAATCACCGGCACGGCCACCGCTTCGCGTATGCGCGGAATCAGCTCCCAATGGGCCGGCGGCCGGTAGCCGTCCAGCTTGGTGCGCGCATGCACCACGATTTCGCAGGCCCCGCCCGCGGCCATGGCCTGGGCGCATTCGCGCATCAGGCTGGTATCGTTGAAGCCCAGCCGCATCTTGGCCGAGACCGGCAGATGCGCTGGCACGGCGGCGCGCACGGCAGCGACGACCCGCGCAATATGCTCGGGATCCTGCAGCAGCGCCGCGCCGCCGCCATGGCGGTTGACGACCTTGGCCGGGCAGCCGAAGTTGAGGTCTATGCCCTCGGGTCCCAGCCGCGCCAGGTTGGCGGCATTCTCGGCCAGACTCTCGGGGTCCGAGCCCAGCAGCTGGGCGCGCACCGGCACGCCGGCCAGCGTGCGGCTGCCGTTGCGCAATTCAGGCATGGTGCGCAAGAACACCTTGTCGGGCAGCACCGTGCCCGTGACTCGAATGAACTCGCTGACGCAGCGGTCCGAGCCGCCCACGCGGGTCAGCACATCGCGCAGCACGAAATCCAGCAGTCCTTCCATGGGTGCGAGCAGCAGCTTCATTGCCCCACCCCGCACCCCAGGGCCGGTTGCAGCCCTCTCACCCGATTCATCATAAAAATTCCGCATTCCCGCTGATCTGACCCGCATTGTCGCGCCAAGGCGCATGTCCCGCCGCCGCGCAAGTCACAGCCCCGTCATCTGCATGGAGTGCAATCAGCGTTTCTCGGATCGATGGTCTGCCCATGCTGCTGTACAAGACGACCAAAGCCCACCAGGAACTGACGCCCGGCTCGCGCAGCCTGAACCTGCGCCAGCGCTCGCTGCTGCTGCTTGCCGAAGGCACGCCGTACATCCAGCTGGCGCAGATGTACCACGGCCAGGGCGAAGCCCTGGTGGGCCAGCTGCTGGAATCGGGCTACCTGGAGTCGCGCGCCATGGAGCTGGCGCTGCCGCTGCTCGAGCCCACCGCCAGGCCCGAGCCACCGAGGCCGGCCGAGCCTGCCGCGCCACCCGTGATGACGCTGGCCGGAACGCGCATGTACCTGTTCGACATGGTCGAGCGGCTGTTTGCCAATCGCCAGCAATCGGTGGCCGAACAGCTGCGCCAGGCGCTGCGCGAGGCACGCGATGTGCAGGCATTGCGCAGCGTCTGCGACGCGCTGCTCAATGCCGTCGCCCAGCATGCGGGGGCGCAGCGCGCCATGCAGCTGAGCCAGCAGCTGGTGCATCTGGTGCCCGACTGGAGTCTGGAATCCCATGACCATGCACCATGAAAAAAGCCGGGGCTCCCATGGGAGCCCCGGCCTCACGGTTTTCGCCCAGGCGCTGAATCAGCGCACCGCAAGCCGCCACAGCGTGGTGACTTCCGCCGCGCGCGCTGCATGCAGCGCATCGGAGGTGTCCGCCACCTTGCCGTGATGGGCCTTGGCGTCAAGACGGCCGACCACCTTCAGGCCGGCGGCATCGATCCAGCCCATCAGCTCTTCGCGGCTGCGCAGTCCCAGGTGCTCGGCCAGATCCGACAGGATCAGCCAGGCTTCGCCGTCCAGCGTCAGATGCTCGGCAACACCGCCGAGAAAGCCGCGCAGCATGCGGCTGCCCTCGTCATAGATCGCGTGCTCGAGCGCCGAGCTCGGCTTGGCCGGCACCCAGGGTGGGTTGCAGACCACCAGCGGCGCGCGGCCTGCGGGGAACAGGTCGGTCTTGAGCAGCTCGACCTTGTTCAGGCAGCCCAGCGTCTGCAGGTTCTCGCGTGCGCAGTCAATGGCGCGCGACGACATGTCGGTGGCGACAATGCGCTTGACCCCGCGGCGCGACAGCACGGCCGTGAGCACGCCCGTGCCGACACCGATGTCATAGGCCAGCGCCTGTGCGCCCGCCGGCAGCGGCGCTTCGGCCACCAGGCCCACATACTCGGCGCGCACCGGCGAAAACACCGCATAGTGCGGGTGAATGCGGTTGTTCGGGGCAATGCCCAGGGCTTCGACTTCAACGCCCTTCTTGCGCCACTCGTGCGCACCGACCAGGCCCAGCAGTTCACGCAGCGGCGTGACGATGGTCTGGTCCAGCTTCTCGGGCTTGCCCCAGCCTTCGGTGATCGGCAGGCGCAGATCGGGTGCGCGGCGCAGGCTGATCACATAGTCGGGCTGCAGCTCGATCAGAATGCTCGACAGCACGCGCGCGCGCTGGGCCTGGGCCTGGCGGTGCAGGTGAAACGCATGCGGGAAGGTTTCTTCGGGCAGGATTTCCTGCTTCTGCGCCGCCTGGCGCTTCTGATGACGCGCCTTGGCCGAGGACTTGCGCGGATCGCGCTCCTGGCGGCGCATCAGCGCCTGCAGCAACAATCGCGCGTTCTGGAAGTCGCCCCGCCACAGCAGCGAAGTTCCTTCGCAGGCCAGACGGTGGGCCGCATCGGCGGACAGGGTGTCGTCGGCGATCACCACCTTGCGGGGTGCCGCGAGACCACTTTCAGAGCGCCAGACAGCGCTGCGCTCTTGATTTTTTTCACGCCAATGCAGCATCGGGGCTTTCAGTTCAATGGGCGCTTGAGGCGCACTTCTTCAATCTTGATACCGCCAATGACAGCAGTCTTGGCGGTCGACATTTCGCGCTTGAAACCGGCCATCTCATGGAAGCGCAGAGCGCGTTCATTGCGCAGCGGCACCCAGGCGGTGACATTGGTGCAGCCTTCTTCGGCCAGGCCGTCGCGGGCTGCATCCCAGAGGGTCACACCCACGCCTTGGCCCCAATGCGAGGGGGCCGCGTAAATGGCCCAGATCTCGCCGGTGGTAGGACGGGACTTCTCATCGCGTGAGCGATCGAAGCCGACAAAGCCCACGATCTTGTCGCCGTCGATGGCGACCTGGACCTGGGGCTCACAATATTCAATGGCTTCACGCCAGTACGCCTGGCGCTTTTCTACCGACGACATGGATTTCAACTGATCGTCAGGAACCAGCCCTCGGTATGCCTCCGTGGCGGAGGCGGTATGGATCTGTGCAATGGCCTTGGCATCGCGAAGCGTGGCGGGACGAACCTGGAAACTGGACATGGAAATACCGAAACGAAAACAGGTGAAAATGGGAAAAGCGGAATTGTCGCCGCAAACGTTTTTTTGCCTACTGGCGCGAATGTGTAGCCATTCACGCGAGTACGGCTGTCTTGATCGCCTTGCCCTGCCAAAGCCGATGTGATAACGCCTGTAAAACAGGCAAACACCGGCGTCGGCCTGGCCAACCCGGACAGGCTCAACGTTCGATGGATGGTGACAAAAATGCCTTGCTCGGGCCTGAAAATCCTGCGGGTGACGCAGGCTGTACAGGCGCTATAACCAGCGCCGGAGCAGCCCCATCACCCGGTCAAGCCGAGGCCCGTAGGGAGGATAGAACAACGCTCCCATGGACCAGCGCGACTGCAGCAACACCGACTTCTGGTGACTGAACCGCAAAAAGCCTTGCTCTCCGTGGTACGCCCCCCAGCCGCTGTCGCCCACTCCGCCAAACGGCAGATTGTCGTGCGCTATGTGCATCAGGGTGTCGTTGACCGTCACCCCGCCGCTGACAGTTTGCCGAAGTATACCGTCCCGCACATTTTCATCGCTGCCGAACCAGTATAGGGCCAGGGGCCTGGGTCCGGCATTGAGCGCCGCGACCACGTCATCGAGGCGCTCGTAGGTGATCACGGGCAGGATGGGCCCGAAGATTTCCTCCTGCATCAACTGCATTTCCGAAGTCGCGCCAAACACCAGAGCGGGCGGCATCTGGCGCTCGGCGGCGTCGCTCCACAGGCTGGCCGCGGCCTCGCCGGGCTGGGGCTGGGCCGGCCCCATCACATCGATTCGCGCGCCCAGCGACTGCGCCTGGCGCAGCATCTGACGCAAGCGCGCCAGGTGGCGCTTGGTCAGGATGGAAGCGTAATCGGGATTGCCGATGAGGGTCGGGTAAAGCCGTGCCACGGCAGCGCGGTAGGCCTGGGCAAACGCCTGTTCGCGCCCGCGCGGCAGCAACACGTAGTCGGGAGCAACGCAGGTCTGGCCCGCATTGAGCAGCTTGCCATGGGCAATCTTCAGCGCGGCATCGGCAAGATCGCAATCCTGGGCAATCAGGCAGGGAGACTTGCCGCCCAGCTCCAGCGTGGTGGGCGTCAGATGGACTGCCGCAGCCTGGGCCACGCGCCGGCCCACGGCCGTGGAGCCGGTAAACACCAGATGGTCGAAGGGCAGCCCGGAAAACTGGGTGGCAATGCTGGCATCGCCTTGCACCACGCAGAACTCGTCGGGCGCAAAGAACTGCTCGACCAGCGCCGCCAGCTGGGCCGAGGTATGCGGCGTGAGCTCGCTGGGCTTGAGCATCACGCGGTTGCCCGCGGCCAGGGCCGTGATGGCGGGCGCCAGCGCCAGCTGCACCGGGTAGTTCCAGGGCGAGATCACGCCCACCACACCCAGCGGCTGACGCTCTATGCGCGCGCGCGCCGGCAGCAGGTACAGGGGCGTGCGCACCTTCTGCGGCCGCATCCAGCGCGACAGCTTGCGCAGGCACTGGTTGAGCAGGTTGCGCAGCACGAAGAAATCGGCCACCTCCGTCAAGCGCGGCGAGCGCATGCCGAAATCGGCCTGCACCGCGGCGGCCAGCACCGCCCCATGTTCGTCAAGCATCTTGCGCATGCGCAGCAGGCGCTCGCGCCGCAGCAGCAATGGCACCTCGACCTGGGTTCGGCTGGCCTGGTGCTGGACCTCAAACAAACGATGGAGATCGGCAGGGGTCATCAAAATGCGCGCTCACAAAAACAATAGCCAAAAACATCCTCCCTGCATCCCAAGCCTGGGCGCAGCGGGCAAGGGCCGCACATGGGCAGCCGAGGCGACCCAAGCCGGTTCAGCGGCTCAGGGACTGTTCCTGATCTCGCGCGGCTGCACGTCAACGACTTCGTCATTGCCGCGCAGAATGCCGCCGCGGTGGCGCAGGCTGTCGGCAGCGGCTTGCGCGGCAGGCGCCGCAGCGCCGGCTGCCGTCCAGGTGCTGCGCGAACGGTAGACGCTGCTCCAGGCGGCGCCCGGGCTCACACCCATGACCCACGGAGTGACCGGACGACCTGTGAGCTTGGCCCAGAGCGCGCGCGCGCCCCAGACCAGCGCCAGCAGGCTGGCCGCAGCCAACAGGCTGAGGAAGAACACGGTTGCGGCGATGAGCAGGAAAATGCGCACCGACCAGCGAACCACCAGTGTCACGAAGTCATTCAAAACTTGGCCTTTCTCGCCGACCAGGAGGCTCACTCCCGGTCAGCCAATGTAAATTGGAAGACACCCGGCTGCAGCACCGGATCGACCTGCACCGCGATCACGCTCTTGGGCGGGAAGCGCCCTTCGAGCAGCAAGCGCGACAGCGGGTTCTCGATGCGCTGCTGTATTGCCCTCTTGAGCGGGCGCGCACCGAACACCGGATCGAAACCGACCTTGGCCAGCTCGTCCACAGCCTGGGGCGAGATCTCCAGCGTGAGGTCCATCTTCGCCAGGCGCTTCTCGAGCAGCTGCAGCTGGATCCGTGCAATCGACGCGATATTTTTCGCATCCAGCGCATGGAAGACCACAGTTTCGTCGATGCGGTTAAGGAATTCGGGTCGGAAATGGTTTTTTAGTTCCCCCCAGACCGCATCCTTGATGTCGCTGGCATCCTCGCCCACCATGGCCTGTATCAGCGACGAACCGATATTGCTGGTCATCACGATGACGGTGTTCTTGAAATCCACGGTGCGTCCCTGGCCGTCCGTGAGGCGACCATCGTCAAGCACCTGCAGCAGCACATTGAACACATCGGGATGGGCTTTTTCCACCTCGTCGAGCAGCAGCACGCTGTAGGGCTTGCGGCGCACGGCTTCCGTCAGGTGGCCGCCTTCCTCGTAGCCCACATAGCCCGGTGGCGCGCCGATCAGCCGCGCGACCGAATGCTTTTCCATGAACTCGCTCATGTCCACGCGGATCAGATGGTCTTCGCTGTCAAACAGGAAGCCGGCCAGCGCCTTGCACAGCTCGGTCTTGCCCACGCCCGTGGGGCCGAGAAACAGGAACGAACCGGTCGGGCGATTGGGATCGGACAGGCCAGAGCGCGAACGCCGGATCGCATTGGCGACGGCGGCAATGGCCTCATCCTGGCCGACCACGCGCTCGTGCAGCTTGTCTTCCATCTTCAGCAGCTTGTCCTTCTCGCCCTGCATCATCTTGGCCACGGGAATGCCCGTGGCGCGGCTCACGACTTCGGCGATCTCCTCGGCGCCCACCTGGGTGCGCAGCAGCCGGTGCGCGGGCGCACCGTTTGCCCCCACGCCGTCCTCATGCTCCTGGGCTTGCTTGAGTTGCTGTTCGAGCGCAGGCAGCTTGCCGTATTGCAGCTCGGCAACCTTGTTGAAATCGCCCTTGCGCTTGAGCTCCTCGATCTGGATGCGGATCTGGTCGACGTCCTTGCGGATTTGCTCCGAACCCTGGGCGCTGGCTTTCTCGCTTTTCCAGATGTCCTCGAGATCGGCGTACTCGCGCTCCAGGCTGACCAGTTCTTCCTCGATCAGCGACAGGCGCTTTTGCGAGGCCTCGTCCTTTTCCTTCTTCATCGCTTCGCGCTCGATCTTGAGCTGGATCATGCGCCGGTCGAGCCGGTCAAGCACTTCGGGCTTGGAATCGATTTCAATCTTGATCTTGGCCGCGGCCTCGTCAATCAGGTCAATGGCCTTGTCGGGCAGGAAGCGGTCGGTGATGTAGCGGTGGCTGAGCTCGGCCGCGGCAACGATTGCCGGGTCGGTGATGTCCACGCCATGGTGGGCTTCGTACTTGACCTGCAGGCCGCGCAGGATGGCAATCGTGTCCTCCACGCTCGGCTCGTTGACCAGCACCTTCTGGAAGCGGCGCTCGAGCGCGGCGTCCTTCTCGATGTACTTGCGGTATTCATCCAGCGTGGTCGCGCCAATGCAGTGCAGCTCGCCGCGTGCCAGCGCCGGCTTGAGCATGTTGCCGGCGTCCATCGCGCCATCGGCCTTGCCGGCGCCGACCATGGTGTGGATTTCGTCAATGAACAAGATGACACGGCCTTCTTCCTGGCTGAGCTCCTTGAGCACGGCCTTGAGCCGCTCCTCGAAATCACCGCGGTACTTGGCCCCCGCCAGCAGGCCCGCCATGTCAAGCGACAGCACGCGCTTGTTCTTGAGGCTTTCGGGCACTTCGCCGGCCAGTATGCGCTGGGCCAGGCCTTCGACAATGGCCGTCTTGCCCACGCCGGGCTCGCCGATCAGCACCGGGTTGTTCTTGGTGCGGCGCTGCAGCACCTGGATGGCGCGGCGTATTTCCTCGTCGCGGCCAATCACCGGGTCGAGCTTGCCGCTGCGCGCGCGCTCGGTCAGATCTAGCGTGTATTTCTTCAGGGCTTCGCGCTGGCCTTCGGCTTGCGCGCTGTCCACGCTGTTGCCGCCGCGCACTGCCTCGATGGCCGACTCCAGGCTCTTGCGCGAAAGTCCGTGCTCCTTGAGCAGTTGGCCGGCGCGGGTGTTGCTGTCGGTCAGCGCCAGCAGGAACAGCTCGCTGGCAATGAACTGGTCGCCGCGCTTGAGCGCTTCCTTCTCGGTGGCCTGCAGCAGCCGCGCGAGGTCGGAGCCGACCTGCACCTGGTCCTGCACCTGCACCTTGGGCAGGTCGTCCACGGCTTTTTGCGTCGCGGCCTGCAAGGCGCTGACATTGGCGCCCGCACGCTGCAGCAGCGAGCGCGGACCGTCATCCTGCTTCAGCAAGGCCAGCAGCAGATGCAAGGGGTCGATGTTGGAATGGTCGCTGCCCAGCGCAAGCGTCTGGGCTTCAGACAGGGCTTCTTGGAATTTTGTCGTCAGTTTGTCAATACGCATGGGTGAAATACCTCCGAATTGCTCCACAGGTGGGGGCCATCCCCCCCATTTCAAGCCAAAACCCGGCCAGCGAGGTGCCAGACAAGGGCGCGACCACACCCCACCGAGACGGTTCAGCCGCCGTCGGTCGCGCTTGCCCAGCGCGCCAGCGCGGCGTCGTCGGCGCTGCGCGCATCGACCCAGCGCGCACCCTGGGGCGTCTGCTCCTTTTTCCAGAAAGGCGCCTGGGTCTTGAGATAGTCCATGATGAACTCGCAGGCCTGGAACGAGGCACCGCGGTGGGCCGCGCTCACGGCCACGAACACGATCTGGTCCAGGGGCTGGAGCAGGCCCACGCGGTGGATCACGCGCGCGCCAAAAATGCCGAAGCGCGCAATCGCCTGATCGACGATGGCCGCAATCGATGCCTCGGTCATGCCGGGATAGTGTTCAAGCTCCATCGATGCCACGGCGTCGCCGTCGTTGCGATCGCGCACGCAGCCGACAAAGCAGCAGACCGCGCCCACGCGCGCGTCAAAGGCGCGCAGCGCGGCCAGCTCGGCGCTGGCGTCGAAATCCTGGGCCTGCACGGCAATATGCACCGTGTGACCATCAGCGGCCATATCCTTCATGGCGCACGGTGCAGCCGCGGGGCCGACAATAGCGCCAGTTCCTCTTGCACCACGGTGGCCAACTGGCGGTTCTCCTTGGTGTTCGGCAAGCCGACCACCAGGGCCTGCAGACGCTGGAGATCACCCACGGTGGGCGCCACCTTGATCTGTGCGCAAGCGGCACCGGCATTGCCGGCGCGTATCAGGCCAAACACCTTGTTGGCCCATTCATTCTTGTTGTGCGCCATGGCGCCCTCTCATAGTCAAAACGGCAATGCGTTTTTCGTTAGCATTGACCTGCACTGTAACCTTCAGACCATGGCCTCTCTTGCAATCACCACCAGCCACTACAAGCTTTTCCCGTCGCCGCGCAATGAACACCGCGTGGTCTTCGAGTACGAAGTCTTTGTGCCCTACCCCTACGCGCTGATCGATCTGCCGAGTTTCGACTTCAAGGGCAGGTACAGCCTGTTTGCCGCCTGCCGCATCAAGGACATGAAGATGGGGCAATTGGCGACTTTCGAGCAGGTGGACGACGCCATCCACTTCGAGAAAAATTTCACGCCGGATTGAGCCATGTCAGAAGGCAACCAATTGACCGTCGCGCCAAGCTTTGCAGCGCTTTATGCCGACCGCGGCGCGCGCCTGCGCTTGCCGATTGCCGAAGTGCTGGCGCGCTATGAACTGTGCGAGGACCTGGCCAGCCATCTGGTCGAGCAGGCGCAGATCCTGTATCACCGCGAAGCGCCGTCCGAAGCCGGCGTGCTGCTGGGCATGCACGCCGCCTTGCGCGCCGACGACAGCCTGCTCAATGCTGCCGAAGCCGGCTGGGTGGTGCAGCGCCTGGCAGAGCTGCTGGAGTGGCGCTGCCCGCAGCTGCCCGGGCCTGACAGCGACGAGGCTAAGTAGCGCAGCCCTTGGAACTGTCACGCCCCAGCAAGGGGGCAGCGAGGAAGGGCCGCCCCGCACCGAGGCTGCCGTCCCTGGCCGGGCGCCCCCTCCACCGAAGCTTGAGAGGGGGAAGACGGGGCCCGCCTAGGGCGAAGCGGATCAGGGGGTGAGACGATTTAGCATTCTCTGCACCTGCCCATGCGTCCATTCGCCGCCGCGCGCGGCGGCGATGCCGCGGCGATTGAGTTCGGCCGCCATTTCGCGGTGCGTCAGGCCCAGTGCCTGGAACTCGGCAAACACCGGCTGCTGCAGCCGCGCAAACGCATCGGCCGAGGCCGTGCGCTTTTCCAGCGTGGCCTGCAGATTGCGCGTGCCGGCGCGGCCCAGCACCACGCCGCGGGCCTTGGCCTCGGCCAGCGCGGCGCGCGTGCGCTCGCTGACCGAAAGCGGTGCGGAGCAATCCTGGGACATGCTCAGCCTCCGGTCACGGGCGGAAAGAACGCGACTTCATCGCCTGCGGCCAGCAGCGCGGACTCGTCGCTGAGCACCTGGTTGTGCGCCATGCGCACCGCCTTGCCGCGCGCCAGCGCCTGGGCGCTGGCGTCGCCGCGTGCAATCAACTCATCGCGCAGCGCGCCCAGCGTGGCCGCAGACGTCCAACAGGTTTCGGCGCCCGTGCCCAGCGCCTCGCGAATCGAGGCGAAGTAGCGCACGGTGACCGCGATCGGGGTAGTCATGCCATCAGCTCCGCAAAGGACAGGAAGCGCACAGTATCGCCGCGCGCAATCGCGTTCTCGGGCGGGTTGTCGACCACGCCGTCGCCCCAGGCCGCCGACGTCAGCAGGTTGGAGGTCTGGTTGCGAAACAGCTCCAGGCCGCCGGCCTGGTTGTAGCGCACACGCAGGAATTCGCGCCGGCGGTCGCCGCGCGGCCAGTCGAAATCGGCGCGCGCCGCGATGCTGCGCGGCGCGACATCGGCCACGCCCTGCAGGCGCAGCAAAAACGGCCGCACCAGCAGCAAAAAGGTCACGAAGCTCGACACGGGGTTGCCCGGCAGCCCCATGAAATGTGTAGCTCCAAGCGGGCCCAGGCGGCCATAGGCAAACGGCTTTCCGGGCTTCATCGCGATTTTCCACAGGTCGAGCTGGCCAAGCTGCTCCAGCGCCGGCTTGATATGGTCTTCCTCGCCCACCGACACGCCGCCGCTGGTCAGTATCAGGTCGTGCGCGCTGGCCGCGTCGCGCAGCGCCGCAACGGTCGCCTCGCGCTGGTCGGGAACAATGCCCAGGTCGGTGACCTCGCAGCCCAGGCGCTGCAGCATGGCGCGCAAAAAGAAACGGTTGCTGTTGTAGATCGCGCCCGGCGGCATGTCCTCGGGGCGCACGCTGCCCGGCATGACCAGTTCGTCGCCGGTGGAAAACAGCGCCACGCGCGGACGGCGCGCGACAGCCAACTGCGCCAGGCCAATGCTGGCCGCCAGCCCCAGTTCGGCCGGCGTAAGCCGCGTGCCGGCTTCAAGCACCACGGCGCCGCGCACGATGTCGTCGCCCGCGCGCCGCACCCATTGGCCGGCCCTGGGCTGGGCGTTGACGCGCACGCTGCCGTCGTCCTGGAGTTCGCAGTCTTCCTGCATCACCACCGCGTCGGCGCCTTCGGGCAGCGGCGCTCCGGTGAAAATGCGCGCCGCGGTCGCGGGCGCGAGCGCCCGCCCCATCTGGCCCGCGGCAATGCGCTGCGACACCGGCAGCAGCGTGCCGGCGGCAAGCACATCGGCGCTGCGCAGCGCATAGCCGTCCATTGCGCTGTTGTCGTGCGGCGGCACCTGCAGCGGCGACCGCAGCTGCGCCAGCAGCACGCGGCCGTCGGCATCGAAAGTGCTCACCTGCTCGCTGCCGTCAAGCGTGCGGGCCTGGGCCAGCACGGCCGCGAGCGCGGAATCAAGGGAAGTCAGGGAATCGCGCATATCAGCTTTCATTCAGGCAAGCGGTAGTCGAAGCGTGCGCCCTGGGCAATCAGCCAGTCGGTCACGGCATCGGGCCGGTTCAGGTCCAGCAGCGTCAACTGCGCGGGCAGCGCCGGAAGCTGGCCGGGATCATCGGTGGCCAGCGCCAGCACGCCGGCGTCTTCGGTGCAGCGCAGTGGCCGCTCGGCCTGGCCCGCGACCGGCGCGCGCCAGACTTCGATTTTCGGCAGATCGCCATGCTTGAAGCCTTCAACCAGCACCCAGTCGACGCCGGCATCGAGCTCGGCAAGCATGGCATGGATATCGAGCGCGCCGGGCTGCTCGAACTCGCGCATCAGCGCCAGGCGCTGGTCCGAGACCACGAGCACCTCGAACGCCCCGGCCTGGCGGTGGCGCCAGCTGTCCTTGCCCGGCTGGTCGATGTCGAAGCGGTGGTGGGCATGCTTGACCACCGACACGCGCAGGCCGCGCGCGCGCAGCTGGGCAATGACCTGCTCGACCAGCGTGGTCTTGCCCGCGCCGGAATAACCGGCAAAGCCGACCACTTTCATGGCCGGCCCCGCATCCCAGACTGCATGCGTTTGTACCGCCCACGGCCCATGCAACTGGCGCGCCACAGCAAGGAGGCAGCGAGGAAGGGCCGCCCCGCACCGAGGCTGCCGCCCCCCTCCACCGAAGGATGAGAGGGGGGAGCGGCGAAGCCGCTCAGGGGGTGCTTCATTTCAGCAGTGCTTGACGATATAGGCCTTGACCTGCTCGACATCGGCCGGCATGCGCTGCACGCGCTTGGGCAGGTCTTCGATGCCGATGAACTTCGCCGGGCGGTCGGGCAGACGGCCCAGCGCTTCCTGGATGGTTTCGGCAAACTTGATCGGCAGCGCGGTTTCCAGCACGATCATCGGCAGCTGGGACGCCTGGTCGCGCGCCACCTTGACGCCGTCGGCGGTATGGGTATCGATCACCATGCCGAAGCGCTCGGCGACATCGCGGATGGTGGCCAGGCGGTCGGCATGCGTGCTCTTGCCGCTGACGAAACCGTAGCGTGCCGCGGCTTGCGCAAACAGCGGATCGGCGCTCAGATCGAAGAAGCCGTCGCGTGCCACGCCTTCGGCAAACAGCTGGCGCGTGCGCTTGCCGTCGCGCCCCAGCAGATCGAACACGAAGCGCTCGAAATTGCTGGCCTTGCTGATGTCCATTGAAGGGCTCGAAGTCTCGTAGGTGTTGGCGCTGGCGCGCACGCGGTAGATGCCGGTGCGGAAGAACTCGTCAAGCACGTCGTTCTCGTTGGTCGCGACCACGAGCTTTTCGACCGGCAGGCCCATCTGACGCGCCACATGGCCGGCGCAGACGTTGCCGAAGTTGCCGCTGGGCACGCAGAAGCTGACCTTCTGGTCGTTGCTCTGGGTGGCCTGCAGGTAGCCGGCAAAGTAATACACCACCTGGGCCAGCAGCCGCGCCCAGTTGATTGAATTGACGGTGCCGATCTTGTAGCGGGCCTTGAACGCGTGGTCGCTCGAGACCGCCTTGACGATGTCCTGGCAGTCATCGAACACGCCGTCAATGGCGATGTTGTGGATGTTCTCGTCCTGCAGGCTGAACATCTGCGCCTGCTGGAACGGGCTCATGCGGCCGTGCGGGCTGGTCATGAAGACGCGCACGCCCTTCTTGCCGCGCATCGCGTACTCGGCCGCGCTGCCGGTGTCGCCGCTGGTCGCGCCCAGGATGTTGAGGGTTTCTCCGCGGCGCGCGAGTTCGTATTCGAACAGGTTGCCCAGCAGCTGCATGGCCATGTCCTTGAAGGCCAGCGTGGGACCGTTGGACAGGGCCTCAAGCCACAGGCCGTCCTCGACATGGCGCAGCGGAACGATCTCGCCCGTGCCGAAGACTTCGGCCGTATAGGTCTTGGCGCACAGCGCGCGCAGGTCGTCGGCCGGAATGTCGTCGATGTACAGCGACAGGATGCGGAAGGCGAGCTCGGCATAGCCTTGCTCGTGATAGACGCGGCGCAGCTCGCTCAGCTGGGCGTCGTCGATCTGCGGGTAGCTTTCGGGCAGATAAAGTCCGCCATCGGGCGCCAGGCCCTCCAGCAGGATGTCGCAAAAACGCTTGCGTTCGGAATGACCACGGGTGGAGAGGTACAGCATGGGCGGGGCCTTCAGTTCAGCTCTTCCTTGCGGATGCGGTTGATGGGGGCCAGCACGGTGGGCAGCGCCTGGATCTGCACCAGGGCGGCGTCCATGTCGCCTTCGCGCGTGTCGTGCGTGAGAATGATCAGGTCGGTCTGGGTCGAGCCCTCGCCGCCGATTTCATCGGCTTCGCGCTGCAGCACGGCATCGATGCTGATGCCGGCACTCGCCAGAATGCCCGTGACCTTGGCCAGCACGCCGGCCTCGTCGGACACGCGCAGGCGCAGGTAGTAGCTGGTCACGACTTCGCTCATCGGCAAAACGGGCAGGCTGCTCATCGCGCCTTCAAGCGTGTTCGACTGGAAGGCCAGCGGTGGCACGCGGTGCGCGGCATCGGCATCGGCCAGGCGCGCGATGTCCACCAGATCGGCAATCACCGCGCTGGCCGTGGGCTCGGAGCCCGCGCCCTTGCCGTAGTACAGCGTCGTGCCGACGGCATCGCCGTGCACCACCACCGCGTTCATCGCACCTTCGACATTGGCGATCAGGCGCTTGGACGGCACCAGCGAGGGGTGAACGCGCAGTTCCACGCCCTTGTCGGTGCGCTTGGTGATGCCCAGCAGCTTGATGCGGTAGCCCAGTTGCTCGGCGTAGCGGATGTCGGCCGCGGCCAGGCCCGTGATGCCTTCGATGTAGGCCTTCTCGAACTGCACGGGAATGCCAAACGCGATGGCGCTCATCAGCGTGACCTTGTGCGCCGCGTCCACGCCTTCGATGTCGAAGGTCGGGTCGGCTTCGGCATAGCCCAGACGCTGGGCTTGCTTGAGCACCACGT
>Ga0308157_10002695_pt1 | contig 28024 bp, 21 predicted proteins | sample PhyBR1_FD_201035 | JGI IMG/M metagenome (GOLD analysis project Ga0308157, IMG submission 201035) | Phyllosphere microbial communities from UC Gill Tract Community Farm, Albany, California, United States - DLSLB.R1 | ecosystem: Host-associated > Plants > Phyllosphere > Unclassified | place: USA...
GTCCGGAATTAGTTGAATAAATGATTCTCACTTGCGAAGGTGGATAAGCATAACCATCGCCACTTCCGTTCATAAAATTGGAAGTCGCTATGATAACACCGTCTTTGTAAGGAGAAAACTCTGCTTTGTTGATGACATTACCATTATAGATTTGATTCCAGTTTACGCCTGCATCGTTTGAAATAAAAATCCCCTGAGTGGTTGATAGAAGCAATTGGTCTTTGTTAAAAGGATTTTTTGTGATGTCGTAAACGTAATCCAAATCTTTTTCCAGAATTTCCAATCCGCTTTCTGAAGGTGTCCAGTTCTGTCCGCCGTCAGTTGTTTTATAAACTTCATTGTTTTGGGAAAGAACAACATTATTTTCATTGTTTTCATCAATGCTGATTCCGAACACAACGCCAAATGAAGGAAGCACCACTTCTTCACTTGTGATTCCGCTCATATCAGTAAAATCGAATTTTCTAACAGACTCACTGAAAGCTACCCAAGAATGGTTGGTGTTCGATTTTGAAGTGGCAATTTTCATAATATTCAGTCCGTAATCATTATACCCGGTAGAATAATCCGCGCCGTGGTTGGCGCTTACAGCAAATGTAGAGCCCATAAAACCGCTTGTGCTGACATAAACTCTCCCGGCAACCAAAGGGTCTGCAAAAAGTCCATTATTGGTGAAATTCGGGAAGAAGTTGATTGCCTGAAGATTGAGTGGCGTTTCTTCACCGGTTTGGAAATCCTTATGAATAAAACCTCTTCTCAACCCGTAGTACAGATGTTTTTCTGTGCTGTTGTGGAAACTGACTTTATCGGTATTGTTCGCAAATGGATTTTTGAATCTTGATAAAGTGATGCCGCCATCCAAAGAATGAAAAGGATAGTAATTGGAACTGATAATCACTTCATTGCTGTTTGATGGGTTGTAAGTGGCGTTCAGTCCGTAATAATATTTGTTTTCCAAATCGTTGTGTGGATAAACATAATTCGTCCAGCTGTTTCCACCGTCTTTTGAAATTACGATTTCGTTTTCTTCCAAAACCATTACTTCATTACTGTTTTTTGGATTGATGACAATCTTTTGGATGCTGTTCGTAGAAAGTTCGGTCCAGGTGATTGGAACTATGCTCCAATTATCGCCACCGTCTATAGATTTATAAAGATTCTCAACTTGGTTTTCTGCGAGATAAAACGTTCCTAAAAATACTTTTTGAGAATCAGCCGGGTCAAATGTAATCGCTGAATAATTGGTACCTGCAAGTTTCTCTGTCCATGTATTTCCGGAATCTTCGGACACCAATAATCCTCCGTATTTTGTTCCTGCAGAAAAACCTCTGGCCAAAAATAATTTGTTGGGGTTTCTTGGGTGTATAGCAACATTGTTCACGTTTACGCCTTCATTATTAGGGCTTGTATAAACTTTTTGCCAATTGTCTCCGCCACTTTTGCTGTAAAAGATGTCCGTCACAAGGCCAAAATTATACATATATGTCGTGTGTAAAAGTATATTCTCGTAATCATTTCCGGTTATGGAATAAGACATTATCAGGTTTCCGGGCATATTGCCATTTGGAGAGTCGATTCTTTTGATAACGGTTCCATTATCTGGATTGAGAATAATAACCTGGTTGTAAACTGTTCCTTCAGCAGTTACAATAAAACTGAGGTATTTCTGATCCGCAGTCCATTGCAAATCTTTAATCGTTGCAAAACTAAGGTCCAGCGGAAAAGAATACAAAACTTTCCAGTTTTTTCCGTTATCAGAACTTTTCACAATATGATTAGTTACTGTATTGGCATACAAAACATCGGGTTTTACCGGGTCGTAAGTCACATCAAAGATTTGCCCGTAATCTGGCGAAGTTAAAAATGACATCTGAGCCGTTAATGTTGTCGAAAGACTGGAACAGATTGCCAATAATAATAGAGTTAATATTTTCTTCATATTCAAAAATTTATTTCTGTAAAATTGATGAAAAAGAAAAATAATCATATCAATAATAGCGTGACATATTGTGACAACTATAATATTTATTCGTGACAGATATGTTTTTAAATTGTTGATATATAGTCGAATAGGTTGGTTTTTTCTTGCAGATTCAGCTTTTTACTGATTCTTTCCTTTCTTTTTCTGCAGGATTCCGGACTGATGTTGAGAATCGACGCAATTTCTTTATGACTCAGATTCATATAAACATAACAGATAAATCTGATTTCGGAAGAACTCAGATCCGGATGTCTTTCTTTCAAAGTGGTAATAAAATTTTGATTCACACCTTCAAAATGTTTGAAAAAACTATCCCACTGATTATTATTTTTTAATTGAATTTTTAAATCCTTGATTGATTTTACCAGATTGAAATTATTGGAAATTTCCGGTTGATTAATGATCGCTTCGATGATTTCTTCAACCACGTCATTTCTGCTGGAAATCGTCAAAGCCTGTGATGTCAGTTGTCGGTTTTGATGTTCTATTTCGTTTTTGAGACGTTCTTTTTCGAGCAAAGACATAGTTTCCTGTTCTTTGAGTTGTTGAGTAAGAATCAGATTATCGCTTTGTTTTTTCTCAAACTCAAGCTGCGTGATTTTTTTCTGCTGTCTGTATTTTATAGAATTATTGTAAAGGAAAAGAAGCACCAGCAAAATGATGATAATGGCAGATGCAATGATGATGTAGAAGATTTTCCGCTCATCTTTCAAACGTTGATGGCTTTCCTTGAGTTCAAACTGATAATTCTGCATCTCGAACTTAATCTTCCCATTGTTGAACAACGCAGAATTATTGATTTTCGAAATAGAATCATTCGCAATAATCACAGAATCTTTATACTTCAAAGACTCATCATAATTCTTGGTTTCCGCATTTATTTTAGAAAGGTAATTATAAACTTCTTCCCTGTTATTGATATTTGGAGAGAGTTTTCGGGCTTGTAATGCCAAAGATTTCGCTCCGGAAAAATCGCCTTTTTTTTCATTAATCTGAGCTTTTATTAATAGGATGAAAACCAGATTTTCAGTTTGATTATCGGCTTCAAGTTTAGGAATCAGATTATCAATAATAGTTTCGGATTCTTTAAATTTTTTCTTGAGATAAAGATTCTCTGCCAAAGCCATTTTGTTCATTATGCTGACTTTTGGATCGTCTTTGGTTAAGATTTCCGCTTCTTGAATATATTGGTAGGCTTCATTGGTTTTATTCAATTTATTCAGAACCAAACCGAGATTCACGGCATAAGCGCCGGCTTTATCATTTCGGTTGTTTTCTTTTGCCGTCTGGTAGGCTTTTAGGAAATATTCGTAGGCTTTTTTATTATCTTTTTCCTGAAAATAAAGAATCGCAATGTTGTTGACAACGGTCATTACGTGTTTCTTTTCAGGCATATTGGTTGCGATATCGTAAGCCTCCAGATAATATTTCAAAGCTTCGCCAAAGTCCGTCATCAGATAATAATTCAGACCAATATTGTTGGTTGCACGGAAATTAGATTTGTCCCATTTTTTTTGTTCGGAAACAGATTTTACTCGGATTAGCATTTCCAGAGATTTTGTATGTTCTTTCCTGAACATTTTCTGAATAGCAGAATCTATAATGACTTCACATTCTTTTTCCGATTGCCCGGATATTGTTGAAGGCAGAATGAAAAGTGTAATTATTGGTATTATTTTTAGAAATAATCTCATCTTTTAGTAAAATCGTTAACTAAATATAGATATAATTAATCGTAAAAGCAAAAGATGAGATTATTGATTCATTATAATTAATGTTTGATCAATTTCTGAAGTTTTGATGTACTATCAGATAAATTTATTTTTACAACATAAACACCTTTCGGTAATTCTGAAACATTGATTTTAGATTCTTTGCTTCGTAATATTATTTTTCCGGATAAGTCAAAAATATCAATGGAGATGATGACTTTGTTACTTGCAATATTGACAAAATGTTTGGCAGGATTGGGGTAGATTTTCACATCATTTTCAGAAGAATTACTTTCATTATTTGCGAGATTTGATGAAGTGAAAATATAAGCGGAACCCGCATCATTGAGTTCATTTTCTTCATTATTATCCCAATTATCTCTCGCAGAGCCAACAATAATTTCGGTACCGTTCATTGCAATGCTCCAGCCATAAAAATCTTGGGCAATATCATTTACAGGTTTTAATTCCTGGTCAAATTCCCAATTATTCTGACTATTCTTTTTGTAAAGCAAAGCTCTTCCCGGTTCCTGTCCATACAGATGCGGACTGCTGATGAGAAGCTTATCATTTTTCAATTCACACATCCATGCAAAATAAGGATGTTCAGAAGATTCATAACTTGGAATTTTCTGAGTTTCTTCCCAATTTCCATTATCATTTAGTCTGTAAATATAAGCGGAGGATATATTCCCGGAATCTGACTCTGCATATGCGCCCACGACCAATTCGTTCCCATCAATACTCACTGAATTTCCGAAATAGAAACTAGGCGAATTTTCGGAGGAAACAATACTCTGATTCAGTAACCATTGTCCCGAATCATTTTTTTTATAAATGTAAATTTTGCCTGCATTACTATTCTCACCACTTGCTCCAATAACCAGATAGTTACCCGAAATACTGACACCAATTCCAAAATTTCCAAACTCTGTACCTTCAGGAGCATCTATTTTCTGGGTTTCTTCCCAATTGTTTCCGGTTTTTTCAAAAATATAAACCGAACCTTTCCAGGAATCTACACCTGGAGCACCTGCAACAATCAAGTTATCATCGACAGCGATAGAAGTTGGATTAACTCCTAAAAGCCCGTCATTATTTGGATTTGATGCAATCAGTTTCTGTGTAAAAGACCATTGATTATTAGAATTTAGCTCGTAAATATACAAAGCACCAGCTCTGATAATGCCATCTATATCAGCTCTTCCGGCTGCTGCGAGAAGAAAATTATCCCCAAATTTCAAACTCCCGCCGAACTCTGCCATTTCAACGCCGTCCGGAGCTGTAATTTTTTGATTGAAATTCCAACTATTTCCATTTTTTTTATAAATATAAACGGCGCCTTTTGCAATGTTTTCTCTGGAAGCACCAATTGCCGAAAATTGATTGTTGATTGCAACTGATGTTCCGAATTCTGCCCGGCTTTCTCGTGTAGAAGCTGTAATTTTTTTGGACTGATATTGCCCTAAGACAAATGATAAACTGAGACCTGAAACCAATAAAGTTCCTTTCGTCACGATTTTCGATAATAGATGCTTTTCCATATATAAATTTTTTGTGAAGTGAATTTATACAATGAAAAATCGAATGGCCGCAAACTAGCCGTGACATTATGTGACACGCCTCATTATTTCTGTGAAAAACAAAAGTAATTCCTGGATTTTATGTCAACTTATAAAAATTTAATTTCAGAGTTTTTTTTCTTGATTGAGAAAATCTGTACCTTTTTAAAAATTAATTTGAAATGAGGGCTCAACTGCAGGAACACATTGTAAAACTGATTCCCACTTTTGAAAAAGAGGTTGATAATGTTCTTCATTATTTCGAAAAACAAAGTTTCCGTAAAGACCAAATCATCATCAATGAAGGCAAAACTGCTGATGATTTTTATTTTGTTGTGAAAGGATGTTTACAGATTTATTTTATTGATAATCAAGGTAATAAAAATACTATTCATTTTGCAATCGAGAATTGGTGGATTACCGAATACAATTCATTCCTAACTGATTTACCTTCTAATTTCAACGTAGAGGCTTTAGAAGACACAGAAGTGTTGAGCATCAAAAAGAAAAAATTTGAACAATTGCTGTTGGATTTTCCTTTTATGGCCATCTATTTTAATAAAATCAATATGAGAGCTTACGGTGCCGCTTTGCAGAAACAGAAAACCTTTGCGACAACCAGTAAAAAAGATTTTCATCAATATTTTTGCAAGACCTATCCTGACTTGGTCAAACGTTTTCCGGACGACGTTTTTGCATCCTACATTGGGATTACTACAGACGAATTGAAAATTTTAAATGCAGAATTCGGTTCTTAAACCAGTTTAAGTTTTTTCTGATTCCGGTTAATGACCTTTGTTTTAATAATTTAAAATATTTAAAACAATGAAAATAGTCATCATCGGAGGCACTGGCCTCATCGGTTCTCAACTTGCCAATCTTTTGAAAAATCAGCACGAAGTTGTCGTTGCATCACCTAACACCGGAGTTAATACAATAACGGGCGAAGGTCTGGATAATGCATTGCAAAATGCTGATGTTGTTGTGGATGTATCCAATTCTCCGTCTTTTGCAGATGTAGATGTAATGGAGTTTTTCCGAACTTCCACAACCAATCTTTTGGCAGCTGAAGAACGAGCAAATGTAAAACACCACATCGCATTATCTGTCGTAGGAACTCAAAAACTGAGTGATAGTGGCTACTTCCGCGCAAAACAGGTTCAGGAAGAGTTAATTGCAAAATCTCCAATTCCATATTCGATTGTTCACGCCACACAGTTTTTTGAATTTGCTGGTGGAATAGCCGCTTCTAGTATCAAGAACGAAGAAGTTTTTGTCACTGATGCTTTGGTGCAGCCAATCGCAAGTTCAGATGTTGCTACATTTTTAGCGAAAACTGTTTTAGAGAAACCAACTTCTGGAATCTCCGAGATTGCCGGTCCTAAAAAAATGTCAATGAACCAATGGATTGAAAACTATCTTTCTGTAATGCAACGCCCATTAAATATTGTCATTCAAAGAGATGCGCCTTATTTTGGAGCTGTGTTGGAAGCAGATACGTTGGTTCCCGAAAAGGCAGTTTTTGAAAGTCAGATTAAATATGAAGACTGGATTTCTAATCCCCAGAATCAGAGATAAAATTTCAAGATGAATTGGCTCAGAAGTTCTATCGGTAAAAAGATGTTGATGGCGACTACAGGTTTGTTTCTAATTAGTTTTTTGATTGTGCATTGTGCTGTGAATGCTTTGATTTTTTTCGATGATGGAGGAAAGATTTTTAATATCGGCGCTCATTTTATGGGAACCAATCCCGTTATTCGAACAATAGAAGTTATTTTGGTTCTTGGCTTTTTGATTCATATCATCCAAGGATTAGCTCTATGGTGGTGGAATAAAAAAGCACGGCCAATTAATTATGCTGTTCGAAATGCGTCCAAAACCAGCACTTGGTACAGCAGAAGTATGGCCTTATTGGGAACACTGCTTTTGTTGTTCCTAATAGTGCATACTTCTAATTTCTGGATTCCCAACCGAACCAACCAATTTTTACACGGGGAAGAATTGCCTCTCTATGAGATGATGTTGGAGAAATTCCAAAATCCGGTTGAGGTCATTTTGTATGTATTTGGATGCTTCTTATTGTTTTGGCATTTGCTTCACGGTTTCAAAAGTGCCTTCCAGTCTTTGGGTGTCAATCACAGTAAATACAATCCAATCATATTATTTTTTGGAACCGCATTCTCTTACCTCGTACCATTTGTTATGGCGATGATGCCCGTTTCGATCTATTTTGGTTGGATAGGTAATTAGAATACTTTAGAAGTTCAATAATGAAATTTGTTTTTCATTAAGAAGCCGTTCTTTTTTTGGAGAACGGCTTTTTTTTGTTTTAAATTTACTTCGCTGGTTTCGCTCTCAAATACTGATGCGGATAAAAATTATCTTCATCGTTTTCCCAAGCCGATTGAACTGCAAAATATGGATTTCTAAGAATTTCTCTCGCCAGGAAAATCAAATCTGCCTGTCCGCTTTCCAGGATTTCTTCCGCTTGTTCAGCTGTTGTAATCAATCCAACTGCAGCCGTATCTATTTCTGCAATTTTTTTCACATCTTCTGCCAAAGGAACTTGATAACCAGGGCTCAATGGAATTGTAACGCCGTTAATATTCCCACCGCTGGAAACATCTACTAAATCTACATTTTTAGATTTTAAAGCTTTAGAAAGTGCAACGCTGTCAGAGATTTCCCAGCCGTTCTCTGCATATTCTGTTCCGGAGATTCTTACAAAAAGTGCTTGGTTTTCTGTGATTTCGGAATTGACGGCATCTACAATTTCCATCAAGAATCTCGCTCTGTTTTCTGCATTTCCGCCGTATTCGTCAGTTCTGATATTTGAAAGAGGCGATAAAAATTGGTGAATCAAATAACCGTGTGCCGCGTGGATTTCCAAAACATCAAATCCTGCTTCAACAGCTCTTTTTGCAGCTTTTCTGAAATCTTCTACTAATTCTTTTATTTCTTCAACGGTTAAAACGTGTGGCGTTCTTTCGGAGTGATGGAACGGAATTGGGCTTGGTGCAATGGTTTCCCAGCCTTCTTCCAAACTCATTTGTCTGTTGGTTGCCGCAGAAATAGAACCTTTTCTTCCTGCGTGAGCCAACTGAATTCCGATTTTGCTTTCTGAATTCTGATGGACAAAATCGACAATTTTTTTAAGCTCAGCGGCTTGCTCATCGGTCCAGATTCCGAGACATTTGTCGCTGATTCTTCCTCTTGGCTCCACAGCTGTTGCTTCTGTGATGATCAGTCCAACGCCACCTTGGGCGCGACTGCCGTAATGCACAAAGTGGAAGTCATTGGCAACGCCGTCTTCCGCAGAATACATACACATTGGCGACATTACAATTCGGTTTTTCAGTTCTACGTTTCTGAATGTTATAGGTGTGAAGAGTTTCATTTTAAATTTATATTGATTTAGTTATTGAAGTAAAAAGGGAATTTCAGCGTGTTTCCATAATTTGCCCAAGTTCCTTCGAATTTCAATTGATTTTTGTCTGATGATTTTTTGATTGAGAGTTCTCCGGAGAAAATCCCATTGTGTTTTCCGGTTCCTTTTTCCGAAAGTTTCAAGTCGTAAATTTTGGCTCTTTCTTTTGAATTTTTACTTTTTGTAGGATTGAAAGTAATTGTGCCTTCAAAGTCAGCTTTTGTTCCTTCCACGTCAGAATATCCGGCGACTTTGTGTATTCCTGATTTTGGATTTTCGGAAGAAACGGTTTCAAATAGAATTTTCAGACTGGCAGAGTTATCGATTTTTCCTGTGAAAAGTTCATGATTGTTTTTGAGTTCTTTTTCAATATTCTGAGCATTGAAGAATGAAAATCCAAAAATTAAAACTAAAAGAAAGACGAGTTTTTTCATATTCTAAAGGTTGTTTTGATTGTGATTGGAACGGCGAATCACTCGCAGCCCGACTTGAACGGAGCTCATTTTTTGCGTTCGGAAATGCTTTGGCAAAAAATAGCGGGAGTGGAAGGCGGAATAGCTGCCCAAAATAATTGCTTTCTCACCTATTTTTATTGATTATGCAGATGAAATAAATCTGTCAAATTTGCTAAATCAACGAGAGGAATATTTTAAACCCCAAACTGCTGCAAATGATGGTCAAGATGTTTAGACATCATATTGTTCCATTCGGTAGAGGTTAGTTTTCCGAAGTTGAAACTTTCTTTGCCTTCAAAAGCATCTGCGCCCAACTGTTGCGTTTTCTGGATGAAACCAATGATGCGTTTTTTTTCTTCTTCGAAACTTTTGTCATTGGTAATCACAAACATTGCTGCGGTCGGAGAGTTATGCCTGTATGGTGTTTCGCTCACCACCTTGGATTTTACAAAGTTTTTCATAAGCCATTTGGTAATGAAAGTTGGTTTTCTGTGTTTTTCCTGTTCGTAGATAAGTTCGTAAGTCACATTGCAATGTGCCAGCATTTTATCAACGGACATCACGCCCCATTTTGGGAAAGAATCTTCCGTGAGTGTGTTGATTCTCTTGATGAAATGGCTTGTGTCCGCTTGGTCGAATATATTCTTCATAGTTTAGGTCGTGATTTTATTGATTTGATTCAGCTTTTCTATTAATAATTGGTTGCGCTTTTTGTGTTTGATAAAATTAATAAGAAACCAAATGAAAATTGCGGAAGAAACTGCAATGATAATGAACAAAATAATGTTCAGCCTGCTTTTCTGTTCCTCTATTTTTTTGTTGTTTTCCTGATTCAGTGCATCGATGCTTTTGTTGAGAGAGGCGAGCTCACTTTGTTCTCTGGCAAATTTGGCTTCGATGTACAGTTTGTTGTACACTTCATAATTGTTCCAATCTTGAAGAGCGAGATAATTGTCCGAAAAACCTTTGTAAATCCCTTCGCTCAAGACCAAATCGCCGACTTTTTTGGACAGATTGACCGATTTTTTCAAAAGCTCAATCGCTTCCTGATGTTTCCCCAAAACGGTGTAATTCTCAGACAAACCTTTGTAGGCAAATGCTTCCAGACTCTCCGCACGGACAGACTTTGCAACATCGGCTGATTGTCTGAAATATTTTTCTGCCTCGTTATACTTTTTGAGATAGAAATAACTGTAACCGATATTATAAAGAATCACGCTTGTATTGGCTATAGAGTTTTCGTAATTGCCAACTTGTTTGATATACCTCAGTGCAATGAAAAATTTTTCAAGCGCTAACTCATTGTTATCCTGATTTTTGTAAACCAAACCGCGCACGGCGGAATTCATTCCTATATATAAGGTCTTGAATTTTCCTTCCGGCAAAGTTTTACAGAGTTTATAATATTCGTCCAGAGATTCTATTGTTTTGCTGTACAATCCCATATTTTGGTATTGTAATGCTATAGAGTTCAGGATTTTAATTTTTTGTTCAGGGTTTGATATAGATTTGCTGAGTTCTTTCATTTTCAGGACACAATCCAAAGATTTATCAAAATCACGCTTGGACATATAAACTCTGGAAAGCAACTGATAAAGTTTTATCTGATTGTCTATATTCTTCTCATTTTTAAGCATTTGATTAACAAGCTTCAAGGCATTGTCAGGATTTTCATAGACATAAGAAAACGCTTTTTTGTACAATTGCTCGTTGTACTGGGATTTTAAAATTCCGGTAAAAGAGAAAAAGATTAATATAAAAAGGTAACGTTTCATTTTCTATTTTGTGTCAATTGCTGAATGTAAGTGTTTGGCGAAATGCCGGTTACGGATTTGAAAACGGTCGTAAACGCACTGTGAGAAGAGAACCCAGCTTTCTCTGCAAGATAACTCACTTTATAATTAAGATAAGCCGAATCTGTTTTCAAAAGATATGCGATGTAATTAATTCTGAGTTCGTTGATGTAATTGTTGTAGTTTTTTTCTTTGTATTTATTGATGATTTCTGATAAATATTTGGTGTTGGTTTCCAATTGTCCGGCGAGAACGGCGAGTGACATATCACGGTTCAAGAAATTTTCGGACTTCTCAAATTCCTCCAGACGAGCTAAGATGTCCGCTTCTTTTTCTTTAGAAATTACCAACGGTTTTTTAGAAATATCCGAATCTGTTTTCTCGATTTTTGGTTCAGCCACAGTTTTGCTTTCCTCAATTTTCTTGATATATTCCTGTTGTTTGGTGTAAAAATCGATTCGCTTTTGGATAGATTTTGTTCTTCGCTTTTCGTTGATGCTGATGAAAATTATGGTTAAAACTACAATTAGGCAAATCAAAGAAATCCACCCAATCGTTTGTGAAAAGTCTTTGTCAGAATCTTCAATTCGTTTATTTTCGTATTGGTCATTAAGCCGAATCAGATTTCGGATGGCTTCTTTTTTATTTTGGTCAAGTTTATCCGTTTGTTCCTTATATATAGAGTAATATTTCTGATACAAATCTTCATTCTTCAGTGCCAGATAATTTTTGGACAAGTCATCATAGATTCGGTATTTTAAAGCATCATAAGGCTTATTTTGAATAAGTTCCAAAGCCTGATTCAGATTCTCAGTTGATTGGGCGTAATCTTTTTTCAGGAAATTGATTCTACCAAAATTATCCAGATTGAAAGCTCTCAGAAAAACATATTGAGGCGTTTTCTCCAGCTTTTTCTGAATGTCATTAACCAACTTCTCCGCTTTATCAATTTGATTTTGAGAAATATAAATAAACGTCTGATAAATCTGGTTCTCTGTAGAAATGATAAAATCTTCGTCCGTATTTTTCAATTGAGAATGACTTAGCTTAAGGTTTTCCTCTGCTTCTTTCCACTTTTTCTGAACCATCAGGTTGGATGCATTCAATTGATAAATGTAAGCCAGAAGATTTTCCGGATAACGCTGGGATTTTATTTTAGAAGCTTTGTCGACAAGATTCTGCGAAATTCTGATGGATTGTTTGTAAAGCCTAAGTGATTGGTACTGCTGGGCCAAAGCATAATCTGCATAGAAAGAATTATTTTCCTTTCTGTTTTCGCTCAGGTTTTTGATGGATTGGTCAATAGATTTAGCATAATCGCCTTTGAAATTATAAGCTCGCGAAAGGATAATCTGAACCCGTTGTTTGATGAGTTCAGACTCTTTATTTTCATCAATGTTCTGAAGAATCTGGAAAGCGTTATCGGGATTTTCGTAAAGACTTTGATAGGCTTTGTCTAGAAGTTGTAAAGTTTCTGGATTGCTTTGCGCCGATGTCAAAATGACTCCGGATGACAAGATAAACCACAAGAAAAGCAACCCACGCATACTACAAAAATAACCATTTTATTTGTGAATTGTACGTTTTTTAATAATTCTTTGAGGATTAATCATCAATATGTTGAGAATTTTAATTAATTGATATTTAGTCTTTTGTGATTTTAATGCTTTAAAAATTCACGAATTAGAAAAGGCAAACTTTAGGAAATCTGATTATTATCCTATAAAATTGTACTGAGGATTCTGAAAAGGATTTCAATTCGAATGACAATCAATATTATTTAAAATTATTATGAAAAAAGTTTACTTGCTTTTATTAGGCGTTATCACAATGTCACAAATCAATGCTCAGCAAATTGAGCTGAAAGTTTTGGAAGGGATGGGATCACGCCTTTATGACATCAATGACAATGGAATGGCCATTCACTCCGGAGCCTATTTCGATTTCGCAACCGGAGTTACCACGCCAACTGAAGGCGGTGAAGCTACCAACAGACTCAACAATGCTGGTGATGTTGCTGGCTTAATGGCTTTTACATCTACTGAAGGTGAAGAGCTGGGACAAGCCGGTTACAGAAAGAACGGAACCTGGACTGCTATCGGATATTTCCCGGGCGATACGCCTAGTAACAGTTTCTTCAGCAGTGCCAATGCAATCTCCGGAAACAGCAAATATGTAACGGGACAAATTTCTACAAGTGTGGAGAATAGTTACGCATTCATTTATGATACAGAAGCGGGAACGATAAAAAAATTAGATGGCGACGGTTCTTTTGAATACGGAAGAGGCGAGGGTATCAACAGTTCCGGGATTGTGGCAGGATTTGTAAACAAATACTCTATCAACGGAAGTACTTACTGGATTCCTGTTTATTACACACCGGATGGAGTGGTGCATTATATTGGAGATTTAGGATACGGTGAAGCAGCTGATATCAATGATGCAGGGCAGATTGTAGGAGAAAAAGATGGGAAACCTTTCATGTATGATATCAATTCTGGTGTTTATAAAGCCTTCAATGTGCCTGCCGGATTTGATTCTGCAACATTTACATCTATCTCGGAAACGGGCGTTGCTGTGGGATATGCAGGACAGGCGGGTAACAGAGAGGTAATCATTTATCACCCTTCATTGAGTTCCAATCCTGTTTTTCTAAAAGATATTTTGACAAGCCAAAATGTGACAGTCAACACTTTCGACGGAAAACTGGGAACGGCAATGGGAATTTCTGCTAACGGAAATTACATCGCAGGATTTGATAATTCTATTCCGCCATTCTTTGCAGCAGGCTGGGCTATCAATCTGAATAATCTGTTATTAAATGGCAACGATTGTTCCATTACTTGTCCTGATAATATCGTAACTACCATTGCAAGTGCAGCTCAGACATCAGCAGTTGTGACTTATACATTGCCTGTTACCTGTGGATCATCATCTTCTACAGGTCTGCAAACGGTCTTGGTTTCAGGTTACGAATCTGGTTCTGAGTTCCCAATCGGTATTACCAATGTTGTTCACAATTTGGTAGACGCAGATGGAAAAATCGTTTATGTTTGTTCTTTCCAGGTGACAGTGAATGATGTTTATTGTTCTACAACGCCACAATATGGTGTAGATGCTATTACCAAAGTGCAATTCGCAGGTATTGATAATACATCAGACCCATATACAAACAATGCTAACGAATATTATTTGGACAAAGTTGGAGAAGTTTACCAAGGAAGCGCATATCCGTTCACTTTGGAAGCGAATACCAATGGCGGATACGATTATGTGACGGTTTTCGTGGATTGGAATCAAAACGGAAGCTTTGCGGACGCAGGCGAGATGTTTGAAGTTGGTGCATTAACATCTGATAGCACAGACGGAACTCAGGTAACAGGCAACATTACGGTTCCTCCAACGGCAACAGTCGGAAAAGCCAGAATGAGAGTGATTCTCAATTGGGATGCATCTATGACTGCGCCTTGCGATAATTCAATTTATCAATACGGCCAGGCAGAAGATTATACGCTGGATGTTAAGCAATCATTAGGTGTGAATGATATTAATTCAAAATCTATCAGCTATTATCCAAATCCGGTGAAAGACATCCTGAATCTGGTAAGTGATAAAAATGTGACCAACATCTCAGTTTACAGCATAGAAGGGAAATTAGTAAAGAACTTCACAAGCCTGGATGAGACCAAAGTTCAGTTGAATTTATCAACATTGACCGCAGGAACATACGTGGTGAAAGCTACCACCAAAGATGGTGAAGCAAAAACCTTCAAGGTGATCAAACAATAAATCATTTCATCATAATTAGGAGCAAAACCCGCATCAGTATTGGTGCGGGTTTGCTTTTTAGTAATTATTATGGCAGCTATTCCGCCCTCCATTCCCGCTATTTTCCCTCCGCTAAGCCTAAGCAAAAAATGAGCTCCATTCAGGTCGGGCTGCGAAGGTTTGCATATACCAATAAGATAAGTCGGAAAATCTTGGAGTTAAATTTCATACGAAGATTTAGTAAGCCTCGGAACTAATACTTAGTGACGTTCGGTACTAACGTCTAGTAAGCCTCGGTACTAACATCTAGTACACCTCGGAACTAAAGGATCCAGCGGAGCCAACTGTTAATAGAAAAAATTTGCAACAAAGAGACGAGTGCCGTAGGTAAGAACTATTCATTCCAAAAATCATTAACAAAGCAACCATTAACGAAGTTAAAAACCTCGTGCCTTTGTGTTATCAATGAATAAAGCCATCTACAAGAAAACAGAAACGCGTTAACAAAACCCTAATTGTTCCCCGAAAATTGTTTTTTAGGTCGAGATGCTTTAACTTTGCACAAACCTAATCTAATGAGTAAGAAAGAAACGAAGTATATCTTTGTAACAGGAGGTGTTACTTCTTCACTGGGTAAAGGAATAGTCTCCGCTTCTTTGGGGCTATTGTTGAAATCGAGAGGTTTCAAAGTTACCATCCAAAAGCTTGACCCTTATATCAACATCGACCCCGGAACGCTTAATCCCTATGAACACGGCGAATGTTATGTGACCGAAGACGGCGCAGAAACAGACCTGGACCTTGGGCATTACGAGAGATTCCTGGATTCTCCAACTTCACAAAATAACAACGTTACCACAGGCAAAATCTACCAAACCGTTATCGAGAAAGAACGTAAAGGTGATTTTCTTGGGAAAACAGTACAGGTAATTCCCCACATTACCAACGAAATCAAACGCAGAATAAAGATGCTTTCCAAAAAGGATTATGACATCATTATTACAGAAATCGGTGGAACGGTGGGCGATATAGAATCGCTTCCTTATATAGAGAGTGTTCGCCAGTTGCAATGGGAATTGGGAAAAACCAATTCTATGGTCATCCATTTGACATTGTTGCCTTATCTATCTTCCAGTGGAGAACTGAAAACAAAACCATCTCAACATTCTGTTCGACAGTTAATGGAAAGCGGAATACAGGCTGATGTCCTGGTTTGCAGAACTGAACATACCATCCCGAAAGAACAAAAAGCCAAACTGGCTCAGTTCTGTAACGTAGGTTTAGGTAACGTGATTGAGTGTATCGATATGGATACCATTTATGAGGTTCCATTATATCTACAGAAACAAAATTTTGATGAGGTTGTTCTAAAAGAATTAAATCTACAAGTAGGAAAAGAACCTAATCTTAAAGATTGGAAAACTTTCCTCAAAAAATATAAAAACCCAAAACGCACAGTAGAAATTGCGCTGGTCGGAAAATACGTTTCGCTTCAGGATTCTTATAAATCTATTGCAGAAGCCTTCATCCACGCAGGTTCTGATATGGAAACCGAAGTGAATGTAAGATGGGTTTACAGTGGCGATATCGAAGAACAAGGTGCTGAAAAATTACTGTCAGGCGTTGATGGGATTCTAATTGCGCCAGGCTTCGGAGATAGAGGAATTGAAGGTAAAATTCAGGCTGCGAAATATGCAAGAGAGAACAAAGTGCCGTTATTGGGAATTTGTCTTGGGATGCAGATTATGACCATAGAATTTGCCAGAAATGTATTAGGATTAGCGAAAGCCAACAGTATGGAGTTCGATACTTCTACACCAGATCCTGTGATTTCTCTAATGGAAGAACAGAAAAATGTGGTGGACAAAGGCGGAACAATGCGTCTTGGTGCCTGGAAATGTGTTTTGAAGGCAGGTTCAAAATTGGCCGAAGTTTATGGTGCAAAAACCATTTCCGAACGTCACCGTCACAGATATGAGTTCAACAGCGATTATAAAAAAGACTTCGAGGAAAAAGGCTTGGTTCCAACGGGTCTTAACCCAGAAACGGAGTTGGTAGAGACGCTGGAACTGAAAGACCATCCGTTCTACATCGGTGTCCAGTATCACCCGGAATATAAAAGTACGGTGGCGACACCACATCCGCTGTTCAAAGCTTTTATCAGCGCAACGGTTAAGAAGTAGTAAAGAGTATTAAAGTATAATGTACAAAGTATGATTCGGAATATGAGGATTACATTGTACATTATTCTTTTTTACATAATACACAGAAAAAAGTATTTCTCTGAGCCATTCGTCTTTATAACGGAATCTGAAAAATAAAACCTATTTTTGCAGACCAAAATGATGTAGGTTTCTGAAATGTCAGTCTGAGGTTCTCGAAGACTCTTCAAATCATTAACCTTAAACTTTAAACTCAATTCTATAATGCAACAAAACAACGGATTAGACAAAAAACAACTGATTAGCTTCGGTATTTTTTCTATGATTCTTATCGGTTTTATGTTTTATTTCCAAAACCGAAATGCAAAAGCCGAACAAGAACAATTGGCAATCAACGCCAAAAAAACAGAGCAAACGGCAAAATCAAAACCTGCTGCAACCAACTTAAATGCAGCTGCAGTAACATCCAATTCCGTTCAGAAAGTTAACCTTCAGAATGACGAGCTTTCTCTTGAGTTCTCTAGCGTTGGTGGGCAATTGAGTTCTGTAAGATTGAATAAATTCGAAGCGTTTGGCGGAAAACCACTCTATCTTTTCAGTAATAACAATGCAAGTTACGGATTCCAGTTCACGGATAAATCGGGTAAAGTTTTCAATACAAAAGATTTGGTTTTTACACCGCAGGTTGCAGAAAATGTGGTAACGCTTAATTCCAAAATAGGTAATGCCGTTATCCAATTCATTTATACACTTAAAGCAAAATATACCGTTGATTTTCAAGTGAAAACACAAGGTTTGGCTAGTGTGGTGAATGATGGAAAAGCGAATTTTGTTTGGAATTACAACGTAAGAGGCGCAGAAAAAGGACGTTCACAGGAAGAAACTCACACCGAGTTTTCTTACGCGTTCAACAATTATAAAGATTATGATTACGATGCTCGTTCTGATATGGATGAGCCGGACGAAACGCTGAACTGGATTGGTATCAAGCAACAGTTTTTCTCCGCAGTTCTGGAAGCTAAAAATGGATTCACAAAATCTAAAGGTTTCCAGGAAGCTATTCCGGAAGGTGAGTTCTTAAAAAAATTCAATTATGATGGTCAGGTGAACCTGTCAGGAAATGAGTTGAATCAGGATTTTACTTGGTATTTTATGCCTTTGGACATCGAGTTATTAAAATCTTATGACAAAAACTTTGATGAGATTCTTCCATTAGGTTGGTCATTCATCGGTTCATTGAACAGATATGTCTTCATTCCTTTGTACAACTTGCTTTCAGGTTGGGGAATTGCAGCAGGTTGGGCTATTTTCTGGATGACAATTATTGTTAAATTAATTTTGTCTCCGGTAATGTTCAAACAGCACAAACTAAGTGCGATGATGAAGGTTATTCGTCCAGAGATTGATGAGGTTAATGCCAAATTCAAAGATGCAGACCCGATGAAAAGGCAACAGGAAACAATGGCAGTCTATCGAAAGGCCGGCGTGAACCAAATGGCGGGATGTTTACCGGCGTTGGTGCAGATTCCGTTGTTCTACGCACTATTCCGTTTCTTCCCGAATATGCTGGACCTTAGAGGAAAAAGCTTCTGGTTCGTACCGGATTTGACAGCTTATGACGATATCATCAGTTGGGGAACCAGCATTCCGTTGTTAGGGAATCACCTGAGTGTATTTGCTTTGGCTTGTACGGTTGTGATTTTGATTTATACCATTATGACTTCAGGCAACATTCAGCAGCCTCAACAAGAAGGGATGCCGAATATGAAAGTGTTGATGTACATCTTCCCAATCACATTCTTGTTCTTCCTGAACAGTTCTGCATCTGGTCTGTCTTGGTACTATTTTGTATCGAATGCAATTAACATTGTAATTATCCTGGTGATTAAGTATTTTATCCTGGATGAGAAAAAAATACACGCACAGATTCAGGCCAATAAACAGAAAGAACCGAAGAAAGAAGGAACTTTTCAGAAAAGAATGAGAGAGATGATGGAGAAAGCGCAAGAGCAGCAGAAGACTCAGGAACAAGCTAGAAACAAAAAGAAATAAATATTTGAAGCGGTAATTTTTTACCGCTTTTTTTATGAATATATAATTTCTAGCAGATTGGGCAGATGGAAATTTCAGAAGAGTAATCTGTTTAATTGCAAAATCAGCGAAAAATTATTTTTGTTGGTTTCTTTCAAAAAATCCCGAAATTTGTAATCATCAAATTTTAAATCCAAAACCTTGAACTTAGAATCAACCTACGAATACCTTCAAACTTTTTTAACGCCAGAACGCTTTCAAAAAATCGAACATTTTTCCAAAGAAAGTTCTGATTTTGTTTTGCCTGTTATGGAAGATATTTATCAGTTCCGAAACGCAGCGGCAATTGTTCGTTCTGTAGAAGCCTGTGGTTTTCATAAAGTCGTGGCAATGGAAAAAGAGAATTTTTTCGAGCCTAATCTGAAAGTTACCAAAGGCGCAGACACCTGGGTCGAAGTTGAGAAAATGCCGAGAACAATAGAATCTCTCCAGCAAATCAAAAATAGAGGTTACAAAATCGTCGCTGTTTCTGCCGAGAACAATGCGAAAATGCTTCCCGATTATAAAATAGAAGAACCATTGGCTTTGGTTTTCGGAACCGAGTGGGAGGGAACTACAGATGAATTGTTGGACTTTGCTGATGAAACTTTGGCAATTCCAATGTTCGGATTTACGAGAAGCTTCAACGTTTCTGTCGCCGCCGCAATTTGTATGTACGAACTCAAACAAAAACTCCTGAAATCCAACATCGATTACAAATTGTCCGAAGAGAAATTGCTGCAAATGAAAATCCGCTGGGCAAAAAACTCGATTCCAAGTGGCGATATGATTTTGGAAAAATATCTGAGAGAAAATTCTTAGATTTATTTAATGAAAAACGTAATTATTTTGATTGGTTTGCTGTTAATTTTTTCTTGCGAAAAGAAAGAGAATAACTATTCTGAAGTCATCTTGAATTATAAGTTGTTTTCCTTGCAAGCAAATTTAGATTCTGACTATATTTTGCTTTCCAGAAGTCAAGGTTTTAAAAAGTTAAGAATTCATCCGCCAAAAAATGATGAGAATATTTCGCAATCGGAAGTTGATAGTATGAAAGTTATTGAATCTACATTTGCTTTGCCAATAACTAAAATTTATAAATTTTCTCAAAACCAAAAAACGGAAATTATCACAATCCTAAAATCTTTTAAATCTGAAGATTTAGAAGGAACAATAGAATTCCCGCAAGGACATTGCCCAGCTTTCAATCTTGTTTTAATTAAGTCAGAAGGAAAGATTTATGATGTGGAAAAACAATGTTATTATACAGAAAATCAAGAGAAGCTGAAAAATTTGATTTTTGATATTGCCATTAAAAATGAAAAAGACAGTTTGAATTTAGCAATATTAAATCGTTCAAAAAATTTGAAACCTCACGAGTGAAAATTTTCATTTATAAATTATAACTCAGCAAAGTTTGCATTCAACTTTGCGACGTAAAACAGTTTTCATATAAAACTTTTTCCGCCTTTGCGATAAAATCACGAAACCAACCCACAAACCATCTCTCCAATCTTCGGAGCCAGCGCAACGCCCATTCCGGAAAGTCGTACAGCGCAGAATTGTCTTTCAGAAAATTGTTTTACTATAGGCGTTTTCTCATTTCCCATTGCCATAATTCCCGACCAGCGCATTGCTATTTTAAAATCTTGATTAGGAAGAATCACTTCTTTTAAAAATTGTTCCAGATGATTTTGCAGAAATTCCGTAGTTTTAAATTCTGTGGTTTTTTCAGTCTCAAAATCCAGATTTCTTGCACCGCCAAGTAGAATTCTGTTTCCCAAATTTCGAAAATAATAAAAGCCTTCATCGTAATGAAAAGTGCCTTTGAGTTTAAGATTCTCGATAGGTTCGGTTAAAATAATTTGTCCTCTCGCAGGAATAATTTCTTCCGATTTTAAGAATTTTGAACTGAAAGCATTGGTGCAGAAAATAACTTTATCAGATTTCAGAATCAGGTTTTCATCAATTTTAATTTCAACTTCATTCTCAGTTTCTGAAACGGATTTGACTTCTGTTGCACACAGAAATTCCACCTTTAGTTCGTGGCATTTTTCTACAAGTTTTATTAATAATTTACCGGAATGCAAACTTCCTTCACAAAGATTCTCAACCAAAAATTCTGATTTTCCCAATCCAAATTCTCCAATCTTTTCATTGGCGATTCTAAAAGTATTTTCGGTTTTTGTGATAAAAGCTAGTTTTTCATTGACTTCATTCAGATTTTCCAAAGCAGATTCATCATTTAGAATTTCATAACCGCCACACAAATCAAAATCAATGTCATCTTGAGTAAAATAATTCTGAATTTTCTGTAAACCTTCAAACCGCATTTTTACCAAATCCAACGTTTTTTTCCAACCCATTTTCTCGGAATCTGAGATAATCTCGGTTAAGCTTCCAAAACAGGCAAATCCCGCATTCCTAGTCGAAGCACCAGTTGGAACAGAATTTCGTTCAATAATTAAAACAGATTTTTCAGGATATTTTTCCTTAATCGAAATCGCACTCCAAAGTCCCGTAAAACCTGAACCGATGATTGTAATGTCACGTTTTCTATAAAAAGTTTCAGCTTCCCAAATGCTTGGATTGGCGGTTTTCATAGTTACTCAGATTTATAGTCATCTCTCACCTCATCACTTTTTGCAAAACAAACCGGCGAAGAATTTTCTTGATTCAAGTCAAATTTTGAATGCATCTTCTGATTGAAATCTGCCGATTTGTTTCGGGCAATAGAAAGCGTTTTCCAGTCATTATTTTTCATCATTTTGCCGATGTAAATGATTTGACCGACGTGATAAGGATAATGTGCCAACTGACGAAGAACTGCATCCAGAACAGAATGAGCTTCGCCCCTGATATAAATTGTAGAGTTGATGTTATCATCCGTGATTTCAGCCAAAGCTTTGAAAAGACAATCCCAGCCTTTTTCCCAATATTCCAAAACCTCCGCTTTCGTTTTGAATGAATTGGCAAATTCCGAATCCCGGTTTCGCCAATCTTTTTCACCATCTTCGGTTAAAAAATTAGTCCATCGGGACAGCATATTTCCAGCGATGTGTTTGATAATAATCGCAATAGAATTGCTCTCATCGTTGTATTGCCAAAAGATATTTTCCTCAGAAAGTTGGGCTAATGTTTTATCTCCAATTTCTTTATAGTACAGAAAACGTTTTATAAATAGGTCTTTCATTGGCTAATGTTTTATTTTTTAAATATAAAAAAATTCCTTTCAAGTTTTTGAAAGGAATATAAATTTTAGAATCGGCAAATTTTAATGCAGTCAAAACATCTTATCATAATTCCAGGCTGCAACAAAAATCCCGGCAGTTTCTGTTCGCAATCTTTGATTTCCAAGTGAAACCGATTTGATTCCTTTTTCCGCCAAAAGCTGAATTTCTCTATCAGAAAAATCGCCTTCCGGACCAATTAGGAAAGTTATTTGGTTGATGGCTGACGGTTGATGGTTGATGGTTTTGTCACGCTGAGGTTCTCGAAGCGCATTCAAATTAATTCTTTCCAAACTTTCATTGCAATGCGCCACGAAAGTATTTTCGGAATCCAAACCTTTCATAAAATCAGAAAACTTGGTCAAATCATTCACTTTGGGAAAATGAAATCTGAGGCTCTGCTTCGAAGCTGAAACTGCTTGTTTTCTGAGTTTTTCGATGCTGATATTCCTGCGTTCTGTTTTTTCCGTCAGTATAAAACTGATTTCTGAGATTCCCATTTCCACAGCTTTTTCAACGAAGAATTCAATTCTGTCGATATTTTTTGTCGGAGCGATTGCGATATGAAGTTTCGGGGAAAAATCTGGGAGATTTTCTTTGGTTTCAGAAACATTTAAGGACACTTTTTTACCTTCAAAAATAATATTTCCTTTAGCTAGATTTCCATTGCCGTCGGTCACAAAAATCTCTTCGCCTTCTCGCATTCTGAGAACTTTCGTGATGTGTTGTTGCTCATCAGAATCAATAATTAAATCAGGGAAAATCTGTCCAAAGAAAAGTTTCATATTGTTTTTATATAGATTTTAACAACATAGTTGCAGTAGATTTTTTTTGAATTTAAAGTAAAATAGCTATTTAACATTTCATTTAAAACTATTGTGCTATGTGGTTTTGGTTTCAATCGTTTATTTTTTGGCGGGTTTTATTGCCGAAATAATTTTGCTTACAACTGTCATTACCAAAACAGCCGCCAACCCGAAAACAATTCCCAATCCGAATTTCGAAAGGATGTTTTCTGGTAGCAAATGATGGATATAATCAATATTGTGAAGGAAAATTTCGCCGGAAACGAGCAAAAGTGCAATTGTTCCAACGACGCCGAGGATTTTGATAATGACTGGTAAAGCCTTAACTAAAATCTGACCAAGACCAGAAAGAAAACCTTTGTTCCCCGATTTTTTCATTAGGAAAAAGCCTGCGTCATCCATTCTGACAATCACGGCTACAATGCCGTAAACCCCTACTGTTGCGATGATGGCGACAAGTGTTACCACGATGATTTGAGTCAAAAGCGGATGTTCTTTTTCGATAACGGTTCCCAATGCGATGATGACGATTTCCAGAGAAAGGATAAAATCGGTTTTGATAGCGGAATTGATTTTTGCTTTTTCGGAATTAACCTCTTCTTCTTCCAAAGTGCTTTCTTCTATCACTTCGCCACTGGTTTTTTTTCTGTGAAAGAGAAATTCTATGATTTTCTCAACACCTTCATACGCCAGATAAACGCCACCGAGCACCAAAAGCACTTTGATAGCGATAGGAAAGAAAAAATTGAGCAGGAAAACGATAGGAAGGATAATGAGTTTATTGATAAACGACCCTTTGGTAATCGCCCATAAAACGGGAATTTCTCGTGAAGATAGAAATCCGGTTGCTTTCTCGGCATTCACTGCAAGGTCGTCGCCGAGAATTCCGGCTGTTTTTTTGGTTGCGAGTTTGCTGGTGACTGCGATGTCGTCCATCAATGCACCAATATCGTCTAAGATTGCGAAGAATCCTGAAGCCATAACTTTTTATTTTGATACAAAAATAAGTTTTAAACTTTAAAATTCAATGCTGTAAGTTGATTTACGGATTATTTTTATTTGATATTTTGAAACGCAATTTCATTTTCGCTGATAAAGGCAACGCCGGTTTTCATTGTCGTGTAAATATCTGTGTCACATTCGCGCAAAGAACACATATAGATTTCTTCGACCCAAGTGTTGTTGATGAAAATCAGGTTCAGATATTCCTGTTTTCTCAGATTGTTTTTGATAGAAAGGTAATCGCCTTCTTTCGGCTCGTACGCAAAACTGAACACATTTTCAGCATTGATTTTTTCCAGAATTTCCTCTTTGATATCCTGAAGATAACCTTTCTCAGAACTGATTAAATCAAAATCTTCAGACTCTTCTGTCGTTTCTGTTTTGCCCGTTATCGTTTCTAAAATCCAGTAGAATTTTGAACTTTTTTTGGATTTTTTTTCGAGTATTTTTTCTTCTAGTAGTATTTTCATAGGGTTTATTGGAATTCATAAATTTTATAATCATCGATTAGATAAAATTTTTGCTTAATATTTTGATATCTATTGTTTATATTTTGATAGTTCAATAGCTTCTTCTCTAAAATAATTTTTAATTTTTTCAGAATCTCTAATTTACCCAATTCATAATATATTTAATTCGTTAAGTATTTACAAATCATACTTCGCCGTCGCCGTCGTCCTGATATCCGTAAACTTGCCACGCTCATATTTCAGTTTCGCCACCATTGCAATCATCGCAGCATTATCTGTTGTGTATTCGAATTTAGGGATGAAGATATTCCAACTCAATTTTTCACGGTTGTCTTCCATATATTGTCGCAAACCAGAATTGGCAGAAACGCCACCTGCAATCGCAATATCATTGATGTTAAGTTCTTTCGCTGCTTTTTCCAATTTGTCCATCAGAATTTCAATAATTGATTTTTGGACAGAAGCGCAAAGGTCATTCAGGTTATCCTTAATGAAATCCGGATTTTTCCTCACTTCTTTCTGAATAAAATAAAGTACCGAAGTTTTAATCCCGCTGAATGAGTAATCATAATTCTCCATTCTCGGTTTGTTGAATTTGAAAGCATCAGGATTTCCTTCTTTTGCCAATCGGTCTATGATTGGTCCGGCAGGATAATCTAGGTCAAATATTTTTCCGATTTTGTCAAACGCTTCGCCCGCAGCATCATCAATAGTTTTCCCAATGATTTCCATATCGAAATAATCCTTCACCAAAACAATCATCGTATGTCCACCAGAAACGGTTAAACATAAAAACGGAAAAGTAGGTGGAGTAGGATTGGCATCATCAATAAAATGTGCTAAAATATGAGCCTGCAAATGATTGACTTCTATCAACGGAACGTCCAAACTCATCGCCAGAGATTTAGCAAAAGAGGTTCCCACCAGAAGCGAACCCAAAAGTCCAGGACCGCGTGTAAAACCAATCGCGCAAATCTCATTTTGTTGTATATTTGCTTTCGAGAATGCTTTTTCTACGACGGGGATGATGTTTTGCTGATGTGCTCGGGAAGCCAACTCGGGAACAACACCACCATACTCGTTATGGATTTCCTGATTGGCCGCCACATTGGAAAGGATTTTGCTGCCGCTGATAACGGCCGCAGAAGTGTCGTCACAAGAAGATTCTATACCTAAAATAATTGATGCACTCATAATAGATGGCAAAGTTAGAAAATAAAAATACAAATAACGAAGAACCGCATATTGACAAACCTGTCAGCCAGAAAAAACGACCGCTTTTTCTAAGGATTCTCAGCACAGTTTCTTACTCCGTTTTAGCTTTGATTCTGTTGATATTCATTGTCATCAATCTTCCTGTTACCAAAAGATACATTGCCAATCAAGCCATCGATTTTCTGAACAAAGACCTGAAAATGGGAATGTCTATCAAAGATATTGACGTTAATTTTTTTGGAGATGTGACGATAAAAGGGTTGATTCTGAAGGATTATAAGAATTATGAATTTGTGAAAGCAAAGGAAATGAGAGTAAAGTCCGATTGGTTTGCTTTGGCTTTGAATACGAGAGATATCAAATTCAATCAAGCGACGATTATTGACCCGACTATCCGCGTGATTACTTACAAAGGCGACAGCATCAGTAATTTTATCCGATATGTAGATAACTTTAATGACGGGAAACCGCGTGACCCAAAAAAGAAACCGTTCCAAATGGCGATGAAATTCGATATTATCAATGGGATTGCGAGTATCGTCAACGAAAATAGTCCGGGAGAAGCCGGCAGATGGCTGGATGCGAGAAACGTCAACCTGAATGTTACCAATCTTAAAGTGGAAGGCGCTGATGTTTTTGCCGATATCAGAAATTTTAATTTTATCACAAAACGTTACGGTAAAGAGCATATCGTCGATACTTTTTCTACGAATTTTGAACTGACTAAAAAGCATTTGAAATTCGATAATCTAACATTCAATACAGACCATTCTCTGTTGCAGGGTGTTGCGGTGATGAATCTTGACCCGAAAACTAAATTTGCTGATTTTGGACGTAAAGTCAGCTGGGATTTGAAAATAGTTCCAGGAAGTCAAATCAGCGGTTATGATTTGAGTTATTTCGTGACGAATTGGGACAATTACAGGCCAATCAATATCTCAGGAACAATGGTTGGACCGTTGAATAATTTCACTTTGAATAATTTCCTCATCCGCTCACAAGATGTGAATCTGAATACCAAAAATCTGAATATCAATGGCGTTATTGATAAAAAATTCTTCATTGAAAGTAAGAATGTTTCTGCAGATTTCACTTATAAAGCTTTGAAGGCTTCATTACCAAAATTTATCTCTTCGAAGTTAGGGAATATTGCTGATGACTTTGGAAGAATGAAATACAATGGTTCTGTAAAAGTAAATCCAAAACAGATTTTCGCTACAGGAAATGTCATCACAGGAATAGGACAGGCGAAAATGAAAGATTTCAATCTTGTAGATTACAGCACCAAACGTCCAAAATACAAAGGTTATGTCGATGTAAAAGATTTGAACATAACAGCCTTGACCAAAAATAAACAGGTTGGTTTGATTTCCGGAAAATTCAACGTTCAGGGAGAAGGTTTTGATGTGAATACGATGTATGTAAAAACGTCTTCTGATGTTGCCCATATCGATTTGTTGGGTAAAAACCTTAATAATATTTCAATTGATGGCGTCCTTAATAAAAGAAGATTCACCGGAAATGTCAATGCCAATGATGTTAACGTTAAAGGGAATTTTAAAGGCATTGTAGATTTCAGTACCAAAAGATTATTTTCTGATTTTGATGCTAATATTCAGTATGTTAATCTGAAATATTTCGGAATTTCGGCTGGCGACACCAATTCTGTCAGCGGACATTTGGTTGGCAAAGTTTCTATGACCAATCTGAATGACCTTAATCTCGATACTAATATCCAAGGATTAACACTTAATTCAAGTTCTCAAAAATTACATATTCCTGATTCCAAAATCAAAGCTTTCTTTGAAAACGGTAACCGAATTGTTTCTGTAGATGCGCCTGGAGCAGTTACTGGAAGAGTTTCCGGTAAGTTTGATTTGGAAGATGTTGGGAATATGATTACAAATAGCATCAATAAAATTCTGGTTGGGAATCCTCCGAAAAAAACTTATAACGGACAGAATTTTGATTTCGATTTTGATGTGAAACAAGGCTTGGTTTCTTTCTTTGTTCCAGATTTGCAATTGCCAGACGGTGCAAAAGTGGCCGGAAATTATGTCGGTGCAACCAACGATTTGATTCTGAATGCTGATGCTGCACAAATCAAATATGTGTTGACCAGCAAAAAAGAACTGAGTGAAGCCGAAAAATTCTTAGCAGAAACTGATGCTACCTATCAGCCAGATCTCAATAAAGTCAAAGACAGTGCGATGATTGACAGTCTGAAATTGAGTGTCAATACTGCGAATCTTGACCAGCAGCTGCTTGCCACCATAAAAAGAGGACAATACGGCAATAATGTTCTTCAGGATGTGAAATTATCTGCGAATAATGAAAATGGGCAAGTCCTGCACATCGGAACAGTTTTCAA
>Ga0308157_10002696_pt1 | contig 27999 bp, 26 predicted proteins | sample PhyBR1_FD_201035 | JGI IMG/M metagenome (GOLD analysis project Ga0308157, IMG submission 201035) | Phyllosphere microbial communities from UC Gill Tract Community Farm, Albany, California, United States - DLSLB.R1 | ecosystem: Host-associated > Plants > Phyllosphere > Unclassified | place: USA...
CGTGTGCGAAGAGGCGAGCTGCCCGAACATCGGCGAATGCTTCGGCAAGGGCACGGCCACCTTCATGATCATGGGCGACAAGTGCACCCGCCGCTGCCCGTTCTGCGACGTCGGCCACGGCCGTCCCGATCCGCTGGACAAGGACGAGCCGGCCAACCTGGCCAAGACCATCGCCGAACTGCGCCTGAGCTACGTGGTGATCACCTCGGTGGACCGCGACGACCTGCGCGACGGCGGCGCCGGCCACTTTGTCGAGTGCATCCAGAACACCCGCGCGCTGTCGGCCAAGACCCAGATCGAAGTGCTGGTGCCGGACTTCCGCGGCCGCCTGCAAAAGGCGCTGGATATCTTCAAGGACGGCCTGCCGGACGTGATGAACCACAACCTGGAAACCGTGCCGCGCCTGTACAAGGAAGCGCGTCCGGGTTCGGACTACATGCACTCGCTGCAGCTGCTGAAGGAATTCAAGGAGCTGTACCCCGAGGTGAAGACCAAGTCCGGCATCATGGTCGGCCTGGGCGAGACCGATGAGGAAATCCTGCAGGTGATGCGCGACATGCGCGAGCACAACATCGACATGCTGACCATCGGCCAGTACCTGGCGCCATCGAACAGCCACCTGCCGGTGCGCCGCTACGTGCACCCGGACGTGTTCAAGATGTTCGAGGAAGAAGCCTACAAGATGGGCTTCAAGCACGCGGCGGTCGGCGCCATGGTGCGCTCCTCGTACCACGCGGACGAACAGGCGCACAACGTCCTGGCCGCTGTGTAAAAATTCAGCAGTGCCCCAAAGAGCAAGCCCTCGCGAGACGGCTTGCTTTTTTTGGGGGAGCACTTCAGCAAATCTTATTGGCCGATAAATCCCAGCCGCCGGCGGTGTTGCCGCCCATGCCGCCCGATATCTTCTGCTGAGAGTATTTCCACTTCACCCGCGAATACTTCAGACTAACATGCTCTGAAAGAATTCCCTGCCCCTCTCTGATGCACGGCACCACGGCCCCAATTAATACATTCTCAAGTTCAATTTCAAAATACTTGACACGTTCGCCTTGGCCGTCGGCACGCATGAATTCGAATTTGGCCTTCGGGATGGTTCGCCCCGCTGAACAAGTCTGTAGCAGGGTCGGGGACGCAAGGTCCGCCAGTTTGGATATCACCACATCCCCATGTTCGCATCGCTCAGCGGTATGCCCGCCGCCGGTGGAGGCCGTCGCGGATCTGGGCTGGGTGACGCTTCAGACAGCAGACGTGCATTCAATCCAATCCTTGTGGCGCTCATCAGCAGATTCACCTTTGATACCTTCGATTTGCAGATAGACATCGATTGCCATATTGCCTCCAAATTTAGGGGAAGCTCGAAAAGCCGAACTTACATCGACAATTCTCAGTCTGTGCTCTCCGGGTATGTTGCGAATACTCAGACCGCTCTCGAGCAAGACGGTCAGCTCCTGAGGCAAGTCAACGAATCCAAATTGCTCGCCCGGTATGATGGCCAACATCCACAGGGAGACATACATGCGCGCCTTGCTCGCCCCCCTTATCTATGCCGCCGCAGTCTCGGCGACTTACAGCGCAATCGCAGCAACAAACGCTACCAGCCTGTATTCCAATATCGGAGGTAAGGCATGCACCAAGCACATCGACGATAAATCAACCGGGGCTTACACCCTGAATTGCCCCGGCGTCTACGGCTTTCGACTGCACATCATGGAGGACGACCAACGAAGTTCGGTCAACGTTATCACCCCGGATAACCGGAGCCTCCCCCTCGATTACTGGGACACGGTTACGCAAGGATTTTCAAGCTTGGGCAATAACGCGGAATGGCGAATAGCAACGGTGGATGGGAAAGCAATTCCGATTGCTGTCATTGTCCGCGTCATCGCGCTCGATCAAACCGATCCACAACACCCCAAGCGAGTGCCACTGCTGGCCGTCGCAAAAATACACCGTAACGCTGCGTGCGTAACGCACATTGTTAGCGCCGCGACCACAGGTGCAAATGAGCAAGCCAGGAAATTCGCCGACGCTGAAGGCATGCAGTGCATCTCAGTCGAACCACATACAAAGTAATCAACGAAAGGACTTTATATGCCCCAGCCATCCGCAGCATGGAAACGAGCGCTCGCCGACGCTACGGCACTTTGCGCAAAACGAAACAAGGCGGCGGACGGCCTGATGGGCGACGCCGCTCATATGAAGAGGAAAAGCGACCATAACGATGGAAACGCGTTCGACCTCACGCACGATCCTGCCAATGGTGTCGATTGCCATCTATTTTCAAAGCTTGCGCTGCTGGATTACCGCGTGAGTTACGTGATCTGGAACAAGCAAATCTACAACACCGACATGAGCGATCAAGGATGGCGACCGTACAAAGGCAAGAACGGCCATACTCACCACATGCATGTTTCGATCAAGGCGGCGCTGCGCGATATTGCCTCGCCATGGCCTTGGGCGTCATTGGAGTCCTGATATCGGTGCGTAGGCCGGAGTGCGCTCGGGTAGGCGCACGACCATCATCAGCGCGTTCGCCGCCGAGCCGCCGATCAGTAGGTGGAGCTGACCAACACCATCGTCGAGCTGCTGCTGAAGGAATTCAAGGAGCTGTACCCCGAGGTGAAGACCAAGTCCGGCATCATGGTCGGCCTGGGCGAGACCGACGAGGAAATCCTGCAGGTGATGCGCGACATGCGCGAGCACAACATCGACATGCTGACCATCGGCCAGTACTTGGCGCCGTCGAACAGCCACCTGCCGGTGCGCCGCTACGTGCACCCCGACGTGTTCAAGATGTTCGAGGAAGAAGCCTACAAGATGGGCTTCAAGCACGCGGCGGTCGGCGCCATGGTGCGCTCCTCGTACCACGCGGACGAACAGGCGCACAACGTCCTGGCCGCAGGCTAAACCAGGCAATATCAGGCAACCGCAAGGGCTCCGCAAGGAGCCCTTTGTGCATTTACGTAATTTCCTCTGTTGTTTTGATAGTTATTGGAATTGTCCCCCGGAGGCATCATCTCTCAAAATGATGTTTCCAATATATAAAGTACTGATGCCCTGGCCGTAGCAATGGCCTTGAGGTGCCAGTCTAAGAGGGGACATGCATGGACACCGCGTACAAACGTATCGTGGTCGTCGGTGGCGGGGCGGCCGGTTGGATGGCCGCGACGGCGCTGGCGACCGCCCTGCCTGCCAGCACCGTGGAGCTGGTTGAATCCGAGGAGATCGGCATCGTCGGCGTGGGCGAAGCCACGTTTCCATCGATCCGCAATTTCCACCGGCTGGTCGGCATCGACGAGGCCGAGTTCCTGCGCGCCACCAACGGCACCTACAAGCTGGGCATCGAGTTTCGCGACTGGCGCATCCAGGGCGAGAGCTATTTCCACACCTTCGGCGACTTCGGCGACCTGACCGGCCCCGATGCGCTGTGGGGCCATTTCCGCCGGGTTGGCGACGCCGGCCTCGGCACGCTGGGCGAGCAATGCCTGTCCAGCGTGATGGCCAGCCAGGGCCGCTTCCAGGGCCTGGCCTCGGAAGAGAACCAGCCGTTCAACTATGCCTACCATTTCGACGCCACGCTGTACGCCGGCTTCCTGCGCGCGCTGGCGCTGAAACGCGGCGTGCGCCGCACCGAGGGCCGCATCGTCGACGTGGCGCGGCGCGCCGACGGCGGCGTGGCCAGCCTCAAGCTGGCCGATGGCCGCGAGCTGGCCGGCGACCTGTTCATCGACTGCTCCGGCTTCGCCTCGCTGCTGCTGGGCCGCACGCTGGACGAGCCCTTCGCCGACTTCAGCCACTGGCTGCCGGTGGACCGCGCCTGGGCCGTGCCCAGCGAGCCCAACGGCCCGGCGCTGACGCCGTACACGCGCGCCACCGCGCTGGAGGCGGGCTGGGCCTGGCGCATCCCGCTGCGCAACCGGGTCGGCAACGGCCATGTGTTCGCCAGCCGCTACCTCGACGAGGAGCGCGCCCGCGAGCAATTGCTGGCGCAGCTGGACGGCCCGGCGCTGGCCGAGCCGCGCCTGCTGCGCTTCACCACCGGCCACCGGCGGCGCTGCTGGGTGCACAACGTGGTCGGGCTGGGCCTGGCCTCGGGCTTCCTGGAGCCGCTGGAATCGACCAGCATCTTCCTGATCCAGAGCGGCCTGGGCCACCTGATCCCGCTGCTGCAGAAAGGCCGGCCCACCACGGCCGAGATCGGCGATTACAACGCCGGCATGGCGCGCCAGTTCGAGCGCATCCGCGATTTCATCATCCTGCACTACTGCCTCACGGCGCGCCGCGATGGCGAACTGTGGCGCCACATGGCCGGCATGGAACTGCCGGAAACCCTGGCCTACAAGATCCACGCCTGGCGCCAGGCCGGCGTGCTGCACCAGTACCAGCGGGAAGGCTTCGACGCCAACAGCTGGCTGGCGATCCACGCCGGCATGGGCCATTGGCCGGAGCGCGCCGATCCAGAGCTGGCCGAGCTGCCGCGCGACGAGGCGCTGCAGGCCCTGCGCCAGCGGCGCGACACCATCGCCGCCCTGGTGGCGGCCATGCCCACCCACGATGCCTATCTGCGCAGGATGCTGGCGCGCTGAAGCGGCGACGAGACATTTAAAAACAAGCATTCAAGAGGAGACAATAATGATGATAAAAGAAGCGACAAGATTCCAACTGTCGGCCATCGGGCTGGCCTGCATGGCGCTGCTGGCCGGTTGCGGCGGCGGCGGTGGCGGTAGTGGCGGCAGCGGCGGCGCGGTGCAGACGATCGCGTTCGATTTCCCTGGCGGGGCGGTGGTCGGGGTGCCGCCCACCGTCGCGACCACCAAGCTGGTGGCGACGGCCAGCTCCGGCGGACCGGTCACCTTCACCTCGAATACGCCGACGGTCTGCACCGTCAGCGGCGACACCGTGTCGCTGCTGGTGGCGGGCGAGTGCTCGGTGACCGCCACCCAGTCCGGTTATCAAGGCTACGCCCCGGCCTCGCACAGCCAGATCTTCGTCATTCCCAAGCGGCCGCAGATGGTGGTCTTCCGCAATCCTGGCTGGCAAGCGCTGGATGCGCAGCCGGTGACGCTGGCCGCGGCCACCAACACGGGGCAGCCCGTGGTCTTCACGACCAGCACGCCGGCGGTGTGTTCGGTCAGCGGCACCTCGCTGTCCAAGCTCGCCAACGGCCTGTGCGTCGTCACCGCCACGCAGGAAGGCAGCGACATCTTTGCGAAGGCGACGACGGTCAAGAATATTCCGATCGGCACCGAACAGGCGGCCGCCGTGCCGTTCCTGACCGGCTACAAGGACACCAGCCAAACCAAGGAGCTCGGCACCGTCAGCCCCTACTCGGGCAGCAGCGTGGACGGCTGGTATTGCGGCTCGAACTGGTGCGGCAGCTCGGTCTCCAGCGATGGCGCCAGCTTCACGTATTTCTACAATATCCAGCCCAAGGATCCAGCCGGCATCGGCGCGTATTGGGGCATCAAGCTGTTCGCCGCCACCCTGACCGATCTGGCCGCGAACGGCGACACGCTGACCGGCGTGCGCATCGATGCCCAGGCGGCGGTGAAGTTCAACATGGCGATGAACAGCGAATGGTTCAGCACCAGTAACAATGCGGTCAATGTCGACCTGGCCCTCGGCCACTTCGCGATAAAAGAAGGCAAGGCCTGCAACGTCACGCTGCGCGCGGTGGTGAAGCCAACCGCCGCCGCCGCCACGGACTACAGCGTCAGCCTGCGCGACAAGTTCACGATCAACGAATCGTGCGGCTTGACCGGGCTGGACCTGTGGAACGAGCTGCAGGACTACCCGATCTCCAAGGTCGAATTCTCGGCGGCGGGCGTGAACACCTCGGTGTCGACCCCGGGCGCGGCCGCGCTGACCTTCACCACCAAGCTCACGCTGACCGGCGCCATCACCTTCCAATGACGGCGCGGCGCGCAATCACGGCATAAGACAAGAGGACAAATAGAATGAAGAAGATTGAGACACTGGGTAGCCGGAAACCCCTGAAGATGACCGCGCTGGCGATCGCTGCGGCGCAGCTGGCGCTGATGTACAGCGGCGGCGCGCTGGCGCAGACCGGCGCCGCGGCGGACGCCCAGGACATGCCGGCGGAAAAAGTGGTGGTGGTGACCGGCCAGCGCAAGCAGCTGGAGACTTCGCAACGCATCAAGCAGGAGGCCGAACAGATCGTCGACTCGGTCGTGGCCGACGAGGCCGGCAAGCTGCCGGACAAGTCGATCACCGAGGTGCTGCAGCGCGTGGTGGGCGTGACCATGGACCGCAACACCTCGCGCACCCGCACCAACGCGGCCAGCAATCCGCTGTCCTACAACGTCGAGGGCTCGGGCGTGCAGATCCGCGGCCTGTCATGGGGCTCGTCCACGCTGAACGGGCGCGAAGGCTTCTCGGCCGGCTTCCCGGGGCGCGAGCTGAGCTGGGGCGACATCCCGCCGGAGCTGATGGCCGGCGTGGACGTCTACAAGAACCCGTCGTCCGAACTGATCGAAGGCGGCATCAGCGGCCAGGTCAACCTGCGCACGCGCCTGCCGTTCGACTCCAAAGGGCAGAGCGGCGCCCTCTCCGTCTCGGACAGCTACACCCCGTTCGGCAAGAAGAACACGCCGTCCTTCTCCGGCCTGTACTCCAACCGCTGGTCCACCGACATGGGCGAGATCGGCGCGCTGATCGATGTCTCCTACGGCAAATCCGCGTTCCGCTCCGACTCCTACAGCCTCGGCGCCTACTACCCGCTGAGCAAGCCGGTCCCCGGCCAGACGGTGTGGGTGCCGAACGGCACCTCCTGGGGCACCGGCGAGGGCAAGTCTGAACGCGCGGGTGTCTATGCCGCGTTGCAATGGAAGAAGAACGACAAGGAGTCGTCGCTGACCTACTTCGATTCGGGCTTCCGTTCCGAGAGCGTCAACGGCAGCTTCTTCAGCACCGCGTCGGACGGCAATTCCGGCCTGACGCCGTATGACCTCACGCTGACCAACGCCCAGTACGACGCCCACGGCGTGCTGCAAAAAGGCACGTTGAGCTATCCGGGCGGCCTGGGCCGCAACCAGTTCGCGGCCGGCGGCTTGTCGGCGGGCACCAGCAGCTCCTATGACAATGCGCATGGACGCACGCGCGATATCTCCTGGAACGCGAAATGGCGTATGGATGAGCGCTGGACCTTCCAGAGCGATCTGCAGTGGGTGCACGCCACCAATGGCGGGGACGGCAACATGATCAACATGGGGACCTTCGTGCCCAGCATGAGCTTCGACCTCACCACCCCGCGGCCCACGGTCAGCTTCGACGCGGCCGCGCGCGCCGCCCTGGCCGATCCCGGCAACTACTTCTTCAACAACCTCCAGCCTTACCTGAACAAGTCCAAGGGCGACATGTATGCGTGGAAGGGCGACGCCAAGTTCGTCTTCGACAGCAACGTGCTGCGCGACCTGCGCTTTGGCGTGCGGTTGACCAAGCGCTCGTCGTCGCACGCGATCGGGGTTGGCAGCGGCTGGTATTCCCTGTCCGAGCCGTGGTCGGTGTTCCAGAGCCCTGGGGTGGGCCGGCCACCGACGGCCGCCGAGATCGGCAATTCCTGGCAGTCCCGCGGCAACTTCGGCTACCTGAGCGATCCGCGATATGCGGCCCTTGCCCCCGTCCAGCAATACGCCTTCCCCAACTTCTTCAACGGCAGGGTGGGTTCGCCGCCAACCATCGTGGTGCCGACGATGGCCGCGGTGCGCAACTATCCGGCCCAGGACCTGGCGTTGGTGGCGGTGAAGCGCCTGCAATGCGAAGACGGCAATCGCCTCAAGAACACCAACAACGATTGTTCGACGCAGGGCAGCGACTGGCGGCCGATGATATTCTCGAACGACCCCGCGGACATCAACCCGCAAAATCCTTTGCAGGGCGCGCTGTCGACGGCCAGCGAAAACACGCAAGCCATGTATGGCACGCTGCGCTTCGGCTTCGACGACCTGAAGTACCCGGTGGAGGGCAATGTGGGGGCGCGGGTGGTCAGGTCGAGCGCGCAGTCCCACGGCTACACGGTATTCAATCCGCAGTATTCCGACACCACCAATCCCGCCTTGCCACGGTTCGGGGTGTTCAACGAGCCGCTCGATGTCAAGGGCAGCCACGTCGACGTGATCCCCAGCCTGAACCTGAAGGTCAGCCTGACCGACAAGCTGCAGTCCAGGCTTGCGCTGTCGCAGGGCATTTCCCGCCCTGGCTTCGACCAGGTGCAGGAGTACGTCAAACTGGAGCAGAAGGTGGACAACGCCACCGTCAACGGCGTCAGCACCGTCAAGTCGGTCAGCTACGTCGGCACCAACTCGGGCAACGCGAACCTGAAGCCGCTGAAATCGAACAACTTCGATCTGTCGCTGGAATGGTATCCGCAGAGCGGCCAGTCGCTCACGGCGGTGGTGTTCTACAAGAAGATCAAAGACATCATCATGAACGATACCTACACCAGGAGCATCAAGGACCTGGCCGGCAATTCGCAGGAGTTTGTCATCACCGGGCCGGCCAACGCGGCCAAGCTGTGGGAGGGCGGGATTGAAATCGCCGGCCAGACCTATCTGGATAAAATTCCGGGGCTGGCCGGGATACCCGACTGGGCCAAGGGTTTCGGCGTCTCCGCCAACTGGACCTACCTGGACGGCAAGCAGGACCTGTACCATCCGTACACGTCGCCTTATTGCCCCAAGAGCGGAAGCAGCGACAGCATAACCAATCTCTACGGTTGCGACACCAACGGCCTGCCCTTCAAGGATCTGCCGGTGGTCAACCTGTCCAAGCATGCCTTCAACCTGGGCCTGATGTACGACCGCGGGCCGATTTCGGCACGGCTGGCGTATAGCTGGCGCTCGCGCACCTTGCTGGCGACCAATGCGTTCGGCGCCGGCGGCAACGATGCCGTCAGCGCCGATCCGGCCCGCCTCGTCAACGGGGTGGCGCCGACGGACGTGGGTTGGGGCGTGCCGGTCTGGCAAGAGGCCGTGGGGCAGTGGGACGCCAGTCTCAACTACAACTTCACCGACAAGCTGTGGGCCAGCGCCAGCATCAGCAACCTGACCCAGACGGTGACCAAGCAGACCAACCAGCAGTTCATCGGCAACACCGGCCGTTCGTGGTTCGATCCGGGCCGCAGCTTCAAGGTGGCGATGGGTTACCACTTCTAAGCGGGCAGCGTCGTCATCATCGCGAGCGGGGGCGGCAGCCTTACGCTCGCGAACCGTTTTCAGGCGCCGGTCAGTTTCAAGTCGAACGCGCGCTCGGCCAGCCACACCATCGCCACCAGCGCGATCGCCACCGAGCCGCCGGTCAACAGGCGGCGGTAGAACCAGCTGTCGCGCAGCGCGAACGCCAGCGGCAGGAAGGCGGTTGAAGCCGAATAAACTGGCCAGCAACGCGCCTTGCGGCAGTCCCAGGTCGACCAACACGCTGGCGAAGCCGAAGCCGTGGATCAACCCAAACCCGAACGCCGCCAACGGCCGCCGGCCACGGAACAGCGGATAGATGTTGTTCAGCGCCGCCAGCAGCACCGATGCCGCGATCGCCGATTCCACCCAGCGCGATGGCAGCGAGATCAGCGACAGGCTGGCCAGCGTCAATGTCAGCGAGTGCGCCAGCGTGAAGGCTGTCACCACTTTCAGCACGTCGATGAAGGAGGCGCGCAGGCTGGCCGATGGCGTGCCGCGCGCGCCCGGCATCACCGCCGGCAGCAGCAGCGACAGCAGGAACAGGATATGGTCGTAGCCTATCCAGATATGCCACACGCCGTTCTTCACGTAGGCGCCGAACTGTTGCCAGCGGTCCGGCGACGTCAGCGACAAGGTTTGGCGCGCATGCGTTGGGTCGAAAATCGCGGTGGACGTGGCGCCGCCGCGCGTCAGCCGCAGCAAGCCTTTGTGCTGCGGATCGAGGTCGGCGAACAGGCGGTAGTCGATGGCCAGCGCCGCCACAGGGCCGGGACAGGTCGCGTGGAAGCGCAGCACGCTGTAGGCGCCGTCGGTATGGTCGTCGATCAGCTGCTGGCCGGCTTCGATGGTGCACGCCCCCTTTTCGGTAGCGATGCTCAGGCGCTCCAGCGCGTACGCCGCGATCGCCGCGTGCCGCGCGCGGATCTCGTCCCACGTCAGCTTGCCGTCGCCATCCTGGTCAAGGCCGATGGCGAAATCCAGGTCGCGCAGCGCGATGTCCCACTGGCCGGTGATGCGCTCGCCCTGCACCGCCAGCGACAGATAGCTGTCGCTGGGTTTGTGCGCATGGGCCGGCAGCGCGACGCCGCACAGCAGCGCAAAAAACAGTAGCAGGCGTTTCATCATGTCCCCGCTTGCAGTTGCCGGACCAGGCGCGCGGCAACCACGTCCTCGGTGCGGTGCTGGGCGACCCAGTCCAGCACCGGCTTGGCGGCGCCGGCGTCGCGCGCCTGCACTGCCGCTTCCAGATAAATGCGGATGTCGGCCGCTTCTTTTTGCACCGTCCAGTTTTTGCGCGCCAGCGTCAATGCGGTGGCCGGATCGTGGCGCAGCATCAGTTCAAAGCGTGCCTGTTCGCGCTGGTGCACGGTGTCGCCGCGCTGGGCGGCGGCGTCGAAGCGGGCCGCCAGTTCCTTCACGTCGGCGGCCAACGCTTCGGGTGCGTTGCCCTGCTGCTGCAAGGCCAGCGCGCGGCGCAGCAGCAACGCGTCGATGCGGGTCTGGTCCTTCAGCAGCGCGGCCACTTCGTGCGCGCGCCGCTGCTCCAGCAGGCAATCGGCATAGGCGCCCAGCAGGTAGCTGTCGCGCGGGCTCAGGGCCAGCGCGCGCTTGTAGCGGGTCTCGGCGATGTCAGCCGCGCCACGCCGTTGCGCCATCTCCGCCAGCAGCGTCAAGGCCCATACCTGAAGTTCGGCCGGCGCGTTGCCGCTGCGTTCCAGCGTCAGCTCCAGCAGCTGTTCGCTTTTCAGCAAGCGCCCGGTCGCCGCGCCGACGTTGGCGATGCAGGTGATGGTGACCAGTTCCACCGACATCCCGGACAGGCGCGCGCAGCTGGCGGTGGCGCCCGCGTAGTCGCCCTGCACGGTCTGCACGGTGGCTTGCGTCAGCCACGCTTGCGCGTTGGCCGGGTCGGCCGCCAGCACGGCTTTCAGATCGTCCATCGCCGGATTGAACTGGTGGGTGCTTTGCAGCAGCGTGGCGCGCAGCAGGCGCACCGGCGGCGGTGGCGACGGCAGCCGCCACCACGGCGCCAGCGCAGCCTGCGCGTAGCCGAGGTAGCGCGGATCGGTTTCGCTGCGCGCCAGGCCGATGTAGCGCGTGGCCAGCGCTGTGGCCAGCGCCACGTCGTTGGGACGCGCATCCAGTTCGCTGCGCATGCGGCGCAACTCCTGCTGCACCGGATCGCCACGGCGCGGCAGCGTCTCGATCACCTGCTGGCCGTTGGCCGGACGGTAGGGCGTTGCCTGCGCCGCCGTGGCGGCGGCCAGCAGCAACGCAAATATTGGCTTCTTCATGATGACTCCAAACGCGGGAAAGGGCGGACGCATGGTGCGCCCGCCCATATGCTGCAAGGCTTACTTGTACGCGACCGGTTCCGCATCCTCCGGCGCGGTGGCGGCGATGCTGTCGATCGCCTGCGGTTCGGCGGTGCTTTCGCCGCCGTCGCCGACGATGGCCAGCACTGCCGAGTAGAACGCATCGAGCATCGCCACCGGTGGCTGCGTGGGCACGCTCGGCGTGTGGTCTTCGTAGTGGGTGCTGCCGCCGCATGCGCTGAGCACCAGCAGCGCCGTCAGGCCGAGGTACTTCATGGCTGGCTCCGGCCGGCGATCACGCCCGAGGTTTGCGGCGAGCCCGGGATCGGCGCCTTCAGGTACGGGAAGGCGGCGGTGAAGTAGCTGTCGTCCAGGTAGGCGCCGTCGGTGAAGTGCAGGCCGCCGGCCGGTGCGTCGGCCGGAGCGCAGCCCAGGCTCAGCGTGCACAGTTTGCCCATCACCACGCGCAGCGCGATGTCGACCACGTCGTCGCCAGGCCGGCGGCCGTTGGGGAAGCCGGCATTGTCGCCGCCGATCACGCCCAGGCGGTTCTGCGCGCCCATGGCGACGGCCGGCGTCGAGGTGTTCAGGCGCAGCATCTCGGAGGCGGTCACGGTGGCCGGCTGGTTCAATCCCTTGACGCCGGTGAGGAAGGCCGCCACCAGGTCGTTGCGCGGGAAGTTGGTCGGCGCCTTGGCGCCGGCGCTGCCGTACAGGATTTCGATCAGCGCCGGCAGCGTTGGATTGGTGACGTAGGTGGCGAACTGCGCGTCGCCGGAAGGCTTGCTGCTGTTGAAGGTATCCTTGTCCTTCAGGCCGATGACGACTTCGTTCACCAGCGGCATGCCCAGGCGCGATACCTGGGTCCAGGCGCCGCCCTCCTTCGAAGGCGCGCCGGAATTCGGCGTCGGGTTCAGCAGGCGCGCCTGGCGTACGCTGGCCGTGGTCCAGCCGCCGACCACGGGATCGCTGCCGCCAGCCGCGGTCAGGCAGGAGGCGGCGACCTCCAGTTCGATCGAGGTGACGTTCTTGTCGGCCAGGTCGTCCCTGGCGGCCTTTTCGGCGTTGGCGTTGAACTCGGTGGCCGGGGCCTTGATGTTCACCAGGTCGAAGGTCTCGCCCAGGTTGACCACGAACGGATCCTTGCGCTGGCCGACGAACATGCGTGCCGGCGTGCCGCAGCCGGGGATGTTGACGTTGTAGACGTGGGCCGCCGCGTAGGCCGCGTAGTTCGGTATCGACTTGTTGCCGATGTTGTCGAGCGGCTTGTCGAAGGTGGTGACGCCGTCGGCCGCGTTGCTGACCGAGGCCCTGGCGCCGGTGCGGCGGTCGCCGCGCACCACGCTGACGGTGTAGGTCTCGCGCACGTTGGCGCCGGCCGCGTTCGGGCCGGCGATGGCGCCGCCGTTGATCACCAGCGGGATCGACACCTGCTTGCCGCCGACGTTGAGCTTGGTGTCCTTGTTGGCGTTGTTGAAGCGGAACTGGAAGGTCAGGTCCTCCTTGGCATCGCCGTTGTTGTCGATGTGGATCTCGTACAGCGCGTTCGGGTCCATGGCGAAGTAGTTCGGTCCGCCGTAGGCGTCCTGCAGCGGGACGTAGTTGGCGATCAGGGTGACGAAGCCGGCGCGGCCGGGCTCGTAGCTGCGGAACATGTAGAAGTCGGTGCCGTCGACTTTGGGACTCTGCGTGACGAACGGCGCCTCGCGGTGGCTGGACGCCACGGCCGCCGGTGCGAATGCGCTGGCCACGGCGCCGATGACGGCCGCGCGCATCGCGTGCTTGACGATAGTTTGCATTTCGTTTTCTCCCCAATTGGTTGATCTGCCAGATACTGCGTGTTGATATACGGCGCCGGAGGCGGATCGGATTCAAAATAAATAACTGGTCGCGCGCGGGGGCGGTATGGTACTTTCGTCACGCTTGCAAACTTTTACTCCAACCTCCCGAAGGCCCGCATTGTCCGACGCGACCACTCTCGATCCCCGGCAGCTGCGCCTGTGGCTGCAAGGCGCGGCCAACCGCGACGCCGCCGCATTCCGTTCGCTCTACGACGCGACCTCGGCGAAACTGTTTGGCTTTGCGCTGCGTATATTGATCAAGCGCGAACTGGCCGAGGAGGTGCTGCAGGAAAGTTTCGTCGCGATCTGGAACAACGCCGGCACCTATCAAAGCCAACTGGCCGCACCCATGACCTGGATGACGACCATCGTCCGCAACAAGGCTTTCGATCTGCTGCGCCGCGGCGATGTGACCACCGAAATCGACGGCGAACAGTTTGATAGCGAGGTGATCAATGCACTGCACGATCCCGGGGCCACGCCCATCGAGGCGCTGGAAATGAGCCGCGACGCCAAGGCGCTGGCCTATTGCATGTCGGCGCTGGAGGGACTGCACCGGCAGGTGCTGGGGCTGGCCTTTTTCCATGACCTGTCGCACAGCGAGGTGGCGCAGCAGATGGCGCTGCCGATCGGCACCGTCAAGACCTGGATACGCCGCAGCCTCGACAAGCTGAAGACTTGCCTGGCCAAGGGAGAGCGCGCATGAACCTCCGCGACAACGCCTCGCTGCGCGAAAAGCTGGCGGCCGAATACGTGCTCGGCACGCTCAAGGGCGGCGCCCGCCGCCGCTTCGAGGGCCATCTGCACAACGACGCCGCGCTGCGCCGCATCGTCGCCGAATGGCAGGACCGGCTGGTGCCGCTGGCCGAGTTCTCCAGCGCGCAGCAGCCGCGCAAGCAGGTGTGGCAAGGCATCGAGCGCCGGCTGAACCTGCCGCGCGCGCATCCGGCGTGGCAGTTCTGGCGCAGCGAGTCGGTAACGTTCTGGCGCACGCTGGGCGTGGCGTCGACCGCCGTCGCCGCCCTGCTGGTGGTGGCGATCGGCGTGCGCACGCTGCAGGCGCCGCAGCTCGACTACGTGGCCACGCTGACCGACGAGCAGGCGCGGACCGCGCTGGTGCTGACCGGCGACCTGCGCCACCAGGCGATGACGGTGCGGATGGTGGGCGCGGCCGCGGTGCCGGGCGATAAATCGCTGGAACTGTGGGCGGTGCCGAAGTCGGGCAATCCGCGTTCGCTGGGCTTGCTGAGCGAGCGCGGCGAGGTCAGGCTGGCGATGACCGGCAAGGCCGTCGGCGACGATGTGGCGCTGCTGGCGGTGACGCTGGAACCGAAGGGCGGCTCGCCGAATCCAAACGGGCCGACCGGACCGATCCTGTACAAAGGGCGCTGGGTCCGGGTGATGTAGGGGGAAAGTTGCTATCATCGCGGTTGTCGGGCCACGGCCCCATTCGCGAAAGGCAGTCATGGACGCCAGCAAGTTCAATCCGGAATACTTCAACAGCTTCGGCAAGGGGACGCTGCCCGATCACCTGGGCATCGTCATCACCGGCGTGCGCGAAGGCGAGATCGTGGCCGAGTTCGCCGTCACGCCGCAGCACCTGGCGCCGAACGGCTTCCTGCACGCGGGCAGCGTGGTGACGCTGGCCGACACCGCCTGCGGCTACGCCTGCTTCTCGCACCTGCCGGAGGGCGCGCACAGCTTCACCACCATCGAATTGAAGTCCAACCACCTGGGCACGGCGCGCGAGGGCGTGGTCGAGGCGACCGCCAAGGTGGTGCACCTGGGCCGCACCACGCAGGTCTGGGACGCCATCGTCAGCGACAAGGCCACTGGTAAAACGATAGCGTTGTTCCGCTGCACGCAGATGGTTTTGTACCCGAAATAACTGCTAAATTCGTGGCTGGCACCGATCCCGCACGGGGAAAACCGAGATGATCAAATTCTGCAGGACGGCCATGCTTGGCCTGATGGTGGCTGCGCCGCTGGCCGCCGCGCAAACGCCCTATACCGACGACGCCACCTACGTTGGCCTCGGCGGCAAGGATGGCATCGGGAAGATCGTCGACATCTTCATTCCCCTGGTGCTGGCCGATCCGCGCATCAAGGAAACCTTCGACGACTTCGACATGGTCCAGTTGAATGCGCGGCTGCGGGAGCAGTTCTGCGAATTCGCCGGCGGCCCGTGCCGCTACACCGGCCAGCACCGCGACCGGACCATGGACGGCGTCGGCAACGTGCGCGACATGGCCACCGTGCACCAGGACTTGAAGATCACCGACGCCATGTTCAACGCGCTGACCGAGGACTTGCAGATCGCGATGGAGCGCAACCAGGTGCCGGGCCGCTTCGCCAACAAGCTGATCGCGAAACTGGCGCCGATGCGGCGCGACATCGTCACCGAGCGGGCCGCGCGGGGGCGGCCGGACATGGGCAAGTTCCTCGCCACCGGCGGCGTCAGCCAGGTCGAGGGCGCGGGCGGCGGCGGCATCACGCCGTGGGCGCTGATCGGCGGCTACGGCACGCGCGACAGCTGGGGCGCCAACGCGCACTACACCCGCCTCGCCACCCAGGACTACAAGCTCGACAGCTATGGCGTAGCGGTGGGCATCGCCGACCGGCTGGAGCTGACCCTGGCCAAACAGCGCTTCCAGGGCAGCCTGGCGCCGCTGGACCTGCTTGACATCCGGCAGGACATCGTCGGCGTCAAAGTGAGGGTGGCGGGCGATGCGGTGTACGAGCAGGACAGCCCGATGCCGCAGGTGGCGGTCGGCATCCTGTACAAGCGCAATAAAGGTGTGGGCGGCCTGGGCGCGCTGGGCGTGAGCAACGTGAAGCAACTGGGCGCCAAGGATGACCACGGCTACGACTACTACGTGGCGGCCACCAAGATCCTGTTCGAGCAGAGCCTGCTGCTGAACGGCACGCTGCGCGCGACCCGCGCCAACCAGATGGGCTTGTTGGGCTTCGGCGGCGACAAGGGCGACAGCCTGCGGCTGATGCCGGAGATCTCAGCCGCCTACCTGGTCAACCGCAAGCTGGCGCTGGGCGCCGAATACCGCCGCAAGCCGCACAACCTGGGCGTCGACAACGAAAAGGCGTACTACGACGTATTCGTGGCCTGGTTCCCGAGCAAAAACTTCTCGCTAACGGCCGCGTATGCCGAGCTGGGCGACATCACCATCTTCAACCCGAAACGGCAGCGCGGCCTGTACCTGTCGGCGCAGGCCGGCTTCTAAATTGGGGTCAATAGGATTTGTAGGGCAGGAATTTGCCGCTGAGGACCACTTGCACGCGGTCGCCCTTGGGATCGGCTTCGCGCTGGATGTCCATCGAGAAGTCGATCGCGCTCATGATGCCGTCGCCGAATTCCTCGTGGATCAGTTCCTTGATGGTGGTGCCGTAGACGTTGACGATCTCGTACCAGCGGTAGATCAGCGGGTCGGTCGGCACCGCGGTCGGCAGCGAGCCCTTGTATGGCACGATCTGCAGCCATGCCGCTTCTTCGTCGGTCAGGCCGAACAGCGCCTGCGCCTTGTCGGCCTGGGCGCGGCTGAAGGTCATCTGGCCCAGCAGCGCGGCGGTGGTCCACTCCTTGCTCTGGCCGAATTCGGCGGCAAGATCAGCCCAGCGCAGCTGCTTGGCGACTTTGACGGACAGGATTTTTTGCGTGACTTGGTTGCGATCCATGATGGGCTTTCCAGTGGTTGAGGAGAGCCCTATGCGATGCAAGCGTCGTGCCAGGCGGCGGTTTTACGGACGCTTAGCCGTGCAGCGATTCTTCCAGCAGCTTGTGCAAGGCCGGGAAGTCCGGCTCGCCCAGGTAGCGCTTGAGGATCTTGCCATCCTTGCCGATGACGAAGGTGGTCGGCGTCATCGCGACGTTGCCGTAGGCCTTGGCGGCCGAGCCGTCCGTGTCGAGCGCGACCTTGAACGGCAGCTGGCGCGTTTCGGCGTAGTTCAGCACGTAATTGGGCGGGTCGTAGCTCATCGCCACGGCCACGAACTCCAGCCCCTGCCCCTTGAACTTGTTGTAGGTGTCGACCATCTTCGGCATCTCGCCCACGCAGGTGGTGCACGAGGTGGCCCAGAAATTGACCATCACCACCTTGCCGCGCAGGCTCTCCGGCGAGATCTTGTCGCCCTTGATGCTCAGGAAGGTGACCTCGGGGGCGGCCTGGCGCTTGTTCAGCGACAGGTAGCCGCCAAAGCCGGCCGCGGCGATGACCACGGCGGCCAGCACCGGCTTGATCCAGCCGGGGGAAGATTTCGTCTGCTGCATGATGGGCTCGGACTAAAAAGGCGATGGGGCCATTATAGACCCCATCCGGATTACGAGTTGTCGGCCGGCTTGGCTGGCTGCAGGCTCTTCCATTCGTCCTCGGTGATGTACTCGAACACCTTGACCACCTTGTACACGCCGCTCACGCCGCGCGCCACGTCGGCGCCGATCTGGCCTTCGCGCTGGGTCACGCGGCCCTGCAGGTAGACCACGCCGCGCTCGGTCACCACCTGGTAGGAGTTGGCCGAGATATCCTTCTTGTCGACCAGGCTGGCCTTGACCTTGGTGGTGATCAGCGCGTCGTTGGAGCGCGAGGTGTAGCTCGACGGGCCGGCGATCTCCAGCTCGTTGATCACCGACAGCACGCCCTCGATGCCGCGCAGCTCGCGCTCGGCGGCGGCCTTCATGGCCTCGTCGCGCACCTCGCCGGTCAGCAGCGCCCGGCGGTTGAAACTGTTGATGTTGATGTGACCCGCATCGCCGACGACGTTGTTGAGCTTGATGCCGCCCTTGACTTCGATCGCCCGGTCTTCCGTCTGCGCACCCAGGGTGCGGCGGTCGGTTGCGGCCAGCGTCCCGGAAATGGCGCCGCCCGCGACCAGCGCGACACAGCCCGACAGCGAGGCCAGCATGGCGCCACACAGCACGCTCATGGCCAGTGGCCGCTGTACTTTTTTCCAGATTACGCCGGGATTAGTCATTCACATCTCCTCCGAATAGCGCGACGTCGATGCCGTCGCAAATGCAATGTATGGTCACCAGATGGACTTCCTGGATGCGGGCGGTGCGGTCGGCCGGCACGCAGATGTGGACGTCGGCGTCGGTCAGCATCTTGCCGATGGCGCCGCCGCCCTTGCCGGTCATCGCCACCACGCGCATCTCGCGCTCCAGCGCGGCCTCGATCGCGGCCATGACGTTGGCCGAGTTGCCCGAGGTCGAGAACGCCAGCAGGATGTCGCCGGCCTGGCCGAACGCCTGCACCTGCTTGGAGAAGATCTCGCGGTAGCTGTAGTCGTTGGCCACCGCCGTCAGGATCGAGGTGTCGGTGGTCAGCGCCATGGCCGGCAGCGGGAAGCGTTCGCGCTCGAAGCGCCCCACCAGCTCGGCCGCGAAGTGCTGGGCGTCGGCGGCCGAACCGCCGTTGCCGCACACCAGAATCTTGTTGCCGTTGGACAACGCCGAGAACATCAGCTCGATCGCTTGCGCGATGTGCGGAGCGAGGACGGTGGCGGACTGGATTTTGAGTTCGGCACTTTCGTGGAAGTGCGAGAGTATGCGTTGATTATTCATAGTGTGCTGATTATAGTGCAGCCGCACAACCAGCCGGACAAGCGCTGTTAAAAATGCTTACATTTGCAGCGTATTTTGCATCCATGACAACTTTTCGCCGTCGATGGCGACCAGGTCGAAGCGGCACGGCGGCAAATGGCGGTAGCGCTGCAGGTAGAACTGGGCCGCGTGGATCAGCCGCCGCTGCTTGGCCGGGGTGACGCTGGCGGCCGCCCCGCCGTAGCGGCTGCCGGCCCGGCGCCGCACCTCGACAAACACCAGATGGGCGCCGTGCCGCATGATCAGGTCGATCTCGCCGGCCTTGCACAGGAAGTTGCGCTCGACCAGCACCAGCCCGGCCGCGCTCAGGTGGGCCAGCGCCCGGTCCTCGCCGAGCCGGCCCAGGCGCTGCTGTTCGGTCCGCGGCATGGCGGCCTCACGGCGTGACCGGCCGCGCCACGCCGTTCTGGTACACGGCCGGCTGTTCGGTGCGCTCGAAGCTGGCCGCGCCCTCGCCGAAGTCCACGCTCAGCCGGCCGGTCACGCCGTCCAGCTGGAAGCGCCCCACCGGATGGCGGCCGATCTCGCGCGCCACGCGGTAGGCGTCGATGCCCAGCGCGTACAGGCGCTCGATGTCGGCGCTGTTCGATTGCAGCGGATGCGGGTAGACCATCACCGCCGGATGGTCGCGCTGCAGCTGCCACGGCAGATCCAGCAGGTGCACGCCGTCCAGCTCCTGGGTCGGGCTGTTGCTGCCGCTGCCGGGGTTCAGCGCCGAGGTGCCGTAGATCGGCAGGCCGCGCAGCGACGGCCCCGGCGCGGACACGGGCGGCGGCGGCAGCGCGTCGGCGGTGCTGAAGATGGGATTGGTCGGCTCGGTGCTGACGCCATCGCTGAGGGCGCCGCGCAGCTGGCGGGTCTGGTCGGCGCTCATGGCCGAGAACAGCAGGCCGGGCGGGTCGTCGCGCAGGCGGGCGCGCAGCTGCACCAGTTCCGGATCGCTGAGGTAGCCGTCCGGCGCGCTCAGCTCGATCGTTTTGGACGGCAGGCCGTGGCGCTCCCATTGCGCGGCGAAGGCGGACGCCACGCGCCGCTGCCAGGGCGTGCTGGTGCTTAAAATCAGGGCAGTGCTGCCGGGCTGGTCGGCGGCGGCCCACTGGGCGGCCTGGCGCGCCTCCTCCTCGATCGACAGGCCCATGGCCAGCATCTGCGGCGGCAAGGGCGCGGCGCCCGGCATGCCGTGGCCGTCCGGGTAGTTCAGCGCGATGGTCGGCTTTTGCACCAGCGGACTGGCGCGGTCCGCCGCCGCGGCGATGGCCGCCACGGCCGAGCGCGCCAGCGGGCCGACGATGATGTCGTCCTGCTGCTGGGCGCGGGCGTAGCTGGCCAGCACGTCCTGCGCCACGTCGCCGGTTTCGATCACGTCCACGGTGATGTTGTCGCGGTCGCGCTCCCACGCCGCCAGGAAGCCGGCCCGCACCGACGAGGCGGCCAGGCCCAGCGTCTCGGAACGCAGCGGCAGCAGCAGCGCCATGCGGATCGGCGCCGTGGACCCGGCCGCAGGGGCCTCGGCCATGCGCACCGGGCCCTGGTCGGGGGTGACGGTCAGGCCGGCGCCGGCACGCGGCGGCGCGGCGGGAGCCATGCCCGGCAGCGTGACGGCGAAGGTTTCTGCGGGCGGCGGGGTCGGCTCGGGCGGCGGCTTGGGCAGCGGCGCGGGCGCCGGCGGCGGCAGCGCGGCGGGCGCGACACTTGTATTTGACGAGCCGGGCGCGCACAATCCTCCGGGCGCATTGCAGAACGGCGTGCTGCACGCGCTCACCAGCGCCGCGGCCGCACACAGCAGCGACAACTTCACACTATTCATCCTACCCCCACAATGACCGCACAAGTATCCAGCTCCATCGCCACCCTGCCCGTGATGGGCGAAACGGCGCACCAGACCTATCCTAGCGCAACCTTGTATGTCGTGGCGACCCCGATCGGCAATGTGACGGATATCAGCCTGCGGGCGTTGCACGTTTTGAGCCTGGTCAATGCCGTGGCCTGCGAGGACACCCGCAACACCGCCCAGCTGATGACCCGCTTCGGCCTGCACAAGCCGTTGATCGCGGCCCACCAGCACAACGAGCGCGAAGTGGCGGAAACGCTGATCGCCCGCCTGCAGGCCGGCGAGCGCATCGCGCTGGTGTCGGACGCGGGCACGCCGGCCGTGTCCGATCCGGGCGCGCGCATCGTCGACGCGGTGCGGGCGGCCGGCCTGCGCGTGCTGCCGCTGCCGGGCGCGTCGGCGGCGGTGACGGCCTTGTCGGCCAGCGGGCTGGTGAACGATCAGTTTTACTTTGTCGGCTTCCTGCCGGCCAAGGCCAAGCAGCGCGAGAACTTCTTGACCACGCTGCGCGCGGTGACCGCCACCATGGTGTTTTACGAGGCGCCGCACCGTATCCTCGATTGCGCCACGGCGCTGGCGGCGGTGTTCGAGCCGGAGCGCCAGGTGGTGTTCGCGCGCGAGCTGACCAAGATGTTCGAGGAAATCCACCGCTGTCCGCTGTCCGAGGCGGAGGCCTGGATCAAGGCCGACCCGCACCGCGAGAAGGGCGAGTTCGTCGTGCTGCTGGCCGGCGCGCCGGCGGCCGAGGACGAGCAGGACGTGGAGGCCGAGCGCATCCTGAAGATCCTGCTGACCGAGTGCTCGGTCAAGCAGGCGGCCAACCTGGCGGCGCAGATCACCGGCCGCAAGAAGAACGCGCTGTACGACCGCGCGCTGCAGCTCAAGGGCGGCGACTGATCAGAACTTGCAGCCGCTGTCCTTCTTGTCCAGCATCCAGATGAGCGGCGCCAGCAGGCCGCCGCCGCCCTTCCGGCAGTCTGGCCGGGTGGCGCCCTGGATGTCGCGCCCCAGCTTGGATTCGCGTTGCTCGGGATACAGCGGATGATCATCCAGCTGCGCCACCGGCAGGCCGGCGCGCGCCGGATCCTTGGCGTTGGCTTCCTTGCGGGCGGTTTTCAGCGCCGCGTCCATGTCGAATTTTTTTGGTTGCAGTTCCGGATGCAGCGGATCGGGCGCGGTGCTGGCCGGCGCCGGCAGCGTGATCGCCTGCGCTGTGACCGGTGCGGGCGCCTCGGCTTCCGCCTTGGCCGGGGTTCTGGCGCGCTCGGCGAGCTGCGGCCGTTCGCGCTTGCGCGGCTGGGCCGGCTCCGGCTTCGGCGCGGGCGGTGGTTCCACCTTGGCGACGATGGGCTTGGGCGGCTCGGCCGGCCGCAGCCACACGGTCATGGCCTTGGCCGGCTGCGTCGGTTCAGGCGCGGTGGGCGCCGCCAGCCTATAGCCGAAGATCAGCGCCGCATGCAGCACCAGCGAAACGGCGATGCCCGCGCCTATCCCCGGCCGCCGCATCGGGGCGGGCTGGAATGAGGTCAGGGTCGCGCTCATGGCTTTTTAGATAATTTATTCACACCCGCCATAATCTCACATTGAAAAAAAATCGCCATGGTCCATACTGATTTCATAGCGGCACTTGACGGATACTGAACCAGCTTGTATTATCTTGCTTCTTCGGAGTGTGGCGCAGCCCGGTAGCGCACCTGGTTTGGGACCAGGGGGTCCAAGGTTCGAATCCTTGTACTCCGACCAGTTTCAGAAAAAAAGACTCAAGAGTTTCGGCTCTTGAGTCTTTTTTTTATTCCCCACGGTTCAACGAGCTATACGAATTGATCATAGATTCGATTGAATACGCAATTGGTTGGCAAGCAAGCTCTTACGTAATATGAAATGAGCGCGGGCAAAACGCGCATAAGAAAATTACGGAGAGACCATGCATTCGACTAAGTTCAGCCGCCCCATCGCCTGCTAGCTCGCCGCATCGCGCGAGCGCCTGCTATCCAAAACCAGAGCTATATGCCGCAACCGGCAGGCCTTCGCACATTCATTCATTCCTAATAAGAGCACGGAGACACAATGAAAATGAATACTTCCAAGACGGTCATAGCCGCCCTGATCGCCGAGATGTTGATGATGGCGGGCGCGTCGGCGCAAACCGCCGGCGAGACCAAGCCGCTCGACACCAGCGCCACCGTGGTGGTCAGCGGCATCCGCGCCTCGCTGTCGTCGTCGCTGACCACCAAGCGCCTGCAGGACGGCGTGGTCGACGCGGTCTCCGCCGAGGATGCCGGCAAGTTCCCGGACACGAACATCGCCGAATCGCTGCAGCGCGTCACCGGCGTGCAGATCCAGCGCAACAACGGTGAGGGCCGCTACATCTCCGTGCGCGGCCTGGGGCCGGAATTCAACAACGTGCTGGTCAACGGCCGCACCATGACCAGCGACACCGGCGGCCGCGAGTTCTCCTTCGACCTGCTGTCCTCCGACCTGATCTCGAAAGCGCTGGTCTACAAAACGTCGCAAGCCTTCCTGCCGGAGGGCGGCATCGGCTCGACCGTGGACATCCAGACCGCGCGCCCGCTGTCGGGCAAGCTGGGCCACTCGTCGGTGGTCAACGTCTCGGACTCGTACGACACCAACTCCAAGAAGAACACGCCCAACATCGCCGGCATGTACTCGTTCGCCAACGAGAACCGCACCTTCGGCGTGACCGGTTCGCTCTCCTACACCGACCGCGCCTCCAAGCAGAACAAGGCCGTCAACGACGCCTGGAACTACCGCGACGTCTCGATGATCAACGGCGACCTCAACTCCAAGGGGTTGACGATGGCCGACGTCACCACCAAGAAGCTCTACATGCCGCAGAGTTACGGCTTCCAGCAGGAGAACGAAAGCCGCAAGCGCCTGGTCGGCAACCTGACGGTGCAATACAACCCGTCGCCGACCTGGAAACTGACGGCCGACGCCCTGTACTCGCGCCTCGACCAGAAGAACGACGTAATCGCGTTCAGCGACTGGAACAATCCGCAGCAGCTGGGCGTGAAGACCGACTCGAATAACCAGGTCACCAGCTTCCTGCGCCCCGGCTCGATCTTCTACGCGAACAACCCGGAACTGGCCGGCAGCGGCAAGCTGCTGGGCGAGGCCAACTCGAACGACATGATCGTCAAGGGCGGCGACCGCCTGTCCACCACGCAGGCGTTCGGCCTGAACTCCAAATGGGCGCTGATGCCGGAGCTGAAACTGGAAGGCGACATCTCCAGCTCGCGCACCACCTCGAAGTCGCCGAACATGTGGATCGTGGCCGGCATGGTGCCGAAGAATGGCGACGTGCTGACCTTCGGCAGCACGCCAGGCCTGGTGTTCGGCGACGGCATCGCCGACCCGACCGCGGTGCGCGCGCACGCTGTCTCGTATGGCGACATCCGCAATCTCGACGACCTGCAGGAAGGCCGCTTCAGCCTCTCGTGGAACCACGAGATGGGCTACTTCAAGGGCATCGATTCCGGCGTGGCCCACTCGGAGCGCAACGTCGAGCGCACGCAGTGGAACAACGACGCATGGAACGCCTTCAGCGGCTACCACGTCTCCTTGCCGTCGTCGCTGTTCACGGTCACGCCGATGGATAACTTCCTCGGCAATGGCGCGCAGATTCCAAGCGCCTATCTCCGATTCAATCCGTATGAGTACATGAACTACCTGAACCAGCCGTCGCTGCTGGCGCAGTCGAACGACCCGGCGCTGTACCTCGACAAGAGCAAGTACCCGAACGGCCCGATGGCGATCGACTACACCAAGCCTGACATGTGGGGCGTGAAGGAGAAGGTATCGAGCTTCTTCCTGGATTCGAAATGGGAAGGCGAACACTGGTCGGCCAACGCCGGCGTGCGCGTGGTGCACGTGAACTCCACGTCGACCGGTATCAGCCGCGTGCTGCTCTCGGCGACCAAGAGCCCGAACGACACGACCTATATCCTGAACTGGGGTCCGAACGCGGTCAACACCGTCAGCAACAGCTACAACAGCTACCTGCCGTCGGCCAACCTGAAGATCGACCTGACGCCGGACATGCTGCTGCGCCTTGCCGCATCGAAGACCGAGACCCGTCCGACGCTGAACCAGATGGGCGTCAGCAATTCCTACGGCGGCCGCTTCGGCGACGTGCAGACCGGCGGCGGCAATCCCTATCTGAAGCCGATGCAGTCGAAGAACTACGACCTGTCGTATGAATGGTATCTGTCGAAGACCAACTACGTCAGCGCCGCCATCTTCCGCAAGGACGTCTCCAACTTCCTGGAGACCAAAATGGTGGACATGAAGATTCCGCAGTACGATGAGATCGTCCACGACACCCGCGTGCGCAACGGACAAGAGGGCAAGATCAAGGGCGTGGAACTGGCCGGCCAGTACGCCTTCGACAACAGCGTCTCGTGGCTGAAGGGCTTCGGCGTCGCCGCCAACTACACCTACGTGGACGCCAGCGCCACCCGCGAATCCGACGCCACCGCGCCGGCCTGCGGCTACCCTGGCCTGTCGCCGCAGTCGTACAACGGCTCGGTATTCTACGAGAACGACAAGTTCATGGCGCGTGTGAGCTACAACTGGCGCAACCACTTCTCCGTCGATTGCGGCGGCGGCAGCACGCTGCCGCGCAACCGCGCTGCCTACGGCCAGACCGACGCCAGCCTGCGCTACAATCTGACGCCGAAGATGGCGCTGTACGCGGACTTTATCAATCTCTCCAACTCGCGGATGCACGAATATGCCAACAACGAATCGCAGTTCCTCACCCTGGAAGATGTCGGCCGCCGCGCCAACGTTGGCTTGCGGGTGGCTTTCTAAATGACGCGTACCAATCTGCCACGCCGCCGCCTGCTGCAAGGCGCCGCCGCCGCCGCTGGTGGCGCCCTGCTGCCGATCCACGCCGGCGCGCAAGCTACGCCGCGCTTCGCGGTCGGCGCCAGCGACTTCCTCATCGACGGCAAGCCGTTCCAGATCCGCTGCGGCGAAATGCATTTCGCACGCGTGCCGCGCGAGTACTGGGGCCACCGCCTGAAGGCCATCAAGGCGATGGGTTTGAACACGGTGTGCGCCTACCTGTTCTGGAACTATCACGAATGGCGCGAAGGGAAGTTCGACTGGAGCGGCCAGCGCGACGCGGTGGAGTTCTGCCGCCTCGCGCAGCAGGAAGGGCTGTGGGTGATCCTGCGTCCCGGTCCCTACGCCTGCGCCGAGTGGGAGATGGGCGGCCTGCCGTGGTGGCTGTTGAAGAAGAATCCGGGCGACGCCTTCCTGCGCACCCGCGATCCGGCGTTTATCGATCCGGCGCGGCGCTACCTGCGTGAAGTCGGCCGCGTGCTCGGGCCGATGCAGGTGACGCAGGGCGGGCCGATATTGATGGTCCAGGTGGAGAACGAGTACGGCTTCTTCGGCGAAGACCTGGACTACATGCGCGTGCTGCGCCAGGCGCTGCTCGACGCGCGTTTCGACGTGCCGCTGTTCCAATGTAATCCGACCAACGCGGTGGCCAAGACCCACCTTGCCGGCATGCTCTCGGTGGCCAACTTCGGCAGCGATCCGGCCGGCGGCTTCAAGGCGCTGGCGGCGGTGCAGCAGGCGCCGTTGATGTGCGGCGAATACTACTCCGGCTGGTTCGACACCTGGGGCAATCCGCACCGCCGTGGCGACAACACCAGCGCCGTCGTCGACATCCAGGCCATGCTGAAGGCGAACGGCTCGTTCAGCCTTTACATGGCGCACGGCGGCACCACCTTCGGCCTGTGGGGCGGTTGCGACCGTCCCTTCCGGCCGGACACCACCAGCTACGACTACGATGCGCCGATCAGCGAGGCCGGTTGGATGGGCTCCAAGTTCAACGCCTACCGCGAGGGCATGCGTCCCTTCCTGGCGGCGGGCGAAGTGCTGCCCGAAGCGCCGGCGCGCAATCCCGTCATGAGCATCGGCGCGTTCGCGCTGAGCGAATCGGCGCCGGTGCTGGCCAACCTGCCGCCGCGCGCGATCAAGGCCGTGTCGCCCGAGCCGATCGAGCAGTACGACATCAGCCGAGGCCTGGTCGCCTATCGCGTGCAGCTGCCTGCGGGTCCTGCGGGCTTGCTGGCCGCCGCCAAGGTGCGCGACCTGGCCTGGGTCTACATCGACGGCAAGCTGGCGGGAACGATGGACACGCGCCACCGCCGCTTCTCGGTCGCCGTGCCGGCACGCAGCAAGGCCGTGACGGTGGATATCCTGCTGTACACCATCGCGCGGGTCAACTTCGGGCTGGAAGTCCATGACCGCAAGGGCCTGCATGGTCCGGTGACGTTCACCGCCAAGGGCGGCGCGGCGCAGGCTGTGGAGAACTGGGAAATCCGCGCCATCGATTTCGACGCCGACGGCGTGCTGCCGCCGCTGTCGTTCAAGCGCGGACGCGCCAAGGGCCCGGCCTTCTGGCGCGGCGGTTTCGAAGCCAGCCGGCAGGCAGATACCTTCCTCGACATGTCGAGCTGGGGACAGGGCATCGTGTGGATCAACGGCCGCTGCCTGGGCCGATACTGGAGCATCGGACCGACGCAGACCATGTACCTGCCCGGCCCGTGGATCAGGAAGGGACGCAACGAGATCGTGGTGCTGGACCTGACCGGCCCGCGCAGCGCGCGCATCGCCGGCCTGACGGAGCCGATACTCGACCAGCTCAATCCGGAGCTGGACCTGGCGCGTCCACCGAGCACGGTCAAGCCGGCGCTGGAAGGCGTTACGCCGGCGCAGGCGGGCGAGTTCGCGGCTGGTGGTGCGACGCAGGATGTGATGTTCGCCGCGCCGGTCAAGGGCCGCCAGTTCTGCCTTGAATCGCTGAGCGCCTTCGACGGCAAGCAGTATGCGGCGGTGGCCGAGATTTCACTGCTGGGCAAGGATGGCAAGACCATCAACCAGCAATCGTGGACGATCGCCTACGCCAGCAGCGAGGAGTTGAAGAAGGAGGACGGCTCGGCGCTCAACGCCATCAACGGCCAGGCGTCGGACCATTGGCACACGGCGTTTGCCGGCGGTACCGGCCACCCGCACCAGCTGATCATCGATTTGGGTCAGCAGGTGGAGGTGGCGGGCGTGCGTTACACGCCGCGCCAGGGGACCGACACCGTCACCGGTCGTATCAAGCAGTACCGCATGTACGTCGCGGACAAGCTGGTACGCGAATAGCCGCCGTCGTTTACCCCAC
>Ga0308157_10002697_pt1 | contig 27976 bp, 23 predicted proteins | sample PhyBR1_FD_201035 | JGI IMG/M metagenome (GOLD analysis project Ga0308157, IMG submission 201035) | Phyllosphere microbial communities from UC Gill Tract Community Farm, Albany, California, United States - DLSLB.R1 | ecosystem: Host-associated > Plants > Phyllosphere > Unclassified | place: USA...
CAACTCCAACTGAGACCGCCGAGCCAACGGCAACTCCAACTGAGACCGCCGAGCCAACGGCAACTCCAACTGAGACCGCCGAGCCAACGGCAACTCCAACTGAGACCGCCGAGCCAACGGCAACTCCAACTGAGACCGCCGAGCCAACGGCAACTCCGACCGAGGAACCAACGGCAACTCCAACTGAGACCGCCGAGCCAACTTCGGAACCAACCAACGAACCAAGTACGGAACCAACCGAAGAACCGACTTCGGAACCAACCGAGGAACCAACCGAGGAACCAACCTCGGAACCCACCACCGAGCCAACGGAAGTTCCTGAAGCTGAAGAACCCGAGTCCGGCGATCAGGTAGCTCCAGGCGAAGAGTACTTGGCATTCGACAAAGAGTCTTCATCCATCGAAGACGGCACCTACGTATTTACTACGAAGGCGGGCCTAGAAAACGGTGACGTTGCAGTCACTTACCGCACTTCTCCTGGCGCGAAGCCTCAGACGATCGCAGGGACAGTTGAGAACGGCAAGTTAACGATCAATGCTGACGAAGCCTTCGCCGGCAGTATCACGGACCACAATCAGCTACTGGTCTCGGTAAAAGGTTCCGATGGACGAGTGATTTCCGCGCTTCTGTCCGGTGCCGATGTCCTGTCGTTACAATCGGACATCGTTGACAGCCGCTTGGGCGTTCGACTGGAAGAAGCCGGCCACAAGGAACTCACGTTTGACATTCCGGAAAACTTCCCCGAAGTCACTGGAGAGAACTTCAGCTTCGATCTGGAATACCAAGCTGCAGATGGCCAGCCCGCTACTTTGACGGCCGTCGAATTTGCCGTAGATGAAAACCGTTTGGTGGTCAATGATCAACGCGTTGAGAACCTGACCGAGGGTATCTACTACCTCAAGGGCACCGCAAAGGAAGCTACATCCTCGGACGATGCAGCGACGACGTCATTGGCAAAGGCAGCGGCTGATTCCGCAACCGTATCAACATGGTTCGGCCTGTACGCTCCGGCTGCAGAACCAACGACGGATCCAACGGACGATTCATCCGAGGTACCAACGGAGGAACCAACAGAACAACCTTCGGACGACCCAACCACGGATCCAACGGACGATCCAACGGATGAAAGCACCCCCTCAGAAACCACTGCGACCACTCCACCTTCTGCCGATCAGGACCCGGATTCCGGCGAGGACGACAAGCGCAACGATGACAAACTCGCCGATACCGGTGCCAGCTCAGGACTGCTGATTGCCGGTGGCCTTGCACTGGGACTAATTGCCGTGGGTGCTATCGCCATTTCCGTCCGTCGACGGGGCCGCCACGGTTAGTATGCGCTTCGCCGACTAAGAATGCTCGTGGGCAGACAACAGCGGCTTCCCCAACCAAAGTTGGGGAAGCCGCTGTTGTCTCACCGCAGTTCGCTTGGGATATTGCCCCGAGCGATATGACGGTCGTTTTATGAAGTTATCGAGCTACTTCTTTTTGTTCTTCAGCTCACGGTTGGCTGGGATGTCTGCCCATCCACCAAGTCCGTTGTTGCCATAGCTGTAATCGACAGTCGCCGAGTCACCCTTGATGTCCAGCTTGACGGTTGGGCCCAAGGTACCACCGCGAACAAAGTTGTCCTTGGTTCCAATGGTGTCGATGAAGGACTGCACCAGACCGCCTGGCATCACGTAGTGCGAGTATGCCTGGAACTGACCTGGGTGCTGGTTGTAGTCAGGAGCGAATGGGCTACCTGCTGCGAAGTTCAAGTTCGTTGGGCTGCCAAGTGCTAGACCCGAGCCACGGTTCAGTGGCTGGTAGTCACTGCGGATACCGTTACCAACGAAACCGTAAACGCCTTCTGGACCGTCAATGCCGGTAGCGAAAGTCGAGCGGTGGCTAATGGTGAACAGGTAGTACTTGCCATCCTGCATGTAGATCTGCGGACGCTCAGTCTGGTCGGTAACGCAGTTAGCCGACAAGATTGGTGGCAGGAATTCCCACTCGGTCAGTGCCTTGTTCTTGGCACGAGCCAGGCCAACGTTACCGATCTGGTAGGTTGCACCGGACTTGTTTACCTCAGCAACAGTTTCACCGTTGGTTTCGCCCTCGCGGTAACCAAGATCTTCAGAGGTGCACTGTGCTTCATCACGGTCCATAGCCGAGTTACCCTCAAAGACCATGTAGGTCTCGCCTGGGTGCGCTGGGTCTACAAAGGTGAATGGATCACGGAAGTTGTAGTAGGAGTTCTGCGCAGCATTCTGGTAGTTCTTACCGTCTGCCTGCAGCAATTCCTTGACCTTGTTGAAGCCGGTCAGCTTCACGCCCTTTTTGTTGGAGTGGACGTGACCAACGCTCAATGCGATGCGTGAGTCATAAGGCTTTACGTCCTGACCGTCCTTGTCGCGGTAGAAAGCAACGTCGGTGAAGAAGAGCTTGATTTCACCGTTCTTGCTTACGCGTGCGGAGCCCGACCACTGGGTCTGGTGGGTGAAAGACTGATCTTCAAAGATCTTGCCGGTCACGCCTTCGTCGAAGACCTGGCCGCCGTAGGTCCAACCGCCATCTTCGGGACGCTCGTCAGCAGGGATTCCTGCTGGGCGGTAGAAGTAGCCGATGCGTGCGTACTGGTGACGCTCATCGAAGCCCAACTTGCGGTCGGCAACCAACGAGAAGATGATTTCCTGACCGTTAACGCTGTACTGGTTAGCGTTTTCGTCGATCAGTGGCCAGGTATCCCAGACCCAAACTTTTTCGTTGGACATGTCAGGGAAATCCTGAGAAACGGTTGGCATGGTGTATTCCGTAGGCATGGAATTTTCACGCGAACCGGCTTCTGGATCAGACATGGCCTTGAGCTGCTTTGCATCAGCACGAGTCCAACGCGAAGTGAAATTGTCGGTTGGGCTGTAAGCCTTCTGAGTGTGCTCGGTTGGCTGTGGGAAGCCAGGTACTGCGTCGGTGGCAGCTACGGCTGGCCCCGAGATCAAGGTAGCACCAAGTGCCCCGATGCTCAGTGCGGCAGCAAGAATGCCACGCTTCGTACGTTGTTTGTTCACGATTGTTTGCCTTTGTTCGATATGGAATCGGACAATCGCTCTGACCGTGATGCACGTTCTCTCCACAGTCGAATCTAAGGATTTGCATAGCTTGTGTCAATCTATCCAAAACGTTTTGGAATCAGGATCACATTTTTTAGGATTCATAACGAAATCTCCGTCACATTGTTTGCAAATCGTTTTGGATGTTCGTTAGCGTGGTTAGCGGTCACTCGTAGTGATGCACGATCTCTCCCCCAAAATCTCTGCGACGACGCTTCTGCGCCGTCCAACTAGTCTGGCGTTTTGAACCCCAACTATTGGAAAGACCGATGACAAAACCACAGCCAAAGAAAACCAAAAAGCTTATAGCGATAGCAGTACTCTGCGCATTGGTGCTCGGGACTGTGGTGTCATGGCAAATTTTGAATTCCACGCCGCAAGCATCTGTTCCTGAAGAAACTCAACCACCTCAGGACGGCTTAACGTTTCAACGTTCCGCGAGCTGGTCTGAGTACCGCCCGGCAACACATCTCACTCCCAATTCACATTGGATGAACGATCCGCAGCGGCCCTTTTTCCTTGATGGCGTGTGGCATTTCTACTACCTTTACAACGCTGATTACCCGGAAGGTAACGGCACTGAGTGGTACCACGCCACGTCAACTGACTTCATTCATTGGAAGGATGAAGGCGTTGCTATCGAGAAATACAAAAACGGTCTCGGTGACATCTGGACTGGCAGTGCCGTAGTCGACTCCGAGAACACTGCCGGTTTTGGCAAAAATGCAGTCGTCTCTTTGGTAACCCAACAAGTTGATGGCGTGCAACGCCAGTCCCTGTTCTATTCAACAGACGGCGGTTACTCTTTTACTTCTTACGAAGGCAACCCGGTCATGGACAACCCAGGTGTTGAAGCTTGGCGTGATCCGAAGATCGTATGGGACAAGGAACGCAATCAGTGGCTCATGCTCCTGGCCGAAGGAAGCAAAGTCGGGTTCTATACGTCTAGCGATCTGAAGTCATGGAACTACCAGTCAGGTTTTGAAACTACCGGCCTTGGAATTGTCGAATGCCCTGATCTGTTCCAGATGTCCGTAGACGGAGATCCTGAACGAACCACGTGGGTGCTGGGAATCAGTGCCAACGGAGCTGAGTCGGGACGCACCACTGGATACACCTATTGGACCGGATCTTTCGACGGCAAGAACTTCTCCACTGACCAGAATGATCCGCGTTGGCTCGATGCTGGTTCCGACTTCTATGCAGCCGTCACCTGGGATGACCCCCAAGCGCAAGACCAATTAACACATCGCTACGCCATGGGCTGGATGAATAACTGGGCTTACGCAGGCGAACTGCCACTGAGCGATTGGTCCGGCGGAACGATGTCCACGGTACGCCAGCTTTCACTGCGCGATGTCGATGGACAGGCTCAATTATTCTCGGAACCAATCCCTGCCCTCAACGAACTCGAAGGCCAACCGGAAACCTCGGATCCGCAGTCGGTGACCGCAGATCAAAGCGCTTCGCTAGGCAAGGCAACTTCCGATGCTTATCGACTTCATATCGATCTCAGCCAGGATAAAAACGCTCCCAGCGAGGAAACTCTCGTTGAACTCAATGATGCCCACGGAGCTAAAGTCACCGTTGGCTACAACTTCAATGAGCAGAAACTGTTCCTAAACCGTGGTGAGGACAAGATCGCAGGCTCCATGCCCGATCTTTACCGCGAGATTCGTAGCGAGCAGCTTCCGGTGCACGATGGGCAGCTTGCCTTAGACATTGTTGTAGATACGACATCTGTCGAGGTCTTCGCACAAGACGGAGAGGTGTCGTTGAGTTCCAATGCCTTCCTGACCCCAGGGGGCCACGAAGTGACCCTCAAGTCTCTGGGCGGAACCACCGATGTGCGTGAATCAAAAACTACGCCACTGGCGGTAGCTGAAACTCAACGTCAGTAATTTCTTATGACCGTGGTGCTTTGACGGATTCACGTTGAACCAATTGGCATCGAAGCTTCTCGGCGATGCGAGCGCTATTCTGCGCCGTTGCCTGAGTAAAAAGCTGTGACACCGCCCAATGTCCCATCTGATAATGGGGCAAGGCTATGGTGCTAAGTGTTGGAACCAGTGCTTGGGTGATCAGTTGAAGATCATCAACGCCAATCACCGACAGGTCTTCTGGGATTCTCAGTCCAAGGTCATTGGCTGCCTGATAAACGCCCATGGCTATTTCATCGTTAAAACAGAAGATGGCAGTAGGCCGGTCTTCCCGATCCAGGATGAGTCGTCCTGCTTCACGGCCACCGGCAGCATCACCAGTTTTCGCACAAACCCACGCTTCATTCACGGCAATTCCAGCAGCCCGCATGGCCGAACGATATCCTTCTTCGCGCCCCTGAGCGGAAGGGACGTTTTCGTTAACCGTTGCAAAACCAACCCGCTGGTGACCGAAACTGAGCAAATGACCCGTGGCATCAAGACCAATCTGTTTTTCATCAGGAACTACTGATGAAAACTTCAATTCATGGCTGGAAGCATTGGCCAACACCACCGGAATTTCATCAAGCTCTTTTGGTACGTTGACCGATTGATGCGACATTCGCGCGTAAACCAAACCGTCAACCCGGTGGTCAAGCATGGTGCGAATGCCAAGTAACTCGCGTTGAGGGTCCCCGGTGGAGTCAAGAGCAAGAACGACGCTCTGATGTTCGGCAGCCGCATCCTGAGCTCCGCTGATAATTAGTCCTGCATAAGGAGTGACCGCAATGGTGTCGCTGAGCAGACCAACGGTGAAAGTTCGAGAGCTCCTCAGTCCTCGTGCACGCAAATCCGGTGAGTACCCCAGCTCTTGCGCCACTTCTAAGACCCGTGCTCGGGTCGCCGGATTAATAGCGCGTGCTCCGCTTAATGCATGCGAAACCGTGGTGGGAGATACCCCTGCAGCGGCGGCAACATCTCGAATGCCAACCCGGGCAGACTTGCCGAGCTTTTTGTCCATACCTTACTTTTTCACATTCTCACTTGACATGTTAATCCGTGAATAAACCGACGCATCGAGGCTTGTTAAAGATGCGTGAGGTACCACCATATTATTTGGTGCACACAGAACATCACCGTGGATTCCTGCTCTCCTACAACAACACAAGAAGTCTAGGGTAGCGGCGCGGCTACTGATCATAAGAACACCGCGATGCGCCGACCTTAGACCGTGAAGTCATCCGAAAACTGCCCAATAATGCTTGTGGTCAATGATCTATACACCTCAGCAATCAGTGCACCACAATTCCACGAGCGTTGCCTCACAGCTCTTACGTCCACAAATTCAGCAAAATTTTCGGATAACAAATACGGATCTTTCCATGAATCTCAAAGGTCATCTCTGTAGGATCGATTTAGTCTGCGTTATTTCCGTTTCTTGCCCTCGGCTGAAATTGGCTGTTCAAGTTCTTCTCACAGCGGGTCAAGGAATAATGTAAGAAGAGCAAACATACCGTCAGCACCATAGGTGCCTGTCGGTAAAGACGTTTCATCGCAGTATGCACCGCACAGATAGTCCAGCAGAAACGAAGGCAACACTTTGAACGGCAATGCCACCTTTAAACACCATAACGTTGCGCTTTTATCAGTGAACAGCGTCCTCGCACCAGAGGTGGTGAGCTCAGCAGAATTTGATGAGCGGCTGGCTCCAAGTTTGAAACGACTGCGCCTTTCCAAAAAGCTCCTCGAGCGTGTTTCTGGGGTCAAGGAACGCCGCTGGTGGTCCGATGGTGTCGAATTCGATGACGCAGCCATCCTTGCCGGCAAAAAAGCTTTAGACCAGGCCGGCGTTGACGCCAGCGAAATCGGTCTACTTATTAATACTTCGGTGACCCGACGCAACCTTGAACCGTCCGTCGCGTCCAAGGTCCACAACGGTCTGGGCCTGCCGTCCTCAGCGATGAACTTCGACGTGGCCAATGCCTGCCTTGGATTCGTCAACGGCATGAGCCTGGCCGCGAACATGATCGACTCCGGTCAGATCAAGTACGCACTGATCGTAGCCGGCGAGGATGCCAAAGCCACCCAAGAAACTACTTTTGAACGCTTGAACGCTGAGACTTCCACGCGTGATGACTACATGCGTGAATTTGCCACGCTGACCCTGGGCTCTGGTGCAGCAGCTGCTGTGATCGGTCCAGCCGATGCTCATCCGAATGCCCACCGGATCCTTGGCGGAGTCTCCCGCGCCGGAACCCAGCATCATGAGCTGTGTGTTGGTGGCCCTGATGGAATGTACACCGATACCAAAGGCCTACTGGATAACGGGCTCGACCTCGTGGTTAATGCTTGGGACGAAGCGCACCATTCTGGTTGGAACTGGAAGAGCATGGATCGCTACGTCACCCACCAGGTCTCCAAGTCCTACACCAATGCCATCATTAAAGCCGTGGGGTTGATCAAGGATCGCGTGCCCATCACCTTCTCGAAGTGGGGCAATGTTGGCCCGGCCTCGCTACCCATGACGCTGTCCCAAGAAGCTGAAACGCTCAAGCCTGGTGACCGCGTGCTGTGCATGGGCGTAGGCTCCGGATTAAACACCGCGATGATGGAGATTGTCTGGTGACCGAGATTTTCCCCGGCGTCAAGGAAATCTACTCAAAATACCTGAGCGTTCCATCGACCTCCGCGATTGATGCTCAAGGCACTTCCTACCGCTGGCACGTGCTGGATAATCAGGAAGAACTAACACAGCGCGGCATCACCCCGGTAGGCACACTCGTTTGTGTCCACGGAAATCCTACGTGGTCCTACTTGTGGCGCAGTCTGTTCAACCACGTCTCAGATCACCAGTTGGCTTGGCGAATCGTCGCTGTTGACCAACTAGATATGGGCCTTTCAGAACGTACCGGAAAATTCCGTCGTTTGGCTGACCGCGTTAATGACCTCGGCGATGTCATTGACGCATTGGATCTTGGCAATAACGTCACCACCGTCGGTCATGACTGGGGCGGAATCATCTCCTTGGGATGGGCCGTAGCTCATCAAGAGAGACTGAATAATGTTGTCCTGACCAATACCGCAGTTCACCCAGCAGGCTTTGAACTACCTGCTGCCCTGAAATTAGCGACGCACCCCGCCGTTCACGGCTGGGGCACCAAGTCCACCCGAGCGTTCCTTCAGGTCACCCATTCGCTGGCTCAACCTGCCTTGGACCCACAGGTTCGCAAGGCCTTCATGGCTCCCTACACCAGTGCTGAACAGCGTGAAGGCGTAGCCAATTTTGTCGCCGACATCCCGTTCCTTCCCGAACATCCAAGCCGGCGCGCCTTGGATGAGATTTCTGAAGCAGTACGTTCCTTGAAGGTTCCCGCATTGATGCTTTGGGGTCCCAAGGATCCGGTATTCTCCGATCGTTACTTGCGCGATCTAATGAGCCGTCTGCCTCAGGCTCAGGTGCACCGTTTTGAAGGTGCCAGCCACCTAGTGGGCGAGGACCGCGATATTGCTACCCCAATTTTTGAATGGTTGGATAGCACGCCAGACTCTGCGCACTCCGCACGCGTCCAAAGCGAGGATGCCTACCTTCCCATGCTCGCCGAGTTGGACTCTCGACAGGATGATCCAAGCGCAGCGGTGGTTGATATCCATCCACCGCGTTCCTTGTCCTGGGCTGAGCTTGGACAGCGCGTTAATGCGCTAGCTTCCGGCTTGCAGCAGATCGGCGTGAAGTCTGGGGACCGGGTTAACCTGCTGGTTCCACCTGGCATCGAGCTGACCTCCCTGATCTATGCCTGCCTGCGTTTGGGCGCAGTGATTGTTGTGGCAGACGCAGGATTAGGCACCAAGGGTTTGGGCCGGGCCATCAAGGGTGCTGGCCCCAGCTTCCTTGTGGGCATTAACCGTGCACTGACCGGTGCACGAGTCCTAGGCTGGCCCGGCACCAAGATTGCTGTTGAGGAACTTTCCTCGGCCAAGCGCAAGGTACTGGGTGTGGAGCACACCCTGGACGAATTGTTGGAGGCCGGAAGTTCAACCGGGTCTACCGCAGGTAGCTTTACTGCTTCTGACCCTGACGCCGATGCGGCGGTACTGTTCACTTCTGGGTCCACCGGACCGGCCAAGGGCGTTGTATACACGCACCGACAGCTCTCCGCCATGCGCGATACCCTGCGTGAAACCTACCATTTGAAGGCTGGTTCCTCACTGGTTGCTGGCTTCGCACCGTTCGCTTTGCTCGGCCCGGCGCTCGGTGCCACCTCGGTAACCCCAGATATGGATGTCACCGCGCCGCGTACGCTCACGGCCAGTGCCCTGGCCGATGCCGCCGTCGCGGTCAATGCAACTACGGTCTTCGCCTCCCCCGCAGCGCTAGCTAATGTGCTCGCGACCAAGTCTGAGCTGAACACTGCGCAGCGTAAAACACTTTCCAATGTTGAACTGATGCTCTCAGCCGGCGCCCCGATCCCTGAACCGCTTTTGGACAAGGTGCAACAGCTTGTGCCCAATGCCAAGGTGCATACCCCCTACGGGATGACCGAAGCGCTACCAGTCACCGACATTGACCTCGAGGGTATCCGTGAGGCCTCAGATGGTAACGGTGTCTGTGTGGGTACGGCCGTTGCCGGTGCCACCATCGCCATTGCCCCTATCAATGACCTCGGTGTTGCTGGCGATCAGCCAGAATACACCCCCAACGTCACCGGCGAAATCTTGGTCCGTGCTGCGCACGTTAAGGACCGGTATGACCGATTGTGGATCACCGAGCAGGCCAGCAGCTCTGTCACCGGGTGGCACCGTACCGGCGATGTCGGTCACCTCGACGATCACGGACGCCTCTGGGTTGAAGGCCGGCTTGGCCACGTATTATCCATGGCTCAAGGCGCCGTGACACCGGTAGCAGCAGAACACGCAGTGCAGTCAGTTACAGGTGCAGGGCGCGCTGCCCTGGTAGGTGTCGGCCCGGCAGGCACACAAGCTGCAGTAGTGGTCATGGAAACTGTTCCGGCCGCCCCCAAAGCAGGTCCGGCGTCAAGTGAACTGACGAGCTTAGTCCGCTCGGCCGTCGCAGCCACCGGCATTGAGGTGGCAGCCGTGCTGGTGGTGAAGACCCTGCCCACCGATATTCGCCATAACTCGAAGATTGACCGTGCAGCTCTAGCGCAGTGGGCCAGTTCAACGCTTGCCGGTGGAAGGATCCGCACACCATGAGCACAACTGAAGACTCACTAACCGCTCGTAGAGTTCTTGTTACCGGCGCCAGCGGCCTGCTCGGCGGTGCAGTGGCTCAGCTCCTTCGCGACAAGGGCCACCATGTTCGCACTTTTCAGCGCCGTGCCTCGACCGGTGCCAGCGATGAAGTTCAAGGCTCGCTGACAGATCAAGAAGCTGTCGCACGAGCCGTTGAGTCCATGGACGCAGTGATCCACCTTGCCGCCAAGGTGTCCTTTACCGGTCACTGGCAAGAGTTTGTTGATACCAACATTACCGGTACCAATAATTTACTCATTGCTGCACGAAGCGCAGGCATTAGAGACTTCGTTTTTGTTTCTTCTCCGTCGGTGGCCCATTTCGGGGATGCGTTAGCCGGAGCTGAAGCAGGAACCGCTAACCCACAGTTGGCTCACGGTCACTATGCCCGTTCTAAAGCGGCAGCTGAACTTGATGCGTTGGCTGCGGATTCCGAGGACTTCCGGGTGACCGCTATCCGCCCGCATGTGGTGTGGGGGCCGGGTGACACCCAGCTCGTGGAACGCGTGATCCAGCGTGCTAAGGCAGGTCGACTTCCGTTGCTAGATCATGGTGCGGCCTTGATCGACACGACCTACATTGATAATGCTGCGTCGGCGATTGTCCGTGGATTAGAACGCATGGATCACGCCCATGGACGTGCTTTGGTCGTAACTAACGGTGAACCGAGGCCTGTGGGTGAGCTGATTGCAGAGATCTGCCAGGCCGGTGGCGCTCCAGCCCCGAAACTCAACGTGCCAGGTTGGCTGGCTCGTGGCGCGGGCTCCGTCATTGAAAAAGTCTGGCTCGCCGCCGGTTCCAAGGGGCTCGTTCATGATGAACCACCCATGACTCGCTTCTTGGCGGAACAACTGTCCACCGCCCACTGGTTTGACCAGCGTGAGACCCACAAGGTTCTGGACTGGAGACCAACAGTGAGCATCGATGAAGGCATCGCCATGCTGCGCGCGCACTATTCAACGAGCTAAGGCTAGCTCGGCTTAGAAACCAATCGAACACCGCGATGCCCCAGTTTACTGCCGGGATGTCGCGGTGTTTGTCATGAATCGGCACCAACAGCGCCCTGCACGTGAAATAGCGATACTTTAAAATGATGAGCAACAAGATTTCTTACCAAGGCGAAGCAGGGTCCAACTCCAATATGGCCTGCACTCAACGATTCCCCGATATGCAGGCCGTCCCTTGCGCCAGCTTCGAGGATGCCTTCGCCATGGTAGAAAACGGTGAAGCGGATTTGGCGATGATTCCCATCGAAAACTCCTTGGCCGGACGCGTCGCAGATATTCACGTGCTGTTGCCCGAATCGAATCTACAGATCGTTGGCGAACACTACCTACGGATCCGTTTTGATCTCTTGGGACTGCCAGGTAGTACCGTTGCGGAAGCCACCGAAGTACATAGCCATATTCATGCATTGGGTCAGTGCCGCAAGATCATTAGAGAACACCAGTTGACCCCGGTGATTGCAGGCGATACCGCCGGCTCGGCACGTGAAGTGCGGGACTGGAATGACCCCAAGAAACTTTCCCTCGCTCCCCCACTGGCTGCAGAATTGTACGGACTCGAAGTGCTTGCCTCGGGTGTGGAAGATGATCCGACAAACACTACACGGTTCGTGGTGCTTGCCCGCAAACAGGAATTGCCATCGCGTTCTGCGCTTCCCGAGTCTGCAGTGACCACGTTGGTTTTCAAAGTGCGCAACGTACCTAGTGCTTTGTACAAGGCACTGGGTGGATTCGCGACCAATGGCGTGAACATTACGCGGCTTGAAAGCTACATGGTCGGTTCATCCTTCGCTGCGACGACCTTCATGATCGATGTCGAAGGTCATCCCGAAGACTTGCCGGTACGTCTTGCCTTAGAAGAACTCGAATTCTTCACGTGGGAGATCAAGATCCTTGGCACCTACGCGGCCAGCGAGCATCGCCAAAGCGTGTCAGCAGCTTTTGTTTAGAACTTACTCTGTGATGTCTTTTGAGTAGTCCTTGCCGCCAAATCTGAAACTTATTTTCTTGGTTTCATATTTTTGACTGCCAGTAATGAAATCTCGGCTGTCAAAGTTTGTCGTCGGCAACGCCCATGAGCGTCCACGTTCTACTTGTGGAAGTGACTCGAAGAAGTGTTGACCTGGCTGAACATTAGGATGAGTGAGTTGCTTAGAGTGGCGGTTTCCGTTGCACTCCACGCGCACATTTGTCGCCGGCGTTCGATGATCGTTGCTGATGAGAACTCCCCATTTTTGGTGTTCTGAGTCCCCTACGATAGCTGTAGCCCAAACCGCATTAACACCGCTCAGGATGTCTTCTTTCTTCAACGCGGCCTATTCTTGTTTGTCTTTCCTGCGCCACCAGAAGACAACAGCCGCGTCCATGGCGTTGACTGCCATCAACCAGATAGGCACGGGTTACTTAGAGATTTCGCGAGCATTTTAGGTGAGTCATGCGGTCCGGATTTCGCAAGCATACTGACTTGAGGCACTGCGGGGGCGCCCAACAAATTCATCCTTCGTTCAGTTGAAACTACATTCCAAGCTCAAATTTTCAGCCAAAAAATCGTTTAGCTATTCCACGAATAACGTCTTTCAGGCCTGCCCACTCCCCCATAGCGAAGGTTCACCTGCGCCAAATTCTCCTCGGCAAGATACTCCAAGTACCGGCGAGCGCTCACCCGAGACGTACCGAGTTTCTCAGCAGTTTCGGTTGCCGAAATCGGTTCCGGCGTTTGCCTAACGATGCTTTCGACCAAGCTCATCGTTTCAGCGCTGCACCCCTTAGGAAGTGGACGTCGACTTTGACTGCCCATGCCGAAGAGGAGATTCACATCTGCTTGCTCTAACTCTTTGTCCCGCAGAACATTCAACGGCTGATACGTCTTGGCATAGTGCTTCAATCTTTCGCGCAAGTCGTCCCAGGAAAATGGCTTCATCAAGTAATGAACGATTCCTCCGCGCAGGGCTTTGCGTACAGTATCCATTTCACGCGCTGCACTAATGACGATGACATCTAACTCAGGTTGAACTTCACGAAGCCGTTGCAGCAGTTCAAGCCCATTCATATCGGGGAGGTGGATATCGAGCAAGGCTAGATCCGGCGATAAGGCGGTAGCCGCTTTTACGGCGTCACTGGCACTATGGGCTACCCCTACCACAGTGAAACCTGGCTCTTTGTTGACGAATCCGGCATGCACCTTTGCAACCATGAAGTCATCATCGATCACCAGAACTTTGATCACGAGTCTTGTCCTACTTTCTCAGTGTGGCGGTAAATTGTGCGCCACGGTCATTAACCACGGTGATATCTCCCTGACGGCGCCGACAGACTAATCGGCTCAGCGCCAGGCCGAACCCCCGCCCTCCAGAGACCGTTGTGTCTTTGGTAGAGAATCCCTGAGTGAAAATTTCTTTCATCGCCTCATCGGCAATCCCAGCCCCATTGTCTGTGACTTTCACGGTGATGATCTCATCGATTTCTTGAATCGACAGCTCAATCTTCGGCTCTGGTACTTCGGCGAGAGCGTCCATGGCGTTATCTAGGAGATTTCCAATAACCGTGGTCAGGTCGCGAGCGATCTGTTCATCTCCGCGTTCCAATCGAGAGTCGCTGGAAACCTCGAACTTGATACCTCGTTCTGTGGCGACACTAGCTTTAGCAATGAGCAAGGCAGCAATTGTTGGTTCCGCTATATGGGCCGTGACATCTTCGAAGACCTTACTGCGGCTAAAACTTACACCGTCGATGAACCCAATAACTTCGTCGTATTCCTGCAGTTGAATGAGACCGGAAATAGCATGAAGGTGATTCGCGAATTCGTGGGTTTGTGATCGCAACATATCGGCTGTTGCTTTGCTGTCACCCAATTCCTGCTCCAGTAGTGTCAGCTCGGTACGATCACGGAAGGTGGTGACTGACCCATGGTCTTTGCGAGCTGTTTTGACCGGCATGCGGTTAAAGACGACAACTCGTTCACCGATCAGAAACTGCCTGTCGGGTTGCTGCTGTTGGGTGGTGAGCGCACGGGAGACTTGTGGGGCGACGTTCAACTCCGTCAGTGTCTGCCCGACGCAATCTAACGGTAGTTGAAGCAGTTCAATTGCAATATCGTTGGCCAGCATGACTCGGCTGTCGGGTGAGACCGAAATGATGCCCTCTTTGACACCGTGGAGCAACGCTTCGCGATGCTCGAACAGTTCGGCAATTTCGCGAGGTTCCATGCCTCTGGTTTGGTGCTTGACCCTTCGCGAAAGTAATACCGAACCAATCGCGCCGAGCGCCACGGCGATCACGAGGGTTATGAGTGCGCTGGGTGCGATCTCTTGAATCAGCTCTCGTGTACTGGGATAACTTTGACCAGCACTGACGATGCCAACCATGGAACCTTCATCGTTCAGGACTGGAACCTGAGCAATGAGCACATGCTCCCCATTGCGAGTTATGTCCCCGGTCCACCCGCGCCCTTGGGCTACTTGTGATTCCGGGTGCAGAATCGAGGTTCCCACGTCGCCTGGGAAGGTGGAGGTGATGACCGTCCCGTACCGATCAGCAAGAACTACGAACTGTAATCCAGAGGTGCTTCGGGTTGTCTCGGCCATGGCAGGTAAGGCCGAGCCCATTTCCGGGGCAGCGTTGGGAATGAGCACTCGAAGCAGCGGGTTCGCTGCCAAGGACTCGGCAGCGGATAGACTGCGGCGCCCTTCAACTTTTTCAAAGTTATTGGTGGATTGAGTCAATGACACCGCAACGACGCCGGTGAGAACCACGGCGATAATTAACAATTGAAGGATCAGGTATTGGCCTGCCAAGGAGAGCCGTTGAGCAAAAACGGTACTTAACCTTGAAGGTTTGATTCCCACCTAACCGCTCCTTGTTGCCGATTCCTGAGTTCCCATCATTGGGGCACTGGGCAACTTTACCGAACTTTTGAATGATTCAAGTCATAGTTTTTGGTTACACAATGAACAGTATTTTCTTTGAGTACGCAAGCGTGACCCAGTTCACACGCATGCCTACTGTGGAATTACTCGCAACTCAGATGAAAGCAACGAGGCTGAAATCAATGAAAAACTTCAAATCCTTCCGCGCCCTGACGGCACTGGCCGCCACTGCTGCCCTAGCCATTGGGGTCACGGGCTGTGGCGTGACCTCGGAGTCCTCTAGCAGCGATGCTGCAGAGTCCAATGCTCCCCTCACCAATCTGCGCATCATGGTGCCCAACACTCCAGGTGGAGGTTACGACACCACTGCCCGTGTAGGTGCCAAGGTTATGGACGAAGCCGGATTGGCCACCAATCCGGAGGTCTTCAACTTGGCCGGTGCTGGTGGAACCGTGGGTCTGGCGCGCATGATCAATGAAAAAGGCAACGGCGATTTGGCCATGCTCATGGGGCTTGGCGTTGTCGGCGCAAGTTACACCAACGACACCGAGGCTAAGCTGACAGACACCACGCCGATTGCGAAGCTGATTGAGGAGCCAGGAGCCATCATGGTCTCCAAGGATTCTCCTTACAAGACGATCGATGACCTGGTCGCAGCATGGAAGAAAGATCCTGCCAAGATTTCCGTTGGCGGCGGTTCTTCACCGGGTGGTCCTGACCATCTTCTGCCGATGCAGCTAGCTCAAGCGGTGGGCATCGACCCGAAGGACGTCAACTTCGTTTCCTTCGATGGTGGTGGCGATCTGCTCCCAGCCATTTTGGGTGACAAGGTAGGATTCGCTGCGTCGGGCGCCGGCGAGTACATGCAACAGATCGAAAAGGGTTCTGTTCGCGTTCTGGCTACGAGCGGCGAGGAACGACTTGAAGGCGTTGATGCTCCTACTTTGAAGGAATCAGACATCGACTTGGTGTTCTCTAACTGGCGCGGTCTGGTTGCCCCTCCGGAGATCTCCGATGCGGACAAGACAAAGTGGGTCGACCTGATGACCAAGATGCACGATTCCGAGCAGTGGAAGGAAGCACTGGAAACGAACGGTTGGACCGACGCATTCATGACCGGAGATGATTTCTCTGCTTTCCTCACCGAGCAGGATGAGCGCGTTGCCAGCGTCCTGAAGACACTGGGTCTGGCGTGAGCGAAGTAAGCACCGCTAAGAAGAAACGCGTCGAACTGCTGTTCGCCGCGTTTCTTCTTCTCGTCGGAATCATTGTGTTTGTTGACGCGTCTCAGTTACATTCGACGTACTCCCAGGCAGATGCCATCGGGCCCAAGGCAGTTCCGTATATTGTCTCTGGAATCTTGGTTCTCTCCTCCATCGCTTTGGGCATTACCGTTGTGCGCGGAAATCTTGCTGAAGGCGAAGAAGGTGAAGACGTTGATCTCAGTCAGCCCTCGGATTGGAAAGTCGTTCTTCCGCTACTCGGTTTTTTCGTTCTGAACCTACTCCTGATCAATTGGGCCGGTTGGGTTATCTCAGGAACGATTCTGTTCTTTGGCACGGCAATCAGCTTAGGATCGCGCCGCTGGGTTTTGACCCTAGTGATCTCATTAGTCTTGGCTCTGGGCTCCTTCTACGGGTTCTACCTAGGACTGGGTATTAAGCTGCCGGCCGGAATTCTTTCGGGGGTGCTCTAAATGGATACACTCAATCTCTTGATGGATGGCTTCGCCTCGGCCCTGACTCCCATCAACCTGCTCTTTGCCTTTGCAGGTGTCGTTCTTGGTACTGCTGTGGGCGTTCTCCCTGGCATTGGACCGGCTATGGCAGTGGCACTACTCTTGCCGGTGACCTTCGGCATGGAGACTTCCAGTGCCCTGATCATGTTTGCCGGCATTTACTACGGTGGCATGTATGGCGGGTCAACTACCTCCATCCTGCTGAACACTCCCGGTGAATCCGCGACCGTGATTACGGCCATTGAGGGCCACAAGATGGCCAAGGCAGGACGGGCCTCGCAAGCTTTGGCTACGGCTGCCATCGGCTCCTTTGTCGCCGGCACCATTGGCACGGCCTTACTGGTAACGGTCACTCCCATCGTGGTGAAGTTTGCTGTCAGTCTCGGCGCACCAAGTTATTTCGCCATCATGGTCTTATCACTGGTCACCGTCACGGCGGTTCTCGGCTCGTCCAAGATTCGTGGTTTTGCCTCCCTAGGGCTGGGCCTTGCCATCGGTTTGATCGGCATGGATCCAGTCTCCGGTCAGAAACGCCTGACCTTCGGATTTGCTCCGTTAGTCGACGGCATCGATATCGTTGTGGTGGCAGTAGCAGTCTTTGCCATTGGTGAAGCACTGTGGATTGCGGCGCACCTGCGTCTGACCCCAACTCGCACCATTCCGGTGGGCACACCGTGGATGGGCAAAGAAGACTGGAAACGCTCGTGGAAGCCTTGGCTTCGTGGCACTGCTTTTGGCTTCCCCTTCGGCGCACTCCCTGCCGGTGGTGCTGAAGTACCAACATTCCTGTCCTACGTGACGGAGAAGAAGCTTTCGAAGCATCCTGAAGAATTTGGTCATGGTGCCATCGAGGGTGTCGCCGGTCCCGAAGCTGCCAATAATGCTTCTGCTGCAGGTACGCTCACCCCGATGCTGGCGCTTGGACTGCCGACCAATGCCACCGCTGCGGTCATGCTGGCCTTCTTGACCATGAAGGGAATTCAGCCTGGGCCGTTCCTCTTTGAGAACGAACCCGATCTGGTCTGGGCACTGATCGCCAGCTTGTTCATTGGCAATACGCTGTTGTTGCTCATCAATCTGCCGTTAGCGCCGCTCTGGGCTCGACTGCTGAAAATCCCGCGCCCATACCTTTATGCCGGAATTTTGTTCTTCGCTACCCTAGGTGCCTTCTCGGTGAATATGCAGGTCGCTGACCTGTGGATCTTGTTACTCATCGGATTGTTGGGCTTCGCGCTGCGCCGCTTCGGTTTGCCGGTATTGCCGCTGATCTTGGGCGTGATCATCGGACCGATGGCTGAAGAACAGCTACGCAAGACCTTCCAGCTCTCCGCAGGCTCCGTTTCTGGAATCTGGAGTGAACCCCTGGCCGTCGGAATCTACGTCCTCATCGCGATACTGCTGATCTTGCCGATACTCATCTCCTTCATTCGTCGCTCCCGCGGAATCCAGAGTGATCTGGTTGAGACGGTGCTCGGTGAAGAACAAGAGCCAGCAAAGCACCAAACCGAACTAACCAATGAGAAAGAGCAGCGCGTTGGAAAGGACGAGTCATGACGATCGTTGTGGGATACATTCCTTCTGAGGAAGGTGAAGCAGCTCTGGCGACCGCGATCGATGAGGCTCAACGTCGTAATGCTCGGTTGGTAGTAGTCAACTCATCCAAGGGCGATCAACTAGTTGACGACAGGCTCATAGATGCGAAGCAGTATCACGAGCTTGAAGCTCGACTCACACAATCAGGAGTGGACTTTTGGATTGAACGAAAGCCCCAAGGGATTGATGCAGCGGACCAGATTTTGCAGGCTGCAGAAGCACAACGTGCACAACTGATAGTCATCGGATTGCGAAAACGGACCGCCATGGGCAAGTTCCTCATGGGAAGTGTTGCCCAACGGGTCCTGCTCCAAGCAGGATGCCCAGTGCTCTCCCTGAAGTCAAGCAACGACTGGTAGAGCAGCGCCGTTTCATCCACGCCACAACAAGGCTGGCCCACACCATTTTGGTGTGGGCCAGCCTCGTTTGCCTAAAGGTTATTTCTGGTAAGGGTTAGTTGGTGGAGTGGTACCGTCATCAGTTGGGCCAGTCTGCGGGCCACGCTGCGATGGGTACTGAGTCGTTGGGCCGGTGTAGCCCTGCGGTGCTGAAGGGTTACCAGGGTACGGGCTATGTCCCGCTTCAAATGGTGGGGTTCCACCTGCCAGACGCACCAGTTCTGCGGTGTTTTCTGCAGTACGGATCGAAGCAATTAAGGATTCAAGCCCCGCACGGACCAATACCAGGTAAACCAGGACGAAAAGCGGGCCAATGATGATGAGCACCAAGAACCCGAGCATGGTGTCAGCCGCGAACGCGCTGACCACCATTCCGATATAACAAACAACCAGCATGACCATGATCAAGATGTAGACAATCTTGATGATGGATGGTGTCACGAACTTTCTGAAATCAAAATCGAATAGTGCTTTCATCCTGCTACCTACTTTCTGACGAAGAAACGAATGACACAGCCGACACTATCGGACTGAATGTCCGAGCGAAAGAGGATCTAGATAATATTGCCTAATCGGTGACCCGATTTAATCAAAAGTTAGGGTGTTGCTGGTCTTGGCAGTAACCTACTTTAGCGTGCGAAGTAGAAGTGTTACCGATCCAAGCCGTACAGCGGTACGCATTAACTAGATCTCTCGGACAATGCCGATATACACCCCATCTCGCCGATATTTTCATCCTCGACGCAACCAATCAGGCAACTCCGCACCTTGCCAGCGCCAAAGTTTGTGTTCCGTTGAAGGCACACGGGCACGTCAATCGGAGTCATCACTGCACAAGGCATTCAATGGGCAGGAACGCTCCCTTTGTTACTTGTGGCTTTGCCTTAGCACTCCCTCACCCAAAACCGGGAACCCTCGCAAAAAACGCTGAAAACCGTCTAGGTTCGGTTGATGATCCACGCAGTTTGTATAAGGCTGAAAAGACAAATGCGAAAGGAGCACTCCGTGAAGAAAATCCTCATGGTCCTAACCAGCGTTTCAGAACTCGGTGCGGGAGGAGAACCCACCGGTTACAACGTCGCCGAAGCAGCTCATCCGTGGAAGGTCTTCAGAGATTCCGGACACTTCGTCGACTTCGCGTCCGTCAAGGGCGGACAGCCACCGCGCGATACAGTCGATACCGACGACCCAATCCAGGTGCAATTCACGCAAGACGAAACTACCCGAGCTGGCCTCTACAACACCGCCAGAGTGGAAGTAGTTGATCCAGAACAATACGACGCCCTCTATTTGGTGGGTGGCCACGGCACCATGTGGGATTTCCCCAACAACGAAGGCTTGCAGAAGCTTATTGGGGATATTTACAACAAGGGTGGCGTTGTCGGTGCCGTGTGCCACGGACCGGCAGGATTACTCGATGTGGAGCTGCACCACGGCATCAAATTGCTCAGTGGTAAAAACGTGGCGGCTTTTACCAATGATGAAGAAGTCGCCGTGGGCAAAGACAAGATCATCCCTTTCTTCCTAGCGGACAAGCTTACGGAGCAGGGCGCCAATCATATCGCCGCCGACAATTTTGAGGAGAATGTGCAAGTCTCCGAACGATTGGTCACTGGACAGAATCCAGCCTCGGCTGCTGGTGTCGCCAAGGAAATGGAAAAGCTGCTGGCCGAGGTGATCCACCAAGAAAAGGCTGAAGAAGAGGCTGCCGAAGAAGTCGAAGCAGACTAAAGATCAACTCAATCAAACTTGAGGCGATCAAAGAATTGGCTTGAATCCGTGCGCTGGCACGGATTCAAGCCAATTCTTTTGTACCCCGCGTTAGTGCCTCCAGCACGCATGTGCGCACGAGTTTCTAACGGACAAGCCCGACCTGGTGATCTGTCGGTTCTTCCAGCCCGTAATGTCCCCGTAAAGTCCTCTGGTCATACTCAGTACGGAAGAGTTTGCGCTGCTGTAGCAACGGGACAACGTGTTCAGTGAATGTTTCCAGACCCGAGGGTAAGACCGGAGCCATAATGTTGAATCCATCGGCAGCACCGGCTTTGAACCAATATTCAATTCGGTCAGCAAGTTGTTCGGGTGTTCCGGTAAAAGTTTGGTGCCCACGTCCGGAGCCGAGTTCTCGAATAATTTGGCGGACCGTCAGATTTTTCCCGTACCCCAGATTCAAAATCAAATCACGCCGCGACGTTGACTTTTCCTTAGACGCAGCGCTCTCTAGCCCTTCGGGAAGCACCTCATCGAGCTCCAAGACTTCTGGATCCACATGTAATTGTTGAGCCAAGGTCTTCTTTGCATATTCGGGAAGAATCAGTTCATCTAAAGTATCCGCAAGTTCTATCGCCTCGGATTCTGAAGACCCAAGGATAGGGACGATGCCGGGCAAGACCTTGACGGACTGTTCGGATCGGCCGTAGGCGGTAGCCCGGTTTTTGATCTCTTGATAGAAATCCCGGGCTGATTCGAAGGACTGATGTGCGGTGAATATTGCTTCAGCCCATTGCGCAGCAAATTCTTTGCCCGCAGCTGAAGCACCGGCCTGAATAATCACCGGGTGTCCCTGACGTGAGCGTGGGACATTCAATGCACCAGCAATCTGGAAGTGTTCACCCACATGATCCGCTGGATGGACTCGACTCGGATCTGCCCACGTGCCACTGTCCTTATCAGCAATGATCGCGTCTGGCTCCCACGAGTTCCACAATTTCTTCACCACGCTCAAGAATTCATGAGCCCGAAGATAACGCTGAGAACTATCAAGCTGCCCCAGCTGAGAAAAATTCTGGGCGGCCGCATCACCGGCCGTAGTGACAACATTCCAGCCCGCACGCCCATGACTGATCAGGTCCAATGTTGCGAAGCGACGAGCAAGGTTATACGGATCGTTATAGCTGGTAGAAGCCGTAGCGATCAGTCCAATATTTTTCGTCACCGGTGCAATGGCCGAAAGTAAAGTAATCGGGTCAAGGATTCCGGCTGGCCGTTGAGCCACGGGCCCTTGAATGACCGGTGCATCAGCGAAGAAGATCGCGTCGAGTTTAGCCTTTTCCGCTAGTTGCGCCAAGCGAATATAGTGCTCAACTTCTGTCCCGGCGTGGGGGTCGCTCTCGGGCAGTCTCCACGACGATTCGTGGTGACCGGTAGTCATCAAGAAGGCGTTGAGAGTTAGTTTGCGCGTCATGTTAAAAATCCTTCGTGGGAGAAGTTGAGGGTTAGGCGCGGGCCCAACGTGAGAAGTGCCGTTCCAATGCAACCAAGGCTGCGTTGACGACGAATCCGAGAACTGCCACTGTGAGGATGGCCGCGTACATTTTGGGGATCAAAAAGCTTGCTTGCGAGTTGGTGATGAGATATCCGAGACCGGCTTTTGCACCGATCATTTCAGCCGCGATCAGTACCAGCACGGCGGATGTTCCAGCCATTCGGATGCCAGTAAAAATAATGGGTACCGAAGCGGGTAAAACTACCTTGGAAAAGATCTCAAAGTTATTCAGTCCCAGGGTTTTTCCTGCACGAATCAGCAGTGGATCTACGCTGCGTGCTCCCAAAATAGTGTTGAGTAAAACTGGGAAAAATGCTGCATAGAGCACGATAGAAACCTTGGACAGTTCGCCAATGCCAAGAAGCAAGGTGAACACTGGAAGCAAGGCCAAGGCGGCAGTGTTTCGGAAGACCTCCAACAGCGGATTCAGGAAATCGCCGACTTTAGCGAACCAGGCGACCACTAGCCCTACTGGTACTCCGATGATCACAGCAAGAATGAAACCGATGGCTGAGCGTCCCAGACTTGCCACAATGTGAGTACCGAGGTCACCGCTGATAATCATCTTCCACAGTTGCTGCAGAACTTCATGTAATGGCGGCAAAAAGACTCTTGATGCCGGTTCTAGAACATATTGTGGAACCAGTTCCCAGACCAGCAGAAAACCAATAATTGCTCCGGAACGGTACAGTGTTTTCCGCAGCGCTACTCCGAAGCGTCGAGTTGGTCTAACGCGGCGAACCGCAGTGTTTTCTACTCGTACCTGCTGATCCGGCAATACTAGTGTGCTCATGCTGAAGCTCCTGAAGTAATCAGAGTTTTATCGGTAGTCGCCTCTACACCCTGTCTGCCGTGGCGATGCAATAGAGTCCAGAGGTGATGCCGGTACTCACCGAATTGACGTGTTGAACGAATGTCGTCCACGGCTTGGCGATCTTGAAGTTCGATATCCACAATTTCCGTGATTTTCCCTGGCTTTGCAGACATGACGGCAACTTTCTGTCCCAGATAGACTGCTTCTTCTATGCCGTGCGTAATGAAAACGATGGTGGTTTTCGTACGTTTCCAGATATCCAGTAGCAAGTCTTGAAGCTGTTCGCGCGTTTGTGCATCAAGCGCGGCGAACGGCTCATCCATCAGGAGCACCTTTGGCTCATGTGCCAGTGCTCGTGCGATGGCCACTCGTTGGCGCATTCCGCCGGAAAGTTCATGTGGGTATTTATCTTCCACACCTTCTAATCCAACTAAGCGAAGGTATTCATGGGCACGGGCCCGCCGATCTGCTTTGTTTAGCCCCTGCCCGTGACGAGCTTGGCTTTCCAATCCCACCAGAACATTCGCCGCTGCCGTAAGCCACGGGAATAGTGCGTATTGTTGGAAAACGACCGAGCGTTCCAAGCTTGGGCCAGAAATTGGCTCGCCATCTACCAGGACCTCGCCATGACTTGGTGTGCTCAGGCCAGCAAGGATGTCTAACAACGTGGATTTTCCGTATCCGCTCGGTCCCACCAGGGTGAAGAATTCTCCGTCCTCAATTCGAAGACCGAGTGACTCAATGGCGGTAACCGCAGTACTTTCATTGGCACCGCTACGCAAGAATTTTTTAGTCAGATTCTTGATTTCGATCGTTGACATGATTGATGCTTACCCTTCGCTCGCGAGATCATTAAATTCATTGGTGTAGTAATCACTGGGTGTTATCTCGCCGTCAACAATGCCGGTATCCCTCAACCATTCGGACCATCGGCTGAAGTCCTCGTCTTTGATGGGCGCGTTCTTGCCGACGCCATACCCGTTGAAATACTGCAGTGCTTCAACGTCCTCGCCACGGCCCCTTGCTTCAATGACGCTGGTCATTTTCTCGATGACTTCTTCGCGTGAATGCGATAGAACCCAATTCGAAGCTTTCGCCGTACCCGTGGCAAGGGAATGTGCTGCTTCGGGATATTCAGCGATGAAGTCGTCGCGTAAGACGTATTCACCCCCGTTGAAGTTGTCAAAGACCTCGGTATCTCTAAATACTTCTGTCAGATCTCCTTGCTTCACTGCGTGGACTTGGGCCGCTCCTGAAAGTGCACCGACATCTACTTGATGAGTTCTAATCGCCTGCTCTGTATCGGTTGGTGGAAGAACTACCAGCTGGACCTGGTCAATTTCCTCCGAACTTAGTCCTTCTGCCGTCAGATAAGTTCGGATCACTGCTTCAGAATGTGCGCCAAGGGTGTTGACAGCCACGGTTTTACCGATCAGATCCCGAACATTTTTGATTCCGCTGTCTTTTCTGGAATAGAAACCAACAAAATAGTCATCGTTTGATCCGTAGTAGGAGACCACCGCTGTCACTGGCGATCCTGCTTCTTGTAGCTTGACCACTGCACCGGCGAAGGCGCCACCAATGTCGGTTTCGCCAGTCGCCGTATTTTGAATGGATAAGGGACCACTGGAATTGTTGCCGACCCACTCTAATTTGATGCCATCGAGGTAGCCGAGTGCTTCTGCCAGTTCGATCAGGGTCACGGTGTTGGCCGCGCCTTCATAACGAACGTTGATGGTCCCGTCAGGGTTCTTCAGATCGGTTCCATGTGCGGAGGCAGTGCAGGAAGCCAACAGCAGTGCCGGCGCCATGAGCAGGACCGTGGCGCCAAGTCGCCGTCGTCGTGTATGTACGTTCGTGGACATCTTCGGTTTCCATTTCCTTTGGTGGTGCGGGATGTTGCTAGCCATCCAAACACTTGGGGAAAGGGGTAGAAAAGGGGGTCTGCAACCTGATGAAACTGAAAGAAACTAGAAGTCAAAGTCTCTATAAGATGACTTGAAAAGTCGTGAATCACTACGTCTCGGGTAGCTAGAAGCAACGAAACGCCATGAAAATTTTCCTAGGTTCAACTTCAGTTCAGAAGGAGCACGAGAAAGTACTCAATGATCAGCGGCGCAGCACTGGCAAGTTATCGATACTCGTCGCTAGATAAAAAGACACCCATGTGAATTCATTGCACAGTCAGTCACCCGACAGATACCTCGACGGAGGCTAGTCGCCTGAGACTAGTGCTGATGAATGCATCATTCAGAACCGAGAATCAATCCCGCAAGAATCTTCGCGGTCATGATTCTTAAAATTACCGTGCGGATTCTTGGCTCACTCGATGCCGATGGATCCGATATTCTCTGACGGTCAGCCACACGATGAATAGGTCAAAGAGAGTCAGCAGCAACATTCCGAGGCTGAAGACTGTTATCAATTGGTAGCTCTGGTATCCAATGAAGATCACTAGGAATGCGATCATCCAGGGGTAAGCCCACAGCTTGTCTTTGAGCACCGCCCACACCAGCACAACCTTCACCAAGCCATGAAGCAGCAGGTAGGCGGCAGCGAACCAGGAAGAGGAAACGGTTAACGTTCCGCTGGCTTTGAGCAGAGCATTGGCAATGAAGTCGCCGGGGTCTTCGCTCAGTTCATGCTGAGTCAAGATCCTCACCAAGCTGTCCAATTGCTCGGGTCTAACCACGATAAAGAGCACTCCGCCGAGGATTTCAAGCAGCCCATCAAGGCCTTTGAGGACGAGGGATACTCGAAAGAGACGTTCGAGGGTCAAAGTTTTGCGACCTTGTTGTCCACTCATGGCTTCTCCCCTCGACAGCCAATATCACCATCTGCTTCTTCTGATTCTGCCACAACTTCGCCCCGGCACTGGCCGAGAGAAAAACAGCAGGTTCACTTAAACTGTAACAGCTGTTACTTTTAAGCTTGTGACTAATGAAATCAACTGGCTCCTCATCCTCGTTCAGGTACCGTCGGAACCTTCACGCCACCGGGTGGCGGTGTGGCGCCAACTTCGTAAGATCGGTGCTGTCCCCGTTATTTCTGGTGCTTGGACCCTAGCCGAGGCGCCCCAATTTGCCGAGGGTTTGGATAAGGCCAAGGACTTGTGCCGTTCGGCCGGCGGCACTTTTGCCGTGCTCAAGGTCAAGGGTGAAGATGAACAGTCTCAGATGGTACTTGAACAGGCCTTTAGGGACGCACGCGTCGATGAATGGAAGGAATTCTTAGCCGACTGCGCTAAATTCGATGCCGAAATCGCCAAGGAAATCTCCATAAAGAAGTTCACCTTCGCCGAACTGGAGGAAGAAGAACAAAGCTTGGACCGGTTGCGTCGCTGGTATCGCGATCTGAAGAAGCGCGATGTGCTCGGCCTACAGGAAGCGGAAGTCGCGGAATCAGCACTGAATGAATGCATCACGAATCTCGATGCCTACGCCCAGCTGGTGTATGCGGCACACAACGGGGGCGCATAATGGCTCAACGCACTTCATCAGGCTCCGTGGCTCCGCTCTACGCAGCCGGTTTCACCACCGCGTTCGGTGCCCACAGTATTGCTGCGGGTCTTGGAGCAGAGCAGTCTGCGCTGGGCGGAAGCCTACTTACCCTTGGACTTTTGCTCGCCGTCTATGACGTAGCCGAGGTCATCCTCAAACCAATCTTCGGAACCCTCAGCGACCGGATTGGCGCCAAACCCGTGATTATCGGTGGCCTGCTCGCCTTCTGCCTGTTTTCCGCCGCCGGTATTTTCATGGCCACTCCCCTGGGATTGGGTCTCGTCCGATTAGGCCAAGGTGCGGCAGCGTCAGCCTTCTCCCCAGCCTCTTCGGCAGCAGTGGCACGACTGGCTGGCTCCAAAAACACCGGAAAATTCTTCGGACGTTATGGATCGTGGAAAACCCTAGGATACGTTCTGGGCCCGCTACTGGGTGCGGCCCTGATTTGGGCTGGCGGATTTGCGGCCCTCTTTGCCACCATGAGCATTGTTTCAGCTGCCGCTGCTTTGTGGGTGGCGCGTGCAATGCCTCGCTTGCCGATCATGCCTAAGCAGCGTTATACGCTCAAGGACTTGGCGGCTCAAAGTACCCATCCATCTTTCTTGGTACCAACCCTTGCGCTGGCCTGCGCCACCGGCGCGCTGGGCACCGCCATTGGGTTCATCCCCTTGGTTGCCACCGATATGCAACTGGACAGTTCGCAGGCCATGATCCTGGTTTCGGTCCTCGCCCTAGCTTCCGCGCTGATCCAGCCAAGGGTGGGAAAGCTGCGCGACCAAGGCAAAATATCAACTCGTCGGGGTATGAGCGTTGGCTTGCTGGCCTCCGCCTGTGGCCTGTTCGTGGTTGCACTATCCCCCGGTTTGCTGGTGCTGGTACTCGGCGCAATACTCATTGGTGTCGGCATCGGTATCACCACACCGCTGGGGTTTTCACATTTGGCCTCTACTACCCCGCAAGAGCGCATGGGTCGAACCATGGGATCAGCGGAGCTTGGCCGTGAAGCCGGTGATGCCGGTGGCCCGTTGCTGGTTGGCGCGGTGGCGACAGCCTTCGGAGTCGGCATGGGCTTGAGTGTCTTGGCTGTAGTTTTGGTTGTTGCGGCACTGATCAGTCTCATCTGGCTCAAGACCCTGTCCTCGCAGCCCGTTGAGAACGGTTAGGCCCTGAACAGCACAAAACCCCGGTTCCTATGAAGGGATCCGGGGTTTTAGCTGAACTGCGAGAGACTACTTACGCAGGCCCAGGCGCTCGATCAGCGAACGGTAACGCTCGATGTCGGTGTTCTTCAGGTAGCCGAGCATACGACGACGACGACCAACCAGAGCCATCAGGCCACGGCGGGTGTGGTGATCGTGCTTGTGCATCTTCAGGTGCTCGGTCAGGTCCGAAATACGGCGGGACATGACGGCGATCTGAACCTCAGGCGAACCGGTGTCACCCTCGTGGGTAGCGTAAGCCTTGATGATTTCGTTCTTGATAGTGGCATCCAATGCCATAACAAACTCCTAGAGTTGGACCGCGTTCATAAGTCAGTGCA
>Ga0308157_10002698_pt1 | contig 27974 bp, 27 predicted proteins | sample PhyBR1_FD_201035 | JGI IMG/M metagenome (GOLD analysis project Ga0308157, IMG submission 201035) | Phyllosphere microbial communities from UC Gill Tract Community Farm, Albany, California, United States - DLSLB.R1 | ecosystem: Host-associated > Plants > Phyllosphere > Unclassified | place: USA...
ACGAACCGATCGGCCCAGCCCTCTACGACACCGGCCTCGACTCCGGAGAAGGCCTCTGGCACCGCACCGGATGGGCAGGACGCGGATGACACGCCCGACCAAATCCACACGTTTTGGCCGATAACCCCGATTGTGCGCCACAGTGGCCCAGAAACGCCAAAGGCCGCCCCGAAGGGCGGCCTGGCCGAACTACAGAACCTCTGGCTTGACCTGCCTGGCGGCGTCTACGAGGACGCCGATTGCAGTAAGCCTCTTATGGTGGACCTAAGGGGATTCGAACCCCTGACCTCCTCGATGCGAACGAGGCGCGCTACCAACTGCGCCATAGGCCCTTGAACCTCAGTTAGATTATCACGCTCGAGGACCGCGACGCGCCGAGGCAGTCATCAACCTGCCGCGCGACGCTGCAGCAGCTGACGAACGTGCTGCTCGATCTCCGCGTCGTCGACGATGCCCATCTGCGAATACGGCGACGCACTCGCAGGAGCCGGGGCGGAGGCTGCGGCGGGAATCGCCACCGGCGCCGGTGGGGCCATCTCTGCCGCACGAGCGCGGAGTTCAGCGACGCGCGCCGCACGGCGCAGTTCCTGCGCGGCGTCGATCTCGGCGCGGGCCGTCTGCGCGAGTGAGCCTGAGACCGTCACCATCGGGGCGGGCAGCGGCCGCGGCGTCCACGACGCACGCCCCTGATCGTGAAGCGGCGGCGACACCCGTGGCGCCTGGTCGGCCATCACGACTGCGGCAGGTCGCCGCAGGGCGCGCCTGGTGACCGATGCCATCCGCTGCAGCACCAGTGCGGCGACGAGCGCGAGGGCGCCGCCGATCCAGATCATGAGCTGGGCACCGGATGCGATCAGCTGCCACACGCCGAGACCCGCGACAGCGAGTCCAGCGATCAGCAGCACGGACGCCATCACCCGGACTCGACGTCGCGCCCTGGCCTGACGCAGCACCGGATCGGCGCGCGTGGCGGCGAGTTCGGCCCGCAGTTCGACGAGCTCAGCAGCCTCTTTCTCGGACTGCAGGCGCTTTGCGAGCTTCTGCTGCGCGAGCGCCGTTCGAGCATTGAGTTCGAGATGCACTTCTTCAGGTGTCTCACTCGTCTCGGCGAGCACTCGAAGCGCCTGGTTCAGTCGTACGGCGTTGCGTTCTGCAGCGTTGTACTGGTACCGCCCGCGCCAGGAGGGAAGAAGATAGAGCATCCACAGCAGTACCGCGACGAGGACGATCACTCCCCCGCTCAGCACCGGCCCATTCATAGATCCAACGGTAAGCGACTGCGCGCGCTGCGCCGCTCAGTCGCCACGCGTGTCGCAGCGGGCGCACGATTTTTCGGGCACGCGCCGTGAGTCAGGCCGGGAGTCGGTCAGCGGGCGGGATGCTGGCGGCATCCTCGGGCGCACGCCCGCTCACCCACCGCGCCAGTACGCCCTCGGGAACGTCTTCTCTGGTCAGCGCGAACGCGTAGTGATCACGCCAGTCGCCGTCGATGTGGATGAATCGGCGCCGATAGCCCTCGTACCGGAACCCGAGCTTCTGCACGACTCGCAGACTCGCCGCGTTCTCGGGCCGGATGCAGATCTCCATCCGGTGCAGTCCGTAATCGGTGAAGCAGGCATCGGTGGCCATGGCCACCGCTGTCGGGGTGATGCCGCGGCCGGCGAATCGCTCACTGACCCAGTACCCGATGGTCGCCGAATTGAGGGAGCCCCGCGAGACGCCCCAGACGTTCAACTGACCGGCGATCTCGCCATCGTGCAGCATCACGAACGGATAGCCGCCGCCATCGCGGTACTGCTGCAGCAGACGTCGGATGCTCAGTCGCATGTCGAACGACGCGACACCGTTCGGAATCGTCGCCTCCCAGCGCTGCAGCCAGGCACGATTGGTGAGCAGCTCCTGCTGCAGCGCACGCGCGTCGCGGCTCCGGATGAGCCTCAGCTCGACCGGTCCGTGACGATGCCCCTGCAGAAAGTCCATCGGGTTCTCGCAGCCCGAACGCCTACAGGCTCTCGGCGAACTCCTTGAGCCACGGGCGCAGGTCGGCGCCGAGATCCTCGCGGTCGCTGGCGAGCTGGACGATCGCCTTGATGTAGTCGACCCGGTCGCCGGTGTCGTAGCGCCGGCCGCGGAAGACCACGCCGACGACCCCTGGGCCGCTCTGGTCGGCCGCGAGCTCCTGCAGGGCATCCGTCAACTGGATCTCGCCGCCCTTGCCGGGCTCGGTGCGCTCGAGAATCGGGAAGACCGAGGCGGGAAGCACGTAGCGGCCGATGACGGCGAGGTTCGAGGGCGCGTCCTCCTTCGCCGGCTTCTCGACGAGACCGGTGATGCGGACGACGTCATCCTGATCCGTCGTCTCGATCGCGGCGGCGCCGTACATGTGGATGTGCTCGGGATCGACCTCCATGAGCGCGACCACTGCGGCGCCGGTGCGCTCGTGCTCGGCGATCATCGTGGTGATCAGCGGGTCGCGGTCATCGATCAGGTCATCGCCGAGCATGACGACGAACGAGCTGTCGCCGACGTGCGTCTTGGCGCGCAGCACAGCGTGCCCGAGGCCCTTCGGCTCACCCTGACGGAGGTAGTGGATGTCGGCGAGGTCACTCGACTTCATGACCCGCTCCAGGCGCTTCATGTCGCCCTTCTCCGTGAGCTTCACCTCGAGCTCGGGAACCGAATCGAAGTGGTTGGAGATCATGTTCTTGTTGCGGCCGATGATCACGAGGATGTCGTCGATACCGGCGGATGCCGCCTCTTCGACGACGTACTGGATCGCCGGCTTGTCGACGACGGGCAGCATTTCCTTCGGCATCGCCTTCGTCGCAGGGAGGAACCGGGTGCCGAGCCCCGCCGCAGGAATGACCGCTTTGATTGACTGCTTGTGCATGCGGCAAGCTTACTGGGCGCCGTGCACTGCGCTGCCACGTAGAATCGCAGCATGTCGCATGACGTCGCAGAGGAGAAGCGCGCGCTGCGCGCCGAACTGCGCAGCCGTCGCCGATCTCTGTCCGATCAGCAGCGCGAATCCGCCGCTTCCGGCGTCACCGAGCAGCTCGATGCCCTGGTCGCCGAGTACGACGCCGGCACGATCTCCTGCTTCCTCTCGACGGCCGCAGAGCCCGGCACTCACGCGTTCGTCTCCTCGGCCGCGCAGCGCGGCATCCGGGTGCTGCTCCCGATCTCGCGCGCCGACGGCCAGCTCGACTGGGCCGCGGCCGAGGACGACGTGCAGATCAGCGAAGGACTCTTCGGGCTGCCCGAGCCCGTCGGCGACATACTCGCCCGCGGCGCGATCGACGACGTCGACCTCATGATCATTCCCGCCGCAGCGGTGGATGGCGAAGGCACCCGCCTCGGATGGGGACGCGGCTACTTCGACCGGACCATCGGCTCCCTGCGCAGCAGACCGCCCGTCTACGCGGTCGTCTTCGACTCCGAGATCCTCGATTCCCTCCCTCGCGAGATGCACGACCAACCCGTCACCGGCGCCGTCACCCCCACTCGCACTCTCCACCTGTCGCACTCGCGGCACTGAACGACTGAGATCATCATGCCCACCTACGCCTACGCCTGCACGTCGTGCGACCACGCCTTCGATGCGGTTCAATCCTTCTCCGACGATGCCCTCACCCTGTGCCCCGAGTGCGGCGGCGCGCTGCGCAAGCAGTACGGGTCGATCGGTGTGACCTTCAACGGATCCGGGTTCTATCGCACCGATTCTCGGAGTGGCGGTAGCGAAAAGAGCAGTTCATCGGCATCATCGAAGTCGGAATCGTCGACAGCGGCCAAAAAGGCACCTGCGGCGACACCGGCCTCGACCTGAGGTCAGACACACCAACGGGAGTTCCCATGATCCAGGGCTTCAAAGAGTTCATCACCAAGGGCAACGTCATCGACCTCGCAGTCGCGGTGGTCATCGGCGGTGCGTTCACCGCAATCGTCACCGCGGTCGTGGACGCCATCATCACGCCGCTCGTCGCGCTCTTCTACCAGCCGGATGAGTCAGGCAACTTCGGCCCGACGCTCACCGGCATCTACGGCCAGCAGGTCACCTTCCCGCTGGGCACTCTGATCACCGCGCTCATCAGCTTCTTCGCGGTCGCGCTCGTCGTGTACTTCGTGTTCGTCCTGCCGATGAACAAGTACAAGGAGCACCAGGCCGCCAAGAACCCGGCCGTCGAAGAGGAGACCCTCCCCAGCGAGCAGGAACTCCTCATCGAGATCCGCGATGCTCTCCGCCACGGCACCCCCGGCGCAGGCGGTCCGCGCGTCTGATCACCGCCCCACACGCCGAGAGGGCAGTTCGGCACGGTACTCGCCTCATCTACCGTGCTGGACTGCCCTTTCGCGTGCCGGATGCCGCAATACGCACGCCGCATCACGTGAGCAGCGCGCGCAGGTGGGCGACCAGCGCCGCGCGCCGCGAAACATCGCTGAGGTCATCGGCATTCACCCGGATCACCGTCCATCCCGCCTGCTGAAACGCACGCACGTGCTCGAAATCGCCGCGCCAACGCCGCCGATTCTCGCGGTGCACGTCGCCCTCGTACTCGAGCAGCACGAGACGGTGAGGGTACGCGAGGTCGGGCTCGAGCGGACCGATCCGCGTCCGGATGACGTGTCCGATCACAGGGTCCCTCAGACCCGCATCGCGCAGCATGAGACGCAGTTCTGTCTCCTTCGGGGAATCCACCCCGCTCCTGGCCAGCGCCACGGCTTCTGCGAGCGCACGTGCTCCTCTGCCGGAACCGTGCGCGGCGACGGCGCGGTGCAGGTCGCTCGCACGGCAGACCGCCGGCTCTCGGCCGCCCCTCCGGCGCCGGCCGGTGAGCAGGAAGTCAGCGGCGGAGACCAGCGCCACCACCATCTCCCGGTCCGTGCGCTCGTCGCGCTGCGATGCGAGCTGGCACCATGCTGTCGCGGGCAGGACGGTGCGGACTCCGTCAGGACTCAGGCACATCGACGTGTCCGCCGGGAGACGATGACCGATGACGCCTGCCCTCCGTCGACGGGTCGTGCCGCGGGTGCCGATGTGAAGGGCGCTCGGCGCATGCTCGAGCGCGTAGGGAAGCGGAGCAGCCCAGAGCGCGAGCGCCGTGCTGTGGCAGAACGCCTCGTCATCGGACATGAAGACCGCGGCCGCGCGGCTCCGCTCCACCAGACTGTCGGGGTCGACACCCGTCGAGCGCACGCCCCGAAACGGTATGGACATGTCGGCGGCGCGCATCCGTCCGCGGGAGACGCCGAAGTCCGCAGCCGTCGACGTGGCGAACGCCCCTCTCGCCAGAACGTACGGAAGCGGTTTGCGTGCACTCATCGCCCGAGCATCCGGCATCTCGATTGATCCCCGCAGAATCCATCCACAGTCTCCGCGCCGAAAGGGCACTCGGGCACGGTGAACACGACCATCACCGTGCCGGACTGCCCTCTCGCCACCGGCGACGGCGCTCGAATCAGCTCGGATCAGTAGTGCGGGGGGACGTCTCGGAGAAGCTGATCGTCGTTCGCGCCCTTCGTGCCGCGCGGGCGCGGGCGCTCGGGCTTCGGCGGAGCATCCGGGGAAGGATCGGTGCCGGGCACCGGGGTCAGGCGCGCGCGCCTGCTCCCGGGCACACGCACGATCCGCTGCGCAGCATCGGCGGCATCCGGTTCTTCGGGCTCTCGGTCAGGCATCGCCCGGCAGATCGATCGGCTGGGTATCGGTATCGGCGCGGACCGCGTCTGCAGCGATGCCGAGTACCGCGGCGATGCGCGATGCGGCGGTCACCGGGTCGCTGTACAGATCGAATGCGTGCACGCGCACGTAGTGCCAGCCCAGACGGCGCAGCACATGCGGTCGCAGCCGCAGCGACTCGCGCAGGGACTCGCCGATCGTCTCGGGGTCCGACTCGATGACGACGGCTTTGCCGTCGTGCTGCGCCACGAGCGGCAGCAGCCCGCGGTAGTCGACATCGACGGATGCGCCGAGTCGGCGGAGCTCCCGCGCCAGAGCCAGCGTCAGCGGGTCGGCGAGATCCTCCAGCCGCGATTCGCGACCGCGCGAGGCCAGACCGCCGAGCGTCGACATGAGCGTGGATGCACCGTGCTCCAGCCGTCCGTCATCGAACGACGACGGGCGGATGGACGACACGATCACCATCGACCGACGAGCGCGTGTCATTCCGACGGTGAGCAGTCTCTCGCCGTCGGGAGTGGAGAGGTCACCGAAATCGCTGAGGACGCGGCCGTGCTTGGTGAGGCCGTATCCCAACGAGAAGATCACGCGGTCCCGGCTTTCGGCCACCGATTCCTCGAGGGTGAGCACCGCAAACGGTTCTGCGGTGTCGCGTCCGACGAAGTCCGCGACGTCTGCGCGTCCGGCGAAGGCGGTCGTCACGGCGGCGCGCACGCGCTCGGCGTGACGCGCACTGGCGGTGATCACCATGAGCGACTCGGCGGGACGGTGCACCGCGTGCTCGACGACCAGCGTGACCACGCGGGCGAGTTCGGCATCAGGGCTCTCGACGGCACCCGAGATCGGATCAGGCGCGCCCACCCCGCCCTCGACGTAGTCGACGGTGAGGCTGCCGCGTCCGAGGTACGATCCCGCCCACGGCAGTGAGACGATCTCTCCCCCGTAGAAGGCGTCATTGATGAGTTCGGCGAGGTCCTCCCCGCCTGCGCGGTAGCTGCGGGTGAGGGTCATGACCGGCAGCAGCTCGGCGAGACGCTCGAACACCGACGTCTCATCGAAGGGAACCTCCGCCTCCCACTCATCGCCGGCATCCACCGCCATCTCGAAGGGGGTCGGACGCTGCGTGACCGGGTCGCCGAACGCGATCACCTGACGTGCGCGGCGGATCGCAGGGGCAGCCTCAGCGAGGTTGATGGCCGCGGCATCCGCGAGAAGTACCGTGTCGAACTCCACCGAGTCGGGAATCTCGGGCACCAGGTACGGAGATGCGATCCAGGCGGGGGCAAGGGCGTTCATCAGCGTCGGCGCCGCCGACACGATCTCCGCCGTGGTCGGAGTGCCCTGGGTGAGCGCCCGGCGCAGATTCTGGGACTCGGCGGGTTCGTCGACGATCGCGATGCGCCACTGGTTCGCGAGCTGCCAGGCCAGCAGGGGCCCTGCCATCGAGGCGTGCGCCTCGTCGACGAGACGGAAATCGCGCTCCAGGCGATCGACGACCGCCGTGTTGGCGCCGAGCAGCGCGCGGTCGTCCTGCAGCGCGCGCTCGAGCAGCGACTGCCACCAGGTGAACTCCAGTTCATCGGCGACCTCGTCGTCCGAGACATGCCGCACGGAGAGTTCGGTGAGCAGCGGCTCGAGGCCGAGCGTTGCGAGCTTGTCGCGGATCGTGGCGCGCTCCACGAGGTTGTCGAAGACGTCCGACTGCGCGGCGAGGCCGGCGAGAGTGCGTACGAGCCGTTCGACAGGAAGAGTCGCCAGCGCTTCACGGCGGCCGAGCGCGGCATCCAATTCAGCGAGCTCTGCCGTGACCCGCTGCCATGAGGAGTACACATCGCCGAGGCCGAGGGGCACTTCAGGTGCGACACCCGCATCGACGAAGCGGTGCCAGTGCGTGCGCTGCTGCTGGATGCGCAGCAGGGCCTCGTGCATGTCTGTGACGTGGGCGCCGGGGCGCACGTACTCCTTGGCGAGCCTGCGGAGCCGGCGCCGGTTCACTGCCGACATCGCCGGAGCGTCGCGGCGCGATCCGTGCGCCTGGATGAGCTCGCCGAGCGGCCGTTCGAAGACGGTCGGGCTGAATCGGTCGAGTGAATCGCGGATGCCTTCGAGCAGCCGCAGGTACTCGCCGAGCTCGTCGAGCGTGGCGAACGGGCGCATCCGTGTCTGGGAGATGAGTTCGTAACCGCGCGCGAGCAGGTCGGGCACGCTCGTGGCGTGCAGCGTGCCGGCGAGTTCATGGGCCGCACGGGCGTCCTGGGTGCTGCGGAAGTTCACGCCGTACCAGGGCGAATCATCCGGGCCGAAACGGAACTCTCCCAGTCGTGCCGCCTGCACGAGAGCCGCCGCGGCATCCGCACGTCCGCGCGCGAGCCGGCGGAGCGTATCGGCGTTCAGACGCGCAGTCGTCGATGGCGGCGAGGGCAGCGATGCGAGGCGCGTCAGATGCCTGGTGGCGTCGAGGATCGTCGCATCCATTCCCTCGATGGGCGTCGCCAGCGCCTTCCGGTAGTCGAGCAGCACGTTGCGCAGCCGCACCAGGGCATCGTCGACATCACCCGCTCTGGGCGCCGTCGCCTTCTCGTTGCGCACGATCGCGCGGACGAGATCGCGACGGATGCTCCCGGGCGAGACCGCGACGCTGTCGAGGCCGATCCCGCTGAGCCGGTGCCGCACGCCTTCGAGGGTCGAGCGCCGAGCCGAGACGACGAGCACGCGCTTGCCGGCGCGGACCAGTTCACCGAGGGCGTTGATCACGGTCTGCGTCCCACCGGTGCCCGGCAGGGTCGCCACGACGAGCGAGTGCCCTGCGGAGATGCGGGCGAGCACGGATTCCTGCTCGGCATCGGCGTCGAGGAGCAGCGTGTCCGACGCCGGGGCGCGCTCGTCGGGGCCGGTGACATGGGGCTGGGTGCGAGCGGCGGTGACCTGTTCACGGTCGTCGATGTGACCGGCCAGTGCGTTGAGCAGCTGATGGTCGAGAGCCCTGTTGTCGCGGGACATCGCCGCGCCGACGTCGGCGAACGTCGAGACGACAAGACGCGGGAGGACGGTGAACGTGTCGATCGACTGCGTCGCGGCGCGCAGGCGGTCGATCACCGGCTGCGGCTTGAAGATGCCTCCGTCGTACGCGAGAGCGGCGAGCGCCTCCGGATCGATCGTGATGCCGAAGTGCACGCGGGCGACGCGCACGAGCTCGGGGTTCACGAAGAACGCGCCCTGCAGCTTGAGCTCGTAATCGGTGTGGTGGCGTCGGATCGCCAGCGGCCTGAGCAGTACAGGGGCCGTGAAGTCCGCTCCCCCGATCCGCCACCCGGCGAGACCGACGGCGAGGTGGACGGCATCGATGCCGCGAACGGTTCGCAGTTCGGTGTTCTTCGTGGTGATGCGTTCGGCAGCCCGTCGTGCGGTGCGCAGACCGACCTCGTCGCGGAACAGGTTAGACAGCAGGGTCGATCTGCCGGTGATGAACTGCGGAAGACTCCCCGGATGCGCTTTGGAGATGTCGATGCCGCCCTCGACCGTGTCGCGGTAGGTGACCAGTGGCGAGCGCCCGCCGAGATCGGCGGCTTCCGCCTTCAGACGGGTGCGCTCGGCGTCGGCGGCGTGTGCGATCACGATGGCGGTCGCGTCGCCCTGCTGGTCACCGATGGTCATCGCGGCCTCCGCTGCCGCGGCGCTCGCGGCTTTGTCTTCACGTCGCCACACATACGACAGACTAAGCTCCGGATCCGCGCGCGCCCTGTATCCTGGGCGGGTTTCACCGGATTGGACCACTTTTCCTCCACATCGGGTGCAATGAGGCGGCTTCTCCCCCACACGTGCGTTCTCAGGGGCTGGACGCGCACTGCACGGTCAAGATGGGCTCATGACTTTCCGCTACGACTTCGCTCCCACACCGTTCGGTGATGCACTGGTGGTCTTCTCCGACGAGGGCATCGTCCGATTCGACCTCACCGAGGCCGCCGACCCTGCCGTGCCGTGGCTGCTCGAAGACATCTCCACCAGACTCCGCGAGGTACCGGTGCCCGACCCCGGCGCCGCCGATGAGCTCGCGCATCTGCTCGATGACTACTTCGCCGGAGACCCGGTGGACTTCGACGAGCACGTGCGTCTCGACTGGCAACTGGTCGACGGTTTCCATCGCACCGCCCTGCAGCAGATCTCCACGATCGAGTGGGGAGAGACCGCCAGCTACGGCGAGGTCGCAGTCCTCGCAGGCAGCCCCGGCGCTGCCAGGGCGGTCGGAACGGCGTGCCGGGTGACGCCCTTCTCGATCATCGTGCCGGTGCACCGAGTGGTGCGCTCTGACGGAACGCCGGGGCAGTACGGTGCTCACCCCGAGCGCAAGCGCTACCTGCTCGACCTCGAGAAGAGCGCGGCAGGGCGACCCCCGGCGGGTGCGCCGCCGGGGGTCGCGTGAGCCTGCTCAGTGGGTGACGCTGATCAGTGCTCGATCGGCTTCTCGGCTCCGAAACCGGTCAGAGACCGCACGTCCATCTCGGCCGCGAGCTGACGCGACTCGGTGCTCCTGCTCGTGATCGTGCCGAGCCAGCCGAGGATGAATCCGAGCGGGATCGACACGATCCCCGGGTTGTTCAGCGGCCAGATCGCGATATCGATCGACGGGATCATCGCGGTCTCCGATCCCGAGAAGACTGGCGAGAGCACGATGAGGATGATCGCCGCGGCCAGCCCGCCGTACATGCTCCACACGGCACCGCGAGTGTTGAAGCGACGCCAGAACAGCGAGTAGAGGATCGTCGGGAGGTTCGCGGATGCCGCGACGGCGAAAGCCAGCGCGACGAGGAACGCGATGTTCTGCCCCTGTGCGCCGATGCCGCCGACGATCGCGAGGATGCCGATGACGACCACCGTGCGTCGGGCGACCTTCACCTCGGCGTTCGGGTCGGCGTCGACCGGTGTCCCGTCTGCCTTCTTGCGCCCCTTCTGGATGACGTTCGCGTAGATGTCATGGGCGAAGGATGCCGCCGCGGTGATCGTGAGACCTGCGACCACCGCCAGGATCGTCGCGAACGCGACGGCCGAGATGAGTCCCAGCAGCAGCGGTCCGCCGAGGTACTGCGCCAGCAGCGGTGCTGCGGAGTTCACACCGCCCGGCGCTGCCTTGATGACCTCCGGCCCGACGAGCGCGCCTGCGCCGTAGCCGAGGACGAGGGTCAGCAAGTAGAAGCCGCCGATGAGCCAGATGGCCCAGACGACAGAGCGTCGTGCCTCTTTCGCCGTCGGGACCGTGTAGAAGCGCATCAGCACGTGAGGCAGGCCGGCGGTGCCGAGGACGAGCGCCAGACCGAGCGAGACGAAATCCAGCGGGTTCGAGCCGTACTGCAGCCCCGGCGCGAGAATCGCATCGCCCTCAGGGGACGCCGCGACTGCCGACTCGAGGAGCGTGTTGAGGTTGAAGCCGTTGATCGCCAGCACCCAGATCGTCATCACGATCGCTCCGGCGATGAGCAGGAAGGCCTTCACGATCTGCACCCAGGTCGTGCCCTTCATCCCACCGATCAGCACGTAGACGATCATGAGGATGCCCACGACGGCGATGACGATCGACTGCCCGATCCGCCCGTCGATGCCCATCAGCAACGAGACGAGTCCGCCTGCTCCCGCCATCTGCGCGAGCAGGTAGAAGAAGCACACCGCGAGGGTGGTGATCGCCGCGGCCAACCGCACCGGGCGCTGCTTGAGTCGGAACGACAGCACATCTGCCATGGTGAACTTGCCCGTGTTGCGCATGAGCTCGGCCACCAGCAGCAGGGCCACGAGCCACGCGACCAGGAATCCGATCGAGTACAGGAATCCGTCATAACCGTTGACGGCGATCGCTCCGCAGATACCGAGGAATGATGCCGCCGACAGGTAGTCCCCGGCGATCGCGAAGCCGTTCTGGGGGCCGGTGAATGAGCGCCCGGCAGCGTAATAGTCGGCCGCGGTCTTGTTATTGCGGCTCGCGCGGATGACGATGAACAGCGTCACCGCCACGAATGCCGCGAAGATCGAGATGTTGAGAACCGGATTGTTCTCTGCCGCGGGCGCCGCAGCCATAGGAAACGGATTCATGACTGCGCCTCCGCCTTCTCCAGCTCTTCACGGATCTCCTGCGCTTTCGGGTCCAGCTTTCGACCTGCGAATGACACATAGGCCATGGTGATCGCGAAAGTCGTGATGAATTGCCCGAACCCGAGGATGAGCCCGATGGTGATGTCGCCCCACACGCGCTGGCCCATGAATTCGGTCGCGTATGCACCGAGGAGGACATAAACGAAGTACCAGATCAGGAATAGCGCCGCGAGGGGGAAGATGAACGAGCGCTGAGTGCGCTTGAGCTTCTGGAATCTCGGAGATTCTTCGACGGCGATGTAGTCGATCGCCGCAGAGGATCGTTCAGACGACTGGTCAGTCATGGGGCCTCCTTGCCTCATGTCGGTCATCGCGCGACGGTGGCCTCGCGAGTGGTAGGGTCGACGCTACGAAACGGGGCGACTCCGCCGTCACCCCCGAAAGTCAGTACCGAGGGAGTTGCCCACGTTCGTGTTCGATCCGGACGCCGATCTCGTCGCACAGGCCGTGCGCGAGCTGGCTCGGCGCACCCGGTTCCCCGTCGCCTTCGGCGGCCTCTTCGAGGACGGCGCCGTGTCGGTCACCAGCATCACCGGTTCTCGCACCCGCAGTCTCGAAGGACTTCAAGTGCGTCCGGAGCGCGGCCTCGGCGGCCGCGCGATGACCGAGCAGCGACCGCGGATGACCAGTGACTACGGGGCTTCCCGTCAGATCACGCACGACTACGACGGCTTCGTCCTCGGTGAGGGTCTGCGCACGCTTCTCGCGATCCCGATCGTCGTCGGCGGCCGGTCCCGCGGCGTGCTCTACGCCGGCGCATGGCAGGAGACTCCCATAGGCGGGGTGACCACCGCTCCGGCGATGGACGTCGCAGAGGCCGTGGCATCCGAATTACGCATCCAGGACGAGGTCGATCGCCGGATGCACGCCATGCCGCCCGCGGCACAGGCGCTCACGGCATCCGCCCGTGAAGAACTGCGCGAGAGCTTCGCCGAATTGCGCAGCATCTCGGCAGAGGTCTCCGATGCCGCGCTGCGCTCGCGACTGGGCACTCTCGAGCAGAAGCTGCTCGCGTTCGCTGACGGTTCGCCGAGTTCCGCCGCGACCACCCGACCTGTTCCTGTTGTGCGGCTCTCTCCGCGTGAGAAGGATGTCCTGTCATGCGCCGCTCTCGGAAGCACGAATGCCGAAATCGCCTCTCAATTGGGTCTGCGGGAGGGAACAGTGAAGGCCTATCTCGGCACAGCGATGTCGAAATTGGATGCCTCCACCAGGCATGCCGCGGTTGCACGTGCTCGACGTGCAGGAATTCTCCCCTGAATTCCTGTGCACTCAGCAGAATCCAAAACCGTGAGCGTATGATCATGGGATGGCTCGACGCATTGTGCACCAGTTGGTTGACGACATCAATGGAACAGTTCTCGGAATCGGCGAGGGAGAGACAGTTCATTTCTCTCTCAACAACACCGCTTACGAGATCGATCTGACGACAGAGAATGCGGATGCATTCCGCGCGGCTCTGGAGCCGTACATCGCCGGGGCTCGGCGCGCGGGCACTCCTCAACCGCGTAACGGCTCCCCCCGTAAGCGCTCAGCCGCTTCTCCTCAGACGGCGGCGATCCGCGCATGGGCGCAGGAGAACGGTCATCAGGTCTCCGAGCGCGGTCGTATTCCTGCCGCGATCATCGAGGCATACCGCGCTGCGCACTGAGCCGCTGGCTCAGAAGAACGCAGGAAGAATCGACACGACGAGTCCGATCGCACCGATGACGGTGAAGATCGCGCCGATGGTGAGAGCGAATCGTCGCAGCACCGGCGGGTGAAGACGTGCGTGGTCCGGATCCCGTGAGCGCACATACCCCTGATGCCAGTCGCCGCTCGCCCGCTCACGTCGCGTGAGAGGGCGCTCGTGGAAGTCGTTCCCGGCGAACCAGCGTGCTGTCGGCACTCCGTCGCGATCGATCACTACCATGTCGATGCGGTCCCAGCGGCCTTCGGCGAGTGCGACCATCCCCGCGATGACGAGGAGGGGAACGCCGATTCCGAGCCCGATCCAGGACAGCACCTCTCCAACGGCGGCGAGGACATCGATCGGTGTCACTCGTTCATCGTAGAGGTAGCATGACCGGACAGTAGACGAGAGGAAATGATCGTGAACGCATCAGATCAGCCCACGAGTCCCGACATGAGCAAGCCGAGCACAGAGAAGGATCCTGCGGAGGAGCCGAAGGCACCGGCGCGGAACGAACCGGAACCCAGCCACGAGGCCGTGGGGATCGGCATCATCGGCCGCCCGCAGGTCGAGCCCGACGCGGTCGAGCAGGACGCGGCCGAGCAATAACAACGGTGCCCCTGGAGGGACTCGAACCCCCAACCGTTTGCTTAGGACGCAACTGCTCTTCCATTGAGCTACAGAGGCTGGCCCTGTCAGTCTATCCAGTCGCGCCCGAGGTCACGACATCGCGCGTCGTCGCGATACGGGCGAATCGCCCCTCCTGCAGCACGAGTGCGGTGGTGGCCATGATCTCATCGGCGCTGCGGTGCACCGTGCCGAGGCCGGCCACGTCGCCTGTGAGGGCGAAAGTCCGTGTGGCGTCGAGCACCACCGTCACCGCGTATCCGAGATTCCCTCCCATCCGAGCGGTGGTCTCCACGCACATGTTCGTCTGGATGCCGCAGATCACCAGCTCATCGATCGACGCCGCGCGCAACCACTCGTCGAGGTCAGGGGTTCCGTAGAACGCGGAGTTCACGCTCTTCGCGACGAGCAGCGCGGGCTCGATCGCAGCCACCGCTGAGACCAGCGCGTTGCCGGCACTCTCCGGATGCAGCGGTGAGGCGGACGACACCGCATCGTGCCGCACGACGACGATCGGTTCGCCCGTGCGCTGCCACTCGTCGGCCAATCGTCTGACGTTCTCCTCGCAACCGGGATTCGTCGTCGGCCCCCAGTAGTTGAGATCGTCGAAGCCGAGCTGCATGTCGATGATGATGAGCGCGCGAGTCATGCACCCATTCTGCCGATGTCAGGCGGCGAGTGCGAGGTACGGCTCCCAGCACGGCTCGCTGCGCTCTGTGCCACGCACGGTCCATCTGCCGCCGTGCGGAGGGCGCGGCGCGAACCGCAGCTCCCACCGCATCTCCTGCGGCGTACGGTCGCTCTTGATGTTGTTGCACCGCAGACAGCACGCCACGAGGTTCTCCCACGAGTCCGCTCCCCCGCGCGAGCGCGGCAGCACGTGATCGATCGTCGACGCCGACTTGCCGCAGTATCCGCAGCGATGATCGTCCCGGCGCAGCACTCCCCGTCTCGTGACCGGCACTCGTCTGCTCATCGGAACGCGGACGTATCGCGACAGAATGATGACCGCCGGGCGATCGAACGCCCCCGATGCGGCCCACACGGGATCACCCTCGACCCGTTCGATCACTGTCGCCTTGTGGCTCATCACGAGCACGAGGGCTCGCTTGAACGAGACCACCGCGAGCGGCTCGTACCCGGCATTCAGAACAAGTGTGCGCATCGTCATCCTCTCGATCTGCCGGGACGGCTTCCCGGCACTCTCGACTCGTATGACGCCACTCGAACGGCAGAACAAACGCAGAGACGTGAAAAGGCGCCGCCCTATGGGCGACGCCTTATGCGCACGACAAGCTCCGTGCATCCCTGCGGGCAATGCCGAAGGACATAGCGACCGAGCGCATCCGTGGTGCGGATGCCAGGTATCAGGTCCATCAGCTTCTCCCGTCCGTGCGACGACGGGATCAGGTTAGCTCATCGAACCGAGCGATGACGAAACAACGGGTGAACGCTCAGGAGCGTGTCGCGCCCGTCGGATGCCGTCGGCTCAGCCGGCGTTCGCGGCGAGCCACGCGTACGGCTCGAGGATCGAGCCGTTCACGTGCACCTCGAAGTGCAGGTGGTTCGCGGTGGAGCTTCCGGTGCTGCCGACAGCACCGATGAGCTGCCCCGCCTGCACCGTCTGCCCGGCTTCGACCTGACGGGTGCCGTAGGTCATGTGGCCATAGGTGGTCGAGACGCTCTGCCCGCCGATGACGTGGTCGATCGTGATGCCGACCCCGTAGCCGTAGTAGCTCTCGGAAGAGACTCGGACGACGCCCGCCGCGGCGGCGTAGATGGGAGTGCCGGCGGGTGCCAGCATGTCTGCACCCTCGTGGCCGCTGCTGTCGGGACCCACGGTCGTGCGGCCCTGCGTGTAGGACCCCTGAGGAAGCGGATAGCGCACCTCACCCGAACCGGGAGACACGAGCGCGTAATTGCCGACGTCGATACCGCCGCCGGAAGAGTCGGACGACGCCGAGGCTGCCGCGGCTGCCGCTGCGGCCTCCGCCGCCGCCGCAGCAGCTTCTTCAGCCTTCTTCTGCTCGATCTCCTCCGGCGTCGTCGCCGAATAGGTCGAGCGCTCGAGCGGTGCCGCGGTCGCCTCTGACGCGACGACGAGCGACTGCGCGTCGTCTTCTGCGATCTGCTGAAGCGTGGCGGTAACGGTGCTCGGGTCGGATGATGCCGCATACGCGGGCAGCGCCACGGCTGCGACGAGCGCACCGACCGCGCCGAAGATGGCGATCGACCGCATGGGTTTGACGACCTTACGAGCGACACTGCGGGGAGCCGCGGGTCGTTCGTGCTTCAGGGTCTTCTCAGATGTCGTGGTCGGTTCGATGTCTGCGGCCAAAAGGTAATCCTCCTGCGCCTCGGCGCTCGGGTGCGCTGGCTCGTCTGCACTCTGCTTCTCGTGGCACTAGCTCGGGGTACTTCGTGCGTCGTATCCGCAGAGACGACGAGCCGATGAGGCAGTCTTCGCGGGGTTTGCCATCAGTGCTTTCCCTGACGACCTGACCGAGGTTACCGGAAGATAACGATCCTGTCACCCTGGCAGGCTGATAATCGTCCGAGAGCGGATGCCGAAGGGTCAGGAAGGCTCGCCCACGAGGAAGATGTGCGAGGCGAGCTCGACGGGCAGTTCGAGACCTTCGTCGTTCCCCTCCATCTCGATCAGCACGTATCCCTCACTGAATCGGAACCCTCCGCGCGCTCCGGGCACGACGCCCGCGTCGCGCAACTGGACGAGAAGCTCAGGGTCGACCTGCGCCGGCTCGGCGAGTCGGCGCACGGTGCCCTCGATGGGCTCACCCGCATCGTTGAGCTTCTGGACCAGACCGATCACACCCTCATCGAAGGTGCGGGCGGGAAGGAGATCTCCCAGCTGATCGAGACCGGGGATCGGGTTGCCGTAGGGCGACTCGGTGGGGTGGCCGAGGAGCTCGACGAGGCGGCGCTCGACCTGCTCGCTCATCACGTGCTCCCAGCGGCACGCCTCTTCATGCACATAGGCCCAGTCGAGCCCGATGACATCGGACAGCAGCCGCTCAGCGAGGCGGTGCTTGCGCATGACGTCGACCGCCTTGCGGCGACCGGCGTCGGTCAACTCGAGCGTGCGGTCCTCGGAGACGACGACGAGACCATCGCGCTCCATCCGGCCCACGGTCTGCGAGACGGTGGGGCCCGAGTGCCCGAGGCGCTCGGAGATGCGCGCGCGCAACGGAACGATGTTCTCCTCTTCGAGTTCGAGGATGGTGCGGAGATACATCTCCGTGGTGTCGATCAAGTCCGTCATCTGGCCCTCCGGGTCTTCTTAGGCAAGCCTACATTCCTCCGGCGACATCGGAGCGGGTCACAGTGGAAGTCACTCACCCGACTCGCCCCTAGAATCGACCCATGGCGATCGAGATTCCCCGTGACCTCCTGCCCGTCGACGGCCGCTTCGGCTGCGGTCCTTCCAAGGTGCGCCCAGCGCAGCTGGAAGCACTCGTCACCGCCGGTGCCAGCATCCTCGGCACCTCGCACCGGCAAGCGCCGGTGAAGAATCTCGTCGGCAGCGTTCGCGAGCAGTTCGCGAGCCTCTTCCGTCTTCCCGACGGTTACGAGATCGTGCTCGGCAACGGAGGATCAACGGCGTTCTGGGATGCCGCGGCCTTCGGCCTCATCGAGCGCCGCAGCCAGAACGTCACGTTCGGCGAGTTCGGCGGCAAGTTCGCCAAGGCCGCCGCCGCCCCATGGCTGGAGGCGCCGGACGTCCGCAGCGCAGAGCCAGGATCACTCGTCGCACCCGAGGCCGTCGACGGCGTGGATGTCTACGCGTGGCCGCACAACGAGACCTCGACCGGTGTCGCCGCTCCCGTCCAGCGCGTCGCAGCCGACGGGGCACTGACCGTGATCGACGCGACGAGCGCCGCCGGCGGAATCGACTTCGACGTCGCTCAGGCCGATGTCTACTACTTCGCGCCCCAGAAGAACCTCGGTTCAGACGGCGGCCTGTGGTTCGCCGCGGTCTCGCCCGCCGCCATCGAGCGGATCGAGCGGATCGCCGCATCCGGTCGATACATCCCCGAGTTCCTCAGCCTCAAGAACGCGGTCGACAACTCGCGTCTGAATCAGACGCTGAACACGCCGGCGCTCGCCACCCTGCACCTGCTCGACACCCAGCTCAAGTGGATCAATGACAACGGCGGCCTGACCTGGGCCGGTGCCCGCACAGCCGAGTCCTCGAAGGCGCTGTACGACTGGGCCGAGGCATCCGCCGTCGCGACCCCGTTCGTCACCGATCCGTCGCACCGCTCCCCCGTCGTCGTCACGATCGACTTCGACGACAGCATCGACGCGGCAGGCATCGCCAAGACTCTGCGCGCCAACGGCATCGTCGACACCGAGCCGTACCGCAAGCTCGGCCGCAACCAGCTCCGCGTCGCGACATTCGTCTCGATCGAACCCGACGACGTGCGTCAGCTCATCCGCTCGATCGACTACGTCCTGGAGCACGCGGGCGCCTGAGGCCGTTCGCTGCCCTCACGCTGTCAGAATCTGTTCGCGCGGCTGAAGTTTTCGGCGCGCGAACAGTGATGAGCAGCGCGAGGCCGAGATGAGCAGCGCGAGCTACTCCTCCTCGTCCGGCCCGTCCTCGTCGTCGGACGAATCATCGTCGTCGGACGAGTCATCGTCGTCGGAGGAATCATCGTCGTCGGAGGAATCATCGTCGTCGGAGGAATCATCGAGCTCGTCGATGTCGACGCCATCGAGGTCGCCCGCGTGCAGCACGCGGGCGGGCGAGTCATCGCCGTCGCCGTCGAGATCGTCTTCGTCGTCCGAATCCGCCTCATCCACGTCCTGGTCGTCGTCGGTCTCGGCGGCTGCTGCGGCCGTCTGCTCGGCGAGCTCGGCCTGGTGGGCGCGGTACTCGGCGAGGCGCTCGGCCCACGGCACCCACTCGGGGGCCAGCAGCGCGCCCTCGTTGGGCAGCAGTTCGACTTCGAGAACGGTCGGCTCGGCATCCTCGACGCGTGCCACGGTGACCGTCCAGTACCAGCCCGGGTAGCCGGGGAGCCGATTCTCGAACCGCAAGGAGACCGATCCATCGTCTTCGACGAGATATCCGGCGGCAGGGCCGATCGTCGATGCGGGCGTGATCTCCCGCAGCGCCGCGACCGCGAGGTCGTGGGCGCCGATCAGGCGGTCGTCGGGCTCAGGCGTCGAGGTCATCAGCAACCTTGCGAAGAACCGCGGCGACCTTGCGGCCGTGACTGCTGGACGGGTACCGACCGCGACGCAGGTCGCCTCCGACGTCATCGAGAAGCCGCACGACGTCTTCGATGATGATCGCCATGTCATCGGCGGGCTTGCGCTTCGCCTTGGCGAGGCTGACCGGGGCATCGAGAACCCGCACCGAGAGCGCCTGCAGACCGCGTTTGCCATCGGCGACGCCGAACTCGACGCGTGCGCCGGATTTGACCGACGCACCCGCGGGCAGGGCAGAGGCGTGCAGGAAGACGTCCTGGCCATCATCGCTGGCGATGAAGCCGAACCCCTTCTCGTCGTCGTAGAACCTGACCTTGCCGGTGGGCATGGGAGAACCTCGCTGTGTGGATGCCGGAATGAAGGCGCGCGCGTATGCGGCCACCCTCAGCCTACCGGTGTTCCAGGGACTAGGCTGAGACGGATGAGCAAGCAGAACTCCGGACCCGAGGTACCCGTCCGTCGGCTTGATCGCATTCTCGCGTTCACGGCCCTGACGCTCGCCGCGCTCTCGGTCATCTGCTTCTTCGCGATCATCATCGGAAGCGCGTCCGGCATGAACCAGGAGTCCTTCACCGAGGGCGCATGGCCGCTCGTCGTCGCAGTTCCCCCCTACGGATTGCCGATCGCGTTCATCATGATCATCGTTCTGCTGATCATGAGCTTCGTGCGGAAGGGCCGCGCCGCCAAGCGCTCATGAGATGAGCACGCACGCCCGTCCACTCGCAGTGTGGCTGGCCGCCGCCGACGATGCGCAGCTGTCCGCCCTCTTCGAGGCGCGCGGAGTGCGCGACGACGTCGCGTGGACCGACTTCTTCGATGCCGCCGAAGCGCTGCTCGATCCGGCATCCATCGAGCGGATGCTCCCGCAGCTGACCTTGGCTGAGGCAGGCGCCCTCTCCCGGGCCGTCTCCGGCGGTGACGCCGGCGACGAGTTCGAGCATCTGCTGTCGCTCGGGCTGCTGCGCCCGGATGGCACCCCTGCTCCCCCTGTCGCCGACGCCGTCACCTCCCGTGTCCCCCTGATCGCGGTCGAAGCCGCTGAGTCGGCGCCGTCCTCGGAAGCGGCGACCGCCCGCGCGGCCGAACGGGCCTTCACCAGCGTGGGCGCGATCGCCGATCTGCTGCTGATGACCGCCGACGCGCCGATGGCGCTCCTGACCGACGGTCGGCTCGCCGCCGGAGAGAGGCGGCGCATCGCTGAGAGCGGCGCACCCACCGACGCCCTCGATGATCTGATCGCCGTCGCCGGGGATGCCGGCCTCGTGACGATCGACGAGCGACGGCTGCGCATGACCCCCGCCGGCGAGGCATGGCTGCGGCAATCGGCTCCTGATCGCTGGAGCGCACTCGCGGATGGCTTTCGCGCGGCCCTTCCGCGAGGGGTGCGCACCGCGTCCGGCGGATGGCTGCCGGTCCCTGGCTGGGAGCACCAGCATCCCTGGGACACGTCGTGGAGCGATCGCTGCGCATCATTCCGTACCCGGGGGCGCCTCCTCGGCCTGATCGCCGACGACGGCACGGAGCCCGAATGGGCCGTCGCACCACGTCGCGGAGCGGCGGCGGATGCGACTGCCGTCGCCCGGATGCTGCCGACCGAGGTCGACCGGATCTTCCTGCAGAACGACCTCTCCGCGATCGCACCGGGGCCGCTCCAGTCTGCACTCGATGTGCGCCTGCGGCGCATCGCCGTGCGCGAGTCGGCCGCCCAGGCCTCTTCCTACCGCTTCACGAACGAATCGGTCGCGCACGCGCTCACGACCGGCGAGACCGCCGAGTCGATCCTCTCCTTCCTCGGCGGAATCTCGCTGACCGGGATCCCCCAGCCACTCGAGTACCTGGTGATGCAGTCCGCGGCGCGCCATGGGCTGGTGCGCGTGCGCGCGGATGAGGCGTCAGGGCGGACGAGGATCACGAGCACGGATACCACGCTGCTGGATGCGATGAGCGTCGATCAGTCGTTGCGGCCTCTCGCTCTCGCCCGCGACGCCGAGGGGGTGAGCTCACGCGTCGGACGCGACAGCGTGTACTGGACTCTCACCGACGCGCGCTACCCGGCGATGCTCGTCGGCTCCGATGGGCTGCCGCTCGTCGTCGATCGCCATCCGACGCCGCTTCCCGCACCGTCGCGAGTGCCGGACTACGCACCGCTCATCCAGCGTCTTCGCGATCGCCAGGGCCCCGACGCCGATGCGGCGTGGCTCGACCGCGAGCTCGAGGCGGCCGTGCGCGCGAAGTCTCTGCTGCAGGTGGAGATCCTCATGCCGGACGGAACGATTCGCGAACTGCAGCTCGAAGCGAGCGGACTGGGGGGCGGACGCCTGCGCGGTCGGGATCGCGCAGCGGACGTCGAGCGGACGCTCCCGGTCAGGAGCATCCGATCCGCTCACGTCATCGACCCGTCCACGGCGTAGCGACGTTAGACTGGACCGCTATGTCTGATGGCCCACTGATCGTCCAGAGCGACCGCACCGTGCTCCTCGAAGTCGCGCATGCCGACGCCGAGTCCGCGCGCCACGAGCTGGCGATCTTCGCCGAGCTCGAGCGCGCCCCCGAGCACATCCACACCTATCGGATCACCCGTCTCGGCCTGTGGAACGCGCGCGCGGCAGGGCATACGGCCGATGACATGCTCGAGGTGCTCGACCGATGGTCGCGCTTCCCGGTGCCGCCGTCGGTGTCCGTCGACCTGCGCGAGACCGTGAACCGGTACGGCCGCCTCGTCATCGAACGCGATGACGAGGGCGTGCTCCTCCTGCGATCGACGGATCCCGCTGTGCTCACGCAGGTCGCCAGCAACAAGCGCATCCAGCCGTTGCTCATCGGGCATCCGGCCCCCGACGTATTCGTCATCGACGCGTGGGCCCGCGGTCAGATCAAGCAGGAACTGCTCAAGATCGGCTGGCCGGCCGAGGATCTCGCCGGCTACACGCCCGGAACACCGCACGAGATCGAGCTCGCCGAAGACGGCTGGCGCATCCGCCCCTACCAGCAGGATGCCGTCGACGCATTCGGCAAAGACGGATCCGGCGTCGTGGTCCTCCCCTGCGGGGCCGGCAAGACGATCGTCGGCGCTGCGGCGATGGCCGCGACGAAGACGACGACACTGATCCTGGTGACGAACACCGTCTCCGCGCGCCAGTGGCGGGATGAGCTGCTCAAGCGCACCAGCTTGACGCCCGAGGAGATCGGCGAGTACTCCGGGCAGGCGAAAGAGGTCAAGCCGGTCACGATCGCGACGTACCAGATCCTCACGGCGAAGCGGAAGGGCGAGTACGCCCATCTCGCGCTGCTGGATGCGTTGGATTGGGGACTCATCGTGTACGACGAGGTGCATCTGCTCCCCGCGCCCGTGTTCAAGCTGACCGCAGACCTGCAGGCCCGCCGCCGGATCGGTCTCACGGCGACTCTCGTGCGCGAGGACGGTCGCGAGGGCGACGTGTTCAGCCTCATCGGTCCCAAGCGCTTCGACGCGCCCTGGAAGCAGATCGAGGCGCAGGGGTTCATCTCCCCTGCCGCCTGCTACGAGGTGCGCGTCGATCTTCCCGCCGACGACCGGCTGGAGTACGCCGCAGCCACCGATGACGACCGGTACCGGCTGGCGGCATCCGCTCCAGCCAAGATCGCCGCGGTGCGCGAGCTCATCGCGAAGCACCCCGGCGAGCGCATCCTCGTGATCGGCCAGTACCTCGACCAGCTCGAGACGCTCTCCGAGGCGTTGGATGCGCCGCAGATCACCGGCGCGACGCCGGTGGACGAGCGCGAAGAGCTGTACCGGCAGTTCCGCGAGGGCGAGATCGAGCTGCTCGTCGTCTCGAAGGTCGCCAACTTCTCGATCGATCTTCCCGAGGCATCCGTCGCGATCCAGGTCTCCGGTTCGTTCGGGTCGCGTCAGGAAGAGGCGCAGCGGCTGGGACGCCTGCTCCGCCCGAAGGAATCCGGGCACACGGCGAGTTTCTACACGCTCATCGCCCGCGACACCGTCGACCAGGACTACGCCCAGAACCGACAGCGCTTCCTCGCCGAGCAGGGCTACAGCTACACGATCCTCGATGCGGATGCGCTCACTGCGGCGTGAGGATCCCTCGCGTCTCGACGCCGCTCCGACAAATGATCAGCCACCGCATTGCTGAAGTCACCATAATGGGGACATGACTGATGCACGCATCCTGGTCGTCGACGACGAGCCGAACATCCGTGACCTGCTGTCCACCGGTCTGAGTTTCGCCGGTTACCAGGTCAAGACCGTCGCCAACGGCGCCGCGACCATCTCCGCTGTCCTCGAAGAGGAGCCGGACCTCATCATCCTCGATGTCATGCTGCCCGACATGAACGGCTTCAGCGTGACCAAGCGCCTCCGCGGCGCGGGCTTCACCGCCCCGATCCTCTTCCTCACCGCGAAGGACGACACCCAGGACAAGATCGAGGGCCTCAACGCCGGCGGCGACGATTACGTCACCAAGCCGTTCGCCCTGGACGAGGTCGTCGCGCGCGTGCAGGCGGTGCTGCGCCGCACGATGCAGGCCGATGAGGAGTCGATCATCCGCGCCGGTGAGCTGTCGATGGATCAGGACACCCATGACGTGTTCGTCGGCAAAGAGGCGATCGAGCTCAGCCCCACCGAGTTCAAGCTGCTGCGCTATCTCATGCTCAACCCGAACCGGGTGCTGTCGAAGGCGCAGATCCTCGACCATGTGTGGGAATACGACTTCAACGGCGACGCAGGGATCGTCGAGAGCTACATCTCCTATCTCAGGCGCAAGATCGATCCGCACACCGAGGAGTCGGTCATCCAGACCAAGCGCGGCTTCGGATACATGCTCAAGGTGGGCAAGTAGACCGCAGAGGAGACGCGCATGGCGCATAAGCCGGACGCGGTCACGGGGTGGTGGCGGCGGATCAGTCTGCGCGCCAAGGTCACCGGTGTCACCGTCGCGGTGCTCGCGCTCGGCCTCGTCATCGCCGGCATCGGCACCGTGCCGCTGCTGCGCAATTCGCTCATCAGCAACATCGACGCCCAGCTCCCCTCGCTCGCGGCGAGCGATCTCGTCAGCCGCTGGTTCACCCTGGAGACCATCGACGGCGTACCGCAGCTCACAGACGTCGAGAACGCCCCGCGCACGGCCGAGTACAGCTTCGCGGTGTACGGCTCGGACGGAAGGTTCCTCGCCAGCGCCGGCGGAGCATCCGGAGATGCCGCGCCCTCCTTCCCCGGAGCGATCACGCTCGAGCAGGCTCATGCGCTGGAGGGCGAGGTCAATGCGGCGAGCAGCCCCGACGGCCATGACTTCCGCGCTTCGGTCGCTGTCGTCCCCGGCACGGACGGCAGCCTGTATGTGCAGTACGTCGCTCTTCCGCTCGAAGAGGTCGACAGCATCATCGCGCAGTTCTTCGGCGTGTACACCACCGTCTCCCTCGTCACGATCCTGCTCGCCGCGCTCCTGATCCGCGGACTGGTCACGCTGACCTTCCGTCGTCTCAGCCAGGTGGAGTCGACCGCGATGCTCATCGCTTCCGGCGACTTCAGTCAGCGCCTGACCGACCTCGAGCCGAGCACGGAAGTCGGCCGGCTCAACTTCGCCATCAACACGATGATCGAGCGCATCGACCAGTCCATCGCGCAGCGCGATCGCACCGTGCAGCACATGCGCCGGTTCATCGGCGATGCCAGTCACGAGCTGCGCACCCCGCTGGTGAGCGTGCGCGGGTACGCCGAGCTGTACCGGATGGGCGCCATCCGCGGCGAGGAGGACACCGCGCGCGCGATGGAGCGCATCGAGAAGGAGGCGATCCGGATGGGCGTCCTCGTCGAGGATCTGCTCGACCTGGCCCGACTCGACGAGGCACCCGAGCTGCAGATCCAGCCCCTCGATCTTCGCCCTCTCGCACGCGATGCCGCACTCGATGTGCGCGCGGCGGCTCCAGGACGCACGATCTCCGTGATCGACAAGACCGCGGAGGCCGCACCCGCCGCGCCGATGCCGCCGCTGCCCCCGTCACCCGCGCCCAGTACCGCGCCCACCAAGCCGCGCGGCGGTGCTCTCGCGCGACTGCGCCGTCGTCCCCGACCGAATGACAAGGTGATGCCGCAGATCGACTTCACCGAGGCGCAGGACACCCCGGTGCGCACACCGCCGATCGTTCTCGGCGAGGAGAACAAGGTGCGCCAGGTGATCGCGAACCTGCTCGGCAACGCACGTCGCTTCTCGGCCGAGGATGCCCCGATCGAGCTCGTCGTGGATTCGAACCGGGGGGCCGGCACCGGCAGCATCTCGATCGTCGATCACGGCGAGGGCATCCCACTGCAGATCCGCGAGCAGATCTTCGAGCGCTTCTGGCGCGCCGACACCTCACGCGCACGGGAGACCGGCGGGTCTGGTCTGGGCCTTGCCATCGTCGCATCGATCGTCGCGGCACTGAACGGCAGGGTCCACGTCGACGAGACACCCGGTGGCGGTGCCACGTTCACCGTCACGCTGCCACTTGCACCGGCCCAGGCGACGCCAGAGCACCTTCTCGAGGACACGCAGCCACTGGATCGGCTCGACCTCGAGTCTCTCTGACGCTGTCAGCGGGAACGACTCGTTCTGCACATTCCACGCTCTGGATGCTGCATCCACAGATCGCGTTTCTCGGCACATCTCGAGTGCCACGGCGGGCATAGCGTGAGCACTCCAACGAGAGGAGTTCACATGTCTGTCTACATGGTCGATACCGAGGCTGTGCTCGCGGCGAACGGTGCCGCTGCGATGACGATGACGCGGTTGCGCAGCGAGTCGCAGGCGCTGAATGCCCAACTGACCCAGCTGCAGTCGTCCTGGACCGGGCCCGCGTCCGTGGCGTTCCGGACCTGCAGCGATCAATGGGCTGCCGCACAGCTGCGCCTCGAAGAGGTGCTCGAGTCGATCGGGTCAGCGCTGGCGGTCGCCGCCACGCAGTACTCGGACGCGGATCAGTATTCGGCCAGCCTGTTCCGCTGACGCTTCGACAGGCTCAGGGCCCGAAAGGGCTCAGGGCCCGAAAGGGCTCAGGGCCGAAAGGGCTCAGGGCCGAAAGGGCTCAGGGACTGAACACGCAGAAACGCCCCGGCGATGAGCCGGGGCGTTTCTGTCAGTGCGGGAACTCAGAAGTCCATGCCACCCGTGGGGTCGCCGGCCGGAGCCGGGTTCTTCTCGGGCTTGTCGGCGACGACGGCCTCCGTGGTGAGGAAGAGACCGGCGATCGAGGCTGCGTTCTGCAGCGCCGAGCGCGTCACCTTGGCGGGGTCGATGATGCCTGCGCCGAACATGTCGACGTATTCGCCGGTAGCGGCGTTCAGGCCCTCACCGGTGGGGAGCTCGGCGACCTTGTTCGCGACGACGCCTGCCTCGAGGCCGGCGTTGAGAGCGATCTGCTTGAGCGGAGCCGAGATGGCCACGCGGACGATGTTCGCCCCCGTCGCTTCGTCACCGGCGAGCTCGAGAGCGTCGAGCGCCTTGGTGCCGGACTGGATGAGCGCGACGCCACCACCGGCGACGATGCCCTCTTCGACAGCCGCCTTCGCGTTGCGCACAGCGTCTTCGATGCGGTGCTTGCGCTCCTTGAGCTCGACCTCGGTCGCCGCTCCCGCCTTGATGACGGCGACGCCACCGGCGAGCTTGGCGAGACGCTCCTGGAGCTTCTCACGGTCGTAGTCGCTGTCGGTGTTCTCGATCTCGCGACGGATCTGCGTCACGCGGCCTTCGATCTGGTCCGACTCGCCAGCACCCTCGACGATGGTCGTCTCGTCCTTGGTGATGATGACCTTGCGTGCACGGCCCAGCAGGTCGAGCGTGGTGTTCTCGAGCTTGAGTCCGACCTCTTCGGTGATGACCTGACCACCGGTGAGGATCGCGATGTCCTGCAGCTGCGCCTTGCGACGGTCACCGAAACCGGGAGCCTTGACGGCAGCCGACTTGAAGATGCCGCGGATCTTGTTCAGCACGAGGGTCGCCAGGGCTTCGCCCTCGACGTCCTCCGCGATGATGACGAGCTCCTTGCCGTCCTGGATCACCTTGTCGACGACGGGGAGGAGATCCTTGATGTTCGAGATCTTCGAGTTCGCGATGAGGATGTAGGGCTCCTCGAACACGGCCTCCTGGCGATCGGCATCCGTCACGAAGTACGGGTTCAGGTAGCCCTTGTCGAAGCGCATGCCCTCGGTGAGCTCGAGCTCGGTGCCGAAGGTCTGCGACTCCTCGACGGTGACGACGCCTTCCTTGCCGACCTTGTCGATCGCCTCGGCGATGAGCTCGCCGATCTCGGGGTCAGCGGCGGAGATCGATGCGGTGGCCGCGATCTGCTCCTTGGACTCGATCTCCTTGGCGCTGGCGAGCAGCTCGTCGGTGATCGCGGTGACAGCCTTCTCGATGCCGCGCTTGAGCGAGATCGGGTCGGCGCCTGCGGCGACGTTGCGAAGGCCCTCGCGGACGAGTGCCTGAGCGAGGACGGTCGCGGTGGTGGTTCCGTCACCGGCGACGTCATCGGTCTTCTTGGCGACCTCCTTGACGAGCTCCGCGCCGATCTTCTCGTACGGGTCGTCCAGCTCGATCTCCTTGGCGATCGACACACCGTCGTTCGTGATCGTGGGGGCGCCCCACTTCTTCTCGA